>Ga0065721_10050807_pt1 | contig 17829 bp, 16 predicted proteins | sample Mesricmetagenome_FD_59108 | JGI IMG/M metagenome (GOLD analysis project Ga0065721, IMG submission 59108) | Mesophilic microbial community from rice straw/compost enrichment Sample: eDNA_1 v2 (version 2) | ecosystem: Engineered > Solid waste > Grass > Composting > Bioreactor | place: USA: Davis... | reverse complement strand
GGAGGAAGCCCGACGCTACAATAGACGTCAGGAGGTGAGTCCCATTAGCGCTTCTGTACGTCCTATCGGGCCTCCGCGTTTCGCGATTGCCGTGCATATCTTGGTCGGTCTCGCCCGCAGCGGAACCAGCTTGTCCAGCGCGGCGATCGCCGGCCAAGTCCAATCCCACGCGACTTTCATGCGCAGAATATTGGCGAGGCTCGCCCAAGCCGGGCTCGTGGAGGCGAGGGAAGGCCGCGACGGAGGCTACAGCCTGAAGCTGCCGCCGGACCGGATCACCCTGGCCGACGTGTTCAGAGCCGTCTCCTGCGACGGCGCGGATGAGGAGGACCGGCCGGAAAGCGGCTGGCAAGCCGGAGCTTGCGAGGAACAAGGCGACTTGAAAGAGCGGCTGGATCAAGCGCTGATTCGGATTATGAGCGATGCCGAACGACGCGCGTTGGAATACTTGCAGGGCCATACGATCGCGAGTCTCGTTTGAGCATTGACTTCGCTCGGCGACCGATATAAAATGTGCTTAAGGAAGGTGCAGTTAACGGAAGAGTTAGCCGCACCTTTATTTCGACAAATACTGTGCTTATTCAAGGCTCAGTAATCGACAAGGGAGAGTGTCGAATGGACATTTTATCGTACGTTTTGCAAGGCATATTGATCGTCGCGTTTTTGTTCGCCGGAATCACGAAGCTCGCCGGCACGCAGATGCATATCGACAACTTCGACAAATGGAAGCTGCCGCAATGGTTTCGGGTGGTGACCGGATTGGTCGAGGTGCTCGGCGCGGCGGCGCTGGCCGTCGGCTATTGGGAACCGAGCTGGGCGGCGGCCGCGGCACTGTGGCTGGGCGTTACGATGCTCGTCGGCATTCTCGTCCACGTACGGGTGAAAGACTCCTTGCAGATGACGTTCCCGGCTATCTTTTTATTCGTTCTGCCGGTCGTGCTGTTATTCGTCCAGTTGGACGCGTTGTCCGAATTTCCGGGTTTCTAAGGCGAAGCCGAAAGAGGCTGTCCCGTAAGGTCGTCCATGACCTAGGGGATAGCCTCTTCGTCAATGAGACGAACCCGACCGGAATAAGGCCTAAAAATTTTGCGCGAAGGGGGATTGACAGTTATCTCGAAATGTATTATCTTAAAATCAAGATAAATGAAATCGAGACAATCAATCTCCCCGAAATCCCTAAAGGAGGCATGAGACGATGGAAGCTAAGGAAAGGGACGTTTCGCTGGATTTGTTCATCGCCCTCAACCGGGCGGCGCAATGGGCCAACGCGCACATCGACCGGGACATCAAGCGATACGGCTTGAACCGGACCGAGTTCGGCGTTCTCGAGCTTCTCTACCATAGAGGCTCCCAGCCTTTGCAGCAGATCGGCGGCAAGGTGCTGATGAGCAGCGGCAACATCACTTACGTCGTCGATAAGCTCGAGCAGAAGGGATTCGTCCAGAGAAGAGCCTGCACGGACGATCGCCGCCTCGTCTACGCGGATCTGACCGAGTCCGGGCAACGGATGATCGAGGAAGTATTCCCCCAGCACGCCGAGGTCATTCATCTGGCGGTCGCGGGACTGGACGAAGAAGAGAAGAAAACGGCCAGCCGGCTGCTTAAGAAGCTGGGGAAATACGCGGAGGAAACCTTCGGTTAGAAGGGGGCCCCGGGCTTGTCAGGCCATATATCTTAAAGTCAAGATATTAAAATTCAAAACAACTCCCGGAGGAAACCGCCATGAGCGAATTCGAGGCGCTGGTGAAAAGCCGAAGATCGGCGATGAAATTCATTCCGAACGTAGAAATCGGGGAGCATGAGCTGAACGAAATGTTCAGCCTGACGAAATTCGCTCCTTCCGCGTTTAACCTGCAGCACGCTCATTACGTGGTCGCGAGGGATCCCGACTTGAAGCGCAAACTATACGAGGCGGCCGACAAACAATATAAAGTACTGACTTCTTCGGCCGTCATCCTCGTCCTCGGAAACGCTAAAGCCTATCGGGACGTAGGCCCCATCAACGAAGGCCTGTTGAACTTGGGCGTGATGAGCAAGCAAGAGTACGATACGACCGTCGAATCCGTCCTGGCGTTCTATCAGGAAAGAGGCGGGGCCTTCCAGAGGGAAGAGGCCGTCCGCAGCGCAAGCTTATCGGCGATGCTCTTCATGCTGATCGCCAAGGACAAAGGCTGGGACACCTGTCCGATGATCGGCTTCGACCCGGACGCGGTCGGCAAGCTGCTGAACGTTCCGGAAGAGTACGTCCCGGCGATGATGATCGCGATCGGCAAGGAAGACGCGGCCAACCAAAGGCCAAGAGGCTACCGCAAGCCGGTAGGCGAATTCGTAAGCTACGAAGGATTCCGGTAATCGGATAAAATCATAAGGAGCGGATATCAGATGAGACAGCAAACGACGGGAATTCACCACGTGACGGCATTCGTCAGGCACGCGCAAGAAACCGTGGACTTCTATTCGGGGGTGCTCGGGCTTCGCCTGGTGAAAAAAACGATCAACTTCGACGCGCCGGAAGTTTACCATTTGTATTTCGGCAATGACGCCGGCAGTCCGGGCACGGTCATTACGTTCTTCCCTTGGCCGACTTCGCGCAAAGGCCGCATAGGCGGCGGGCAAGTGGGGATCACATCCTACGTCGTGCCGACGGGGAGCATGAGCTTCTGGAAGGAGCGCCTGGCGAAGTTCAAGATTGCGACGAAGGAAACGAGCCGGTTCGGCGAAGAGCTCGTCCAATTCGAAGACCCTGACGGCTTGAGAATCGAGCTCGCGGAGCGCGAAGCCGGGCCGGCCAGCCAATGGGCGTTCGGCGGAGTGCCCGCGGACAAAGCGATCAAAGGGTTCGGCGGCGCGGTTCTGTTCAGCACGGCGCCGGAGCGCACCGCTTCCGTTCTGGAGAACGTGATGGGCTTGACTCGTATCGCGGACGACGGCGAATATGCCCGTTTCCGGGCGACGGGCGACTTGGGCAACGTCATCGACGTCAACATCGCTCCGATGGCCTATGGCGCCGGCGGCGCGGGCACGGTGCACCACATCGCCTGGAGAGCCGCGGACGACGAGGACCACGCGCGCTGGAGAAGCGTCGTCGAAGAGAACGGCTTTCATCCGACCCCGTTCATCGACCGGCAATATTTCAACGCGATCTACTTCCGGGAAGAAGGCGGAATCCTGTTCGAGATCGCGACCGATCCTCCGGGCTTCGCCAGAGACGAACCGGCGGAGACGATGGGCGAGAAGCTGATGCTGCCCGCATGGTTCGAACCGCATCGGGCCCAGATCGAACAAGGCTTGACGCCGATCGAGGTTCGCGTATTGGAGGAGGATCAAGCATGAAGCATATTTTCAAGCAAGGCTCGAACCCGGAGGCGCCGGTTCTCTTGCTCTTGCACGGCACCGGCGGGACGGAGCGCGATCTGCTCCCGCTCGCCGAGGAGCTGTCTCCGGGATCGTCGGCGTTAAGCGTCAGGGGCAACGTGCTGGAGAACGGCATGCCGCGGTTCTTCCGAAGATTGGCCGAGGGCGTATTCGATCTCGAAGACCTGGTCTTCCGGACGAAGGAGCTTCACGACTTCTTGGATCAGGCTTCGAAGGAATACGGGTTCGACCGCCGCAACGTGGTGGCGGTCGGCTATTCCAACGGCGCCAATATCGCGGGAAGCATTCTGTTCCATTATGCGGATTCGTTGCGCGGGGCGATCCTGCACCACCCGATGGTTCCGATTCGGGGCGTTCCGTTGCCGGATTTGTCCGGAGTGCCGGTCTTCGTCGGAGCGGGCGAGAACGACCCGATCTGCAGGCCGGAGGAGACGGAGGAGCTCGCGTCCTTGCTTAGAGGCGCCGGGGCTTCGGTAGAAACGCACTGGGAGCGATTCGGCCACCGTCTGACGCCGACCGAGGTACGGGCCGCGTCCGAATGGTTCGGCAGCCGCTTCGGAGGCCGTCCATGATCGGGCTCGACGCGGCGGCGCTGAGCGACCGGGAGAACTACAAGCTGCTGATCGGCAGCATCGTTCCCCGTCCGATCGCCTTCGTGACGACGTTGTCCGATTCCGGCGTGCTGAATGCCGCGCCGTTCAGCTATTTCAACATCGTTTCCTCGAACCCGCCGATGGTATCGGTCTCGGTGCAGCGCAGCGGCGGCCGGTTGAAGGATACGTCCAGGAACGCGATGGCCGCGGGCGAGTTCGTCGTGCACATCGCCGACGAGTCGAATATCGCCCGGATCAACGAAACGGCGGCGAATTTGCCTCCGGAGGAAAGCGAGGTCGCCCTCGTCGGGTTAACGCCGGTTCCGAGCGCCAAGGTGTCGGTGCCCGGCGTTGCCGAAGCGAAGATTCGGATGGAGTGCGTGCTTGAACGGGCCATCCCGCTCGGAGGCGGCGAGAGCGGACCGGCTTGCGATCTGATGATCGGTCGCGTCGTGTACTTTCAACTGTCCGAAGAGGTGTACGCGAACGGATATATCGATCCCGTTAAGCTGGGACCCGTCGCCAGGCTCGCCGGAAGCGCGTATGCCAAGCTCGGCGAGACGTTCTCGATCGAGCGGCCGGTATAGGGAGGGGCTCTCCCGGATCTCGAGGCAACAAGAAAACCGGAAGGATGCGAATCCGACCGGTTTTTTTTGCGTTCTCGCGATCCGAATCGTCTTCGTCGTCAACGATTCGAACGGATTGGACAATCCCGGCCCGTCCTATCGACGATTTGCCGGACCGGAGATTCATCTTCGATCGTTTGGGGCAGGCTATCACGGTATGGTCATCCCGATTCGTTCGAAAGGAGAGGTTCATGAATACTCGCCCACATCGAAGGACCGGCGCTTTGGACCGGCAGACTTGGCTCCTGCTCGCGGTTAACGGACTGTTCGTGGCGGCCACCGCTCTGTCGGGCACTTATTTCGGAATCTATATCTGGAAATCCGGCAACGATTACATGAAGCTAGGCTGGTTTACGCTGATCACCCATCTGGCGATGGCGCTTACGTTCTGGACCGCGGGCAACGCGGCCAAGGAAGGCAACAAAATGGTTCTGATGCGGCTGGGGATCGCGATATCCGCGGTATTCTACGCGGCCGTGCTGCTGTTGAAGCAAAACGCGATCCATTGGATCTGGCTTCTCGGGGCGGTGCAGGGCCTGGCGACCGGGTTGTTCTGGCTGTCGTTTAACGTCGTGTATTTCGAAGCGACCGAGCCGGACAACCGCGACAGGTTCAACGGCTGGACCGGAACGATCGGATCTTTGATCGGAATCGCCGTGCCATGGAGCTCGGGGTTCCTGATCTCTCGCCTGGGGGGCGACACGGGATACCGAGTGATCTTTACGGCGTCCTTCTGCGTGTTCGTGGCGGCCATCGCCGTCAGCTTTTTTCTTCGCCACAGGAAAACGTCGGGAGATTACGATTGGAGCTGGGGAATCAAGCTGCTAAGGGATACCGGCACGGCTTGGCGTCCGGTGCTGGCGGCGCTGGCCTTTCAAGGGGTGAGGGAGAGCGTCTACGGCGTGCTCATAGGCATCCTGATCTACGTGGAGACGAAGAGCGAGATGAAGGTGGGCAATTTCATGCTCGTCTCTTCGGCGGTCGGGTTCGCCAGCTTTATGTGGGCGGGCAGAAAGCTAAAGCCGCAATGGCGGAGCAAAGGAATGCTCGCGGGAGCCGCGGCGCTCGCCGCGGCCGTGCTGACGCTGTTCGCGGGGCCGGGCTATGTGTCGTTTCTGGCGTACGGCATCGGGACCGCGCTGTTCTTTCCTCTGTACATGCTGCCCATGACGTCGTCCGTGTTCGATCTCATCGGAAAGGATCAAGACAGCGCCCGAAAACGGGTCGAATATATCGTCGTCCGCGAGCTCGCTCTGAACGTCGGGCGCATCGCCGGAATGGCGGCGTTCATGGGCGTCGTTTCCATCAGCCGGTCGCCGGCCGCGATGAAGATTTTTCTCCTTGCGATCGGCTGTTCTCCCCTTGCGAGTTGGTTTTACATGAGAAAAGCGTTGGGGCCGTCCGAAGCGAGCGCGAGGCTTGACGCGAAACCTAAAGGTGTCCTATAATCGATGTGAAACCAAAAGGTTTCCTATTGTGAGGAGGATGAACGTTCCCATGAGCGAACCTAACCGAGAAAAATTGCCCGATATCGTACAGACCCGTTTATTCAACGCGCCGATAGAGAAAGTATGGGCCGCAGTCGCGACGTCCGAGGGAATCGCGGCGTGGTTCATGCCGAACGATTTCCGTCCGGAGCTCGGCAACGAGTTTCATCTGGAGGCCGGACCTTACGGCCGTTCCGCCTGCGTCGTCACCGAGCTCGATCCGCCGAACCGGCTGAGTTTCAGGTGGGATAAGGACTGGACGATCACGTTCGAGCTGGCTTCGAAGGGAGACCGGACGGAGTTCACGTTGATCCACGGGGGCTGGTCCGCCGACGAGGCGACGGCGTTCGGGGAACCGCACGAGGTCGTTCGCGACCGGATGAACGGCGGCTGGGTCGGACTTGTCGCGAAGCTGGGCGAATATGTCGGCGGGTAAAGCTGCGCCGCTCGACCGGAAGCCGGACGTGTTCCAAGCGATCGCCGATCCAACGCGCCGGGGACTTCTTCGGCTGCTCGTCGACGGGGAGATGCCGGTCAACGCGATCAGCAGCCATTTCCCGATGACCCGCACCGCCGTGTCCAAGCATCTCCGCGTCTTGTCCGACGCGGGTCTGGTCAAGGAACGGAAGGTCGGCCGGGAGACGCGCTACCGGATGGATCCGGATCCGCTGAGGGAACTGAAGAGCTGGCTTGCGTTCTACGAACGGTTCTGGGAGAACAAGCTGAACGCGCTGCAACGGTTGGTGGAAGAGGGCGAGGGGCAAGAAGCCTCCCGTCCGAGGCCCGAAGCGGAGAAGTAATCCGGGCGGGAGTCTCGCGGACCATCGCAGGCCTTGCGCGAAGCCCGCTCTTCGTGTTATCTTCGAAGGGAAAGAATTCAAAAGGAGGTGAAGGTAGGATGAATCGAGAGTTCGCGAATAACCAAGTGAGCCGGCTGCCCATCGCGATGGCTGGCATCGTTCATGGCTGGGCCGAAGACGGGAGAGGTCTGTCCGTTTCCAACCATACGATTAACGTAACTCTCGAAAAGGCTCCTACCTGAACCTGAACGGATCGAACCGCTAAGGGCGTAGGGAATTTTCCCTGCGTCCTTTTTTTAACGATACAGAATTTATAAGTTTCACGCTTATTATTACCTGTATCGTCTCCGCAAAGCTTCTTCCGGCGTCCAAGGGCGCCGAAGGCGTTTTTGCTTAACGATACAGAATTTATAAGTTTCACGCTTATTATTGCCTGTATCGTCTCCGCAAAGCTTCTTCCGGCGTCCAAGGGCGCCGAAGGCGTTTTTGCTTGTCCGAAAGGTTTGCGAATCGGCTTCATGCCGGGTAGGGCCTCCAAATAGGAGGAACCCATATGATCACGATCCAATGCCAAAACGTCAAAAAATACAATGCAGCCCAGCTCGTCCTGGAAAACGTGTCCTTCGAGCTCCGCCACGGAGAGAAAGCGGGACTCGTCGGCCGCAACGGATGCGGCAAAACGACCCTGCTCCGCCTGATCGCCAAGCTGGACGCTCCCGACGACGGGCTGCTCGCCGTCCGCAAGGACGTGCGAATCGGCTATCTGGAGCAGATTCCGGAGGAAGAGTCCGGATTGTCCGTCTACGACGCGCTCGCGTCGGGCTTCCGCGATCTGCTGATGTGCCGCGCCCGAATGTCGGAGCTCGAAGCGGCCATGTCGGCGCCTGAAGCATCTCCGGATCGGCTGCAATCGCTGCTCGCCGAATACGCCAAGCTGCAGGAGCGATTCGAGCGGGACGGAGGCTACGAGATGGACGCCCGGATCGATCAGGTCGCCGACGGCTTACGCATCTGCAGGGAATGGTATTCCCGGGAATACCGTTCCCTGTCCGGAGGGGAGAAGACGAAGGTCGGCCTGGCGTCGCAGTTGCTTCGCGAGCCGGAGCTGCTGCTCCTCGACGAGCCGACGAACCATCTCGACATGGAAGCCGTCGAATGGCTGGAAGAATTTTTGCTTAAATACGGCGGAGCCTGCCTGATCGTTTCCCACGACCGCTATTTCCTGGATCGGGTCGTGACGAAGATCGTCGAGCTCGAGGACGGAGAATCCCTCGTGTTCCACGCGAATTATTCCGGCTACGCGAAAGAGAAGGAAGAGCTGTTGCTGCGGCAGTTCGCCGAATACCAGGAGCAGCAGAAGAAGATCAAGAAAATCCGGGAGACGATCAAGCAGCTGATGGAATGGGGCAGGATCGGCGACAACGGGAAGTTTTTCCGAAGGGCGGCATCGATGCAGAAGGCGCTGGACCGAATGGAGAAGCTGAAGCGTCCGCCCGTTGACCGGAAGGAAGCGGAGTTCGAGCTGCGGCTCGCGGAGAGGTCCGGCAAGCAAGTCGTTCGGTTCGAGGGCTTGGAGAAGCGCTACGGCGCCGCGACGATTCTGGACGGGGTAACGGGCGAGCTGCTGTACGGCGAGAAAATGATGCTGATCGGGAGCAACGGATCGGGCAAGTCGACCTTGTTGAAATTGATCTTGGGGGAGCAGGCGGCGGACGGCGGGGAAATCAAGCTCGGCTCGCGGGTGGAGGTCGGTTATCTTGCCCAGCAGCAATCTCCGGACGATCCGAAGATGTCCGTGCTCGACTACTTTCGGACGGAGGCCAAGATGGAGGAAGGAGAGGCCCGTTCCAAGCTGGCGGCTTACCTGTTCTACGGCGCGGACGTGTTCAAGTCCGTCGGTCTGCTCTCCGGCGGAGAATGGACGCGTCTTCGGCTGGCTCTCCTCGTGCTTCGGAAGCCGAATCTGCTCGTCTTGGACGAACCGACGAACCATATGGACATCGCCTCCAGAGAAGCGCTGGAGGAGGCGTTGGAGGAATATCCGGGCACGATATTAGCCGTGACCCACGATCGGTATTTGATCAATCGGTTGGCGAGCAAAATCGGGGAGCTTGAACGAGGGCGTCTCGAGTTCTATTCGGGAGGCTTCGACGAATACAAAAGAGAGAAGGGCAGAAGAACCGCCGATCGCGCGGGAAAGGAGGAGGCGGGGCGGAATCCCGCGAAGACGGCCGGCGTTCCGAAATCCGGCAAGCCGGTACCTGTCGACAAGGATGATCGGGTCAAGGAGAGCCTCGAAGCGGAGATCGCCGAGACGGAGTGGCGGCTGGCGGAGCAGGACGCGGCCCTTCTCGAATATTCCGGGGACGCGGGAGCGGAGGCCGGAGAATTAAGCGGGCTGTGGGCGGAACGGGAATATCTTCGAGCCGGCTTGGATAAGTTGTACGAGCGCTGGATGAGCATGCAGGAAGAATAGAGGGCGGCGTTCCGGGCACGCTAGGAGCGACCGGCTTAGCCGGTCGGACGAAAGCGGGTGAGGAAGATGGCGAGAAGAAGAAGGCTGGCCGTTCCCGGAGCCGAAGCCGGCGTCGCCGCGCTGAAGGCGGACGTGATGCGCAAGGAAGGCTACCCTGTCGATCCGGTCAGGCCCGACGACGTGAAATACGAGGTCGCCAAGGATCTGGGCGTTCCTCTGCGGCCCGACGGCTCCAACGGCAAGCTGACGACCGAGGAAGCGGGACTGGTCGGAGGCAAGATCGGCGGCTCCATGGTGCGCGAGATGATCCGCATGGCGCAACGGAAGCTGACGGGCGGCGAATAAACGGCGGTCTCGGAAGCGAAGGGGACGTAAAGGTTCCTTCGCTTCTCGATGCTTTTTTTTCGATTCGATGTCACGAATGCTTGTACTCGATCATATAATAGGCCGGTAAGCTTGCCGCGAAAGGGATAGATTAAGAGAAATCGGGATTCTTGGGGCGATATTCGCGAATAAGCCCGGGTTTGCCCTTTTGTTTCCGATTTCGTCCGCGTATCTGCCATTCCATGCGATTATTGCTAGACTATCGCGCCTTAACATGGAGGCGGGATTGACTTATAATGAGAGCGGGTATATAACGGACAGAAAGTCATGCGACGTTTAATCGGCATTGTTGCGCGGTTGCGTCAATTTTTTATGAAAAATTAAGAAACGGCCTGCCGCTTTCGCGGTAGAATACTAGAGAGATTCGCCGTTTTACCGGAAGGGGTTGTACTGTATTATGGCCATGCTGATTAAACTCGGCAACCGAAGATTCATCCTGTTTACGCTTATTTTATTGCTAAAGTGTTGTTTGGCTTGGTTTGTCGTATTCGAAAACGGCCCGTCGGTCATGACGATGCTGACGGAGATTCCGTTCTTCTGGGTTGTCTTCTGCCTGATCGAATGGTTCGCCAAGAAGCGCAAGCTGCTCTATTACACGATCGCCAATCTATTGTTTACGTTGCTTTACTTTACCGTCCTCATGTATTACAAGTATTACGGCGTCATCGTGACTTATCATGCGTTGAACCAAGCGGATAAAGTCACTCAGGTCGGCGAAAGCACGTACTCGCTGATGGATCCTTATTATTTGCTTGTTTTCGTGGATATACTCGTGCTGGTCGCCATTCCTCTCTGGATGCGCGGCAAGGCCAAAGGCTTTCAAATGCATCTGCGTCCGATCAGCCGGACCGCGTTGTCCGTGCTGTTCATCGTCTCCGTCGTCCTGTGCTTCCTGAGCATCTGGCCGAACCGGGCGAGCATGAACGAGAACAAGCAAGCCGAAGAGATGGGCATCCTCAATTACGAATTCTACACGATCTTCGCCGACGACAAGGTCGAATCGGCGATGGTGGACATGAAGGATATTACGCAGGACGAGATCGATCGCCTGAAGGGCATCGATCCCGCCACGGCCGCGAATCCCCAGTATTTCGGGGCGGCGAAGGGGAAGAACGTCATCGTCATCCAGATGGAGTCGCTGCAGAACTTCCTGATCGGAATGAAGGTGGACGGGCAGGAAGTGACCCCGAACTTGAACAAGCTCGCGGCGGAAAACTTCCGTTACGACAAGTTCTACACGATGGTCGGCCAGGGCACGACCTCCGACGCGGAATACGTCGTGAATACGTCGCTGTACGTTCCGAAGCATGAGCCCGCGACGAAGAACAACGTCAAGAAGGATCTTCCGAGCCTGCCTAAGCTGTTGCGCGCGCAAGGATACGATACGGCGACGTTCCATACGAACGACGTGCAATTCTGGAACCGTACCGAGCTGTACAAGGCGCTGGGCTTCGACCGGTATTACGATCAGAGCTTCTACGGCGACGACGACCATATCGCGTTCGGGGCCTCCGACGAGGTTCTGTACAGCAAGACGATCGGGGAGCTCAAGAGGATGGATGCGGCCGATAAGCCGTTCTACGCGCAGATTCTGAGCATGAGCGCGCACCACCCGTACAATCTTCCGCCGGAGAAAATCCGGATGACGGTGCCGGAGGATATGGCGGACTCGATGATCGGACGCTACATCCAATCGCACAATTATGCCGACTACGCCCTCGGGCAGTTCATCGAAGAGTTGAAGAGCAGCGGCTTGTGGGACGACAGCATCGTCATTCTGTACGGCGACCACCAAGGCTTGCCGGTCTACTCGATGAGCAACGAGGAACGGGCGATCATGCAAAACTTGGTCGGTCATGAGTACGGCTATCCCGAGATGTTCAACGTTCCGATGATCATGCACGTGCCGGGAGTGACCTATCCGAAGGAAATCCATCAGGTCGGCGGCCAGATCGACATTCTGCCGACGATCGCCAACCTGACCGGCGCGTCCCTGGACGGCCAGATCCATTTCGGCCAGGATCTGCTGAACCCGGTCGCCGGCAACGTGATTCCGATGCGGCATTTCTTGGCGACGGGCTCCATTATTGCGGATAGCGGGGTATTTATCCCGGGCAACGCGTACGAGGACGGCACCAATTATCCGTTCGACGGACGGGATCCGGATACGACCCCCGGCGCGACGATCGAGCAATACGAGAACGCCTTAAAGCTTCTGAACCTGTCCGACAGCTTCGTAAAGCAGTTGAACGATCTGCCGCTGTCCGAATAACCCGCGAACAAGACCGCCTTGCTGCCGCCGATGCCCGGCAGCGAAGGCGGTCTTGTCGCGTCTCCCGCATGATTCAGGCTCTTATCCTCCGCTCCCGGTATTGTCCGGGCGTAAGTCCTTCCTGCTTGCGGAAGGAGCGGATGAAGTTTTGCGGATTGTTGTACCGGAGCCTGGCCGCGATATCCTTTACCGGCAAATCCGTCTCGGCGAGCCATTTCTTGGCCATCGCGAACCGGTAGGAGGCGAGGTATTCGCTAAAGGAGACTTTCGTTTCCTTGCGGAATACGCCGCTCAGATAATTGGCGTTGTAATGGAGCCTCGATGCGCATTCCTCGAGCGTCAGGTCGGTGTCGTAGTACCGCTGCACCAGATCGATGATTTTCTCGGAGATGTTGTGGTATTGGGCTTCCTGCCGATCGCGGAACACGTCGATCATCGGCGAGACGACCGCCCTCCACAGCCAATCCTCGATCTCGGATACCGTGTTCAGCTTCAGCAGCTCCTCGAACAGGGAACCGCCGGCTTGCCGGATCTGATCCAGGCGGATGCCCGATTCCTGCACGACGATCAGCAGATTGTTGAGCAGCCTCGCGAGCGGGAGCTGGCATTCCTGGGGCGAAAGCTCCGCCTGAAACACGGGGACGAGAAATTGCTTCAGCAAGTCCTTTGCCTTGTCCCGTTCGGCCAGCTTGATCGCGTCGATGAGCTCGTTCTCGATCGGAGTCGGATAGTTGACGTTCAGATAAGGGGTGCCGGGATTCAAGTTGCCGTATTGAATGATAATGCCTTCACCGAGCTTCAGCCGGTGCTTGAGGGCGTCCAAGCCTTCGCGATAGGCGGCGCCCATGCCGGAGAAGGAGCGGAAAGCCAAGCTGATGCCGATGCTGATCTGAAGTTCGAGGAACCGCTGAACGTTCTGCTGCAGCCGCTCCGTGACCGCGAACAGATTTTCTCGGAAGGCTTCTTCGTCTTCTGACGCGCTGCCGAGCACGGCGACGACGCTATAGTCGATCGTGACGGGCGTCAGTCTGTCCGGAAAGGGAATCGTTTCCTCGATGATGTTCTGAACGGCGAACAGCAGCAGCTCCATGTCTTTCTTCCCGTAACGCGTGCCTTCGAGGGAGTCGATCTGAAGCGTCAGCGTCGCGAGCGTCTTCCAGCGGGACAGCTGGTCTTCGTAGCCGAACCTGCGGAGCTGCTCGGCGAGTTCGCCGGGCCTGACGTGACCTTGCGCCGCTTTGGCCAGGAAGTGGGTGCGAACCTGGCCGATATGCTGGCGCAGCTCCTTCTCGAGCAGCGAATTCGACTGGAACAGCCGGCTCATCCGTTCTCCGATCAGCCCGAACTCGTCGGTCCGCGATTTGCCGCCTCCGGGCAGGCTTTCGCCGATCTGCTTCATCAGCCTTTGGATCGGCGTGTACATGCGGCGGGAGCCAAGCCATGCGAACAGCATCGTGAAGAGAAGCATGAACAGGCAGACGATCAGCGTATACGTTCCGATCTTGTTCGATTCCCGGGTCAGACTGGCGATCGAGGTGAAAGCGACGTAGGTCCAATCGTTGTAGTCGGACCGGAAGTAGGCGACGGAATAATCCTCTTCGCCGAGCTTGGACTGGATCTGCCCGGAGGGCCCTTCAAGCTTGGCGGCGTCCTCGAAGCCGAACGAGGCGACGGGCTTGCCGATCATCGCCGGATCCGGATGCACGAGAATCCGGCCGTTCTCGTCCAGGATCATCATCCTGTCCGTCCGGTCCGATTCGCCGTTCAGCAAAGTCTGCAGGCTGCACGACGGGATGTTGGCGATCGCCAGGCCGTATTTCTCCAGACCGCCGACGGGCAGCTTCTTGATCAAGCTGATCGTGTAGTCGCAGCGGTAGCTGGACGCGTTTTCCTCGCTGTAGAACCAGCGGGATGGCGATAGCGTCCAATTGCCCGGGAGCTCGCCCCGGACGAGAGGCTTGAGCGATTCGTATTGTTCGTATCGATCGAAGGCGTAAAGGCCGGAATTTTTGATCATCCAATTCATGCGCTCGTTGATCAGAACGACGTCTTCGACCATCGTATCGAACGATTGCATGTGCCGAAGCTCGTCTCTGATGTTGTCGTAGAGGGCGAAATCGTTCACGGTCAGCGGGCTGGAGACGGCCGTCCTTAGCACCGTGGAGTTGATCGTCTGATTCAAGGTGTGGTTGACAGTCGTTAAAATTTGTTCTACATTGGCATTGATTTGCTTGAGAAGTTGGATTTTTCCTTCGTTTACATGATTTTGGATTTCCCTGGATGAAGTCGTATAGGAAAACAGACCGATCAGAAGCACGGGGATCGTGCTGAGCAGAAATCCGAAGACGGTCATCTTGGTCAGGAAACTGTATGAACGCATACGGGCCAACACCTTCTCCGAAAGTTAGTTTCATTGTATCGGTTAGGCCGACCCGGAACAATAATCATCTGCTCGGGTCGTAATCATCTTCTCGGATTGCGTCCGATATCCGACAGAATGGGGGGAAGTGGATGGCTACCCCATCCGAATCGCGCCGTCCGCCGGGCAAGCGGAGGGTTCTGCTGGCCGCCGCTCTGTTCGCGATGCTGCCGCTTGCGTCCTGCATGGGAAGGGACCAGCCGGAAGCGAACGCCGACGACCGGCCTATCGTCACAGTGATGGCTCCTTTGCATTTTCCGAACGAACCCGATCCTTCGCTGATCGACGAGATCGAGAGGCTGACGGATACGCGCCTGGAGATCGAATGGGTGCCGGACGGCATTTACTCGGACAAAATGAACACGTCCTTGCTGACGAGCTCGCTGAAGAAAGCGACGTTCGTGAAGTACACCGACTACAATCTGGTGAAAAACGCCGCCAGGTCCGGCGCCTTCTGGGAGATCGGCCCTTATCTGGACCGCTTTCCGAATCTCCGGCAGATCGACCGGGATATTCTGAACCAATCGGCGCTGGACGGAAAGATCTACGGGCTGTACACGGAGCGCCTGTCGTCCCGGCAGGGCGTCATCCTCCGAGAGGATTGGCTGGACCGTCTAGGCTTGGAGAAACCGGGTACTCTGGATGAGCTGTACGAGGTCATGAGAGCGTTTACTTACGACGATCCGGACGGCAACGGGACGGACGATACGATCGGGGTGGCGGACCGCAACGATCTGATCTTCGGCGTCTTCAAGACGCTCTCCTCCTATTTCGGGACGCCGAACAACTGGGCGGTTCAAGGGAAAACCCTCGTTCCGGAGTTCGAGACGCCGGAATATATGGCGACGATGAATTTCATGCGGAAGCTATATGCCGAGAAAATCATCAACCAGGACTTCGCGGTGACGAGCAAGGAGGTTCAGCGGAACTTGTTCATCCGGGGCCGGGCGGGCGTGTACATCGGAAGCATGCTGGACGTTCAGAGGCTGGCGGACGGAGCCAAGCAGCTGAACCCGGACGCGAGATTCGCGCTCGTCAATCGGATCGAGGGACCCCAGGGTTACCGGATCTGGTCGATTCCGAACTTTAACGGCCTGTACTTGTTTTCGAAGAAGGCGATCAAGACCGAAGAGGAGCTGATGCGGATTCTCGGGTTTTTCGACCGGTCGATGGAGAAGGACGTGGCCAATCTGATGAAGTACGGCTTCGAAGGCCGTCACTATACGGTAGACGGAGACCGGGTCGTCCTGCCGGAAGAAACCCAGGAGCTGAGGAACAACGAGGTGAGCGTCATCTATACGCTGATGGTCGCCGATCTCGGCAATCCCAATATCATGAAGGTGGCGAAGCAGGACGGCTTGACGGAGATCGCCGAACGGCTCAGCGAGGATAACGAAAAGTTCATCGTGCGCGACCCGACCGTCGGCCTGAAGTCCGACACGTACGACGAGAAGGGCGGGGAACTGTACGGCATCATATCGGACGCTACTTATCATTATATGTTGGGCCACCTGGACGAAGACGGCTTTAAGCAAGAGATCGCCCGGTGGAAAATAAGCGGCGGGGAAGACATCGTTCGCGAATACGAGAAGGAATATTTCGGCCAGTAGAATACAGCCGTTAAGCCCCGCGGAAGCGGGGCTTTCGCGCGTTAGCGGGCTTTGCGGAATATCGGAACGTCCTCGCGCGGGTTGAGGAGGTGTCATCGCGGCGGACGATAATCAGGAGAACAGAAACGCCGGCCGCAAGGGCCGATCCGAGAGGATGATTATATACGTAATTCCGCCGGACCTCTAAAGTCGGAAGCGTAAGCCAATTCCATTGAGGAGGTCATATCGGAATGAAGAGACAAAACGTTGCGGTCCTGCTGAGCCTGGCGCTGGCGGGCAGCCTCTTGTCGGCGTGCGCGGGCAAAGAGAACGAGGAGCCGGTCGCGTCGCCGTCGGAAAGCGCGGGCGGACAGGCGGCGTCGCCTTCGGCCGCCGCTTCTCCGGAAGCGGAGAAGCCGACGGCGATCACGATCATGCTGCCGCTGAACATCGCGGAGACGCCGCCGGATACGGTCGAGAAGGAGATCGAGAGGCTGACGAACACGGAGCTGACGTACCAGTTTTTCCCCGCGGACACGTACGAAGAGAAGCTGAACGCGTCGTTCGCGACGGGTTCGCTGCCGCAGGTGACGTACTTGAAAAACCAATCGACGTTCCTGCTCATGAAGGACGCGATCCGGGAAGGGCAGTTCTGGGAGATCGGACCTTACTTAAGCGAATTTCCGAATCTGAGCAAGATGAAGGAATTCATTCTGAACAATACGAAGGTGGACGGGAAGCTTTATTCGCTCTATGTCGGAAGGCCGCTTGCGCGGCAAGGAATCATCTATCGGAAGGACTGGGCGGATAAGCTCGGTTTGAAGGCGCCGGAAACCGTCGACGACCTGTTCGAGATGGCGAAGCAGTTCACGGAGAAGGATCCGGACGGCAACGGGAAGCCGGACACGATCGGACTGGCGGACCGCAACGATCTGATCTACGGAGCGTTCAAGACGGTCGCTTCCTGGTTCGGCACGCCGAACAACTGGGGCGAGAAGGACGGCCAGCTGCAGCCCGAGTTTAAGTTCCAAGAGTACATCGACTCGATGGACTACATGAAGAAGCTGCGCGACGGCGGGTACATGAACAAGGATTTCGCCGCGACGAGCAAGACCGACCAGACGAACCTGTTTACGAGCGGCACGGCGGGCATCTATATCGGCAGCATGCAGGACGTGAACGCGCTCGAGAAGGATCTCGTGAAGAACGTTCCCGGAGCCGTCGTGGATACGCATGCCCTGATCAAAGGGCCGAGCGGCGCGGCGACAACCTGGTCGATTCCGGGCTACAACAACGTCGTGCTGTTCCCGAAATCGGCCGTCAAGGACGAGGCCGAGCTCAAAGGCATTCTGGCGTTCTTCGACAAGCTGATGACGCCCGAAGTCGCGACGACGATGTTCTGGGGAATTGAAGGCAAGCACTACGAGGTCGTGGACGGCAAGGCGAAGGAGCTGGACGACAAGGAAACGATCGAGCGCGAGGTCAAAGGCTTCAAGGACAGCTTGATCGGGGAGCCGGAGACGAACGGCCAGCTGCTCCCGTACCATACGCTCGAGGCTCGTATTCACGCGGAGGAGCTGATCGTCGAGAACGAGAAGATCGCGATCGCCGATCCGACGGCGGCTCTCGACTCCGAAACCTATTCATCGCAAGGGGTTCAGCTGCAAGATATCATCAAGGACGCGACCTATAAATACATGTACGGCACCATCGACGCGGCCGGCTTCCAGGCGATGGTCGAAGATTGGGGCAAACGCGGCGGGAATAAAATCATCGAGGAATTCAACGCGGCCAGACCATAATAGCGG
>Ga0065721_10006042_pt1 | contig 17831 bp, 20 predicted proteins | sample Mesricmetagenome_FD_59108 | JGI IMG/M metagenome (GOLD analysis project Ga0065721, IMG submission 59108) | Mesophilic microbial community from rice straw/compost enrichment Sample: eDNA_1 v2 (version 2) | ecosystem: Engineered > Solid waste > Grass > Composting > Bioreactor | place: USA: Davis... | reverse complement strand
CCGACCGTCTGATTCTAGGAGTGAGCCTCTGGAACGAAACGGTTTCTTCCGTCGACGACAAGCTGGGGCTCGCCAAGCGATACGGCCTGAAGGGCGCGTCCTTCTGGAGGCTGACGTTCTTCTCGGACGAGTTCGCCGCCGCGATCGACAAAACCGTGCGGAAAGCGGGAGACTGATCTTGCCGTTCGAAGCGATATTGCGCAAATACGATCCGGTAGGCCCCTGGGAGATCGAGGGCGGCCTCTCCGGCTGGAACAACACGACGCGCTTCGTCCGGTCGAACGGCTTGCGGAGGGTTCTGAGAATCTACGAGACGCACCGGGACGCCGCGAAAGTCGCCTTCGAGCATCGTTTGCTGGACGCGCTCGGCCAAGCGGACTTGTCTTTCCGCGTGCCGAGCCCGATCCCTTGCAACGACGGGAGCACGATCGTCCGGCTGGAGGACGGCTCGGGCCGGTTGGCTTGCCTGTTCGACTATATCGAAGGGGAGAGACCGCCCGAGAGCAACGCCCAAGCCGCGGAGGCATTGGGCAGGGCGACCGGAGAGCTGATCGGCGCGCTCGGGAGTTTGCGTCCGGAAGGCCTTCCCGCATACCATCCTTACTACGAGCTGGCGACCTCTTACCCTCTATGCACGGAAGCCAACGTGTCGGCGTTTTGCCGAAACCCTCCCGGGCCGTTAAGCGGACTCCGAGGAGAGCTGCAGGCGATCGAAGCCCGGATTGGCGGCATTCGGAACGGGCTGAACCGGTTCCGTTCGCTGCCTCATCAATTAATCCACGGGGACATCAACGTCTCGAACGCCTTGGCGGCGGACGGGCGGATCGTCGCGATGCTCGATTTCGAATTTTGCACGCGGGATTTGCGGGCGATGGAGATCGCCGTCGCGTTGTCCGGCTATCTGAACGAAGAGGAGCCGCTAGCTTCCGCGGACGCGTTCTTAAGCGGCGCCGGCGAAAAGGTTCGGCTGACGCCGGAAGAGGCGGAAGCGATCCCGGAGCTCATGCTGCTACGCGCGCTCGACGTGTTTTTGCATTTTCTGAACCGGTATTTCGACGAGGTGGACGGCCCGGACGTCATCCGGACGCAGACCGAGTCGGCGTCGAATAGCTTGCGGACTTGGGACGGCTTGCGGGAATCGATCCGGGATGCCGCGAGGAGACGTCTGTCCGATTAAGAAGAGAGCGGACGTCCGAATCAGGACGATCCGGAAACGCGGAGGCGATCGGATGTATCTGGTCACGTCGGAAGAAATGAGAAGAATCGATCGGCATGCGATCGACGAAATCGGCATTCCGTCCATGGTGCTGATGGAGAACGCGGGACGCGCCGTCGCGGAAGAAATCGCGAAGCTCTCTTCGGCCGATCGTTCGTCCGGCGGGAAGCGTCCGCCGAGATGGCTTGTGCTGGCGGGAAAAGGGAAAAACGGCGGAGACGGGCTCGTCTGCGCCCGCCACCTGACGGAACGGGGCTTCGAGATCGGCGTCGTCTACGCGGCGGATCCGAAGACGCTGACGGGAGAAGCGGCGCGGCAGCGGGATATCGCGCTAAAAATCGGCTTTACGCTGGAGCCATACGCGCCGGGGACAATCGATTGGGCGCGATGGGACGGCGTTGTGGACGCGCTCGTCGGCACGGGAGCTTCGGGCGCTCCCCGAGAGCCTTCCGCGGCTCTGATCCGGGAAGCGAACGCGAGCGGATTGCCGATCGTCGCCGTCGACGTGCCGAGCGGACTCGACGCGGATACCGGCGAGACGGCGGAGCCTTGCATTCGGGCGACGTTGACGGTCGCCTTGGCTTGGCCCAAACGAGGCTTGTTCGCTTATCCGGGAGCGGAGGCGGCAGGCCGCGTCGTCGTTCGGTCTATCGGCATCCCGGAGCGGTCCGCCCGCAGCGCGGACGTTCGCGCTTTCGTCGCGACCGAGCAGGCGATGGCGGACCGGCTGGGCGTTCGTCTGCCCGTTCGCAGACGAGAAGACTCGCATAAAGGGACGTACGGACACGTGCTCGTCGCGGCCGGCTCGCGCGGGATGACCGGCGCCGGATGGCTGTGCGCGAAAGCGGCGCTTCGCGCCGGCTGCGGATTGGCGACATGGGCGGTTCCAAGCGCGCTGGCGACGGAGTCGGCCGGAAGGCTGCCGGAGGCGATGACGGCCGGTATTCCGGATGAAGGAAGCGGAGAGTGGGGCCGCACGCGCGCATCCGATCTGGCCGCTCGGGCCGAGGGCAAGCAAGCCGTCGTCGTCGGCCCCGGATTCGGCAGATGGACGGGAGATTCCGACTGGCTGCGCGAATTGTGGGGCGCGGTCGGCGCGCCGCTCGTACTGGACGCGGACGCGCTGAACATGCTCGCCGACCCGATGGGAAGCGGCGGTTTCGCGGCCTGGCCGGCTCGGAACCAGCCGGCGGTCCTGACGCCTCATCCCGGGGAGATGGCCAGACTATGCGGGTTAAGCGTACCGGAAGTGCAACGTGACCGCATCGGTCTGGCCGCGAAGTTCGCGGCGCGGCATGGCGTCGTTCTCGTGCTGAAAGGCGCGCGAACCGTCATCGCCGCGCCGAACGGCAACGCGTGGGTGAACGCGACCGGCAATCCCGGCATGGCGACCGGCGGCTCGGGCGACGCGCTCGCCGGAATCATCGGCGGCTTGCTCGCGCAGCGCTTCGATGCCGAGACGGCGGCCGTGCTCGGCGTTTATTTGCACGGCGCCGCGGGCGACCGGGCGGCGTCGTCGCGCCATTCCCCTGGCTCGCTTATCGCGGGGGATATCATCGAGGCGTTATGACAAAAAAACCTTGTCATTTCATGGAGGATCCTGTAAAAAGAAGGGGTGGACGAAGCTCGTCGTCCGCCGCTTCTTTTTAATTGACCGCCAAGGGATGTCGACGAATGAAAAAATATATTTTCTATTTCTTCGCAGCGGACGTATTGGGAAAATTGCTGTATTTTCGGAAAGAACTGATTGTATATTTAGCGGGTCTCCTGATTGTGGTCGGCATTTACAAGCTCCAGAAGAAGATCATAAAACTTCTTCCCCCGCAGGATCGATTTGTTCCGTTTCTTCAAATATCCTTGACGACCGGATTCGGCTTGATCATCTTTTTTGTGATTTGTTTGTTGCTGTTCAGATTATTAATCAACTATAGCCAATTGATGGGAGTGGAGTTGGTCGGTTTTTCCTTAATTGTAGTGACCTTCTTTGCTTATCTATCCATGGCGTTAATTTTTTTTAATTTCGTCACGAGTGCGATCGACTTGTATATACACAATCGGAATAGGAATACGTTGATGGTAGTTATTGTGCTGGTCATAGTGATGACGGAAGCTTTCTCGGCCGTTATCTTTTATAAGGACGGTTATTACGAGTATAAGAAAAATCAATTTTCCCAAGAGATAGAGAATATGCCGGCGGAGGCGTCCGTTGCCGAAGATCTGATGACCAGAATTCGATTGTCCGACCAAAGGGAAGAAATCTCGCAGGGGATGTACGAGGAACTCGATCATAGCTTTCGGAGCAAGCTGCTCGAACTCGATTTAAGTATGAATGACCGTAACCTATCGTACCTCTCAAACAATCAATCGAAAAAATCGGATTCCCTTCCAAATCTGCATTTGTTTATGAAATTGTTTAAGTTTTCGTTCTATCAGCACTACATACTCGGACTGGATGACGATTTGATGGAGTATCAGAAATATATCGCCGGCAACAACAATTTATCCTCCATTCAAATGGTTCACATCATCTTTACACGGCTAATAGATCTCGTATTGATCGGAAAATTGATCAGCCTCTTCAGCTCGAAAAGGAGAAATGAAAATACGGCGGTCAATAAAGCTTAGCCTAATCGTCCGGGTATTTACATTTCTATAAAAATAGATATACTACGGTTATGGATACAATCGAGATCATAAAGGCGTTGTCGAACGAGACGAGAATCCGAATACTGGAGTGGCTGAAGGAGCCGGAGGCGAATTTCGGCGACCAAAGCCGCATGCCCGCGGACTGCGATTTCCAGGGAGGGATCTGCGTCGGCGCGATCGCGGATAAAGCGGGGCTGGCCCAGTCGGTGATCTCGGGATATTTGGTCAAAATGCAGAAGGTCGGGCTGCTCGAGTCCAGGCGCCATTGCCAATGGACGTATTACCGGCGCGACGAAGAAGGGATCAGGAAATTTATCGAACAGCTGGAAAAACTTTAGCGCAATTGATCCTTATGCTCATGTATATCTAAATTTATAAATATATAGAATAATGACTTAGGAGGAGTAAGAGATGAGCAGAGAAACCCAAAGCCTTCAAGAGAAAAAGGTAAAGCCGTTGTTCGAACCTTTTGCCGCAGGGAAGCTGCAGCTATCCACGCGCGTCGTGATGGCGCCGATGACCCGCAGCTTTTCTCCCGGCGGGATTCCCGGGCCGGACGTGGCCGCGTATTACAAGCGCCGCGCCGAGAACGGCGTCGGCCTGATCGTGACCGAAGGGACGTTGATCGATCATCCCGCCGCGTCCGGAGATCCGAACGTGCCGAATTTCCACGGCGAGAAGGCGCTGGAAGGTTGGGCGAAAGTCGTCTCCGGGGTCCACGAGGCGGGAGGCAAAATCGTTCCCCAGCTCTGGCATGTCGGCATGACGCGCGAGAACGGCTCTTTGCCTCATCCGGAGGCGCTGTCGATCGGTCCTTCGGGCCTGAATCTGCAAGGAGAGAAGGTCAACGAGCCGATGACGAAGACGGAGATCGAGTCGATCGTGGCGGCGTTCGCGAGCGCGGCAGCCGACGCGAAGAGAATCGGCTTCGACGGAATCGAGCTGCATGGCGCGCACGGCTATTTGATCGACCAGTTTTTGTGGGAGCAGACGAATCGGCGCGAGGACGAATACGGGGGAGATCTCGTCTCCCGGACGAAATTCGCCGCGGATATCGTCAGAGCTTGCAGAGAAGCGGTCGGCCCGGATTTTCCGATCATCTTGCGCTTGTCCCAATGGAAGTCCGGCTTCTACGACGCGAAGCTGGCCCCTTCTCCGGAGCAGCTGGAGCGTATGTTAAAGCCGTTAACCGAAGCCGGCGTCGATGTTTTCCACTGCTCGACCCGCCGTTTCTGGGAGCCGGAATTTCCGGGCTCTACGCTGAACTTCGCGGGCTGGGTGAAGAAGCTGACGGGCAAGCCGACGATCACGGTCGGCTCGGTAGGCCTGGACTCCGTGTTTACCGACGCGTTCCGCGGAAGCAATTCCGGTCTTTCCGAGCTCGACGAGCTTGTGGCGCGACTGGACGAAGGGGAGTTCGATCTCGTGGCGGTCGGACGCGCTTTGCTGGCGGATCCCGCGTGGGCGGCTAAGGTGCGGGACGGCCGCAACGACGAACTGCGTCCTTTCCACGCCGAGGCGTTAAAGACGCTGTATTAAGAAGGATAAGCTTGAACGGCCAGTCGACGATTCGACTGGCCGTTTTTGCGTTTCGGATCTTATGTAAAGGAAGTCCGCCTCGTCGCGTTGATTTGCGTTCCGAGGAGTGGTAGAGTGAAGGGACGACTCGCGTGAACTCATCAACGGAGGTAGGAGCATGTCTAAAATCGCCAAAAACTTGACAGAGCTGATCGGCAACACGCCGTTGCTGGAACTCTCTAATTTCTCGGAGCGGAACGAGGCGGGCGCGCGCCTGCTCGCCAAGCTCGAATATTTTAATCCGGCAGGCAGCGTGAAAGACCGGATCGGCTACGCGATGATCAAGGATGCCGAAGACAGGGGAATCCTGACCAAGGATTCGATCATCGTCGAGCCGACGAGCGGCAATACGGGCGTCGCGCTGGCTTTCGCTGCCGCCGCGCTCGGGTATAAGCTCATTATTACGCTGCCGGAGAGCTTCAGCATCGAGCGGCGCAAGCTGCTCGTCGCGCTCGGAGCCGAGCTCGTGCTGACGCCGGCGAACGAAGGGATGGCGGGCGCGATCAAGAAGGCGGAAGAGATCGCCGCGGCGAATCCGAACGCGTATATCCCGCAGCAATTCCAGAATCCGGCCAATCCGGCGATTCACCGGGCCACGACCGCGGAAGAAATCTGGCGGGACACGGACGGCGAAGTCGACGTTTTCGTAGCGGGCGTCGGCAGCGGCGGCACGATCGCGGGCGTCGGCCAGATGCTCAAGCAACGCAAGCCCGAGGCGAAGATCGTCGCCGTCGAGCCGCATGACTCCCCCGTCTTGTCGGGCGGCAGCAAAGGCATGCACAAAATCCAAGGCATCGGCGCGGGCTTCGTGCCGGCCAACTACGATCCGACGGTCGTGGACGAAATCTATACGGTCAAAAACGAGGAGGCTTTCGAGACCGCGAGGCAGCTGGCGAAAACCGAAGGCCTGCTCGTCGGCATCTCTTCGGGAGCCGCGGTGTACGCCGCCTTGCAGCTGTCCAAGAAGCCCGAAAACAAAGGGAAGAACATCGTCGTCGTCTTGCCGGATACGGGAGAGCGGTATTTATCCACGCCCCTGTTCCCGGAAGGCTGATCGAAAACCCGATCTCGTTCGATCGATTCCGAATAGAACGCGAAAACGCCGTCCCGGCCGGGACGGCGTTTATTTTGTATAAGGCAGTCTAGCGCGCCGTTAACAGAAGCGTTTTCATAAATGTAGTTGAAAAATCAAACAGAATTCACGTTATAACGCCATATTCGCAAAATCTGTATAATTTATCATCCTGAATATTCGTTGAAAGCACCCTATACGAAAAACCTGTATGAAAATTCGCATCCAATGCTGGGTTTTAAGGAAACGGGCTGAATTCAAGTCGGAATTTACAACACAATCGAAAATCCCGTCATTGAAAAGGCGCCTCGGAACGGGGAACCCTAAAGGGATTTAGAGCTGAAGGAATCCGCGGACCGGCTAATCCGGAGTTATTCCGCCTGCAGCTTCGGATTAGCCGGTCGGCCCCACTTGCTGGCCCATTTGTCCATTTCCCCGAGGACGGCCCGGAAATCGTGCCCGCTATCCGTCAACGAGTACTCGACCGTGACCGGAACTGCAAAGCGTCGTAGGATTAAGCACGAAGGAGCTGGGCTATACGATGTTGGCGTTAGGGCTGTCCAGCGTCTTAGGTTTAAGGGCGGGAGGCCGGTGGACGGATCGTTGGGGGACGAACAGGACGATGTTTGCGGGCATCGCGACGTTAGGAGCGTCTTTGGCGATATTGCCTCCGCTCGGCGAAGCGGCATGGCCTTCGATCTCCGTGCTCTTGATTTGGATGTTCTCGATGGCTGCAGCTATTCCGGCTATCCAGACGTACTTTATCCAACGAGCGCCGGAGAACGCCAATCTCGTGCTCGGCCTGAATACGTCGGTCTTGCATCTGGGCGTCGCGGCCGGCGCGGGACTCGGAGGCCTAGCGGCGGCGGAGGCGGGGACGGTTCAATATCATCCTTGGTTGGCCTGCGCGGCTGCCTTGATCAGCATGGGCATGGCCGCCGCGTCCGTCAAGGCCGGCAGGAAGAAAGCCGGGGAGGGGATCGCGCGCCCCGCCGCTTCGAACCCCCGTTAAACGGCCGTCGTCCCGGCGCGCCTCGAACGAAGATAGGCCGAGGAGCAAAAGACGGAGACAAGGACGATAAAGGTCAGCCCCCAATAGATATTGCCGAAAGCCTGTGCCGGTTCGCCGCTTTTCTGCCAGCCGAGGGCGGTCGCCGATAGGGCCACGCCGAAGGCGCCGCTGAAAAATTGCAGCAATTGAAATAAACCCATGCCGGACCCGATCTGCTTCGGTTCGAGGATCCGGGACATCTCGTTGGAGATGCTGCTGGTCAGGAACGTAAATCCGACGCTTAAGAGCATATAGATGAAAATAATCGCGACGTAACCGGTTCCGATGAATAGCGCGAACAGAACGACGGAGACAAGCATCAGATACGGCACGTACCGGATAATCCCTTCGTTGCCCTTTATATCGATAACGCTCCCGACTTTTCTGGAGACGAACATGGAGAGGAGCGAGCCGGGAAAAATGACGAGGCCGGCGCCGATGGCGCTTAGTCCGTATTCCCGAACGAGAATTTGCGGCAACAGGAACAAGGTGGCGAAGCTGCACAGGTACGCCGCGATGCCTACCGCTCCCAGCATCATATAGGTGCGGTTGCGGAAGAGGGCCGGAAGCACGAAAGGTTCGGCGGCGGTACGAATCCGCACGGCGAACAACAGCAAGGCCGCCGCGCCCGCCGCCAGCGCGATCCAGGAACGGTTCGTCAGGAACAGCAGCAGTCCGGTCGTGCCGATGCCCGCGAACAAAGCTCCGGGAATATCGAAAGAACCTTTCGAAGGCTGTTCCCGAGGAATAAGAGCGACGTACAAAGGAACGAGAAGCAGAGTTACCGCGGTGACGACGAACAAATAGTGCCAGCCCAAATATTCGACGATCGCGCCGCCCGCGACGGGACCGAGCCCGAGGCCTAGGGAGGCAGCCGACATGATGGCGGCCATCGCTTTGCCCCTGCGTTCGACCGGAACGTACCGGGCGATCAGCACGAGAGACAAAGCGGGTATCGAACCCGCGCCGGAGGCTTGAACGAGGCGCACGAGCAGGACCGTCAAGAAGCTGTCGCTGAAATACCCGACGACGGCAGCCAAACTCAGAGAGAACAGGCCGATCAGAAACAGTCTGCGCAACGGAATGAAATCGGAAAGTCTGCTGTAAGTGATAGAAGAAATCGCGAACGCGATCGAATACCCCGTCACGATCCAAGAAGCGGAGGAAGAAGTTAAACCGAAAGCGACGGTAACGTCGGGAAGTGCCAGGTTAAACATCATCGTATTCATGATAACCAGCACGATGGATAGACCAAGAATCAAAGTCGCGTAGCCTTCCTTCAAGACGGGGCGTTCATGGGGAACGCCGGGCACTGCTTGTAACGGTAAGGACATGTCGGTTTCCTTCTCTCCTTTTTTCTAAAGTTCGATTACAATCGAACGATAGAAATATAGCATGCGATATGGTAAAATGCAATCATATTCCAAACATGAGCTTGAGCAAGGAGGGATCACGCGTTGAAGATGCTCTATCATCCGGACAAATCCGAGATCCATCTATCTTCCGTCCTCTACGCCTTGAGCGATCCCGTTAGGCTGTCCGTCGTGTCCGAACTGCGCCGGGCCGGGGAACAAACCTGCGGGCTCATCTCGGTACCCGTAGTCAAGTCGACGTTCACGCACCATTCCCGCACGCTGCGCGAAGCGGGCGTCATTCAAGTCCGCGTTCAAGGAACGCAGCGGTATTTGTCTCTCCGAACCGATGACTTGGAGGAGCGCTTCCCCGGATTGCTGGCGTCGATTCTCGACGCATACGAAAACTCGGACGAACGGATTTCGAACCGCTCGGAGGACTAATCTTGCGTTCCGATCAAGACCGGCGGTCTTCCGCGGTCTTGTTCGCGTTATTCGCCCGTATAAATGGGCTCGGAAGAAGCAGGGATATTCCAGGCTCTCATGGAATAAATAGGAGCGGTATTTAATATCGTTAATAGAGAATAGAACCTTCATGTACCGATTCCGAGACGCTGCAGATGCGGATTTTCCCTTGATCGCCGATTTCCCTCTGAACGAGGAAGAAGTCTATTATATGATCCCGAGCACGACCTATCCGCTTACCGGGGAGCAGCTGCGGCTCAAAGCGGCGGAGCGCGGCTGCGCGACCGTCGTGACGGACGGCGAGGAAGTCGTCGCCTACGGCAATTTATACGATATTGAAGAGGGCGAACAACGTTGGATCGGCAACGTCATCGTGCGTCCTTCGAGCAGAGGGACGGGCGCGGCCGCGTATTTGATTCAAACCCTGATCAATCGGGCCTTCGAGAGCCATCGGGCGACGACGATCCGGCTTATTTGCCATAACACGAATACCCGCGCTCTCCTTTTCTACTCGGGACTAGGCTTTAAGCCGTACGACGTACAACCGAAAAAAAGGCCGGGCGGGTCGCAAATCGCGGGTATCGCGATGAGTCTATCGGTGGAAGGACAGATCACGCTATGACGCGAACTCTCATGATTAGCGATATTCACGGCTGTCTGGAACAGTTCGAGCTTCTGATGGAGAAGCTCGCTTTCGAACCGGAACGCGATCGGTTGATCTTGATGGGCGACTACGTGGACCGGGGACCGAAAAGCAGGGAAGTCGTCGAACGGGTCATGGAATTGGTCGAGCGAGACGGCGCGACCGCGCTTCGGGGAAACCACGATCAGCGCCTGGTCGATCTGATCCGCAGGGACGAGCCGCATGCGCGAGCCAAGTTTATGGAGCACGGCGGGAGGCAAACGATCGCCAGCTACTGCGGGATCGGGGAGGAGGAGATCGACGAAACGGCGTTAACGCGGGCCGTTGCCGATATTCGATCCCGTTACGGACGCCATATCGATTTTCTCGCCGGCTTGCCGCTCTATTACGAAGACGAGAGCCACATTTGCGTGCATGCGGGCTTAAACCCTCAATACGCGGATNNNAAGCGACAGCCGGAGCATGATTTTATGTACATCAAGAAAGATTTCTATAGGTCGAAAACCAATGTCGGACGGAAGGTCGTATTCGGACATACGAGGACGGTGGAAATCCACGGAACGCCGGACATCTGGCATCAAGAGGATAAGATCGGCATCGACGGAGGCTGCGCCTACGGTTACCAGTTGAACGCGTTGATCTTTGACGGGAGTGTTTACGAAGCGTGCGCGGTAAAATTCGGAGAGGGGCAATCGGGATGAACGGGAGCGGTATCGAGTTTCGAAGCGCGATTCCGCTGCTGCGGATGTTCGACGCGGAGAGAACGAAGGATTTTTATATCGGATATTTGGGCTTCCGCTTGGACTGGGAGCACCGTTACGAGCCGGATATGCCGCTTTACATGCAGGTCTCTCGCGGGAACGTCGCGTTCCATCTGACCGAGCACCACGGCGATTGCACCCCGGGCTCCGCCGTTCGGGTCGAAGTCGGCGATCTCGGGCGTTACCATCGGGAGCTGTCCGCCCGTCATTACGGCTTCGCGAGGCCGGGAATGGAATCGACTTTCGGCTTCGACGAAGTCCGGGTGACCGATCCGTCCGGCAACCGCATCACGTTCTGCGAAAGGCGCGAATAAGAGGGAGCTTCAAGCAAGGGAGGGGAAGCGGAATGGAAACGTTCGGAAGAGGCTGCTTGTATTTGATCGGAGTCGTCGGCGTTCTAATGATTTTATCCGTCATTACCCAGAGCACGATTAACGTGCCGTGGTTTATTTTGATTCCGGTCGTGATCGGGGCTTTCTGGATCGCCAGCAAAAAGAGCAAGAAGTGAGGGATGGCCAGCGCGGAAATAGCGCCGCGAGACGGCGCTAAATCGGCGAAATGGCGCCCAGCGCGGAAATAGCGCCGCGAGGCGGCGCTAAATCGGCGAAATGGCGCCCAGCGCGATAATAACGCCGCGAGACGGCGCTAAATCGGCGAAATGGCGCCCAGCGCGAAAATAGCGCCGCGAGGCGGCACTAAATCGGCGAAAAGGGTGCCCAGCGCGATAATAGCGCCGCGAGGCGGCGCTAAATCGGACGCGACCGCCTGATTCACTTGGGACCGATCATCTCATCGGGGCGGACGATGGCGTCGAATTGCTCCTCCGTCAGAAGGCCGCTTTCCAGTGCGGCTTCTTTCAGCGTTTGCCCTTTGAGGTGAGCGGCTTTCGCGATCGAGGCGGCGTTCTCGTAGCCGATATGCGGGTTGAGGGCCGTGACGAGCATAAGCGAGCGCTCCAGATGGCCGCGGATGACGGCTTCGTTCGGTTCGATGCCGACGGCGCAATGGTCGTTCCACGATCGGATCGCGTCGGCTAGCAGCCGCGCCGACTGAAGGAAATTGTAGATGATCACCGGCTTGAACACGTTCAGCTCGAAGTTGCCTTGACTCGCCGCGAAGCCGATCGTCGCGTCGTTGCCCATGACCTGCGCCGCGACCATCGTCATCGCCTCCGATTGGGTCGGGTTGACTTTGCCCGGCATGATCGAGCTGCCCGGTTCGTTGGCGGGAATCGTAATCTCGCCGATGCCGCTCCGCGGACCGCTGGCCAGCCAACGGACGTCGTTCGCGATCTTCATCAGATCCGCGGCCAGCGCCTTAAACGCGCCGTGGAGGTGAACCAGCTCGTCGTGGCTCGTCAGCGCGTGGAATTTGTTGACCGCGGACCGGAATGACTTGCCGCTCAACTCGCTCAGCTTCTCCGCGACTTTGGCTCCGAATTCCGGATGCGCGTTAATGCCCGTACCGACGGCCGTGCCCCCGATGGCGAGCTCCCGGACGAACTCGGCGCTGCCTCGGATCATCTCTTCGGATTTGTCGAGCATTCGGACCCAGCCGCCGATTTCCTGCCCGAGCGTCAAGGGCGTCGCGTCCTGCAGATGCGTCCGGCCGATCTTGATGACGCCGGCGAATCGTTCGCTCTTGCTTTGCAGCGTCGATCTCAGAAGCCGAATGGCCGGCAGCACCTGATCCTCCGCGGCGATCAACGCGGCGATGTGCATGGCCGTCGGGAACGTGTCGTTGGAACTCTGCGAGCGGTTCACGTCGTCGTTCGGGTGCACGCGGACGTCGACGCCGCGTTCGTCAAGCAGCTCGTTGGCGCGGCGGGCGATCACTTCGTTGACGTTCATGTTCGATTGCGTGCCGCTGCCCGTCTGCCATACGACGAGAGGGAAATGGTCGTCCCAACGGCCCCGAAGCACTTCGTCCGCGGCGTCCGAGATCGCGCGCGCCTTGTCTCCGTCCAGCTTGCCTAATTCTTCGTTGACGAGGGCCGCGCTTTTCTTGAGCAGCGCGAAGACTCTCAAAAGTTCAAGCGGCATTTTCTCCGATCCGATCCGGAAGTTTTCCAAGCTGCGCTGGGTTTGCGCTCCCCATAGCTTATCCGACGGAACCCGGATTTCTCCCAGCGAATCTCTCTCGATCCGATATTCCATGACCTGCACCTCGTTTCCGATAGGACTCGGCCGTACGAAGCCGAATCGCTCGCCTCTATCATACGTATTAAACCGAATCCTATGCGCTTAAGCGAAAGCGAGAAACCGCCGCCAAAGGCCGCCATGCAACAGCCCGAGCCGGCGCGTCACAAAACCGGCGAGGAGAAACCGCCGCCAAAGGCCGCCTGCAACCTTCCGCGCCGGCGGGCCGTCAGGCGTCTTCCTTCCTCCGGTCGATCGCTTCGGCCATCGTCTTGTCCGTCAGATGAGCGTAGATTTGCGTCGTTTCGGGCGAGGCATGGCCCAGCTGCTCTTGCGTTTTGTACAGGTCGTTGCTTAAATAGTAATCGGTCGCGAACGAATGGCGCAGCTTATGTACCGACAGATAAGGTTTGCCGAATCGCTTCGCGTACTTGATCACCATCTGCTGGATCGCCCGTTTCGTCATGCGGGAGCCTTCCTTTTTGCCGTTGGCGACGGCGAGAAACATCGCCTTCTCCCGGCGAGGGGCTTTGTACCTCGATTCCCGCTGGGCGATATAAAGCTCGAGGTCGGGAATCGCGTCTTGTCGGAAATAGACGGGCGTCTTGAACGTATCGTCGTTTTTCCCTTTGCGATAGACGTACACGAGCCGCTTCTTCAGATCGATGTCGTCGACGTTCAGGTTGACGAGCTCGGACACGCGCAAGCCGGAATTCAAGATAAGGCTGACGATGCAGCTATCCCGGATCTTGTTCAGTTCATGCGAGTAGATCGCTTGCTTGTTCGTCGCCAAATCGCGGGCGTAATCCTCTTTAATATAGGCGATAAATTCGATGATCTCTTGATCCTGCAACAGCTTTCCTTCCAGCTTCGCGGCGGTATCCTTCGGCTTGTGCATCCGTTTGACGGACACTTTGGCCATGACGTTGCGCTTCAGCAGCGGGTAAAAGTCGTCGTCTTCGGCGATCTGGCTTAAATAGTGGAATAAAGAACGCAGGGAAGACAGCTTGCGGTTAACCGTCGTCCGCGTATTGGGACCTTCCAGCTTCGTCGCCAGAAACATGCGGAAGTGGTCCACGCTGTCCATGTGGAGCTTCTCCAGGTCCACGATCGGAATCTCGGATATTTCTCCCGCCTCCGTCAATCCTTCCGCCATCAGCCAAGACAGGAATACCTCGTAGTCTCTCACGTATTCCAGCAAGGAAGACGGAGAGAGGTCCGGGAGCTTATAATGAATGAATTTGTCCACGTACCAAGGCATCGTCGGAATTCGTCGTTCCAGCTCCTCGCGGTCTTTGCGTTTTTGCAGGTTCATTCGCTTTCACCTCGCTAGGGATAATTTAACTGTAATGCGGGGAGCGCGCGATTTCAACCCTCAGCCGCAGGGCGGAAAAGTTCGCTAAAGCGTCATTTCGCTTGCTTTCCGGATTTTGTTACAATATAGGCGTCGGAGACTAAGCGCCAAGGAGGAGAAGAGGCTATGCACGGGCCTGTTTACGTCCTGGTCTGGATCGTCTTGTTGCTGCTTCTCGCCATCGCCGCATGGAAAAGGAGATGGTGGCCGTTCGGCCTGTACGCCCTCGGATGCCTGATTCTGCTAAACGCGGTACTTCGGGACAAAGGAGGGTGGGACGATCTCGCCGATTTCGCGACGATGCTCGCGATCGTGTTCCCGATCTATTTGGTCGGTTCGATCGTCTGGGCCGGGTCGAGTTGGATCGAACGGCGCCACAAACGTCATCGGGAATAGCGGCTCCGCGCGAACATGAAAAAAGATCGAGATCGCCCCGATATCCTAACCGAGCGGAGAAATCGCCATATGACTAATGCCATTACCTATAATTGGAACCTAGCGACGGAAGCGGAAAGCTTCATTCGTCAATATTACGAAGAAAAGGGGCTGGCAGAGCGGTTGCTCGAGGCCAGATTAAGCGAGGTAACGACTTCGATCCGCGAGACGGGAACGTACGCGCATACGAAGGAGGAGCTCGTCTTCGGAGCGAAAGTCGCGTGGCGCAATAACGCCAAATGCATCGGCAGGTTGTTCTGGGATTCGCTCGAAGTGTTCGACGAGAGGGAGGCGCGCACCGAAGACGAGATCGCGGCGGCGCTCTTGCGTCATCTCGAATATGCCACGAACGGCGGACGGATTCGGCCGGCGCTGACCGCGTTCGCCCCTCGAAACAAGGAGGGAACCGAGATCCGCATCTGGAACCACCAGCTTGTGAGGTATGCGGGCTACCGCGGCGAAAACGGAATCGTCGGCGATCCCTCTTCCGTCGAACTGACGGAAGAAGCGATTCGGCTCGGTTGGCGAGGACGGGGTACGCCCTTCGACGTATTGCCTCTCCTCGTTCAGATCGGCGGCGGCCGGCCGAAGTGGTACCCGATTCCGGACGGGCTGGTGAAAGAGGTCGAGCTCGTCCACCCGGAGCATGAAGCGTTCGCCGAGCTCGGACTCAAGTGGTACGCCGTTCCGATCCTGTCGGACCTGGCGCTTCGGATCGGCGGATTGACCTACACGGCCGCGCCGTTTAACGGCTGGTACATGGGAACGGAAATCGGCGCGCGCAATCTCGCGGACGAGAACAGATACGGGATGCTTCCGGCGGTGGCGGACAATTTCGGCTGGGATCGCGTCTCGAATACGACGCTGTGGAAGGACAGGGCGCTGGTCGAGTTGAACGCGGCCGTCATTCATTCGTACAAATTGAGCGGCGTCAGCATCGTCGACCACCATACGGCGGCCGAGCAATTCATGCTGTTCATGCGAAAAGAGAGGGAGCAGGGACGTGAAGCGAACGCTCGCTGGTCGTGGCTTATTCCGCCGATGTCGCCGGCGGCGACGCCGATCTGGCATGACGACAAGCTGACGGAACGAACCGTGCGGCCGGATTACGCCGAGCAGAAGCGACCTTACTAGGAGGAGGAATACCGGATATGGCTATCGTACAAGTGACGATCGTACCGCTCGGAACGGGTTCCCCGAGCGTCGGAGAATACGTCGCTTCCGTGCACCGGGTGCTGACGGAAGCCGAAGAGCCGATCAAATATCAATTGACGCCGATGAGCACGATTATCGAAGGCGCCCTGGACGACTTGCTCGCCGTCGTGAGGCGGATGCACGAGGTTCCTTTCGAGAACGGCGCCGAACGCGTCTCGACGACGATTACGATCGACGACCGCAGAGACAAGACCGGCACGATGGAGCAGAAGCTCCGCTCCGTCGAAAGCAAGCTTAAGCGTTAACGGCGGCGCGCAATCCGGTCGCCGCGTGGCGCGGATACGCCCTGCCGATCGATTCCATGTAGCCGGAGACGGTGCCCCGATAGATCTCGTGCGAGGAGAACGACTGCTCGAAATCGGCCGGCGTCATGAAGTAGAACGGCTTGCCGATCGCCCAGCCGTTCCTCTCGAGCACGGAAGCGACGAAGCTGGAACAGAAATACGCGTGGTCCTTGGCGATCCGCTTCCGAAGCAGCACGCCGATCAGTCCGAGCAGATGGTATTTGTACTTATCCTGGCATTGCAGCATCTCGCCCACGTGGCGCCGCATCAATTCGTAACGAAATTCCCCTACTCGGATCCGGAACACCGCGCACTGCGCCCGGTCGTAGAAAGGATTCAGGAAATCCTCCCGTATAAAGCCGCTCCGAAAAGGATTATTCAATTTTTTTCTCCCGAAGCTGTACACTTCGTTCAAATCTTTGTCGAAAGATATGGAGGCGTGGTTCAGAGGCGCTCTCGTAAACAGCTGGATCGTTCTGCTGAACCACGTGCCGGTCGCGGTTAAAATAATATAAATTTCGTCGGATGGCATGGCGGATACTCCTTCCCGAACGTCTCGTTTCGTTCGTCTTTATCGTATAAGAAAAGAAATAAACGCATCACGCTCTCGGGTAGAGTTTGCGATCCGGACGTTAGTCCAAGCGTCGACCCCGACTTTAGTCGGGGTTATCAACCGATTGCGAGGAAAGGAGACGGAACGAAATGCACAAAATCATGATTTGCGAGGACGACCCGAAGCTGGCCGAATTGCTTCAGGCGAACATCGAGAAATACGGCTACGAGACGGGCGTCGTAAGGGACTTCGATCGCGTGCTCGACTTTTTCAAGGCTTACGATCCCCACCTCGTTTTAATGGACGTCAATCTGCCGAGGTACGACGGCTTCTACTGGTGCAGGCAAATCCGCGCGGTGTCCAAATGCAGGCTCCTGTTCATCTCGGCGCGTTCCGGGGAGATGGATCAGGTCATGGCGCTCGAATACGGCGGAGACGACTACATCACGAAGCCGTTCCATATGGAGGTCGTCATGGCCAAAATCCGCAGCCAGCTGCGCAGGGCCGACGGCGAATACGCCGACCAGGCCGAAGAACGCGTCGTCCAATTGTCCGGGCTGCGCTTGTATCCCGAGAGAATGGAGACGGAGCTCGGCGGCAAGAGCGTTCTGCTCACCAAGAAGGAAGCCGTTCTCCTGGAAGCGCTGATGCGCCAGTCTCCGCGCGTCGCGAGCCGGGAAGCGCTGCTCGAGAAGCTTTGGGACGACCAGACGTTCGTCGACGAGAACACGCTGAACGTGAACATCGCGCGCCTGCGCAAGAAGCTGCAGGAGCTGAACGCCGACGACGGGCTCGAGACGGTTCGGGGAGCCGGATACCGGCTCCTGCCGTCCCGGGAGACGGGAGAGATGAGATGAGGCTGTTCCTGCGCGACCACCTGCCGCTCGTCGTCCTGGAGATCGTCCAACTGTTCGCCGTGCTGCTCGTCTATTGGCTGGACGGATATCGGGAGATCCGGACGGCGCTTTATTCCGTTTTTCTGGGCACCGTAATAGTGGGCGGTTATTTGGTCTTTCGATACTATGCGAACCGATCGTTCTACCGAAGACTGTCCGAGCCGCTCGATTC
>Ga0065721_10005091_pt1 | contig 17832 bp, 20 predicted proteins | sample Mesricmetagenome_FD_59108 | JGI IMG/M metagenome (GOLD analysis project Ga0065721, IMG submission 59108) | Mesophilic microbial community from rice straw/compost enrichment Sample: eDNA_1 v2 (version 2) | ecosystem: Engineered > Solid waste > Grass > Composting > Bioreactor | place: USA: Davis... | reverse complement strand
CGCGGACGCCCGATGGCATCGGCCCGTCCCGATTTCGCGACGCCGCCTCAGATGGACGATGAAGGTTTCATCGAGGACCGTGTGGTGGCCGAAGGCGATGCGATCATCGGAGAGATGGATAGCATCGATGAGGAAGAACTCGATGAGATGGAGCTGCGCGAGGAGGAAAGCCGACAGAAGGACGTGCAGGCAATGGTGGCTGCCATGGCCGCAGCCTCGCCTGTTGTCTTCCCTCTGCGCGCAGGGTTGCGTCCTTCCGACATCCCTGACGATGCGCTCGATGGCGTCTTCATTGCCGACGACACTGTCGAGCAGCTTGAAATCGGCCTCGATCTCATCGAGGACCGTCTTGGCTACGCCGTGAGCAAGAGCGGCTGGTCCTATCGTCTCAGGGGACTGGCGGAAGCGGCCGTGCAGGCGATGGGTTCGCTGGACCTTCTAGTTGACAAGGAACGGGACGAATCCTGGGTAGCGATGCCCGCCCAGTCCTTCTCCCACCTCATGCAGCATGTGACCGACGTATCCCTGAACCACGACCTCAGGATCTCCCTGCCGGTTCCCCAGCCTCAATCCCTTTCCGACCTGGGTCGAACGGCCAAGGTCTCCGACGACCTCGACCATGATGCTCTCCGGGACAGCGACGCCAACGGCTTCGATGACGACTCCCTGTCGCCATTCGATGCCGCCATGTGACGGACGGACGTCAGTCAGTAGACAGCGATGCAGCCGGCACCTTTCAGTCCGGCCTCCTCGCACAGAGCCGCAGCTTCGCTGTCCTGCACATTTTCGACCGAAAGCATGGTGACGTCGCCGACGATGGACATGCTGGGAGTCATCCGCGACAGGATCCTTGTGTCAGCCTGCATGTCCTTCCAATGCGCCATGACATCTTCCATGGGTATGCCCTTGTAGATGCCGATCGTGAGGTTCAGTGGCTTCGGCCTCTCCGGTGCCGCAGAGGCGACAGGTCGCGAGTAGCTGTTGGAGAAGGCCGGAGCCGACCCCATGACGGATGGAAAGTCCTGGCCCGAAAGAACGCTCAATGCCGCCGCAAGGCTCGCGTCCGGGGCTTCGCCCGTGCTGGTCGAGCCACCAAAGATGTCTTCAGGCATCGATGTCGGACTTGCGACGCGTCGTTCGGGCGGAAGATCCGAGATCTTCAGGAAGACACACATCGCCTCGGGATTCCTCGAGGCGATCGCCAGACGCTGCTCGGCACTTGCGTCGGCGGGGATGTCCTCCCGGTAGACAGTCGTACCGCCCGCCGTGCAAGTCGCCCGGATCATCCCCGCCGACTGGGCGAAGACACCTCCCCCCGCCATCTGCAGCGCGACAGCGGCGGCGATGCTAGCAAGCCATCTTTTCATCGAGAACCTCCACCCGTAAGCGTCCACCGTCGGCGATGATCCGGATGCTGCCGTTCCGCGGGAGCATCGACTTGAATAGCTGTGCTTCGAAGAGTTCGCCGTAGGCGGAGACATGATCACCCCATCGTCCCCCGATCGCGCTTCCATGAGATACGACGGCTTCCACCACGCCTTCTCCGACATCGAAGGCGAGACCCGCTGACCGATATGTCTCCGCGACCGTCTCAATCCTGCCGGCCACCATGTCCGAAGCCGCCGAGACGTCGGGGAACGTCATCGCGAACATCCTGTCGAAGCTCAGGCCGGGAACGCCCTCGACCGCAGGCGCGGTGGCCGAGGAGTGGAACCCGAACGATCTGTTCTCTGGTTCGCATTCACGGCTCGCCACGACGATCACGTTTCTGAAACTGACGATCCTCCCTCTGGCATCGGCGATCTGCCCCTTACCGACGGCCGCCGCCACGATATCGCGAACAGCGGGATGGGCGAGGTCGATCTTGTCCATGAAGAGGATGCATACGGGGTGACGTCTCACGAACTCCGTCAGCTTGCCTCCGTCCTCGTAGCCTATGTAGCCGGGAGGGGCACCGACGAGCGCCGAGACTGCACTCCTTTCTCCGTATGCACCCATGTCAAGCGAGAGGAGTGGAAGCTCGAGGCTCGCAGCGAGACTTTCGGCAACGTGCCGCTTCCCGCTGCCGCTCGGCCCGCTGAGGAGGAAGCTGGCTCTTGCACCTGATCGTGGAGCAGGATGGCTGGCCACGCTCCTGACAAAGCCGATGATCGATTCTGCCGAGGCGCGCTGCCCGTTGACCCTGCCCATGAAGTCGTCGGCGACCAGCCTCCATGCTTCTGGATCGGTCATTCCCACCATCTTGTCTCCCGACATGTCCCTCACGACACGGATGATATCCTCCTCCACGACCTCGGGACATCCTCCCCTCGCCTTCGCGGCCGCACCTGCCTCATCGAGGATGTCAAGCGCCTTGTCGGGGAGCTGTCTCGCCGTAAGGTGCCGGATCGACAGATCCACAGCCGCAGCGATGGCCTTGTCCGAGTAGCTGACCCCATGGTGGGACGCATAAGACGCCGCCGCCTTGCCGACTATGGTGACCGCGGCATCCCTGCCGGGTTCATTCACCTGCACTTCCTGAAATCTCCGCACCATTGCGGGATCAGCACCGAAGTATCTGGCGAACTCGTCGGAGGTGGTTGCACCGATGCACCTGAGGCGGCTCGACGCGAGAGCCGGCTTCAGGAGATCGGCTATGCCAGCCATCGCTCCCCCTGAAGTCATGACGCTATGGATCTCATCGATGAATAGGATGACCCTTTGATCGGCGGCGACTGCATCGAGCACCAGCTTGAACCTCTCCTCGAGATCCCCGCGGTTTCTCGTTCCAGAGACGATTCCCTTGGTGTCCAGCGCGTAGATGCGCTTGTCCCGGAGCTGTGCCGGAGCCTCGCCCCCAGCAATCATGACAGCGAGGCCTTCCACGACTGCAGTCTTCCCCACGCCGGGTTCGCCGACCAGGATCGGATTGCTCTTCTTTCTCCGCGAGAGGATCTTGCACAGTCTCCCGATCTGCTCGTCGCGTCCGAACACCTCGTCGAGTTCGCTCCGCGCCGCCGCGGCCACAAGATCGCTGGCCCATGTCTCAAGCGCCTCGCGGGCACCCTCAGTGGCGGCTGGCGCTGCTGCCTCCGGCGTCTTCGCGTCAGCCATCTGCTGTGCTTCAGGGGTTGCCGAACCCTCCGGGCGGCCGCTCACCTGGAGAAAAATCCTCCTCGCCAGCCCGTCGGCCTCGTTGCCATGTTCGTTCTGCAGCGCTTCGACCAGGAAGTCGTCGACCGACAGTTCCGGGCGGCCGAAACCGCGGGCGGCCTCTTCTGCCTTCGCGATGCACCGGGCAAGCGCCTGGGAGACCTTCAAGCCGGCGCTGTCCGTACCCTTGAAATGCTCCGAGGTGGCAAGCCCTTCCAGAACGGCATCCTCGAATGTCCTGGCGTCCTTGCCCAATTTTCGGAAGGCAGCATTGAGCGCTCCCGTGGTCGAAAGCACATACGTGACGTGAGTCACGGTCACTTCGGAGTGACCAAGTCTCGACGCGCAGGCTCCGGCCGCTGCGAGCACGTTCTGAAAGCTTTCAGGCAACATGTGCGAATCCTTGTGGCATTACCCGACAAGGGTATGGCCGCAAGGATTCGTCGTCAACAGATTAGTCCTTCAGCGCATCTTCCGCCGAAGGTTCGTCGGAACCTCTGGTCACGATTCCGAGGTCGGCGTGCCGCGGCTTCGTGCGGATCACTTCCGCGTCGGCCTTCTCGTCCCTGATGCGCGCTTCATCCCGGTCTTCGGCGATCTTCTTGAAGCCGCCTTCCGCATCGAACTTCTTCACTTCCTCGACGAGTGCGGTGCCAGGGCGGTTTTCTGTGATATCCGGCCGGCCCATCTCGAAAGTCATGCTCGGGTTAGCGAGGCCTGCGAAAGTCTCATCGATCACTGCGTGCCGTTCCATTCCTTAGTCTCCTCGCTTCCGCGCCTGGCCTTAGTCCGTACGATGCCGACCAATGGCCTCATCGCGTTCTCGAATATCGATATGTCCTTAACAATGGCGACGTGCTTTGCACGAAGCAAACGCCGACCGCTCTCCTGCTCTATCTCAACCAGCGTTACCGTGTCGCACATGCGAAGGTGATCGATGGCCGCTCTCGGGACATTGGTCACCGTGCCGTAGAGTATCCCCGCCTGCGAGATTGTGACGCTGCTGCCGGACAACTGGATGAACACCCGCGTATCTGCAGCCATGCCGACATGGGGCACTGCCACGAAAGTCCTGCTGTCGTTGCCGAGAACGACATCTGCATGGTCTATCATGGCGGACTTGGGCTGAGGTGGCCGCGCCTCCTGCGGCTTCGTCACCGACAGCTTCACGCTCGGACGCGCCGGCGGCGGGCCGCCGACCGAAGTCGGATCCGTGAAATGCTCCTTTGCCGGCCTCTCCACGATCGCCGACCGCACGCGGTGCCTGAGCCGCTCGAGATCAGATCGGCGCATGGCAGACACCGACTGGCCCTGCGCCTGTGCAAGCCGGTCCACGCACAGTGCGATGCGGCTTTCGAGCTCGGGGACATACCTGTGGATGCCGCTCCAGCCGAGCACGGGCAGCGGCTCGTCGATCAGCACGAACTTTACTCCCGCTCCAAGCGTCGGCCGCCGGGTTGCCGCCTCCCAGAGCTTCTCCCTGCCTGCCCAGTCCCGCTCCGTCACGCCGGCGGGCTTCGAACCGGGATTCCAGTTCCACCGGATGACATCCTTGCGGTTCTCCCAGACACGCTGATACTCGGGGTTCCCTGACAGGAACTTCGCCAGCACCGCGCTTTCGACGAGGTATAGCTGGATCTTGCAGTTGAGGTCACGCCCGTTGAGGACGTAGTCCCTGCCGTCAAGCATCCGGGCGGTCTCGGCGCTGGCCCTGCCGATGATGTCGGGATGCGACCTGGCAAGTCCGAGGCGGGCGAGATCCATTTCGGACACGGCCCTCCTCGCAACGATCCGCGCGAAATCCCTCGCCAGGATCTTCATGATCTCCCGGCGGTACGAATCCATCAGCCTTGAAAGATCCGATATCGCGCCGACCTTGAGGCGATATCCCTTGATTTCATCCATGCGCGTTCCTCTGACCATAGATTAAGCCTCCAGGGGGTGTCGGCCGCAAGTGGCGTTGAACTGGCGAGCCATGCGGATGATACTCCTTATGCGACAAGAAGGAGTTCCCATGCCCCGCAGCGAAGCCATTGAGCCGGAATCCGATCTGGCAGCCCTCTTTCCCGAGGAGGACTTGCGCCTCGTCATCGAGGCGATCGGCGAGGTCTCCGCTGCGAATCCCGGCGGAGGGGCCGCCGTCGGGCGCAGCCGGATAGACAGCGACAGGGCGCGCCGGGTCATCCGGAGGATCCTCGGAAGTGACGCGCGGAAGGATGCCTCTGTGTCCGTCTACGTCGACGGCGGGGCGGACGACCTCTTCCTTCAGTTCGACATGGACGCCATTCTCGAGGATATCAGAAGGAGCGTGGCCGCCGGAATCGGACGGGACAGGCAATTGCTCGATTTCATCGGAGGCCTTCCCCCGGCCGCAGCCGCCAGGCTCGACGCGGCACGGTCCGCTCCGCGTCTTGCGGGGCATCTGGCATCGACTGCGGCCGACCATGTCGTCTGGGCGTTGAGGGTCCGTCTGCAGGAGATCCTCGTTCCCCTCCATGAAGACGGACGCAAGCTGTCGTGGCGCGGCAGCATCGGCAAAGGAGCATTGCCGATCGGGGAAGCGCTTCCCTTCGCCACCGAGATACGGATGGATGTCACCCCCGAGACGATGGAGACTTTCGATGTTCAATGACTACGCTCTCATCCTGCAGGAGGAGGCGGTTGCATCCCTTTCGGACGGACACGTTCAGGGGAAGGTGGCCGTATGCATCGTCCGGGACGCCGTAGCAGAGGTGCACGTTGTGTGGCCGGCCGAAGTATCCACCCTTTCCGAGGGGCTTCCCGTAGTTCCGTCCAGAAGGGGAAGTGAAACCCTGCTGCTCGACTTCGAGGAGGAGATGGAGGCGCTTCAGGCCGTGGAGGAAGCTGTCCTTGCCGAGGGAACGCGCCTGAACCTCGGCAAGCCGCCGACGTTCATGGAAGTCAGGCCTGTCCTTACAGCAGGCCTCTCGGTCATGTTCTGCGAGGCGGGTCTGGATATCAAGCTTTCAGGACTCCTGCTGCAGAAGCTGCGGTGGCGAAAGGGAGATCAGGTGGCCTTCGCCGTCTCTCCGGACGGAGGCGTGGGATGCATCTATTGTGAGGAAATCGGCACTGCACTTGCAGAATCCCAGACAGACCAGGGCCACCTGGAAGTTTCGTCGTACCTTGCCCTGCCTTCCCGTCTGGCAGGGCAAGTAACCGACTGGGAGACGCCGGAGTACTGGATCAGCGCCGGCAGGATCTACTTCGACCTCGGACAGTTCTCGGTCCAGGAGGTCGTCGAGTCCGAGGAGACGAGGCCATCGGAGATCCCAATGCGCACCCGCTCCCTGCTCGACGCCTCGCTCGTCCGGGGCGTGGCGGTCGGCGCACTGGCCGTCACAGCCGCCGCAGTGGCCGCACGGCTCTTCCTGTAGGACGGATCAGACCTGCCCCCATCTGAGGGACACGCCTCCCATCAGTCCGATCGAGCGGTTCAGGGGCATTTCCCTTTTTCCCGCAAGCTTCATGGCGACGCGCTCCGCCATGCCCGGATGGGACGGAGTGCCGAAGTCCAGTTCAAGGGCGTTCTCTCCCTTGGAGGCCGACAGTCCGCCGCTGGCGCGCATCGCCAGCATGATGGCGAGTACGAAGGGGATTTCTGCCGATGAATCCCTGAGGATGCCTTCCATGGCACCTTCGGATCTGTTGAACATGATGGCGACCTCGTCCTGGAAACCAAGCGGAACGGCGATGCCGATCTGGCCCATCATGCGCTCGATGCTCTCATCGGCCACCTCTGAATAGCCGTTCCTGGCGTAGTAGGAGGCAGACTGGAGGTCTGTCAGCTCGACCATCGCCGACCCATACGAGTGGCGGGCGATTCGTTTCTCGCCCACCCAGGCCGTGATCATGGTCATGACGGTTTCGACGTCCGGATGGGGGATTACGAGGCAGCCGGTAACCGCGCCGTCGCCGCCGCCATGACCCGCCCTCGTCGGCAGGGGCCATTCGAACCACTGCGGCTCGGATGGCCGGACGATCTGGTCGAGGTTCTGCTCGAACACCCATGGCGACCTGTCGAGAGCGTGCCGAATCTTCCCTGCCGCGGCCGCCGTAAGGACATGCTTTCTGGCGGAAACCAGGTGCTCAGCGATCTGCAGGTGTTCGGGCGCGCCGATCGCGTCGCAGCAGAAGCGGTACACCTTGTCGGCCAGCAGAGATCTCGACGTGCTCATTGGCGGTGGGTCTTCTGCCGGCGTTCGTGTTCTGTCTGGCAGAGAATGCACCTTCGCGCGCTGGACAGCTTCGCAAGCCTCTCTGCCTCGATGTCCTCGTCGCAGTCGATGCAGACAGGGTTCATGTTAACCTGCGCCATCTCGCGCCGGATGCGGTCAACCGCTGCTTCGCGAAGCGAGTCTGCGAGATCGTTGGCCTTGTCAATGTCGTCCATTTCAAAATCCTTGCACTTGCTGTGTCGAATCCTTCCTGAATTCGTTGTCGGCGAAGCTAGTTGTAATCGAATCCTTGGTCAACAGGCTTTCGCATCTGATTTCAAAGATTCGAAATCTTCCATGGTTAATGAGTCCTTAATGCGGGGTTGCTTGCTCAAGGATTCAGTACCATCCTTTGCGTCGTTAATTTTGCGTAAAGGAAACCGCTCCACATGTTCCGAATTCCCGACGAAGTCACTGTCGGCGGCACTTTCTCGCATGCCGGGCTCCCGTCCCCCACGGGGATCCAGAAGTCGATCTGCTCGTTCCTTGAGAGAATCACCTATCGCGTGATGGCCTCCGAAGAGGATGTCGATGCCATCTGCAAGCTCCGCTATGAGAGCTACAGAAGCATGGATCTCATCGCCGACTGTGATGGAGGCCGCTGGCGGGACGACCTGGACGACCACCCCGGCTACAGGAACATTGGCGTCTATCTCGAAGGCGAGCTTGCAGGAGGAATACGGATCAACAGGATCACGCCCGACTTCAGGCTGAGCATGGCCCTTGAGATGTATCCCACCCAGATTGGGCAGATGCTTTCTCAGGGCCGCACCTTCGTCGAAGGCACGCGCCTCTTCACAGCGCCTGCTCTCGGCAGGCGGCACCGGGAGCTTCCGTTCGCGATCATCCGGCTTGTCGGCCTCGCTGGGAGGCACTATCAGGCGACGCATGTCCTGAAGAACGTCCAAGCAAACCACGTCTCCTTCTACCAGCGCCATCTGCGGGCAGAGGTCGTGCCGGACTCGCTCATGCCCTACAAGGATCACAGCAGGGAGGTGGAGCTGGTGCTTGTCACGGCCGAGGTCGAACCCTCGCGCACCGCGATGCTCGGTCCCATGCCCTATCTCCTTTCAACAAGGCGGGAGATGGAGGCGCTGTTCGCAGAGCGTCCTTCTGACGCCGCGGTCGCGCCGGGCGTGCGGGCGGCCCTGACGGGAAATGAGCGGCCGGCCTGACTGTTTACGCCGGCGGGATACGGCGAGACAATCTCTTCATAAGGAGAACAACATGACCCCGACCAAGAACCGCCTCTTCCTGTCTGTCCGACGACTGGCCCTTCCTGCCATGGCGGCGGCCTCGTCGCTGCTGCTGGCTTCCTGCGGAAGCATCGCGCCTTCCGCCTCCCATCCGGACGCTTCTTCCTGGGGGCAGTCCCAGCGTGCAGGCTGGACCACGAGTCCGCAGGTCAGGGAAGCCGAAGAGAAGTCGATCGCGAGGGACATGCCATATGCGTCCGTGACCGCTTCCGGGCAGATCGTGCAGAAGTAGGCGGCGTGCCTGCCCCAGTCTGCCCCGCAGGTTCTCGTAACTTGCGGGGCTTTTGATTCATACTCGTTGTCAGAACCGACATATGAGGATCCGCAATGACCGACAGGCTCGCCATACCAACTTTCTTCACGCAGGCNGAACAGCTTTCAGATGAAATTCTCGAAGGNTTCTATGACCCGATGAAGGACCGCGACCTCGNTGTGATCCCCGACGTGCGCCTTGCCGATCTCGAGAGGTACAGCCACGCGCCGTCCGATCTCGCCGACGAGGGCTATGACGTTCCCGATGACGCCGACGAGGCCCTGGAGTACGCCATCGATCAGTTCCGCTGCAGCGAACACTACTACGATTGGGAGAACGGCTTCCGGCCCAACAAGGAGAACTACTGGCTGTGGCCGTGCGAGCCTCGTATTGCTGACCATGATCTTGCCAACCGAATTCACGAACTTGGCCTCAACTGCTGCTACGTGAACGGCGAGCTGCTTGGCCGCAACTTCCAGGGCTTCATTCTCACGGGCGGCGGCATGAACCTGTCCGACGACCTCTGCATGGCGTACATCACTGCAGGCTGCGTGCCTCCAAGGGATCTTCTTCAGGACGCGGCAAGAAACACTTCCGACGATGACTGGAGGGAGATGCTTCTCGATGCCATGGAGCGTGCCGCGGAATTCATGGTGGGCGAGGCTGAATCCTATCGCGAAACGATCGAGATCTACCGTGGACGCGCCCCGTCCTTGACCTGAAGGACGCCATCTGCCATAGAAAAGGCTGAACCTAGGATACGATGATGCACAGCATGTCTTCCAAGCGGCGATTTAGAAGCAGCGGCTTTCCGATCGGATTGCACCCGCTTCGACGACGCATGCTCTGAAGCACAGGCAGACGTCCTCACCCGCGGCCCCGATCGGAAACGACCGGGGCCGCGGGTTTTTTGTGCCCTCACATCAAACCCACAACACCGGAAACACCATGCGACGACGACGGCATCGCTGCCAGAAAGCTTGTCCAATACCCAGTTGAATCCTCCGGATGGCCACCTTCCGGAGCGATGTCACATGACTTCAACATGACATCTATCTATTTGTTTTATTTCATCTTTTTTCATTTTTTCTGTTGACCTGCGATATCGGTCCTGTCATGTTGGGATCATCGAGAAGGAACAAAGCTATCGAGATGGACGGTTAGCTCAGTTGGAAGAGCTCCGGGGTGAAATTCCGGGTGCATCAGTTCGAACCTGATACCGTCCACCACTCCTAATGCGGATGGACTCGCTACTGCAGTTCCCTTGAAAGCGTTCATAGCTCAACTGGATTAGAGCACCGGACTACGAATCCGGAGGTTTCAGGTTCGAGTCCTGATGAACGCGCCATCTTCTTCCAGGGCTTTCGCGGCCCCGGGGATTCCTAGCTCAGTTGGATAGAGCGCGACCCTCCGACGGTCGAGGTCGGGGGTTCGAGTCCCCCGGAATCCGCCATTCATCGGCAGGCCAATGCAGTGCGCCCGCCTCCGTAGCCGCATAGTGCCGCCGAATGTTCCATGCAGGCTTGCGACGCGGCCATTGCCTCTGCAATCACGCTTACTTATTCCTTGCAGCGGCAAGGGCTACGCTTCCTCAACGGAGCGAGGCTGAACGATGGAACAGGAAAGCGGATCATTGGTGTGGAGAGGCGACGCGGAGTACTACCGCCGTCGTCTCGCCTCGGCATTCACCTACGACGTCATCCTCGAGATGACGTGTCACTCCTATGTCATGGCGCTCGGCAACAATCCGTTCCTCGACATGAGGAACCACGCAACCTATCTTTCGACGGTCTTCGCAGATGTTTCCGAAGCGAAGGCCCGCGCCGACATGGCCGCGCTCATAGCCTCCTGGATCAACGAAGGTCTGGTGGCCATCCCCGACGAGATCAGGATGATGGCGGACGAGGGACAGATATGCCTTCCCTTCGAAATCCCTTCGGAGTGCGCGCAGCCGCCCACTCTCCAATAGTCAGCGCACCGGACGTCCCAGTCGCCGCTCCAGCCACTCCCTGAACCTCTGATCCTCGCGCAGATGTTCCTGGAGTTGCCTGTCGGTCATCTGGCCTGTCGTGTAGCATTGGTAGAGCAGTTCGAATGCGTCCATCATATCGTTCTCCAAAAGGATTCAACTCATGATGGACGCCGGCGGAATTGACCGCCACCAGCCGCTTGCTTTGGCGTGAAGGATTCGATAGGTGTTGGCTTATCAAAGGAGGGTTCCAGATGTCCCGTGTCACAAGCCTTGAAAGCCTCGTCAACGGTTCTCATCCTGCCGCGGACATACTTGTGGAGCGCGACCCCGTGTCCGGAATGGCCAGGGTCACCGTGAACGGCCGCCTCGTGATGGAGGACATGGCCCAGCACTTCAATCCGTCCAGGCTTGGCGGCTGGCACCATGACCTCGCGGAAAGGCAGGGAACATGGATCTCGCCTGAAACGCTCGCAGTCTCACTCGCCAGGGCCCTCGGCCATATTCCCGACGGATGCATCATCCGCAGCGGTATCTACATGTCCGGCCGCTGAAATCGATCCGACGTGCCAGTGTCGCTTACAAATCATGGCCAGTGGTCCGGGGCGGCCCATTCCTGTAAGTTACGGATGCAGGCCATCAGGCAGAGATGGCCAAGATCTGTAAACCGCCCTCATGCCTTGACTGACTTTCGCCTGCCCCACCAGAGCGATATCCGACGCCGCAGCCTCCTTGCCTGTGGAAGCTCGTTCGACAGCACCAGGAATCCGAGCGGGAGCATCCAGAAGCCCAGAACAGGCAGGAAGCCAAGGAGGCCAAACAGCATCAGGGCCGCTCCGATCGAGACACGGCCCCACTTCGATCCCGGCATGGGGATGCTGGCAGGACCCACTGCAAGCTTGCCACTGGCGCGGTCAATTCCAAAACGCATCGCGTCTCCTCCCTGTTTCCGTCCATGCTCACACACGATTGGGGTGACGGATAGGCGAAATAGGAGCAGGATCATGAATCCTTAATTGTTGACATTTGTTCGTGGACCACATAAGACCCGTAGCCGGCAGAAATCTTCTTGTTGCTTGCTCGATGATCTTACAGATTATGGCCAACACATTCCAACTGGCCTTGTTTTGTAAGGCCCCAGCAAAACGGCTTCACATGGCAACGACATCCCGCGAACGCGCCCTCGACCTGATCGCGGAGAAGCAGAGCTTCCTGAACGTGGAGGACTTCGCAAACCGTGGCGTCAACCGGGTAGCCATCAGGGAGCTTGTCGCCGGCGGAGTGCTTGCCAACCCCGCCTGGGGCATCTATGTCGGCGCGGAAGCCTACGAAGCGATGTCCTCCCTGCGTGACTGGGCGCTTCTTTCGTACAAATATCCGGAGGCGGTCTTCTGCCTCAAGTCAGCGGCCATGTTCCATGGAATGACGCAGGAGATACACGGAAGCCTGACGTTCTTCTCTCCCAGGGCCTACGGCGACAATCCGAAGATGGGAACCCAGTACGCCACGCCTCTCGAACCCATGGTGACGAGGAAGGAGGGCAACCTGCGCTATGGAGTCGAGGTCTACACCATCGACGGCGTCAGTGTGAGGGTGACCTCGAGGGAGCGCACGCTCGTGGACTTCTTCCGCTACAGCAAGGAAGGCAACGAGGGGCGTGCTCTCGTGACGATGGAGATGCTCTACGACGTCGTCCAGAAGATGGCCGGAGAGGACACGAGCTTCGACTTCGACAAGGTTGCGGCGCTTTCCATGGACTTCGGATGCTTCGACCAGATCGGCAGGGTCACAGCGCCGTTCCGGTTCAGGTCCCAGGCCATCGGCTACATCAGCTAGGCTTTGTGGCTTTCAAGGATCCTTTCCACGATTTCGGTGGGAGGGGCCGCATGTCGACCAATTTCGGAGCCAGGTACTACGCGAAGCTGCAGGAGGTCTCTCGCCTCCAGCGGGTGGACATGCTCGCGCTCATCAAGGTCTATGTGCAGCAGCGCCTCCTCTACCGTCTTTCCATGTCCGACTGCGGAGCCGACTTCTGCCTCAAGGGTGGGTTGGTGATAGCCGCCTACAATGGCGGCGAACTTCTGCGCCCCACCGACGACATCGACTTGAACGGCTTCGGCCTCGGCGGCATCGAGGACATCGAGAGGGCGATCCGCATAGCCATCTCGACGGAGGTTCCCGACGATGGCGTCGTCTTCAATCCGGACAGCATCCGGGTGCAGAAGGACAGGGGCGAAGGGATCATCCCCGGTGGAAAGCTTGTCATCGACGCCGCCTTCCATTCCGCAAAGGTGCAGATCAAGGTCGACGTAGGGTTTGGCAACGTCATAACTCCCTGGGCTAACGAGATCGAGGTTCCCACACTTCTCGCGGGGCATCTCCCCTGTCCGAAGATCTCCGCCTACCCGCTGGAGACGATCATAGCGGAGAAGCTCCACGCGATGGCGCAGCATGGCTACGACAACACGCGGCTCAAGGACTACTACGACATCTGGAAGATCCAGAAGAGCTACGAGTTCCGCGGCGACACGCTTGCACGGGCGATCGCGGCGACGTTCGAGCAGCAGAACCGCGCACTCAATCCGCAGATGCCGGGCCTGAGCGACCTGTTCGCCCGAAAGTCCGAAAGAGACTGGAAGGCCTTCCTGAAGAAGACGATCGTCCGCGACGAGATACTCCTGTCCGACGTCGTCTCGGAAATCCGCTACTTCCTCGAGCCGGTCATCGAAGCTGCCATGGAGGGTGAAGAACCCGATCTCGCATGGCAGCCGGAAAAGGGATGGAGCGGGAGGGAACCTGCCCGCTCCATGTCAATGTAGCTCTTCGAGCAGCTTCGCTTCCATTCCCCGCGACAGGCGGATCTCGGTGGCAGCCGCTGTGGATATGGGGTGGAACTTCTCCGGCCGCTCCGTTCCCACATGCTTGAGGGCCTGCTGTCTCATGTAGTCCGCCCTGGCCCTCGCAGCCTTTCGATCGGCCATGAAGCTCGGCGAGAACTTGATCGAGAAGATCACGTCCTCCTTCTTCTTTCCCGACATGACCGGATTGGCCACAAAGTTCTCGATCACGTCGAGGTCCTTGAGCTTCTGGATTGCCTTAGTGACTTCGGCCAGCATCTGCCTCGACCGCTGCCATGCCGAACCTGAGCTGTTGCCGATGTCGGATGCCCGGATCTCCACCATGTCCTGCAGGGTCTCCCTGTCTGTGAGCATGAGCGAGACGTTCTTGAACACCCAGCGCGGGAGCTGTCCCTTGATCTTCATCATCCAGTCGTAGTTGACCTGCTCGTAGACCAGGGCCTTGATCCCCTGGGCGACGAGCGGATTCAACTGCACCGAGGCCTGCGACTCGTAGTCGTTCTCATCCCTGAAGACCAGCACCGGAAACGCGGAGGCGGACAGCACAGGCTTCGGCTTTCTGGATTTCGGATCGACCACGCGCGTGATCTCGATCGTGCTCTTGTTCAGTATCTCGAGAGCTTCCTTGATCTCCTGTCTGCTGAAGGAGTGCTGGTGCCTGCTGAGTTCCTTCTGGATGCGGTATACGGAGAAGACTGCCGTCACCTCGTTCTGAGATCCAAGGAACAGCCTCTCGGCGGCGAACTTGCGGACGACGTCCTCTACGAGCTGCTCGCGCTCTCCCGGAAGGACATCCCGCTCGTTCCCATCGCTGTCGGTGATGCGCGCCGGTGTCACGGTGACCTTGTATACCTCGCCTCCGAACGGGAACATCCGCTTGATGGAGGTGAGGATCGTTCCGGCGACCCTGGCGTTTCTCTGCGCGAACCTGGGAGCGAGGTCGTAGAGAGCGATGTAGTTCGTGTGCGGCTTGTCTGTCGCACCGAACAGCGACAACTGTAGGAAGTCCTGATCGTTGGCCAAATGCCTCTCCTTCATTGCTTTCGGCGACTTTGGTCGGATGTTCCGATTCGCACAATGGGCATCGGCCAAACGCTTCGAAGACCTCCCCATGTGCGTCCAAAACCTCCCTATGTTCAGGCCTCGGCTCGCAAGCGCGTCCAAAACCTCCCTATGCCGACCTCGCCGGAATCAGGTCAAAGCTATCCGATTCTCTCGGTTTGCAAGGTCCTTTTTGTCCGCACTGGTTGCGTTGTCCGCAGGAATCTCGCGCGGCAATAACTGCTCCGGGATGCCTGAGCTGCCTAAAACCCCTCCATGTGCGTCCAAAACCTCCCTATCTGGCGGGATCCAAACTGCCATCCGCGTCCAAAACCTCCCCATCCGCGTCCAAAACCTCCCTATCTGCGCGCAAGACCTCCCTAACCCCCTGATCCCTTGTTCCAAGGTTCGAAGCATGGAATGCTAAGCCTTCAGTGCAAGGTCAGCGCCCTCAAGTGCGCGCAAGACCTCCCTATCCGCGTCCAAAACCTCCCTATCCCTCCCACAGCAGGGCGGCCGCCGTCTTTGAAGCCCATTGGAGCGGCGTCTGATTCTGATTTTCCGGGTGCCACTGCCATCCCAGGAAGGTCGAACGCGTCGAAGACCTCCCTACCCGCGTCCGAAACCTCCCCATCTGCGTCCAAGACCTACCCGATGAAGATGGAGGTAGAATCGGATAATTCTGGAGATCGTGGGGAATGAGGCGACCGGAACCGGATTGTCTCCAGCGGCCCATCAAGGGAGAGGCATATGCTCGACAGCACGTAGACTGGAAATAGAGAACGCCCGAAGCGTTGGCGCGCTGCAGGCGTTCTGAAAACGGGTCGTTTCCGACTGATTTGCACCTGGAAACTACCCCGACATCATGAGCGATTGCAAGCACTTTCGGATGATTCCGGAGACGCTGGTGCTTTGTCTTTCGCCATCGAGCAACAAGCGATCATGGACGCAGCAGGCAGGGCCGGCTGCGAAGGGTGGTTCTGTGCCTGCATATCTTCCAGTCGAACTCGAAAAGTACGTCGACGCCAGCTCTGCCTACGCCACCGTGCGCAATCTCACCGAGGCGGCAGAAAAGGGCCAGATCAGCCTGTCGGCCGTGGCAGCCTATGTCCGGGCCGTCGAGAGGGGCGACAAGATAAGGTTTTCGAAGACCCGGCAGATCCCACTCGCCATGAAGGAGATGATCGAGGCGCGCCGCGACCTTCCGCCCCGCCAGGTCGTCTACATGGGCTGGAACGCCAGGAAGTGGGAATGGGAAGACGTCGAAGCCTGGGAGAACAACCAGTCGGTGCTATCCGAAGCCCGCGCTCCCGCCGCCAGAAGAGGGGTCTATCTCACACGTGACCGCCGTGTCTCCCGCCGGAAGCCGAAGACGGAAGGGCGTTACGTCCCCAAGATGAGCCTCGATGCGCTCTGCCGCTTCGGGATCAGCGACGGGGCGAAGACATGCCTCGCGCTTCTCATGTCGATCGCGGGCGGCGAAAGCACCATCACGACCTACACGTCCTCGATCGCCGCGCAACTGGGGCGCACTGCGCGGACAGTTCGCAACCATTTCATCGCCCTGGAGGAGGCTGGCCTGATCACCCGCTCCCCCGGACGGGATCCAAACACCGTCCGCATAACGATCTCATCGGAATGCAGGCCTGAACCCTACAGGGAGCCGGATCACGTGAAGGCATACAAGCTGGCATCGCGATCTCCAAACCAGATGCTTCGCATGCTCGCCTATTCGGTCGCAGAGGCATCCATGAGCGTCCACAGGGCGGAATTCGGAACAGAAAGCGGGCGGAAAGGAATTTCCGCGTTTAACCCAGAATCTAATATTCTTGATGCGTCGTCTTCTCCGNCCCNTGAACGGCCAGGCCGGAAGCCCGGGGAGATCGGNCCGACGACGCATTCNACCTTGGCACGGGGGATGTCCCCACCCACGCTTCGACGNCTGCATGACGCGTCGCGAAAGGCTGTGGAGCANCGTCTCTCGCCGCATCGTGCACAGATGGCCTTCCAATCGGAACAGAACATCCATGCCAGGGTTGATCCTCCTTTGTCCCGTGCGTCGCTGTCAGCTACAACAGCGGCAAAGAGGGAGTTGTGAAATGAGGGAACTAAGCAACGCTGCAAGTGCCTACGGCGCAGAAATGGGGCGCAGGAACAGGATCACGGACCGGGACTTCCCTGTCGTTTTCGAGATCCAGCGCCTCGAGTGGGTAGATGGCGGCTATGACCAGGGAGGTGCCTACTGGGGCCGGACCAAGGGCGACTACATCTACCGCGCCGAGGGCGAGTCCGCCGATGCGGTTGAGGAGATGTTCGTCCGGGCGCATTCGGCATCGGAGGCCAAGGCCGCGGTTCTGGCTGAATTTCCCAATGCCTCATTCACCTCATCTTCCGATGTCGACATCATGGCCGCCGCATATCTCGAAGCTGCGCTGTGGAGTTCCACTAACGACAGGTACGAAGAGGATCCCGACAACGAGACGGAAGATCTTCTGGAGTCCAGGTACGAACCCTCCGACGAGATGCGCGCGCACTTCCACGCCATCTGCGAGCAGTTCCATGACAAGGCCCAGCCCCTGCTCGACGAGGCAGAGAAGAAGTACGGCTACACCCTGGACAGGGCGGGCTATGACTTCTGGATGACGCAGAGCGGTTCCGGAGTGTCGTTCACCGACCGCGACCTCGGCGAGACTGGCAAACAGCTCAAGGAGATCGCCAAGACCTTCAGCGAGGACTACCTCTATGTCGGAGACGACGACATGATCCATTCCGGAAACCAGTGGCGCACGGCGGCTGCCGTCGATGCCAGCGCCTCTGCGGCACTCTGAGGACGCTGGACTCGACAAGACGTATCGGCCGCAAGGGGGCGATCAGGCTCTCCATGGTCAATTCATCTCCGGCGGGGCGCGGATACCATCATTCCCGTGCCGTCATGCCCTGGGCATGACGTATGGTCCGTCCTGCGTCACCGACCGGAGAGGCATCGAAACCTCGACTGAAGTTTTGTGAAACGTTGGCCTTGTCAATAAAGGGAGCTGGTGTCAGCCTAGTATCCGTAGTGCTGGAACGGACGTTCTCAGACTCA
>Ga0065721_10006214_pt1 | contig 17838 bp, 13 predicted proteins | sample Mesricmetagenome_FD_59108 | JGI IMG/M metagenome (GOLD analysis project Ga0065721, IMG submission 59108) | Mesophilic microbial community from rice straw/compost enrichment Sample: eDNA_1 v2 (version 2) | ecosystem: Engineered > Solid waste > Grass > Composting > Bioreactor | place: USA: Davis... | reverse complement strand
CGGGGCGGCGACTTACGTAGCCGAGCACGCCCCGCCCGGTCGGCGCGGCTTCTATACCAGCTGGATTCAGACGACGGCCAACATGGGTCTGTTCCTGAGCCTCCTGGTCATCCTGGCGACGCGGTTAACCATGGGCGAAGAGTCCTTCGGCGAATGGGGCTGGCGTGTTCCCTTCCTCGGCTCAGCCCTTCTGGTGGGCATTTCCATGTGGATCCGGCTCCAGCTGAATGAGAGCCCGGTTTTCCAGAAGATGATCAGTGAGGGGAAGGCGTCCAAGAAGCCTCTCGCTGACAGCTTCGCCAAGTGGCCGAACCTGAAGCTGGTGCTGATCGCATTGTTCGGCCTCGCCGCCGGGCAGGCCGTGGTCTGGTACACCGCTCAATTCTACTCGATGTTCTTCCTTGAGCGGGTCCTGAAGCTTGATGGCCCCACGACGAACACGCTTGTTGGTCTCGCACTGCTGATTGGCACGCCGGGCTACATCCTCTTTGGCTGGCTCTCGGACAAGGTGGGGCGCAAGCCTGTCATCCTCGTCGGCCTCATCCTCGCGCTGCTCACCTTCTTCCCGATATTCAAGGGGCTCACCATCGCTGTGAATCCGGCTCTGGCTGCCGCTATCAGGAGCGCGCCGGTCTCGGTGACCTCTGATCCGGCATCCTGCTCGTTCCAGTTCGATCCAGTGGGGCAACGAGTCTTCGACAGTCCCTGCGATGTCGCAAAGGCCTACCTCGCCAAGACCGGCGTGCCCTACGAGAATAAGGTCGCCCAGCCTGGGTCCTTGGCTGTGATTCAGATCGGCGCGGCGACCACCTTGGCCCCGGCGGGCGAGCGTCTGACGCCCGAAGCGAAGGCGGCCTGGGAGCGCGACATCGATGCGCTTTTGAAGGCGGCGGGCTATCCGAAGAGCGCCGCGCCTGCGGAGGTGGACAAGCCCGCGGTCGTCGCTCTCCTGGTCGCGCTCGTGTTGATGGCCACCATGGTCTATGGCCCGCTGGCGGCTACCCTGGTGGAGATGTTCCCCACGAATATTCGCTACACCTCCATGTCGCTGCCATATCATCTCGGCAATGGCTGGTTTGGCGGCTTCCTGCCTACCACCGCGTTCGCCATGGTCGCTGCGACGGGCAACATCTACTACGGGCTCTGGTACCCCGTAGTGGTCGTCGCGGTATCGATCGTCGTGTGCGCGCTCCTCGTCCGCGAAACCAAGGACGTCGATATCACCAGCTAGCTTCCAGCCCCGGAGCAAGGTCATGCAAACGACCGAAGAACCGCTGCGCAAAGGTCCTCTCGAGGGGATCCTGGTTCTGGACTTTTCCCGCGTTCTGGCCGGCCCGTATTGCACCATGATACTGGCCGATCTCGGCGCGCGGGTGATCAAGATCGAGAAGTTCGGCACCGGCGACGACACGCGCGCGTTCGGGCCGTTCGTCGAGGGTGAGTCCGGCTACTTCATGTGCTTCAACCGGGGCAAGGAGAGCATCGTCCTCGACATCAAGTCGCCGCGTGACCGCGAGTTGCTCGAGCGGCTGCTGGGCGAGGCCGACGTGGTGGTCGAGAACTTCCGACCCGGCGTCATGGATCGCCTAGGCTACGGCGCCGAACGGCTGGCGAAGACCCACCCGCATATCGTCTACGCCTCGATTTCCGGCTTTGGGCATAGCGGCCCGTTCAAGGATCTGCCCGGCTACGACATGGTCGTCCAGGCGATGGGCGGGATCATGAGCCTGACAGGCTGGCCCGACAGCCCGCCAGCCCGGGTGGGCACCAGCTTCGGCGACCTGGGCGCGGCGCTGTTCGCCACCATCGGCATCGTCTCCGCCCTGTATCGGCGAACCCAGAACGCCCAGGGCGGGCGGGTCGACATCGCCATGCTGGATTGCCAGGCGGCGCTGATGGAGACGGCGCTCGCTCGCTACGACGCGGAGGGGAAGGTGCCGACCCGTACGGGAGATTGCCACCCCTCGCTCGCGCCTTTCGAGAGCTTCCAGGCCCGCGATGCGCGCTTCATCATCGCCGCCGGCAACGACACCCTGTTCCTGCTCATGGCTGACGCGTTGGGCGAGCCGCAGCTGGCGCTGGACCCACGCTTCGCCACCAACGACCTGCGATGTCAGAACCGGCCGGCGATGGTCGAGGCCATCGAGGCGATCACGAAGCAGCAGGACGTCGACTACTGGATTGAGCGATTGAACGCCGCCGGCGTCCCGTGCTCGCCGATCAATACAATCGACAAGCTGTTCGAGAACCCCCAGCTCAAGGCGCGCGACATGATCATCAAGGTCAAGGGCACCGGCAGCCGCGCATTGCGAACCGCGGGCAATCCGATCCGCCTGAGTGGCTATCAGGGCAACAACGTCACTGATCCCGTCTGCGCCCCCGGTCTGGACCAGCACCGCGAAGCGATCCTCGCCGAGTTCATGGCGAAGCGCGACGCCTATGTCCCCGCGCGAGGCGCCGACACCGCTGATGGCGGCGAGGGGGCGGAGCCCGCCGACGTCATCGCCTTCCCGCGGACTTCGAAACGCAGCGCTAAGAAATAAGGAGGCCAGCATGAGCGACGGGGCGGAAACTCAATCGACCGGGCGGACGGGGCTAGAGGGCGCCAAGGCCAGCAAGCCCGAGACGATACTCGTGGAGCGCCGAGAGCGGGTAGGGCTCATCACCCTCAACCGGCCGAAATCCCTGAACGCGCTAAATCGGCGGCTCGCGGAGGAGACGCTCGCCGCGCTTCGCAATTTCGATGCCGATGACCGTGTAGGCGCCATCGTGATCGCGGGCACGCCGCGGGCCTTCGCCGCTGGCGCCGACATCGCCGAGATGGCGGAGAAGTCGTTCTCCGAGTTCTACATGGACGATTTCCTCTCCCCCTGGGACGAGGTGCGCAAGATCAGCAAGCCCCTCATCGCCGCCGTCAGCGGCTTTGCGCTCGGCGGCGGCTGCGAACTGGCTCTGCTCTGCGACTTCATCATCGCGTCGGAAGATGCGCAGTTCGGTCAGCCCGAGATCAAGCTCGGCATTCTGCCGGGGATCGGCGGTTCGCAACGGCTCGCCCGTTCGATCGGCAAGTCGATGACCATGGACCTGGTGCTGACCGGACGTACGATCGGTGCAGCAGAAGCCAAGCAGATCGGTCTCGTCGCGCGCGTTGTGCCCGCGGGCGACCTGCTGCAAACGGCCCTGGAGGCCGCTCACACCATCGCGGGGTACAACGCTCCGGCCGTCAAGATGGCCAAGCAGGCGGTGAACGCCGCCTACGAGGTGCCGCTCGCCGAAGGCCTGCGGTATGAGCGACTGATGTTCCAGGCAGCCTTCGCCACCGAAGGGCAGAAAGAAGGCATGAATGCGTTCGTCGCCAAGAGGGCCCCCGTGTTCCGCCATCGCTGAGCAAGCGGGCGCAAAGAGGAGGCCGCCGGCGTGAGCCGGCGGCTCTTTTGTAGTTGGAGGGCGAGTTTAGGCGTAGACCTGCTTGTAGAGGTCCTTGATCTCCTCGTGCGTTGGAACGCGGGGGTTGTTCCCGGGAGAGCCCGAGGCGATGGCCTGGGTCGCCATGATGTCGATGGAGTCTTCCCAGACCTGCCGGTCGATCCCGTAGGCGGCCGGCGTAGGCACATCGAGATCCGCATTCAATGCGTGCAGTTCCTCCAGCAGCCGCGCCACCGCAGCCTGCTCGCCTTCTTCGGGCCGAGCGACGCCCATGGCCACGGCGCAGTCGGCGTAGCGACGTCGCGCGCCGAGCGCGGAGAAGCTCGTCACCGCCGGCAGAAGCATCGCGTTTGAGAGGCCATGCGGCACGTGGAAGAACGCGCCGATCGGCCGGCTCATACCGTGCACCAACGCCACGGAGGCGTTGGAGAAGGCGATGCCCGCAAGTGTAGCCCCCAGCATCATCGCCTCACGGGCGGCGCGGTCGTTCGGGTCCTTGTACACGCGCCGGAGGTTCGGTGCGATGACGCGCATCGCTTGCAGCGCCATGGTGTCGGAGAAGGCGGTGGCCTTCTTGCTGACATAGGCTTCGATGGCGTGCGTCAGCGAGTCGATGCCGGTGTCGGCGGTCAGCCGGCGGGGCATAGTCAGGGTCAACTCGTAGTCGACTAGGGCGGCGATCGGCAGGTACGCCAGGCCCGCGCAAAGCATTTTCTCGTTCGTGGCGTCATCCGTGATGATGGTGAAGCGGGTCGCTTCGGATCCCGTACCCGCCGTGGTCGGCACGGCGATGATCGGCAGGCCGGGGGCGTCCTGGACGTGGGGAACCATGTAGTCCCTCATGGCGCCGCCGAACTGGCTGAGCACGGCGATGGCTTTCGCCGAGTCCAGCGGGCTTCCGCCGCCAAAGCCGATCACGCTGTCATGGTCCCCCTCCTGGAGGAACGCGACACCCGCATCAATCGAGCTGGAGGTAGGGTCGGGCACGGTCCCATCGAACACTCGGGCGCCGGTTATGCCTGCCCTCTCCAGTCCGGCGACCAGGCGGTCGACGTGGCCCTGTCCCGCCAGGAATTTGTCGGTGACGATGAGCGGCTTCGAAAGGCCGAACCCTTGCAGCACGCCGGCGACCTCGCCGCTGGCGCTTGCGCCGATGCGCATCAGTCGTGGAAGAGCGACGACAGCGCTCATTTGAGCCTCCCTGGTTGGTGTCTGGCGTTCGCAAAATAAGACAAACCACTCTTGTATTTGTCAAACAAATACCGAATTATCCCGCATCCGAGGGGGAGCGTCATGACTTCTATCGCCGTAGCCCGCACCGAGGTGCGATCCAGCGACGAGATGGCCGCCGGGCCGACGACCCCGCGCGGCGCTATCATCGCTCTCGCCGATCCTAAGACCGGCTCGACGCTTTACTTGGCATGGACGCGCCAAGGGCAGCCCGCGTGGCGGGATGATCCGGCTTGCGCCCAACGATACGCCAGCCTGGCCGATGCTCAGCGCGTCGCCCTGACCCTGCGCCGCCGACCCGGCCGCCCGCAGCCGTACGCCATCCCCGCACTCACCTGCGCCGGCTTGATCCGCCGGGCATAGGTTAAGGTGGCGCAGGAAAATCACGATGACGCTTCTTGCACATCAAAAGTGCAACTTCGCCGGTTGCGAACGCTTGTCGTGAACTCAAGTATTGGGTGGGCAGTTTGGTTGTCCGGCCTGTGTCTGACCTGAGAATTGTTCGAGTTGTGAGCCGCGGTGCGCAATTCAACGCGCCAGGGCGGGCTTGTTGCTATGTGACGGATGAGGGGCATGTTCGGGATCGGAGGCACGTCACGGCTGATGTTTTACTCCGCCGCCATGCTCTCCTGGCTGGCTGGCGTCGAGGGAGGCGCTGCGCAAACAGCGCCAGCATCCCAGCAGCATTTGGAACTCCTTCGGTGGCCGCTGCCTGCCGAAGCTTCGGCCTACGCCGGAATAGATGGCAAGCACATCTGGCGTCACGTCGAGGAGCAGGCTCAGATCTCTAGAAGGTATCGCGACAGCGGCAACCCTCAGTTTTGGGGGCGCTTGGCGGGGACTTCGGCTGATGTAGAATCCGCCCAATGGATGCTCGCCAAGTATCGCGAGATCGGTCTGACGGACACCCGCATCCAGACGGTCAAATACTACCGTCCCCTCTGGCGCGCAAAGTCGTGGGCCGTCTCGGCTACGGCGGACGGCAAGACAATCGATCTGTCCTCCGCGCAGCCGACGGAAAGCAGTCCCACCGCCGAATTAGATACCGAAGTCGTCTATGTCGGCCTCGGCAGTGAAAGCGACTTCGCGGAGCGCGACGTCAAAGGCAAGGCGATCCTCTTCATCAAGGAGACGCCCGGCTACAACGCCGGCGCAGCTGCGGCGCACAACCGCGCCAAGGGGCGCGGGGCTGCAGCCATATTCGTCACCGACATGCGCGGCGGGAACTACAAGGTTCAATCCTACCGTACGAGCACCGACCTGCCGACCTTCCATCTCGGGACGCAGGACGCCATGGCGCTCCGCGAGCTGATCGCTGGGGGCGGACCAGCGCCACGGGTCCGCATCCGCTTGGACACCGAGGAGTTGCTGAACCAGGAATCCTACATCGTCTGGGGCACGCTTCCTGGGCAGACGGACGAAACCATCTATGTGCTCGCCCATCGAGATGGCTATTTCGACGCCGCCGGGGACAACGCCAGCGGCGTGGCGACGGTCTTGGCTCTGGCCGAACATTTCGCCAAGGTCCCGCTCAGCCAGCGGCGGCGCACCATGGTCTTTCTTGGCATGGATGGGCACCACTCCCGGCCGGGCGGCTATGGCCGTGAATGGCTGGTGGCCAACCGCGCGAGATTCTTCTCCAAGACCGCGCTGATCATCAACGCTGAGCACCCTGCGCAGGTGCTCACCTACGGCGGCGCAACTGGGGGCACGAACTCTTCCATCCCCATGGACTGGTACGCGGGAGGCGCGAGCCGGCCGAACCTGGAGTCAATTTCCGCCAACGCCTTCAGTGAGTTCGGCGTGCCGCTGTGGTCCAAGCCGAGCCAGACCCCTCCAGGCGGCGAACTGTTGCGGTTTTACTGGTTTCTGCCTGGCGTTGTCGCTCAGTCCAACGACTACATCATGATGCATACGGAAGCCGACTCGCCGGCGGCGGTGTCGTGGACCGGGCTGGAAGCTTCGACCCGGGCGTTCGCCAAGATCATCGACGAGGTGAACAAATTGCCCTTGCGGGAGCTCGAGCGGCCCGCCGGGCCCGATCCGGCCCAGCCGGACGGTCCCCGCGGCTACCTCAGCTTCAAGAACTGCGAAGCCTGGCTGCGGGACTCCTCCAACACCTGCGTGCAGTGACTCACCGCGCCATCGACAGCTGGCGACGGCGAAAGAGGAGGGGACCGTCTTGCGGCTCATCGACCGGCTTTTGGCGGGGGCGTTTCTCGCGTGCTCGGTGGCCTCGCCGAGCCTAGCGCGGTACGTTGCCGATGGCGCGGCGGACGATCGGGCCTCGGCCAGCCGGATCGTCTATGAGGAAGACTTCTTTCTCCGCTTCGAGGTGAACAGCGCGGAGGATATGCTGCGTCGCATTCCTGGCGTGCCGGCGATCCTCGACGCCGAGACGACCTCAGGCCAGAAGCGGGGTTTCGGATCGACAGGCGCGCAGATCCTCATCAATGGCCGACGCTTTCCGGGCAAGTCCAATGAGATCACTGCGAATCTCCGCCGGATCCCGGCGGCGAACGTTGAGCGGGTGGAGCTGATCAGGGGCGCGGCACCCGGCATTGAGGTCCAAAGCGAAGGCGTGGTGGTCAACCTTGTGATGAGGCCCGACGCCTCGCTCCAGGGCGCGGGTTCTTACGAAATGAGCGCTCGCTTCAACGGCGAAGGCTACTTCGATATCGACGGCCTGTTGACTTACAACAGCACGATCGGCCGCCTTTCCTACAATGTCGGCATAGAGCGCAATCTGTGGTCCAACATGGGCTCGAGCGGCTGGACCCACCGCGACCGCGCGGAGGTCTATTATTACCCGGACGGGACAATCCAGGAGCTCCGGCCCCAGAGCTGGAAGCGAACGCCTGACCGTTGGATCTATACCGGCGGCCTCATCTATGACCTGCCGAGCGGCGACCGGGCCAGCTTGAACGCCCTCTATGATGTGCGCCACAGCCAGGAGATCGATCGTACCCCGCTCATCCGCTTTGACGCCCAGGGGCGCGAGACGTTACGGGCGCGCGAGGATCACGATCGAGAGCTGGGTCCCACCATCACCCGTGAACTGGGCGGAGAGTACGCTTCCGGCGTCGGGCCTGGTGCGCTGACCGTTCTCGCGATCCTCCGTCGCGTCACCACGCCCATCTCCGATTTCCGCAAGCGGGAGGAACCGACGCGCACGATCGAGGTAAGCCGTAGCCGCTCTCGCGTAAAGACAGGCGAGGACATCGTCCGGGCGACCTACGCCATGCCCGTGGTCGCGGGACAGTCGGTCGAATTGGGTGGGGAAGCCGCGCGCAACACCTTGGATCAGGATTTGCAGGCGTTCTTCGACCTTGACCGCAATGGAACGCTCGAGCCGGTGGTCATGCCGATATCGAGACCCCACGTCGAGGAAGCGCGAGGCGAAGTCTTCCTTTCACACAAGTGGTCGGTCAACCAGCGCCTGTCTCTGGACTCCTCGCTGAACTACGAGTTCTCAAAGCTGACGACGAACTATCCGCTGCAGCCGACAAGGACCTTGCGGTTCCTCAAGCCGCGGTTGGACCTTCGCTACAAGCGGGGCGAGCAGGACCAGTTGCGGTTTTTGGTCGAGCGCACTGTCAGCCAGCTCGATTTCGCCAACTTCGTACCCTCCTACAACGTTGTCGACGACCGGATCGAAGCGGGAAATCCGGGACTGGCGCCGGAGAAGACGTGGCGGTTTGAAGTCGGTTACGAGCGGCGCCTGCCGGACGACGGAGGGGTGTTAGAAGCGCGCCTCTTCTACGATACGATCAAGGACCCGATCGACAAAGCGCCCCTGTTCACGCCGTTCCTCGTTTCGGCGTCGGGCAACCTCGATAGTGCGAAGCGCTACGGGGCCGAGGGCAAGGCGAGCCTGCGTCTGACAGCGCTCGGGCTGCGCGACGCCGTCCTCTCGCTTCGGGCCCTACGGCAACATAGCGAGGTCCTCGATCCGTTTACTGGGGCGAAGCGCCGGCTGAAGGACGACCGCGTCTACGCCTATGACATCAGCTTCCGCCACGATGTCCTGCCCCTGCGCATGGCGTATGGCTTTACCTACAAGAGCCTGGGGACCGGCGTCATCAACAGCGACCTCTTGGTTCGGGAATACTACAAGCTTGAGCCTCTCCTGGAAGTCTTCATCGAAAAGCAGGTGCGGCCCGGAGCGAAGTTGAGACTGGACGTCTACAGCATCACGCGTTCGCCGGAGACGCGCAGCCGGGTGATCTACGCGCAGAACGCACTCCACGGCGTCCCGCGCCGCGTGGACTTCTACCGTGAGGAGCGCGACATGCGCGCCGCCGTGACGCTGCGGGGACGTTTCTGACGCTCGGCGTGAGCGATGGCGGCGGCCGGGCGACAAGGAACGGCCGCGACTTCCCGAGTGCGATCTCGACTAGGTCGTGGACTCATAAGCCCTGAGCCAGAGTCGAGTTGAGGCGAGGAGCACGGCGGCGAGGAAGTTGCGAGCGAGCTTGTCGAAGCGCGTGGCGATGCGGCGGAAGTGCTTGAGCTTGCAGAAGAAGCGCTCGACGAGGTTGCGCTGGCGGTAGATCGCCGGATCGACAGAGCGCTTCACGAGCCGTCGCGAGCAGCTGGGGATGGAAGGCTCGGCGCCGGAGCCTGCGATGCGCTCGATGACGGCGTTGAAGTCGTAGCCGCGGTCGGCGACGACGGTGGCGGGCACGGGCAGCCCTTCAAGGAGCTGGGGTACGGCGCCCATGTCCGAGGCCTGGCCGGCCGAGAGCACGATGCGCACCGGCAGGCCGTCCTGGTCCACCACGGCGTGGATCTTGGTGCTCAGTCCTCCACGAGAACGGCCGATGGCGTGATCCGGGCCCCCTTTTTTCCGCCGGCGGCGTGCTGGTGGGCCCGGATGATGGAGCTATCGATCAACTGCATCGACTGCGGCGACTTCGCCGCCAGCGTCTCGAAGATGGAGAGCCACACCCCGGCCTTGGCCCACCTGTTGTAGCGGTTGTAGACCGTCGTGTAGGGGCCGTAGCGCTCCGGAAGGTCGCGCCAGGGCGAGCCCGTCCGTAGCACGTAGAAGATGCCGTTGATCACCCGCCGGTCATCGACCCGCGCCACGCCTCGCGGCTTGTTCGGCAGCAGCGGCTCGATCAGCCGCCACTCTGCCTCGCTCAGATCGTACCTCGCCATCCAAGGGCTCCTTTCGGAATCCTTGAATCAAGCGTCGCCTAGATCAGCAACCATTATGAGTACAGACCCTAGTCCGCCTGCGATCGCGAAACGGCGAGCGTCGCCAGGCGCTGCTGAGTGCGCTCGATGCTTTCCAGATGCTCCTGGCGCATGGCCTCGAGGCTAGATCGAAGGCCTTCGTCGCCGATCTGCGGCAGGACCGCCTCCAACTTGCGCACCACCCAGGCGTTGCCGCGGACGAGCAGGCTGAGCCTCGCCTCGTCGTCTTCCAAGGCGAGGAGCCTGGCGGCGAAGTCGCCGACGACCAGGCGCGGCTCGGCGCCGAGGCGGCGAAGGGCTTGCGTCAGCATCCGGCACCAGCGGACCTCGGTTTCCCGGACGCGCCCCGCGAAAGCGATCGCCCCTGCATCCGTCGCCGCCGCAATCATGTTCACCGCGACTTTCGCCCCCGCTCGCTCGGCCTCGAGCAGTTCCTGAAGCGCCTCGACAAGCGAGTCCCGCGCCACGCGTTCTTGGCGGGCATGGTCTCCACCATTTGAGGCAAGCGACTCTGTCCGTCCGGGCGGAGAGGTCATGATGGCTCCTGCTCCTTTGCCGATAACCATTGATGACCAAGCCGCGCGGATCAATGTGTGATGCTGCAGTTCCAGTGTGCGAGATGTCGATCAACGGCAGGTGAGGGCGCGTTAGCGCTATATGCCCCTGCATCCACGGTGTGAATGCCCTTGACCTGCCGCCCTTCGATGGGCCCGACCGCCTCGAAGGGATCCTCGTAGCTCCAGGCGGCCTTCTCCACGAGTTCTCCGTCCATGTAGAGGCTGTAGTGGGCCGCGTCCCCCTTGTAGGGACAGTGTGTCACGTGGTCGGTGCGGGTGAAGTAGTCCATCGAGACGTCGCCCCGCGGGAAATAGACGACCGGCCTCAGGTCCGCTTCCTTCAGCACCAGGGCGTCATCGGTGTCGGCGATCACATGGCCGGCGAAGAACGCACGCCAGCGGGACGTGGCGGGCTCGAGGGTGATCGGATGGTCAGGGCCGGGAGTGAGCATGCGGAAATTCTCCTTCCGGCAGAGAACGCCGCTGGGGCGCCCAAGGCTCCGGCCAGATTTCTGCCTGAGTGTCCGATTGCTTGTGCTCGCGGAATACGCGTGATTTTCTCCCCCACAAATTCCGGCGATCGGGGCAAACCTTCCCGAAGCCTGGGAAGTCCATAGGGAAACCGGAACCTTCTCCGAATGAACATCGTCGTCCTGATCGGCATCGCGATCACGCTCATCACGGGCCTGCCGGTGCTGATGCAGCTCCGCCGCAACCATCCGCGCGGGCTGATCATCCTGTTCTTCGCCGAGATGTGGGAGCGCTTCTCCTACTACGGCATGCGCTCGATCCTGGTCTTCTACCTGACCCAGCATCTGCTGTTCGATCAGAAGACCGCGGGCAACCAGTATGGCTCCTATACCTCGCTCGTGTACCTGCTGCCGCTGATCGGCGGCCTGATCGCCGACCGCTGGCTGGGCACGCGCAAGGCGGTGGGCTTTGGCGCACTGCTGCTGGTGGCGGGCCACCTGACCATGGCGGTGGAGGGCGGCGGCGCCCGCGAAACCCTTACCTACGCCGGCCAGAGCTATGAGGTCGTGGCCGAGGGGCGGATGGAGTCCCGGACGGTCAATCTGATGGTCGAGGGCAAGCCCTACGCCTTCGGCCCGGCGGAAGGCGGCGGCATCCAGATCAAGGACCTGCCGGCCGACGCGCCGCTTCCGGCGGTGCTGCCTGCCGGCTCGTACGAACAGACCGTGGACACCGACCCGCTGGCCAAGAACGCCTTCTTCCTGGCGGTCAGCCTGATCATCATGGGCGTCGGGTTCCTGAAGCCGAACATCTCGGCCATCGTCGGTCAGCTCTATCCCCAGGGCGATCCGCGGCGGGATTCCGGCTTCACCCTCTATTACTACGGGATCAACCTCGGGGCCTTCTGGGCCTCGGCCCTCTGCGGCCTGCTGGGCGTGAAGTTCGGCTGGTGGGCGGGCTTTGGCCTCGCCGGCGTCGGCATGCTGGTCGGCTTCGTGGTCTTCGTCCTCGGCAAGAAACACCTTGAGGGCAAGGGCGAGCCGCCGAACCCGGCGAAGCTCCAGGAGAAGGTTGGCCCGGTGAACCGCGAATGGCTGATCTATCTGGTCAGCGTCGCCGGCGTGATCCCGGTGTGGTTCCTCGTGCAGAGCAACCAACTGGTCGGCTACGCCCTCGGCGTCTCGATCCTGGCCTCGCTGGCCTACATCGGCTTCGTCATCGCCAAGTGCGGCAAGATCGAGCGCGAGCGGATGCTCCTCGCCCTGGTGCTGATCTTCGGCTCGGTGGTGTTCTTCACCCTGTTCGAACAGGCCGGCACCTCGCTGAACCTGTTTGCGGCCACCAATGTGAACCTGATGGGGATCTCGGCGGCCCAGACCCAATCGTTCAACGCCGGCTGGATCCTGATCTTCGCCCCGATCTTCGCGGCCATGTGGGCGTGGCTCGCCCAGCGCGGCCGCGACCCCAACCCGACCATGAAGTTCGGCCTCGGCCTGCTGCAGGTGGGGCTGGGCTTCCTGATCGTGGTGTGGGGCCAGGGCTTCGCGGACGACCAGTACCGCATGCCGCTGGTGTTCCTGGGCCTGCTCTACATGTTCCACACCACCGGCGAGCTGTTCCTGTCGCCGGTGGGCCTGTCCGAGATCACCAAGCTATCGGTGCCCCGGGTCGTCAGCTTCATGATGGCGGTGTGGTTCCTGGCCTCGTCCATCGCCCAGTACGTCGGCGGCTGGATCGCCGGCGCCATGGGCACCGAGACCGTGGGCGGGCAGGTCCTCGACCCGGCCCGGGCTTTCGCCACCTCGCTGGACGGCTTCAACAAGCTGGGCTGGGCCGGCATCGGCGTGGGCGCGCTCTTCGTGGTGGCCAGCTTCTTCATCAAGCACTGGGCCCACGGCGTGAACGACGCGGCCAACCATCCGCAGCCCGAGCCGATCGCCCCGGTCCTCGACGGCGAGCGGCAGGCGGTGGGCCCGGCGGCGGTGCGGAACGACCAGAACAGCTAGGCTCCGCGCCGGCCCCGAAAAGACGAAGGCCGCGGATCGCTCCGCGGCCTTCTCTGCTTTCGGCGTCTGCGGGGCGGCTAGCCGCCGAAAGACTTTCGGACGCGCACATAGAGCGTGCGTCCGGGGGTGAGGTCGCGATCGTCCGTGTAGCCGAGGGAGCCCGTGCGCCGGTCGCCCTGGTAGCCCTGGGTGTTGAAGCGGATGCCGCGTTCGGTGAGGTTGGTCAGCTCCACCCGCACCACCACGTCCGGAGACAGCCGCTTGTCGACCCAGGTGGTGACATAGGCGTTGTGCAGCTTCACATCGGTGACCGAGTTGTATCGGTAGGTGGTCTCGGACCAGCCGCTGTAGGCCGCCAGCCCGACGCTGGCCCGCCACTGGGGCAGGTCCTGGGTGAGCTGGACTTCCCACTCCAGCGGCCGCAGCCGGGAAATCTCGCGGGAGGTCAGGGTCGTGGGGTCGGTGACCTTGGACCAGCGGCGGTTCAGCTCCCCGCGCAGCATGCCCCCGCGCCAACCCAGAGGCTCGGACGGCACGGTCAGGGTGACGATCAGCTCGTCCTTGGTCCCGTCGCCGATATTGGTGGGCCGGTCGAAGACCTTGCCGCCGGGCAGGAACACCGGGCCGCGGTCGATCACGTCGGTGAGTTCCGAGTGGCGGTAGGTGACCGTCACGGCGCCGCTCTTCCAGAACCGCTGCTCCAGGGCGACCTCGCCGACCCAGGCCTGCTCGGGATCGAGGTCGGGATTGCCCACGCTGACGCCGGTGCCTTCCTCGTAGTCGGCGTCCGCCACGAAGTCGTCGAAGTCTAGCTGGCCGACCACACGTTCGACGCGGGCGCGGACCTGGGTGGTCGGGCGGGGCTGCCAGGCGAGGCTCAGCCGGGGCTTCAGGAAGCTGAGGCGCTTCTCCAGGACGACGTCGCCCTCCGACGAGATCTCCGAGGCCTCGAAGCGCAGGCCTCCGTCCAGGGTCCACGTCGGGGTCGGACGCCACACCACCTTGGTGAAGGCCTCGCCGCGCAGTTCCTCCACCTTCACATCGGCGGCGGACAGTTCCTCGGGCACGCCGTTCTCATAGGCCTCGGCGTGGCTGTCGAGGCGGTTGAGGGCCACCTCAGCGCCAGCTTCGAACGAGAGGGTGGTGGAGCGCTGGTGCTTCAGGACCGCCCGGCCAATGGTCTCGTCGTAGGTGCGCTCGTAGCGGAAGTCGCTGGAGAGGTCGCCCGAGCGGTACAGGTCAAAGCCGTGGAAGTCGGAATCGGTCCTGAGGACGACGGTCTCGAGCTTGGTCCGGGGGCCGAAGTCGCGGTCGTAGCGCACGCCCAGCTCGGTCTCGAACTCGTCGTAGGGCGAGGTGATGTTGTCCACCCGGTCGACGGGCTCCACGAAACGGACCGTGTTCTCGCTCTTCCAGCTGTCCCAGAAGGCCCGGCCGTTCAGCGACAGGCGACCGCCGAGGAGGGGCTGGCTGTAGCCGGCGGTGATGGTCTGCTGCAGGCCGTCGCTCTCCGCCTCGTAGGCGGCCCGGCGCTCGATGGTCCCGTCAGGCCGGAGCCGGACATAGGGGCCGAACTGGCCGCCGTCGTCGTTGCCGTAGCCGTAGCGGATGGTGGTTTCCCACGTCCGCGTCCCGTCGCCGCCCGACAGCTCCAGGCGCATGCCGTGCATGTTGCGGCCGTCCCAGAGGTGGTTGTTGGCCACGGCGAGGAGGCCGCGGAAGCTGGCCCCGGGCTTGCGGATCACATTGGCCAGCACCGACTTGCCCTGCATGTCGATGCCGGGGGCGCCGCCGCGGATGATGTCGATGCGCTCCACGGCGCTGATCGGCACTCTGCGGAGGATTTCCTCGAGATTGTCGCTCTTACTAGTGGGGCGCTGGCCGTCGATCAGGACGTTGCCTGCGGCGCCCTCGAAGCCGCGGACCGTGTCGCCCACGTCCAGGGTGAAGCCCGGCACCCGCTCCAGCATCTCGGCCGCGTTGGAGGCCTGCTGCCCCTCGAAGAAGCTGGCCGGATAGCTGATGACCGCCTGTTGCGGCGGCGCCTCCACGACGGGAACGGCGGCCGTGGCGGCCTGGGCCAGGACGTTGACGACAAGCATACGATGAACTCCCCAAGTGGGCGCAGATGGCCTGCGGCCGCGGGGAGGGGCCAATTAAATGCCCGTAAGGTGGATTAAATCGGGGAAATGTTGCGCCCGAGCCGCCTGTAAGCCGTGTGTCTTGCGCGGGCGCATGAGGGCCGCCGCGCGGGCGGCCCTGGGCGTCAGACGCTCGTGCCGCCCACCGTCAGGCCGGTGATCTTCAGCGAAGGCTGGCCCACGCCTACCGGCACGCTCTGGCCGGACTTGCCGCACACCCCGATGCCGGGGTCGAAGGCGAAGTCGTCGCCCAGCATGGTCACCCGGGTGAGCGCCGAGGGGCCGTCGCCGATCAGGGTGGCGCCCTTCACCGGCGTCGTCAGCTTGCCGTTCTCGATGAGATAAGCCTCGGTGCACTGGAAGACGAACTTGCCGTTGGTGATGTCCACCTGGCCGCCGCCGAAGTTGGCGCAGTAGAGGCCGCGCCTGGTGGAGGCGATCATCTCCTCGCGCGGGGTGTCGCCGCCGAGCATGCCGGTGTTGGTCATTCGCGGCATGGGCATGTGGGCGTAGGATTGGCGGCGGGCGTTGCCGGTGGGGGCCAGGCCCATCAGTCGGGCGCTCTGCCGGTCGTGCATGTAGCCCACCAGGATGCCGTCCTCGATCAGGATGGTGCGCTGGGTCGGCGTGCCCTCGTCGTCCACGGTGAGCGAGCCGCGACGGCCCTGGATCGCCCCGTCATCGAAGACGGTGACGCCCGGCGCGGCCACCCGCTCGCCGATCCGGCCCGAGAAAGCCGAGGTGCCCTTGCGGTTGAAGTCTCCTTCCAGCCCATGGCCGACCGCCTCGTGCAGCAGGACGCCGTTCCAGCCGGGACCCAGCACCACGTCCATCTCGCCGGCGGGCGCCGGCACGGCGTCGAGGTTGACCAGGGCCTGGCGCAGGGCCTCGTCCACCTGCTCCTGCCATTTGTCGGGGGAGATCCAAGCCTCGAACCCGGCGCGACCACCCGCCCCGGTGTAGCCGGTCTCGCGGCGGCCATCGCGCTCCACCGTGATCTGCACGTTGATGCGCGACAGCGGCCGCACGTCGCGGATCAGCCGCCCGTCGGCCCGCAGGATTTCCACCGTGCGGCGCTCGCCCGCCAGGCTCACCATCACCTGCGCCACCCGTGGGTCGCGGGCGCGGGCCCAGGCGTTGATCTCTTCCAGCAGGGCCACCTTGTCGGAGAAGGCCGAGGAGGCCAGTGGATTGTCCTCGCCGTACAGCCGGGCGTTTGTGGCCCGGGGGGGCTCGGCGGCGACGCCGGCGTAGCCGCGCTTGGCCAGGCTGGCCGACTCGGCCGCCCGACGGATGGCCGCCTCGGAGATTTCGCTGGCGTGGGCGTAGCCGGCGGTCTCGCCCGCCACCACGCGCAGGCCGAAGCCCTCGGTCGAGTCATAGGCCGCCGATTTCAGCCGCCCGTCGTCGAACAGGAAGCTCTCGCTTTCGGAGCGTTCGACGAACAGCTCGCCGTCGTCGGCCCCGGCCAGGGCTTCGCCCAGGATGTTGCGGGCGCGGCCAGCGTCGACGCCGGCGGATTCGAGAATGGAAGGGGCGGGCGTATGGGCGTTCATGCGCCGCAAGATAGGGAGGCCCGCCCGCCCCGTCACCTGCGGCCGCGTGGCTCGCCGCCGGCGGCCCGCACAAAGGATGTGTCGATCCGCGGCATGATTCTCCGGGAACGGCGCTCTGCGAGCGATCGGCGAGGGGCTGTCAGGGGCCTGGAATCCACAGTCCGCCCCCGTTGAACCGCACGCAGGCGGCTCATAGGCCGCGCGGCGGCCTTGGCAAGCCCCGGCGATGCGCGTATGGACCCGCGCTGAGTGGGCCGGGCGGGCGCCAGCGTGTGCGCCTGCGCGCCTGTTCTCGAAGTCGGCTGTGCGCGCCGCACGTTCCGGGGGGCGCGCCGTCGGACAACCAGACCGAGGGGACATGAAGTCGAGGTTTCAGGGTTTGCGGGCGCTGGCGGCGGGTCTCGTCGCGGCCGCGATGGGGGTCTTCTGGGGCGCTGGCGCCCTCGCCGAGGACCTGGTGGGCCAGCCGACGCCTGGCGGCATCGACCTGCAGCCGGGCGTGACCCCGCTGCGCGCCGACGCGATCTTTTTCCACAACTGGATCCTGCTGCCGATCATCACGGCGATCGTGCTGTTCGTGCTGGTCCTGCTGGTGATCGTGATCGTCAAGTTCAACAAGCGCTCCAACCCTGTGCCGGCGCGCTGGAGCCACAACACCCCGCTTGAGGTCGCCTGGACCGTCATCCCGGTCCTCATCCTGATGTTCGTGGCGGTGTTCTCGTTCAAGCTGCTCTACGCCTATCACGACATGCCCAAGCCGGACGTGACCGTGAAGGCCACGGGCTACCAGTGGTACTGGGGCTACGAGTATCCCGACCTGCAGATCTCCGAGTACGTCTCGAACCTGCTGCCGGAAGATCAGGCGAAGGCGAAGAACGTGCCCTTCCGCCTCGCGGCCACCGAGCCGATGGTGATCCCGGTCAACAAGACCGTTCGCGTGCTGGTCACCGGCGCCGACGTGATCCATGCCTTCGCCGTGCCGTCGTTCGGCGTCATCACCGACGCCATTCCGGGCCGGGTGAACGAAATCTGGATCAAGGCGGACAAGGTCGGCACCTACTACGGCAACTGCCGTGAGCTGTGCGGCGTCGACCACGCCTTCATGCCCATCGAAGTCCGGGTGGTGAGCGACGCCGAGTTTGAAGCCTGGGTGGCCTCCAAGGGCGGTTCGCTCGCGGCTCCGACGCCGACGGCGCTGGACGCCTCCGCCGACGCCGCCGGCGCGGCCAACACCGAGGCGGCTCCGGCC
>Ga0065721_10050805_pt1 | contig 17839 bp, 14 predicted proteins | sample Mesricmetagenome_FD_59108 | JGI IMG/M metagenome (GOLD analysis project Ga0065721, IMG submission 59108) | Mesophilic microbial community from rice straw/compost enrichment Sample: eDNA_1 v2 (version 2) | ecosystem: Engineered > Solid waste > Grass > Composting > Bioreactor | place: USA: Davis... | reverse complement strand
CGCGCGCAGGATGTGCGAGGTGCGGTGCCCCCCCCCTCCCGCTTCGCGGGTCCCTCCCTCCCCCGCTGGGCGGGGGAGGGTTTTGGCCGCGGGCGACAGAGTTCCCTCCCCCGCCCAGCGGGGGAGGGTTAGGGTGGGGGGCCGTTTACCGAACGTCCGCATCAAACCTCACACCTTCTGCGCCACGGCCCGCTCGGGCATCGACACGGCACCGCCGCCGGCAGCGGCGATCAGCGCGTCGTAGATGTCGGCGTGGCGGCGGGCGCATTCCGCACGATCGATGGGGCGGCGGATGCGCATGCGCAGGCGGTCCCACAGGTCGGGGGTGGTCAGCGCCTCGGTCATGCGGTCGACCAGATCCTCGACGCTGGCGTTGCGGAAATGCAGGCCGTCCACGCCGTGGGTGACCTTCTCCGCCATGCCGCCGATGTTGCTGGCGATGATCGGGCGGCCGTGCAGGAAGGCCTCCTGGATCACGACGGGCGAGTTCTCCCACCAGATGGAGGGCATCACCACCCAGTCCACGTCCTTCATCAGGCCCGGCAGTTCGGCGGAGCGGTAGCTGCCGTAGAAGCGCACGCGGTCGCCCGCCCGTTCCACCGCGTCGTTGAACTTCTTCTGATAGGCCTCCGGCTGGCGTTCCAGGTTGCCGCCGAAGATCATCAGCGCGCCGTCCTCGCCCCACGCCTTTTCGGAGATGCGGCCAATGGCCTCCACCAGCACGTGGGCGCCCTTGAATTCGGTCAGCTGGCCGAAGAAGGCGAAGCGGTTGCGCTTGCCGCCGCGCGCCAGCGGGCGGGGCGGAGCGATGCCCTCGATGGTCAGGCCGTTCTCGATCATCCGGAACTTCTCGCGGGGCAGGCCCCAGTCGACGTAGCGGTCGATCAGGAAGTTCGACGGGCTGACGTAGAAGTCGGCCTGCTCCAGGAAGGTCTTCAGGAACAGCTCGCGCTTGAAGAACTGCGCCTCGCCGATGTGCGGGAAGCAGCCGGCGCAGTCCGCCGGGCTGGAGCGGTAGCACAGCGTGTTGCGGCTGGTCTTCACCATCTGGCCGTGGTGGTGGCAGATGGACAGGTACTCGTGGAAGGTCACCACGATCGGCACGCGCGGCAGCGCCTGCCGGATCGCCTGGATCGTCTCGATCCCCAAGCCCAGGAAATGGTGGAAGTTCACCACGTCCGGCTGAAGGTCGCGGACGTAGCGGACGAAGTCCTTCTCCAACCCCGGCAGGTTCCGGTTCGACAGGCGGAAGTGGTCGTAGTCGTTGGCGTAGTAGAGGACCTCCCGCTCCTTCTGGCGCAGGGCCATCAGGGCGGAGCTGCCGTGCGGCGTTACCGGCGGGGAGGTGCGGGCCAGGTAATGGCTCTCCCAGCCCGGCAGGTCGTGCAGGCCCTGGTGCAGGTTGTAGGACGCGACCTCCGCGCCGCCCAGCGAGAAGGCGGGATGGCCGTGGCTGATGATCAGAACGCGTTTGTTGCTCATGGTACGACCGTTTTCACAGGGCTGCGGGGTCAGGCGGCGACGCGGGCGGACCAGGTGTCTTCAAAGCTCCACCGGTCCACCATGGCGCCCGCCCGGCGCCAACGGTCGGCGTGTGCATCGCGCGGATGCTCGTCCAGCGCCACCAGGGTGACGCGGGGCAGCCAGACGCAGGCCCCGCCCAGCGCGCGCAGGCGCAGGCAGAGGTCCAGCCCCTTGTGATCGGAACCCATGTAGGATCCCATGCTGCGGAGCGCGCGGGCCAGCGTCTCCTTCGGCAGCAGGGCGCATTCGGGAGCGGCGGCGTCCACCGTCGCGGCCTCGTGCTCCTTCAGCCAATCCTGCGGATAGCCGGCGAAACGGCGCTCGTAGGCCTTCACGCCGTCCGGCTCCTCGACCGCCATGATGCCGGCGAATCGGATCGAATGGTCCTCGTACAGCAACGTCGGGCTGACCATCACCGGACCGCCGGACTTGCGCGACACGCGCTCCAGCGCCGACAGCCAGCCCTTTTCCGTCGGCAGGACGGAGGGGGACAGCATCAGCACCCGGTCCGCACGGGCGTGCGGCAGGGCGGAGGCCACGGCTTCGAAGGCGTCGGTCGCGTCGGGGGCCGCGACGAAGGTGACGGACATCCGGTAGAAGGCGGCGGCCTGCCGCACGGCACCGCCCAGCCGCTCGTGCGTGCCGGCAGCCGCGACGACCAGGATCTCGGTTTCCGCGAAGTCCGGGTCGATGGACAGGCGGGCGATGTTCAGGTCCACGTCTTCCCGCCCGTCGGTCACGGGCAGGATGACGGACACGCGCGGCGACTTCACCGGGCGGCCCATCGGGTGGATGCCGGTCGCGCGCAGTTCCGTCGCGCGGCCGCGCGCGGTGCGCAGCATCGGACCGATGTGGCGGGCGATCAGCGAATCGATGCTCGGGCTGTCCAGGTTCACCAGCGCCAGCATGCGCTTCAGCGCCTCGGGCGCCGGGGGCAGGCAGGTCAGCGGCATGAAGGCGAAGCGGTCGTTCGCCAGCTCAAGCTCCAGGTGGAACTCGCCGGTCTTGGGTGCGCCGGGCGGTTCCGCCGCGAAGGCGGTGAAGCCGTGCTGGTCCTGGCCGGGGACAATGCGGCCGGCGAACAGCCCGTCGTGCTGGAACGCCTCCGTCACGTCGCGGCGGGTCAGCCGCGACCATTCCGTGTCCACGCGGGCGGACACGCCCGGCCCCTTCAGCGTGACCGCGCGGACCTGATGAGTCGGGTCGAGCAGCCAGCCGGCCACGAACAGGCCGGCACCCGGCACGCGCAGCGCCATGTCCAGCCCGGTGCGGACGGGCACATCGAGCTGCGACACCGTCTCCGCCCCGTCGTAGCGCGACGCGGCGATGCGGGCGACCGCCTGCCGGGCCTCGCCGTCCTGCAAATTGCCCAGCATGTCGCGGACATGGGCGGCGGCCACACCCTCCGGCAGGATGGTGCGGTGCTCGAAGATCTCCATATGGCGCCACCCGTCGGCGGCGCGGTAGTGGATGCGGCGGATGGAGGTGGGGGCCGGCGTCGCGTCGGTCAGAACGGCCAGCACGCCGGAGGCGTCGGACGGCAGGTCGGGTCGCGCGAAGGAACCCGCGGTCGCCCGGTAGGCGGCCATGTCCTCCGCCTCGATCAGCAACTTCTGCGCGCCGGTCTTGAAGCTGCGCGCCCAGCCCTGAAGCATCAGGCTGCCGTCGCGGAAGCGGCCGAACACCTCGGTGAAGCCGTCGGGCTGCGAGGCTTCCTGGGCGAGTCCGGCCAGCATGCGGCCGATGCGGTCCGACGTCGGCCCCTCGGTCGAGGCGGCCAGCGCCACGGCGAAGTCCAGCGCCAGGGTCATGGCGCCGGGCTGGAAGCCCTTCAGCGCGGAGATCAGATGCGACGGGTTGGTGCGGACGTTGGACAGGCGCGGCAGGACCAGCCGTTCGCCGTTCTCGTCGGCAATTTCCACGCGCGACGGGCGCATCTGGGCAAGGCCGGCAACCCGGATCCCGCCCAGGAACCAGCGCTCGCCCTCCGCATCCGTCCACGACCGGCCGCCGTAGCGTCCTTCGACCGAGCCGTCGAGATGCACGGCCCCCGCGGCCGGCAAAACACGGTCGATGGCGCCGAACAGCACCAGCGTGTCGTCGTCAAGCAATATGGCCGCGGTGATGTCGGCCTTGGTGATCGGTTCCTTCATCCTGCGATGCTCCCCGCAATAGAGCCCTGCCCATGCGTCCCCCCATCACCTGACATTATTGCGTCATAGAGCATGACGTGTTCTTCAGCAGCCTGTTCGGTCGTGCGAACGGCCGGAATATTGGACACGAGCCTGTCCCAAAGTCCGGGCTCGGTCATGGCGCGGGTCATCACGCGGGCCATATCCGCGGCGTCGCCCGCCCGGAAATGCAGCCCGTCGACGCCGTCGCGCACCGCCTCCGCCATGCCGCCGATGCCGCTGCAAATGACCGGGCGGCGGTGCTGGAAGGCTTCCTGGATGACCAGCGGTGCGTTTTCCCACCAGATCGACGGCATCACCACCCAGTCGGATGCGGCCATCAACTCCGGCATTTCCTCGCGGCGGTAGGGCCCGTGCTGGACGGCAAGGCCCTTGGCCGCCTTGAATCCCTCGTCGATCTTCGCCTTGAAGGCGTCGGACTGGAACGGCGCGCCGCCGTGGACGGCGAGCGTGAAATCCTGCCCCTGGCGGGCCAGACGCGCGGCGGCGTCCAGCGCCACGGTGGCGCCCTTGAACGGATTCAGGTTGCCGAAATAGGCGAAGGCGTTGCGCCGTCCGCCGTCCGGCAGGGCGCGGTGCGGCATCGCCGGCACGGCCGGGCGGCCGTTCTGCATCACCAGGATCTGGTCGGACGGAATGCCCCAGGCGACGTAGCGGTCGCGCAGGAAGGCGCTCGGCGACAGGAACAGATCGACGAGGCCGAACATGGCCTTGATGTGCTTCTCGCGCAGCACGAACTGGTCGGCCGCGCGATCGGGGAAGCAGCGGTGGCACGCGTCCGGCGACGCGGCGCGGCAGAGCGCGCTGCCGTTCGTCGTGACCATCTGCCCGTCGTTGGCGCAGATCGGGTAGTAGTCGTGCAGGGTGTAGACGATTGCCGCCGACGGGCAGACGCGGCGGATCAGGAACAGCATCTCCACGCCCAGCAGCAGGGTGTGGTGGATGTGCACGATGTCCGGCTTGAAGGCGCGCAGCAGGTTCGACAGGTCCGGCACGATGCCGTGCAGGTCGATCTGGCTCTGGAAGAAATGGTCGAAGTGGCCGGCCCACAGCACCACCTCGTCCGCGCTGCGGCCGAGCGTCTGGAGATTCGTGCCCGGCTTGCGGTCGCGGTGGACGCCGTTCGTGCAGGCGAGGAACAGTGCCTCCGCCCCGCGGGCCTTCAGACCCTGGAACAGCTCATGCGCGAAGATCTCCGTGCCGCCAGGATGCAGGCTCGGGTGGTTGTGGGCGATGACGAGGACGCGGGGATGGCCGCTCATCGCGCACCCTCCTTCTCCAGAACCAGCAGATCCTGGAAGTTCTCGGCCTCGCGCTGCCCGCTCCAGTGGCCGCGCAGGATCGGGCGCGCCGGGGTCAGGCCTTGCGCCGCGAAGACGCTCAGCAGGAAGGATTCGGAGTAGGCGACGGCGGCGTTGGGCGCGTTCTCGTCGGCGATGTATTCCGGACCCGGCGCGTGGATGAAGGCGGGGCGGGCGGTCTTCTTCTCGATGCCCTCGCGGGCCTTGCCGTCCACCAGGAACAGGCTGAGGAAGACGCGCCCTCCGGGCTTCAGCACGCGGGCGATCTCGGCGGCATAGCGCACCGTCTCGGCCGTGCGCAGGTGCGTGATGACCGAGGTCAGGATGATGAAGTCATGCCCGTGGTCGGGGAAGGGCAGGGTGGACTTCGACGCGTCGAACCGGCCGTTCGGGTTGTACAGAGCGTTCGCGACGTCCAGGCACTGGAAGCGGAACTGCGGGTAGGCCGGGGTGATCGTCTCCGTGCACCAGCGGATCCCGTCGTCAACGATGTCCACGCCGTCGTAGGAGGAGTCCAGATATTGGGTCAGCGGCACCGCCATGCGGCCGATGCCGCAGCCGATCTCAAGCACGCGGTCGGTCGGCTTCAGCCCGCCGTAGCGGACGAAGTGGCGCAGGAACTCGGCCCCGATGGCGCGGAAGTCGCCGTCGCCGATGAACACGCGGTCCGGCGGCGGCACCGGCAGGAACTGGTTGCGCGCGATCTGCGCGCACAGCCACTCCAGGCGCGGGTCGGTGCCGCGGCGCAGGACGGCGAGGCGTTGGCCGGTCAGGATCTCGTTCATGGGACTACTTCCGCTTCCGGTCCGCGCGCCCGTGATGGTGCGGCGGCTCCGGGGCACTGAGAGGTGTACGGGCGTCTGTGGTGAGCATCGGGCGCAGGGGCTGTTCGATGCCGGCGGCGGTGGTCGCCGGCAGCAGGTTTGCGTCCAGCGGGCGGGGCGGGGTTTCCTGGTCCCAATCACGCGCCATCAGATCGTCCATCAGGGCGGACCAGCGGCAAGCGTGGAGCCAGCCGTTGTATTCCGACGCGACACCGCGCGTGTAGCCCTTGTGCTTGCTGATGGACCGGCGCTCCAGGTGGTACAGCTCCACCGACGGGATGTAGCGGATGTCCAGCCCCGCCCCGCGGATGCGCAGGCAGAGGTCGGAGTCCTCATAGTCGCCGATGATGTAGTCTTCGCAGAAGCCGCCGACGGCGTCGAAGGCGCCGCGCGGCATCATCAGGCAGGCACCGGTCACGCCGGGCACGCTGCGTTCCCGCCGGGCAGGCAGGAAGTCGCGCGGCAGGCCCTTGAAATAGTGGTGGTTGTACCAGCGGCCGCGGGCGTCGCGGTCGAAATAGAGGCCGGCGTGCTGGAGGCTGTCGTCGTCGAACAGCAGCTTCGGCCCCACGGCACCGGTGCCCGGACGGTCGTACAGCGCGGTGTAGAGCACCGCCAGCCAGTCCGGACGGTCCGGAATGACGTCGGAGTTGAGGAACAGCAGCGTGGGCGCGGTGGCGACCGTCGCCCCGGTGTTGTTGGCCGTCGAATAGCCGTAGTTGGCGGGCTGCACCAGCAGCGTCATCGGCAGGCCATACAGGCCGTGGAAGCCCTGAAGCAGGTGCACCAGTTCGTCCCGCTGCTCCGGGCTGTCGAGCACGAAGATCAGCTCCGCCTCGGCCATGCCGGGGTCGGTCGCGAAGCTGGACAGCTGGAAGCGCAGGAATTCCAGCGTCTTGTAGAGCGGGATGATGACGGAAACCACCGGATCCGCCGGCTGCCGGCCGAAGGTGATGACCTCCGGATCCTTGTGGGTCGCCTGATGGGCGGCGTGCAGCGGCGCCACGGCCGGCGCGATCACCGTCTCCAGCACGTGCGGCGTGGCGAACTGGGGCGGAAGGCTGCCCAGCACGGCGGCGCGCGCATCGGCCGGAGCCAGGGGGCGCAGCGGCGGAACCAGCTTTATGGAGCCGCCCGAGCCCAGCAGCAGTTCGGCGTGGATTTGCAGCGCGGCGGCCGGTTCCGGCGCGCCCGGCAGATAGGCGATGAAGCCGCTGCGGTCGGTCGCGGCGGCCGGGCCGCCGAACAGCTTGGCCACGTCGTCGCGGGGGAACCGGTGCTCCAGCACCTCCAGCCGCCGTTCGGCGCCGAAGGGGGTCTGCACGCTGAGACCGGCGGCGAGTCCGTGCGGGTCGTGCACCCATCCGGCCAGGAAGATGCCGCCGTCGCCGGTCGGGATCGCGAGGTCGAGCGACGCGCCGATGGAGCGCTTGGCGTCGGCCACCTGCCGCTTGGGCAGCGGGGCGAGCACTTGCAGCTCACGCACGGCGGCGGCGGCGGTCGCGTCCGACCGCCCCCGCTGGGCGAGCCCGCGCAGAATGTACTGGCGCAGGGCGAGCGGCGTGTCGCGCCGGGCTGATAAATGTTCAGTCAGGGTCGGCAGCTTGCCCGGAACCGCCTCGAAGGCGCGGCAGGCCAGCCCGTTGCGGCCCATCACCACCAGCAGGTTGCCGGGCATGCACAGCGCGCGGTCCACCAGGAAGGACATCGGCATGCGCCCGCGCTTCTCGATGGTCGAGCCGACGCAGACTTCGAACGGCGCGGGACCGACGGCCCCGGACGCGATGATGACGGTGCCGGTTACCTCGCCGAAGCCGGCCGACAGCGAACCGGCGCAGAGCAGCAGGTCGTCCGTTGCCGCGGCGCGGGCCGCGACGGGGGAGGGGGTAGGCGACAGCTCCAGCACAAGGCGGCGGCACACGCCGGCGAACCCGGCATCGCCACGCAGCGCCGGGGTGGAGCGCGCGAAATCGAACAGGAACCGCACCACCCGCAGGCGGGACGCGGCGTCCAGGCTGCCCAGCAGGAAGGCAGGATCCAGGTCGGGGAAATTGGTGTCGGCCAGGGCCTCGGCGATGACGCGGCTCTGGGTGACGAAACGTGCGGTCGCACCCGGCTGGCGCGGGGTGCGCAGGATCGACAGCACACGCTGTCCGCCCCAGCTCGTCCGGACGGACAGAGTCGTGTAGGGCGGCCGGACCTCCTCGCCGTCGAGCGTGGGCACAACGCGGCCGGAGGTCTCCGGGCCGTCGCTTTCCCACGAGGCGAGAACGAAGTCATCCCCCAGCGCGTACAGCTGCGCGGGGGCGATGGAGGCCGAGGTCGGCAGGACGGCGAGTACGGTCATGCGCTCCTAAGCCGGACCATGCGGCGGCGTGCGGAGTGCACGCCGCCGGTCCGGTCCCTTAATGGATGACGAAGAAGTCGTTCGGGTGGTTGTGGACATCGTCGGCCGACACGCCCTTCAGGGTGATCGTGTCGCCGTTGCCCAGGTCGATGACCGCATCGCCGCCGTGATCGGTGACGCGCGACGCCAGGTCGGACGCGTCGTTGATCTTGAGGCCGTTGATGTTGCGGTCGATCTGCAGGACGTCCTCGCCCGCGCGGAAGTCGAGGACCACGTCCTGGCCGCCGCCGCCGGAGAACACGAACACGTCGTGGCCGGCGCCGCCGGACAGCACGTCGTTGCCCTTGCCGCCGATGAGGATGTCGTTGCCGGCGCCACCGAGCAGCGTGTCGGCACCGTCGCCGCCGCTGAGGTAGTCGTCGCCCGCACCGCCGTTCAGCAGATCGTTGCCCTTGCCGCCGTCGAGGACGTCCTTGCCGGACCCGCCAATCAGCGAGTCAGCACCGTTGCCGCCGAGCAGGACGTCGTCGCCGTTGCCGCCGGACAGGATGTCGTTGCCGTTTCCGCCGTCGATGATGTCGTTGCCTTCGCCACCGGCCAGCACGTCGTCGCCGTTGCCGCCGCTGACGTAGTCGTCACCGTTGCCACCCTCGATGGAGTCGGCGCCGTTGCCGCCGAGCATGACGTCGTCGCCGTCACCGCCCCGCGCGACATCGTGGCCGTTGCCGCCGAACAGAGCGTCGTCGCCCGTGCCGCCGGTCAGCGTGTCGTCGCCGTTGCCGCCGAACAGAACGTCGTCGCCGGCGCCCCCATCGATCAAATCGTTTCCGTTCGTACCGAGATGGACATCGTCATAGTTGCCTCCAGGAATGGTGGCCATTGTTCTTACTCCTTAACGATGTGATTGAGTGGGGCAGGAGTGTCCGCCTACCCCAAAATGGCGAGTTACCCCCAACGCTATAGCCAAATGCTGGCTAGCGCGGCTGTGATAATAGTGAGTCCAAAGACAGGAAAATATTGAGTTCGTAGAGTCCAACGACAATAATTCGATATGTTCGTTGCTTGATGCTGCGTAGTTTGGCTTCAAAGCGTATCGAAAATCTAAATATCTTCTTTTTGATGGATGGGCTGACGGGTTCTGGACCGTGCCGAAGTTTGCAGTTTTGTGAATACCTGAGTATGTGTATTTTAAAATCCTTTAAATTCGCAGGCGGGCCATGCGCAAAATTTATGGATGGGCGCGGACTGCGTGACCAAGGGTCAAACTCTTTCCACCTTCGGTCCCACGACCATCCCCACGGCCATTCCCGCGACGGCGAGAGCCTTGCAGGCGGCGCGCCCGGCCGGGAGTCCGGCCGTCGCGGGAATGGCGGATGAGATCGCGTTATGTGATTTCAAAGCGATGTGATTGCGGATACATGGCGCAATCGCTTCGTCACCTTGCCTTTACGCTTCACGGATTTCCGCGGCCTTCAGGGCGACTTTTGCCAGTTCAATCAGCTTGTCCTCCACCGCTGCGGCGTCGTAGCCGGGATTGTCGGCCAGGGAATCCCGCAGCCGCATGGCGATGAATTCTCCCGTGTGGTGCTTGTCGTAGAGATGAACGTCGCCCAAGGCGTCTGCGACGCGCTTTACCTTGTCCCGATCCATGTTTCGCTCCTGTGGTTGCCAGCACGGCAACAGGACACCCCGAAAATGATCGTGCCCCCACTTCCCCGGAGGAAGAGGGGGCACGAGGAACGCATCGGTTTTACTTTTCGCGGAACGCGCGGTTCATGCCGTCGGTCAGCGGGGTCAGGAAATACTCGATGGCCTTGCGGGTGTGGCCGTGGATCAACACCTCGGCGGGCATGCCGGGGTGCAGTTCGACCTCCGGCAGCTTCTTCAGCGTCTCGGCGTCCAGGCTCAGGCGCGCGGTGAAGTAGGACTGGCCGGTGCGTTCGTCCTCCAGCTGGTCGGCCGAGAAGGTGATCACCTTGGCCGGCACCGGCGGCACCACGCGCTGCCGGTAGCCGGTCAGGCGCACCATGGCGACGGTGCCGACCGCCACATTCTGGACGTCGGCGGGCGAGACGCGCGCCTCGACGATCAGGTCGTCGTTCTGCGGGACGATGTCGAGGATGGCCTGCCCCGCGGGAATGGCGCTGCCCGGCGTGAAGAAGCGGAGCCCGGTGACCTTGCCGGCCTGCGGCGCCAGGACCTCCTGCCGCTTCAGCACGTCGCCGGCCCCGCGCAGCCGTTCCGACAGGTCGGAGACGGTGGCCTGGACCGTTTGCAGATCGCTGCCCACCTCGGCCCGGCGGGTGTTGCCGAGGTTGATGATCTCCAATTCCGCCGCGGCGATGCCCTGCTCGGCCTTCGACTTGTTCGCCTGCAGCTCGCCCAGCCGGCCCTTGCCGTCGGCGACGTTGCGTTGCAGCTCCAGCAGGCGCGGTTTGCGTTCATAGCCCTTGGCCAGCAGGCCTTCGACCATGCGCATCTCGTCCTCGGTGTAGCGCAGGCGGTCGGCGGTCGCGACCCGCTGCGCTTCCAGCGCCAACAGCTCGTCGCGGAGCTGTGACATGCGTTTGCGCTGGATGGCGATTTGTCCTTCGTAGCTGTCGCGCCGGGATTCGAACAGGCGCTGCTCGGCGGACAGCGCCTCGGCGGCGACGGGGTTGACCTTGGCGGCCTTCAACAGTTCCTCGGCGTAGACCGGGTTCTTGGCGTCGGTCTGCTCCGCGCGCAAGCGGGCGAGCCGGGCGAGCGAGGTCCAATACTGGCCCTGGAGCTGCGCCACCACCGCGGCACTCTGCGTCGTGTCCAGGCGCAGCAGGGTCTGCCCGGCCGTCACGACGTCGCCGTCCTTCACCAGCAGTTCGCTGAGGATGCCGCCCTCGTAGTGGGAGACGGTCTTGCGATGGCTTTCCACCATCACCGTGCCGGGGGCGATGGAGGCGCTGTCCAGGTCGGCCAGGAGGGCCCAGCCGAGAAAGCCGCCGAAGCCGATGGCGACGGCAAGGGCGCCGGCGATGGCCGTGCCGCGCAGCGACGGCTCGGCCGGCGTGACGTCGATGACCGGCGCCCAGCCCTGGGACAGCGGCGATGCGGCCGCACCGGCCGGAGGCAGGGTGGGCTGCGAAACCGTGGCTTGCGTCATGCGGATTCTCCCGTCCGGACGAGGCGGGCGACCTTCACTGATCCGCCCGGCTGGACCAGCTTCAACACGTCGGTGCGTTCGCCGAAATGCTCGACCATGCCGTCCTTCAGGACCAGCAGCTTGTCGGCGACGGACACGATGGAGGGGCGATGGGCGACCATGACGACCGTGGCGCCTTCGTTGCGGGCCTGGTTGATGGCGTGCAGCAGCGCCTGCTCGCCGTCGTGGTCGAGGTTGGAGTTGGGCTCGTCCAGCACGATCAGGCGCGGCCGGCCGAACAGAGCGCGGGCCAGCGCGATGCGCTGCCTCTGGCCGCCGGACAGCGAGAAGGCGTTCTCGCCGACCTGAGTGTCGTAGCCGAAGGGCAGGCGGCCGATCATGTCGTGGACGCCGGCCATGCGGGCGGCGCGCACGATCTCCGCCGGGTCGGCGTTGGACATGCGGGCGATGTTCTCGCCGATGGTGCCGTCCAGCAGGGCGACCGACTGCGGCACATAGCCGACGTATTTGCCGAAGCTTTCACGCTCCCACAGGAAGGTGCTGGTGCCGTCCAGGTAGATGCCGCCGGCCGTCGGTTCCCAGATGCCGACCAGCAGGCGGGCCAACGTCGATTTGCCGGCGCCCGACGGGCCGATGATGCCCAGCACCTCGCCGGGCTCCAGCGCGAAGGTGACGCCGCGCAGCACCGGGCGCGACAGGCCCTTCGGCACGTGGCTGACGCGGTCCACGGTCACCTTGCCCTGGGGCATCGGCATGGCCATGGTGCCGCGCCGCGCGCCTTCGCCGTTCAGCAGTTCACGGATGCGCTTGTGCGCGGTCATGGCGCCGACCCACAGACGCCAGTTGTCCACCAGATGCTCGAACGGGGCCAGCAGCCGGGCCATCATCAGGCCGGTGGCGATCATGCTCCCGGGCGAGGCCTCGTTGTTGATGACCAGCGCCGCACCGGCGGAGATGGTGCCGATTTGGATGATCAGGCGCAGCGAGCGCGAGGCGGAGGCCATGGCGCGCGACAGCAGCGTCCCCCGGTCGATCAGCGAGGCCGAGCCGGACTGCGCCACCTGCCAGCGGCGGGCCAGCGAGGGCAGCATGCCCATCGCCTCGATGGCCTCGGCGTGGCGGACGGCACTCGCGATGTCGGCGAAAACCTTGGCGGAGGCCTCGTTCGCCTCGGCGATCGGGCGGCGGGTCAGGGAATCGGTCAGCGCGTTCATCGCCAGCAGCAGCAGCGCCGATCCCACCGCGATCCAGCCGTAGACCGGGTGCAGAATGAACAGGATCACCAAGAAGATCGGCGTCCACAGCAGCTCCAGCGGGATGGTCACCGCGCTGCTGGTCATGAAGTTGCGCAGGTCGTTCAGGTCGCGCATGGTCTGGCCGGCGTTGCGCGCCCCGCCGCCCAGCGCGTCGACGATGGCCGCCTCCAGCGCCGGCACGTTGAAGCGGTGCGCGATCACCGCGCCGGACACGAGGAAGGCGCGCGAGCGGATGAAATCCAGCACGCCGAACAGGATCAGCCCGCCGACCGCGATGACGGCGAGCATGGTCAGCGTGGCGACGCTGCGGCTGCTCATGACGCGGTCGTAGACCTGCATGGTGTAGAGCGGCACCACGAGCATCAGAAGATTCACGAAGAAGCTCAACGCACCGGCCAGGAGGAGGCCGCGGCCGATTTTCCGATAGGCACGGGTCAGCTGCAACCGATCCATTCCGCTCATTCCAGTTCCTTCCGGTTCCCGTCGCGCAGGGGGCGGATCAAGCGAACGTTTGTTTAGTTAACAAATCATTGCCCGGTCCTCGGGCGCCGTTGATTCGTATTGGGATGGTTCAACGGCACCCGCACTGTTCCCGCTTACGTCCGAGACCTTCGTTCGGCGTGTGATAAGTTTGGGGCGCTACCCCTTTCGCGCGACTTCGAAAGGGGCATGACAAAAGCCATAAGACCTTGAAATGGCGCGTCTTTTTTGGCACCTCACGACGCCTCCGCCTGGTTTTTGCCTCTTTTTCGTCAACTGGCCTTTGGCTTGAAGAAGCGGCATGCTCCACCACGGAACACTTGCGTTCGCCACCAAAGGTGGTCTCGTCCTTTGGCATCGGCCGCTGCGCAAGAAGATGAATATTGCTCAAATCCAAGGAATATTTGCGATGAACTCGTCCAAGACCGTTCTTGTCACCGGGGGCGCCGGCTACGTCGGCAGCCATTGCGTGGCGGAACTGCTGGAGCGCGGCTTCAAGGTGGTCGTGCTCGACAATCTGCGGCAGGGCCATCGCGCCGCGGTGCCGGCAGAAGCCACATTCGTCGAAGCCGATCTTGCCGACACCGCCGCGCTGAAGCGCGTGTTTGCCGAATGGCCGTTCGACGCGGTGTTCCACTTCGCCGCCCTGTCGCTGGTCGGCGAGTCGATGCGCGACCCGCACCTTTACCTGCACGGCAACACGGTCAATTCGCTGAACCTGATCCGCGCGGCGGTCGAGGCCGGCGTGCGCAAGATGGTCTTCTCCTCCACGGCGAACCTGTTCGGCACGCCGGAGCGTCTGCCCATCGATGAAGACACGGCAATCGATCCGGGTAGCCCTTACGGCGAATCAAAATTCTTCATCGAACGCGCGCTGCACTGGGCGGACCGTTGCCACGGCCTGCGCTCGGCCTGCCTGCGCTACTTCAACGCGGCGGGCGCGCACCCGAACGGCCGTCTGGGCGAGGATCATCACCCGGAAACGCACCTGATCCCGCTGGTGCTCGACGCCGCGGCCGGCAAGCGTTCGCACATCGAGATCTTTGGCGACGACTACCCGACGCCGGACGGCACCTGCGTGCGCGACTATATCCATGTCTGCGATCTGGCCGACGCGCATCTGCGCGTGCTGGGCACGCTGGACCAGCGCAGCGTCCGTTACAACCTCGGCAACGGCAAGGGCTACAGCGTCCGCGAGGTGATCGAGGCGGCGCAGCGCGTCACCGGACTGACCGTTCCGGTGAAGGTCGGCGCGCGCCGCGCCGGCGACCCGGCGGTGCTGATCGCGTCCAGCGAGCGCATCCGGACCGAACTGGGCTGGGAGCCGCGTTTCCCCGATCTGGACAGCATCATCGGCAGCGCCTGGGCCTGGCGCCAGCGCAACCCGAACGGCTACCGCGGCCCGGCAACGGCGCAGGCGGCCGAGTAAGGGAGTGCTGGGCATGAACACGCAGCGCCAGGAAAGCTCCGATATCGCCGATGTTGTCGAGCTTGCCGAATATCACGGGGTCGCCCGCCTGATCGAGCGGATGCACCGCCGCTTCCTCGATGTGGTGCGGGCGGGCCTGCTGAAGCAGGGCATCGACGACATCGGGCCGGTGCAGGCGCTCATGGTCATGCTGATCGGCGACGACGAGCCGTCGGTCCGCGACCTGATGGAGCGCGGCTACTACTTGGGATCCAACGCCTCTTACAGCCTGAAGATCCTGGTGGAAGCCGGCTACATCGATCGCGGCTCCAGCCAGCGCGACCGGCGCACGGCCCGCCTGCGTCTGACCGACAAGGGCCAGATGCTGCGCGAGGAACTGACGAGGCTGGAGCAAATCCAGGCTGGCGCGCTGGTGCGCAACGAGGCGGAGGCGGCCGAACTGAAGGCCGCCTACCGCACCTTGCGCCGGCTCGACCGCATATGGGGCGACATGGTCCGCTACGCCGGCCAGGGACTCGACTGAGGATACCATCTGTCATGACCGACTCCTCCCTATCCGCCCGCGACGTCGAGCGGTTGCTCGCCTCTCCCTCGCCGGAGGCGCGCATCGAGACCATGGCGAAGCTGGTCCGCGACCTGGAGAAGGGCGGCCTCACCGACGCCGAGCGGTCGCTGGCGCTGGAGGTGATGCACTGCTTCGCGGGCGACGCCCAGGCCGCGGTGCGCGAGGCGGTCTCCTGGCAGATCCGCAACAACCCGATGCTGACGGAGGAGTTGGCGGAGCGGCTGGTGAAGGACGTCGGGCGGGTGGCCTTTCCCATCCTGCGCGACGCGGGGTCGCTCAGCGACGACCTGCTGCTCGACGTCCTGGCGGACCCGGACGCCGGCAAGCACATGGCCATCGCCAGCCGCCGCACGGTGTCGCCGCGGGTGGCCGGCGCTATTGTGGAATCCGGCAACGTCGCGGTGGTGACCACCCTGCTGCGCAACCCCGGTGCCGAGGTGGCCGAGTCCTCGCTGCACCGGGCGCTCGACCGCTTCGGCCGGGTCCGCATGGTCAGCGAGGCGGCGGCGGCCCGCCCCGGCCTGCCGCTGGCCGTGGTGGAGCGGCTGGTCGCCTTCGTCACCGACGCCGTGCGGGCGACGCTGTCCCACACCTACGGACTGTCGCGGGAACTGGTGGAGCGGTTGACCAAACGCGGGCGCGAGGCGGCGACCATGCGGCTGCTCCGCCCGGTGCTGCGCGGGTCGGAGGATGTGGAGGCTGTGGCCCAATGGCTGCATGCCAACGGGCGATTCACCGCGGCGCTGCTGTTCCGTGCGCTGTGCGCGGGCGACGTGGCTCTGTTTTCCGCGGGTCTCGGCGTCAAGGCCGGCATCCCGACGGACAACGCGCGCAAGCTCGCGTGGGACGACGGCGTGCTGGGTTTGCGGGCGGTGCTGAAGCAGGCGGCGGTCGCGGCCGTTCTGGTGCCGGCCTTCCAGGTCGCCATCGGCGTCGCCAAGCGCATGGGCTACGAGGGCAGCGACAACCGCCGCGAAGACTTCCAGGCCGAGGTGATGGGCGAACTGTTCGCCGCCCTGACTCCGACCAACGACTGGGCCGTCGACGACCTGCTGCTGCAACTCTTCGACGGAACCTCGGAGGAGGTCATCGACCGCGCTCTGGATCAGGCTGGGCTGCCCTTCGCCCCGGTGCGCGGCACGGGGACGTAAGGAAAGTTGCTGTTGCCCCCTCCCTAACCCTCCCCCGCTTTGCAGGGGAGGGGACTGCCGCCGCTGCGCGTAAAAGCCCTCCCCTGCGCAGCGGGGGAGGGAGGGGACCCACGAAGTGGGGAGGGTGGGGGCAGGCCCTGCGACCCTTACCCCACCTCTCCCGGCACCAGCACCTTGCCGCAGATGTCCCGCGCTTTCTCGAACCGGTCCGGCGCTGCCGACCGGGCGAGCAGGCCTTCGCCGAAGATGAAGGAATAGAACAGGTACGCGCGCGCGAAGGCGTCGTCGGCGGTCAGTCCCAAGCCGGCGAACAGGTCCGACACGCAGCGCAGACGTTCGCGGTCCACCTCCGCCACGATGTCGGCGGCGCGGGGATCGCGGCGCGCCCAGTCGCGCATCGCCAATTCGATGGCCATGCCGCGCGGGTTGCCGTTCCCGCCATACAGCGACAAGAGGTCGCGGAGCCGGTCAGCCGGCGAGCGACCGTCCAGGCGCGTCTGCATCTTGATCGCCTCGATACGGCCGGTCTTCCAGCCGTCCAGCATGGCCTCCACCAGCTCCGTCCGGTCGCGGAAGTGCCAGTAGAAGCTGCCCTTCGTCACCTTCAGCCGCTTTGCGAGCACCTCCACCCGCACCTGTTCGACCCCGCCCTCCGCCAGGGCGGAGAAGGCGGCGGACAGCCAGGATTCGCGGTTCAGCGTCTTCGCTTCCATCAGGGACACTCCGAAGACCATACGGGGGCGTATTGACTCACCGGCGACCTTATACGTAACGTGTCGAACAAAAAAGAGCATGATTGTTGCCGGCCTTGTTCGGATCGGCAACGGTCAGGAACAAGCCGCACCATAACCGGAAACGACCGGGCTGGCCGAACAATCTGACGGCTCTTTGGGCCGCAATGCCGGCCAACCGGGCTTTGGGGAAGAAACGCAGGATGACCGACCGCACGCCGCAAGACGCCCCCGGTTCCGAACGACTCCGGGAAAGTTTCGGCCGGCAGCCCCTGATGGGGTCACTCGGCGCGGTGCTCACCCGGGCGGAGGCGGGGGCTTGTGAAATCCGCGTGCCCTGGGCGGCCCGCCTGTGCTCGGAGCGCGGCGGCGTCCATCCGGGCGTCAGCGCGGCGCTTGCCGAAACGGCTGCGGTCTTCGCCGCCTGCTCGCGCCTGCCAGCGGAGGTCTCGTTGCTGACCATGGAACAGAAGCTGGACCTGGGCGCACCCGCCTGCGGCGATGCCCTGCTGGTCGTGGCACGGGTGGAACGGGAGGGGCCGAGCCTCTTCGTCGTCCGGGCGGAGGTGCTGGCCGAAACCGGCACCGCCCGCAAGACCGTCGCTGTGCTGCTGGCCACCATGATGGTCGTCCGCAACGGCGAGGAGGCACCCTTCACCGGCCATTGGCGCCTGGGAGAGACGCGGGGCGGCAAGGCCGAACGGGCCGCAGCGTAAAAGAAGGCAGCGTAAAAGAGGGCGGCGTAAAAGGGGAGGGCAGAGCCCTCCCGTCATTTCAGCGCGTCGGTCAGTTCCGGCACCGCCTTGAAGAGGTCGGCGACGAGACCGTAGTCCGCCACTTGGAAGATGGGCGCTTCCTCGTCCTTGTTGATCGCGACGATGACCTTGCTGTCCTTCATGC
>Ga0065721_10050804_pt1 | contig 17843 bp, 18 predicted proteins | sample Mesricmetagenome_FD_59108 | JGI IMG/M metagenome (GOLD analysis project Ga0065721, IMG submission 59108) | Mesophilic microbial community from rice straw/compost enrichment Sample: eDNA_1 v2 (version 2) | ecosystem: Engineered > Solid waste > Grass > Composting > Bioreactor | place: USA: Davis... | reverse complement strand
ATGGTTCCCATGCTTTCGCTTGATAACTCTTACAATAACGAAGATCTGATCGATTTTGATCGCAAAGCAAGGGAACTGACAGGACTGGATGAAATTGAATATTGTGTTGAACCCAAATTTGACGGAGCCAGTATTTCACTCATTTATGAAAACGATCGTCTGGTGCGCGGAGCCACACGTGGTGATGGTGTGCAGGGAGATGATATCACACCCAATATCAGGCAGATCAGAACGATTCCACTGAATGCAAAATTTTCAAAATACGGTCTTCATATGGTTGAAGTAAGAGGAGAAGTGCTGATCAACAAGGAAAATTTCAAACAATTCAATGAAGGACTTACAGAACAGGGATTAGCTCCTCTTGCAAATCCGCGCAACGCTGCTGCAGGAACGCTTCGCATCAAAGATCCTGCGGAAGTAAAGAGAAGAAAACTCGAAGCTTTTGTTTATCACGTTAGTTATTATACTTTACTCGAAGGTGGAACAGATTTGCACGCACATTCGCAAACGCTTGAAATGTTGCGTGAACTCGGTTTCAGAAGTCCTGATAAAGAAAAAAAAGTTCTCAAAGGCATTCAGGCTGTAATTGACTATTGCAACGATTTTGAACTTAAACGCGATGATCTGCCTTATGAAATTGATGGTATGGTGATCAAGGTGAATGAATTTGCACTGCAGGAAAAAATGGGAATGACTTCTCACCATCCTCGTTGGGCGATCGCCTGCAAATTCAAAGCAAGACAGGCAACCAGCAAACTTTTGCGCGTAGAATATCAGGTAGGACGAACCGGAAATATTGGTCCTGTTGCGAAAATTGAACCTGTTCATATTGGTGGTGTAACGGTTGGATCGATTTCGTTGTTCAATGAAGATGTGATCAGAGAAAAAGATATCAGAATTGGTGACACTGTTTTGGTTGAACGCGCGGGTGATGTGATCCCGTATATCGTTAAACCGCTCGCGGAATTAAGAACAGGAAGTGAACAACCAATTGTTTTCCCTACGCATTGTCCATCCTGCGGAGCAGAATTATATAAATCCGAAGACGAAGCAGCATGGAGATGCATCAACATCAATTGTTCCGCGCAGGTTTTGGAACGACTGATTCATTTTGCATCAAAAGATGCGATGGATATCAGAGGTTTGGGTGCTGCTATCATCGAAAAATTTTACACACTCGGATTGCTGACTTCCATTCCTCAGATCTATCAACTTGACTACGACGCGATCAGTCAGCTTGAAGGTTTTGGAAAAAAATCAATCGATAATCTCAAATCTGCAATTGAAAATTCTAAAAAACAACCATTGCACCGATTGATCTATGCATTGGGAATTCGTTATGTTGGTGAAACCATGGCCAAAACCCTCGCGCATGCAGTTGATCATTTGCTTGATCTGAAAAACATGGACGAAACCCAATTGCAACAATTGGAAGATGTGGGACCAAAAGTAGCGGGAAGTGTATTTCAGTTTTTCAATAACGAAGACAACATCCAGCTCATCAGGGCTTTGGAACATCAGGGACTTCAGCTGCGAAATGAAAAACGCGACTTCTCAGGCGGAGGTAACCTTGAGGGACAAACGTTTCTGTTTACCGGAACTTTGTCCAGACTAAAGCGAAGCGAGGCAGAAGAAATGGTGGAAAAAAATGGAGGAAAGATTGTTTCCGGCGTTAGCAGCAAACTGAATTACCTTGTTGTTGGTGAGGATGCAGGCAGCAAGCTGGAGAAAGCAAAAAAAATCGCAAGCATCAAGATCATCAGCGAGGATCAGTTTTTGAAATTAATTGGCAGCGAGTAAGATCAGGCATAGAATTTATAGCAGTTTTTATGGAGACCGTCAGCCGAACCATCTGTAAAAACAAAAGCTATGATCAAAAAATTGTCAGGCGAAGTATGGAAACCTTTGGTGTTTAGTGGCAGTAAGGAATTGCGGAACCGGTATGCCGTTTCCTCGCTGGGCAGGATCGCCAGTTACAAGGAAGATGTATTGAAAGATGGCAAGCTATTGAACGGATCGCTCACTACAGGATACCGAACGCTGAACCTTCATCGTCCCGGCCACAAAGGCACTTTGTATATCCATCGCGAGCTGGCGAAACTGTTCCTCAAAAAACCTTCCCCACGTCATAAATATGTAATTCATAAAAATCACGACAAGCTCGACAACAATATCCGAAATCTACGGTGGGCCACACTCGAAGAAATGATTGCTCACCAACAGGATAGTCCGGCAAAACTGGCTTACAAAAAACGTCAGGCTAACAGAGAAGTTGGACTCAAACTCAGAGCCGCGCAGGTAAAAAAGATCAAGGATATGCTGAATAATTCAAAGCGAAGACTCACGATCAAACAACTCGCAGAAAAATACAATGTCAGCGAGATGACCATGTATCGCATCAAAAGCGGTGAGAACTGGGCCCGGATCTAATCGATTCGGTATCTTAGTCCCTCAATTTTCCTGCATGAAAAAAATTTGGTTTGTCATTTTTATTTGCCTGGCCTTTATTCCAGCCTTTGCACAAAAAGCTCCGGAAAAGCTTGATTCGGTTTGCCAGTTATTAGTAAAGTATTTTAATGAAAAAGATCCGCAGAAGATCTATGAACTGACCGGCGAAGATTTTCAAAAACAAATTTCAATTGCAAAATTTCAACAGATCTGCGAAAACAATCTTTTCCCTCTCGGCGACTTCGAAGAAATCTCCTACGAGAAAACATCCGGCGGAGTCACTAAATACAAAGCAACTTTTACAGCCGGAACCTTTGGATTTTTTGCCTCTCTCGACGCCAAAGACAAACTTGTAACATTTTTATTCAAAGAATACATTGACGAGACAGCCAAAAGAACCGGCCCGATTGCAACAGATAACCCCAAAAAATCAACAATTGATCTCAAGGTTGATGAACTGGTTCAGCCATATATTACTCTTGCGAATACAGCGGGTGTAAGCGTCGGAATATTAAAAGATGGAAAAACTTACTTCTACAATTACGGAGAAACTACCAAGGGTGGAAAATTAGCCAGCGAACACACGCTTTATGAAATCGGATCGATAACCAAAACATTCACTTCTACCCTGCTTGCCTTTGCTGTTCAGGAAAAGAAACTCAAACTCTCAGATCCATTGAGCAAATATCTTCCAGGCAGCGCACCACTTGAATTTGAAGGCACGGTTATAACACTCGAAATGCTGGCAAATCATTCTTCTGCTCTTCCCCGCATGCCGGACAATTTCGATGAAGACACTGATCTCACCAATCCTTACAAAAATTATTCAGAGCAACAACTCATTGATTTTTACAAAACCGTCAAACTCGAACGCAAGCCAGGCTCACGTTACGAGTATTCCAATCTTGCCATGGCAACGCTGGGTTACATCCTCGAAAAAATCTACAAAAAACCATTTGAACATTTGGTGTTGGAAAAAATTTGTCGCCCATTGAAAATGGACGAAACACGGGAAAAACTGCTGGCAAAAGATTCAATAAATTTTGCTCGGGGACACAATGAAAAAGGAGAAGCCACAAGCGCTTGGGATTTCCAGGTGTTTGCCGCAGCCGGCGCATTGCGCTCAACTGCTTCAGACCTTCTGAAATATGCAAAAGCCAACTGGGGCGAAGGACCTCAATCTTTGGTCAAAGCCATGCAACTCACGCACAAACCAAGTCTTGATACCGGCGAGGTAAAGGTTGGACTGGGATGGCATTTGATACAACCAGAAAAAGATACCGTACTCCTTCACACAGGAGGCACTGGTGGTTATCGTAGTTTTCTCGCCATAAATAAGGAGAAGAAATTCGCGGTTGTAATTCTTGCCAATTCCGTTGTTGGTGCTGACAATGTCGGAAGAAGTCTCATGGCATGGCTGGAGAACAAATGATCTGATTTAACTTCATGGCATGTTAGAGCGACAAACACTGAAGTTCCTCTCACAACTAAAAAGGAACAATAATAAACCCTGGTTCGATGCCCACAGGCCTCAGTATGAAGCCGCGCGAATTGATTTCACCAACTTCATACAACTTGTAATTGATGCGTTACAAAAAACTGATCCCACCATTACGGGACTAAGTGCAAAGGATTGTATGTTTCGCATCAATCGTGACATCCGCTTTTCAAAAGACAAAACGCCGTATAAAACCGGTTTTGGTGCCAGTATCAAACGCGGAGGAAGGAAATCGCCTTACGCGGGTTATTATTTTCATTGCGAACCGCGACACAGCTTCATTGCAGGCGGCTTATGGATGCCGGAACCAGCTGCGTTAAAAAACATGCGACAGGAGATTGACTACAACTGGGACGAGTTCCGTTCGATTCTTACCGATAAAAAATTCAAAAAAGTATTTAAAGATCTTTCCAAGGACAGCGAGTTTTCTCTCTCCACCATGCCAAAAGGTTATGAAAAAGATCATCCGGCAGCAGAATATCTGAAGTTGAAAAGTTTTATTGTGGAAACAAGTGTGTCTGATGAAGAACTCACAAAATCGAGCCTTCATAAAAAGACAGTTGCTGCATTTGAAGCAATGCAACCGCTATTGAGTTTTATTAACCGCACCATTGAAACCGAATGAGGATGAAGCGCCGTATCCTCCTGATCCTGACTGTATTACCACTATTTTCGAATGCGCAGCAACCTGTTGTCAAAAATCTTGTGTTTGAAGGTGCTGGCATCCGGGGCATTGCATATTGTGGTGCCATCATGGAAATGGAACAACGGGGAATCCTTCAGCAGGTACAAAGAGTTGGAGGAACCTCGTCGGGTGCGATTACTGCTTTGTTACTTTCAATTGGTTATACAGCGAAGGAAATCGAAGATATTATCTGGAGCACCCCATTCAAAAAATTTAATGACGGCAAATTCTTTTTTGTCGGAGGTATTCGCCGTATTCAAAAATATTTTGGATGGTATCGCGGTCAGCAATTTGAAAAATGGATTTCACGACTGATTGCTGCGAAAACAGGTGACGCAGATATTCGCTTCGGTGAGTTGAAAGAAAAAGGATTCAAAGAATTATTCATTACCGGAACGTGTTTGAACAAACAGACACTCGTTGTTTTTTCGCATGAGAATTATCCCCAGATGAAAATCCGCGATGCGGTACGCATTTCCATGAGCATACCGCTTTATTTCGAAGCGGTTTTTGTAGATAGTGCAGGCAAAATAGCTAAGCGCCCGCGGAACAAAGAAGGTCTTGATATTATGACCGACGGCGGACTTACCGGAAATTTTCCCATTCGCATGTTCGATAGTTCAAAATATCTGGGAATAGATTCCATCAATCATTTTGTGATCAACAAAGAAACCGTTGGCATAAGAATCGACCGGGAAGAACAAATTGTATATGATCAAAACGGAAAAAGAGAATTAGCTCCAATTGATATCACTTCGCTTGATGATTACTTTCGTGCATTTTACACCATCGTTATTGAAAATCTGAATCGCCAGCATCTGACTGATGAAGACTGGGCAAGAACAATTTCCATTAGCGATGGTAACATCAGCCCGAGGATCAGAAAGCTTTCCAAAGAAGAACTAAGTCTTCTGAGAGGCAATGGAGAAGCTGCCAGCAGGCATTTTTATCAAGCCAAAAGAATTGAAACTCAATAGCTTTCTTTTCCTTTTTGCAAATTCACAACAATAATATTTGTTAAGTAGCTATGAGAAAAAGCAGCTGTTGATTAACGTTGTAGTACAAAATGTACCGTATGAAAACGCAATTCTCTCTCACGACGCTACTGCTTGCGCTGGTTTTGCTTCCTTCATGCGCGCGGAAAAATTATAAAGCTTCTTTTTTCGAAGAGCAAACCCGCGATCATAAAATCATCGCCATTCTTCCTCCGGAAATGATCTTTACAGGAACGCATCCCAAAGAACTTACCGCAGAAGACATCAAACGCATCGAAGAAGATGAAAGCAGTTTGTTCCAAACTTCGTTATTCAACGGTATTCTTCGACACGCCAATACATCGCGCTACTACACTGAAGTTGCAGTGCAGGACATCAGCACAACATTGGGATTGCTTGAAAAAAATAACATCTCGATCAGGGGTTCGTGGAGAGAAGATGATCGCAAACTGGCAGACATATTAGGCGTAGACGCAGTTGTGCGTATGCGTGTGCAAAAGAAGCGTTACATGAGCGATCTTGCTTCGTTGGGAATTGATCTGGGACAGCAGGTACTGTCGCAACTCGGAAACGGAAATTTTCCTTACATCTCCAACAAGACGAACGACATCTATGCATCCTGTAACGTGGTCAGCAATGGCCAAACCTTATGGAACGATCATTACAAAAGAAGCACGAGTTACAATGCACCTGCCGAAGACGTGATTTATGATATCACTGAAAATTTTGGAAAACGTTTTCCTTACAGGAAAAAAAGATAAGCTTACAGAAAACCTTTTTCAATCAAATATTCAGCAATCTGGATGGCGTTAGTGGCTGCACCTTTGCGAAGGTTGTCACTCACAATCCACATATTGAGTGTGTTGGCCTGTGATTCATCTCTGCGAAGTCTGCCCACAAACACGTCATCCTTTTCATGTGCCCACAATGGCATGGGATAAATTTGATTAGAAGGATCATCCTGCAAAACCACACCAGGAGCTGATGATAACACTTCTCTGATTTCATTGAGATCAAAATCATTTTCGAATTCAACATTCACACTTTCACTATGCCCGCCGATTACTGGAATACGAACGGTTGTTGAAGTCATTCGAATAGAATCATCACCCATGATCTTGCGGGTTTCATTGATCATCTTCATTTCTTCCTTAGTATAGCCATTATCAAGAAATACATCCACCTGGGGTAGTACATTCAGATCAATGCGGTATTTGTATGCCATTTCGCCATCCTTCCCTGACCTTTCATTAAAAAGCTGATCGACCGCTTTTTTTCCTGTGCCTGTAACACTTTGGTAGGTAGAGACAATTACTCTTTTGATTTTGTATTTGTCGTGCAGCGGTTTTAATGCAACGACCATTTGTATTGTAGAACAGTTGGGATTCGCAATGATCTTGTCAGTGGCGCGCAACACATGTGCATTCACTTCAGGAACAATCAGCGGTTTTTCAGGATCCATACGCCATGCTGAAGAATTATCGATGACGGTGATGCCCGCTTCCGCAAAACGAGGCGCCCACTCAAGTGAAGTGTTTCCACCTGCTGAAAACAATGCCAGTTGGGGCTTTGCGGCAATGGCCTGTTCCATGCTCACTACCTTATATGGTTTACCTTTAAAATCGACGTCTTTGCCAACCGATTTTTCAGAGGCAACGGGAAGAAGTTCCGTTACGGAAAAGTTTCTTTCAGCAAGAACCTGTAACATTTTGGTTCCAACAAGTCCGGTAGCACCAACAACGGCTATTTTCATATTGATTGTTTTAATCAAAAAGCCTTCCGGCGATGGAAGGCTTCAATATAGTACGCATATCAAACGTTACAAACCTTCCTAATGAAAGACCTGTTTCTCACGCTTGATATGTTTTTGTTTTTTCATTTCGTGGCGAAAGTAGTCTGAATTTTTTTTCCTGCAAAATGACGGTGTAAATCCCAATGACCTTCTATTGAGCTGTGATAGTTTCGTCCTATGGTTGCATGGAAGTGTGTGTGTTTGATGTTTGTGTTGCTCGTTTCCTTCCAGGGTCGGGGTCAACTGGCACGATTTGACCTCGTGATAACGGAGATCATGGCCGATCCTTCACCGCAAGTGGGTTTGCCTAATGCAGAATATGTAGAGATCAGGAACCGGTCGGGGTCGGCCGTTAATCTCCAGGGATGGAAGTTGACGGATGGCAGTAGTACAGGCACCGTGAGTTCTTCTGTTATCCTGGAGGCCGACAGTTCGATTGTGTTTTGCGCAAACGGTCAGGTTGCCGGTCTGTCTGTTTTCGGAAGAACGATTGGATTGACGGGATTTCCTTCTCTGAACAATGACGAAGATCTGCTGATGCTAAAATCGCCTGACGGCTTGCTGATTCATGTAGTTGCATACTCTTCGTCCTGGCACGACAACAATGTAAAAAAAGATGGAGGATGGTCACTAGAAATGGTAGATATAACAAATCCATGCGGAGGAAGGGAAAACTGGAGATCAAGCACAGATATAAAAGGTGGAACGCCAGGTAAAACGAATTCAGTCGCTGCGCCACTACCCGACACCTCGCCGCCGGGACTGATTAGAACCTGGACGATTGATAGTGTTCATATTGTGCTACTGTTTAGTGAATCGTTGGATAGTCTGCATGCGGCAGCAACAACACACTATTCAATGGACAACAATGCTGTACTGGAAGCAATTCCCCAAGGTCCGTTGTTTCAAACCGTCGAACTGCGACTGGCTGCGGCAATGCAACCTTCAATAGTTTATCGGGTCAATGCAGAACATCTGAAGGACTGCAGTGGCAATGAAATGCCTTTACAACAATCGGCGAAGGCGGGTCTGTCGCAGATGGCGAAAAGTGGAGATGTGGTGATCAACGAGATTCTGTTTAATCCGCATCCGTCGGGTTATGATTATGTGGAATTGTTCAATGGCTCTTTGAAAATAATTGATGCTACATCGCTTTTTCTGGCCAACCGTGACGGAGCAGGGAATATTGGATCGCAGAAAAAAATAAGGGAAGCGCCGTTCTATATTTTTCCGGGAGAGTATGTTGTGATAACGGAAAACATTGAAGATATCTCCAAACGTTATTTCGTGAAAAATCCGTCCCAGCTCATAGAGTTATCATCAATGCCATCGTATCCTGACAAAAATGGAACGGTCGTGGTAACAAATATTTCTGGTGATGTGGTTGATGAAGTTTCCTATTCAGACGACTGGCATTTTGCGTTGATTCGTGATCCATCAGGAGTATCACTGGAACGAATAGATCCCGTCGGGTCGTCGCGGGAAAAAGCAAATTGGCATTCAGCTTCCACAACAGCAGGATTTGGAACACCTACATATCAGAATTCTCAGTTTGGACAAATTGCAGCGGGTAACGCGATGATCTCTGCAAGTCCCCCGGTTTTCTCTCCGGATAATGACGGTTATGACGATGTGGTAACGATCACATATTCATTTTCAGAGCCGGGTTATGTGGTCAATGTTGTGGTTTTTGATGTCCGTGGGCGACAGGTACGGCAGCTTATTCGTAATGCGCTAGCCGGGAAAGAAGGTGCCTGGCGGTGGGATGGTCTCGATGAAAATCGCCAGGCACTTCCCGCTGGTCTTTACATAATCTTTTTGGAAGCGTTCAATCTGCAGGGCAAAAAGCAAATTGCCAAACTCCCTGTTGTCCTTGCAGGAAGAAGATGATCACTCGAAGATGAGTGAGAGCTTCAGGGAAGGAATGAAATTTTTGAAGAACCGGTTGAAGATAAATTCGGGTTCAAGCAAAATATTCTTTGCATGAAGTCCGGGCAGGGAAAATTTGAATGTAGTTTCTTCAAAATATTCTCCTTTTCTGTGATCCTGACGTGCCTTCACTGATGTCGAGAAGAATTCAATCTCTTTGTGACTTAATCCTTCCAAAACAAAAAGATTAAACACCGTTCTGTATCCCAATGGCAGTCGTGTTACCAGTTTGAAAATTTTCGCGGCACTCAGATCACTCAAAGCATCATCGTCACAGGATTGTTCAGGAAGATCATCCGCAATTTGCAGGAAGCTGTTGGCGCTGCGCAAATGCATCACATATTCATTCACCATAATCTTTTGATCCATGCCACGGTGGACGCATCACTTACATATTCAAATTCATTCAGTGAGCGCAAGAACTTCAGAAAACCATTCATCATCACTTCTTCTGCTTCCTGATCCGTTCTTACGTAGCGCCGGCATAAAAGAAACATCATGGCAGCAAAGCGGTCGTACACACATTTTTGTGCCGTCACCTTATTGCGCCTGCATTGTTGAAGCAGTTCATGAAGTTCCATTGCCATATGAACGTACTCATAAATGCGGGAAGTATGGCACGCGTTGCCTGAGGTAAAAAACAATCTTCCTGATCAGTAAAAATTATTTCTGAAAGGCGTCCCTGCACATACAGTTTGAACAAAATGACTGGCCATATCCGGATAGAGTGAAAAGTCCGTATCAGGTTTCCCTTTCGAAACAATGGGTTTACCCTTTTTATCGTAGTGTTTCACGTCTATCAATTGATACTGGCCACTATAGCAACTGACTCGCAAAGAATAAACTGAATGGCCAAAATCAGGATACAAATCTGCTCCCGTAATCATTTTTGGCGAAGCATCTTTTTTAGTGGGATCGTACTTTGCCCCCATATCCTTATCTACGAAAAGAAAATAGTCAACTTCTAATGTATCAATCTCCCCGCGAACAGTAAAGAGTTCACCACGGTACCATAACAACCCCTGATCATTGACGGAGGAAACTATGCTACTATTTTTCCTCACATCTGGTGCAAACAATACTTGTTCTTTTTCATCATAAGCAATGAATGAAAGCAAGGTGCGCCTCACAAGAGAACCAATGGCGGGAAGATCATCGAAATACTCTGCCCTAACTACCACAGAACGCGATTGATTGCCCATAACAAAGTTCTGCGAAAGAACTCCCGGGTTGATCCTGCCTTCGTCGCGACTCCGTATTTTAATAATAAAACCTTCCAGGTCACTGATCAGATAAAGACTGTGAGACCAGTCGAACGTAAGGTTATTCCTGCGGAGAAAATCATCCGAGAAGCTTTCCTTAACCTTGTCGTAAGGTAATGCAGTGTCTTCCGAAATATAGATGTAAATGTTCCTGGTAAAATCTTTAAATCCTCTTCCGGCAACTTCAAAACCTTCAGGCAAAACAATGGTGTGTTTAGTTCCGGGGAAGGTGTCAACTCTGCCGGGCTGTGCAAATGCAGTTGCAGACACCAGGCAAAAGAAAAGAAGCAATGGTCTCATATATAAGGTAGAGATTTCTCTGCCAGATTGCAGCTATATCACTACACAAGTTCAATATCGAAATTCACCAGCTCTCTGAACTGTGCGAGTCTCATATCAATATCTTCCTTCGTGATTTCCTTCAATCTTTCAGTTCCAAATTTCTCTACGCAAAAACTTGCCATCGCTGATCCTACAATGATCGCGGTCTTCATGTTTTCGAAGGAAATGTCGCCGGTCTTGGCCAGATGTCCAATGAACCCTCCGGCAAATGTATCTCCGGCACCTGTTGGGTCGAACACATCTTCAAGAGGAAGCGCTGGTGCAAAAAACACCTGATCGCCATGGAATAACAATGCACCGTGTTCACCTTTTTTGATGATCAGATATTTTGGCCCCATCGCCATGATCTTTTTGGCTGCGCGTACAAGTGAAAATTCGTGGCTCAATTCGCGGGCTTCGCTATCGTTCACGAGCAACACATCAATTTTCTTCAAAACAACTTTCAGATCATCAAGAGCGGTGTCCATCCAGAAGTTCATGGTATCAAGTACAATCAGCTTTGGACGCTCCTTCAGTTGTTCGATCACACTCAGTTGCAGTTTGGGCATGAGGTTACCCAGCATCAAAAATTCAGCGCCCTGATAACTTTCCGGAATCTTTGGATCGAAATCAGCGAGCACATTCAGGTCGGTCACCAGCGTATCGCGGGTGTTCATATCCATGTGATACTTGCCAGACCAGAAAAATGATTTTTTATCGGGAACCGTTACCACACCTTCCGTAGATACACCGCGTGAGCGCAGATCGCTCATCACATCTTCAGGAAAATCATAACCTACGATTGATACCTGTTGAATGGGTTGCACAAAATTGGATGCGCAATACGCTACATAAGTGGCAGAACCACCAATAATCTTATCTGTTTTTCCAAAGGGTGTTTCAATGGCATCAAAAGCCATGGTTCCAACTACAATGAGAGACATGTTCTGAGTTTTGATTTAATGCTGCTGATTTCAACCATTTTCAGCCAGAAAAATCTGTCAGCAGCGGCGTGCAAACCTAAAGGAAATTTCGCAAGGTGCATGGTTTTTCTTCACCGCCGAATCACCTGCCCATAAGCAAAGGCTGCCCCAGAGAAGCAGCCTTTACGAATGAATAAGAATTTTTATCCTGATGATCAAAAATGTACTCCTATGGTCAGTCCAAACCTGAAGCCAGGAAGAAAACCTTTATAATGTGAACTCACAGTCTTTGAGGCCGCATCCACGGTCACATCCAGCTTGTCGCGCAGGACGGGTATTTCGTCCAGTGCATCTCTAATTTCCTTTTCCGCGTCGGCTGCATCCTGGGCATCCCAGGGACCAACGGTGGTGATGTCTCGCAGCGAGAAAGTATGTTTCGTCACATTTGCTTCGGGTCCCAGAAAGAAAAAATCAAATACAACTCTTTTTGCGATCATGAACTGAACACCCAGTTGCGCACCAAGACCCATCCCCTTGTATGAACTTCCGGCGACGAAGGTAGTCGGCGAATTATCGAGCTCTCCTTCCACAGTACCTGTCAGATCATTTTTTACATATTTCAGATATGGCTCGAAATAAGCGCCCGTCATGGGTTTTCTCCCCAGATACATTCTGTATCCGGCCATCACGGAAAATGTTTTGATGGAAAGGTCATCTTCGGCGTCATCAACAGCAACATTCAGTGAACTCTCCATGGGAATACCAATACCGAAAGTGATGGATCTTTTAGGTTTCAGACTGTATTCGCCCGACAACCCAAGTTTTCCAAATGCGAGGCTTGCCGGATTCCATTTTACCGTGTAGCGATTGCGCGCAGGTTGCGGTTCAACTTTAGCTTCAGCTTCCTCTTCCTGCGCAGTTGCGCCCTGTACAATCATTAATAACGAGAAAGCGATCAGGATTTTTTTCATACGCAGTTGTTTTGGTTGCATGCGCATAAAGATAACGGTGCGGGATGCCTTTATGCAATACCGGAAATCAGGTATTATTCCGCGTCTAACATCTTCTTTATGAATGGTTATGACAAAAATCAGCCGCCATCACTGCCTTCATGCCTTATCTTTGGACACTTCTGATTGCTGTATGATCCATTTTCATTCTCTAAGAGTAAAAAAGGTAGAAAAAGAAACCGACGATTGCGTGTCCATCGAATTTGAGGTACCCGAATCTCTCACCGAAACCTTTCGTTTCAGGCAGGGACAAAACCTGACGATCAGGAAAGTGCTCAACGGCCAGGAGCTGCGTCGCAATTATTCCATTTGTACAAGCCCCTATGACAACCGATTAAAAGTGGCGGTAAAAAAAGTGGAAGGCGGACTGTTCTCTTCTTATGCCAATGAACAATTAAAACCCGGTGAAACGCTGGAAGTGCTGCCTCCTACGGGAAAGTTCTACACCGAACTGAGTGCAACGCAAAAAAAGAATTACGTTGCTTTTGCTGCAGGAAGTGGCATCACGCCCATGCTTTCCATCATCAAAACAACATTGCTCACTGAACCACTTAGCACGTTCACACTGGTTTATGGCAACCGCACAAAGAACTCTATCATTTTTAAAGAAGAACTGGAAGCACTGAAGGATAAATTTATCAATCGCTTCAGATTGTATCATATCCTCAGTCGTGAAAAAACAGATGCTGCTCTCAATCACGGACGGATTGATGTACCGAAACTTGAATTGTTGTTCGGAAAACTGATTGATCTTGATAGCTGTGATGAATTTTTTATCTGTGGACCAGAAGAAATGATCTTCTGTATCAAAGGATATCTCGAATCGAGAGGTGTGGCTGCAGAGAAAATTCATTTTGAATTGTTCACGGTACCTGGACAACAAAAATCTGCTGCAAAAAAACGTGAAGCAAAATCAAACGATAGTGGGCCAAAAGCCAAAGTAAGTGTGAAGCTCGATGGAATTATGTTTGATTTTGATCTGGGATATGAAAGCGAAAGTATTCTTGATGCGGCCCTGAAACAGGGAGCTGATCTTCCATATGCCTGCAAAGGTGGTGTTTGCACTACGTGCAAGGCTAAACTGATTGAAGGATCCGTGAATATGGATGTAAACTGGGGACTTGAGCCTGACGAAGTGGCTGCGGGATACATCCTTACCTGTCAGTCGCATCCCAAAACCGATCGGGTGAGTGTTGATTTTGACGCGAAATGAGCCCGAAACTTTAACGGTCCCGGCGCCTTCAAAACAGCCCGGATAGCCGCTTTACTGTGTAAATTTGCTGATAAACATTGCGCTATATGAGTGTACAGGAATTAGAAAAAATATTTCAGGACAAAATCGACAATGAGGTTCGCATTGAGCCGAAAGACTGGATGCCTGAAAAATATCGTCACACCCTGATCAGACAGATTTCGCAACATGCGCACAGTGAAATCGTCGGCATGCTGCCCGAAGGCAACTGGATCACTCGTGCCCCTTCTCTGAAAAGAAAACAAATTCTGATTGCCAAAGTGCAGGACGAAGCCGGACACGGACTCTACCTGTATAGTGCAGCGGAAACACTGGGCATTTCGCGCGATGAAATGATTGAACAATTACACAGCGGGAAAGCGAAGTATTCTTCGATCTTCAACTATCCCACACTCACCTGGGCCGACATGGGCGCAATTGGATGGCTCGTGGATGGTGCTGCTATCATGAATCAGGTTCCGCTTTGCCGCACTTCATATGGTCCTTACAGTCGCGCAATGATTCGTGTATGCAAGGAAGAAAGTTTTCACCAGCGCCAGGGTTTTGAAACCCTGCTGGTTCTCAGCAAAGGCACTCCCGAACAAAGAGCGATGGTACAGGATGCCATTAATCGCTGGTGGTGGCCCAGTCTGATGATGTTCGGACCGCATGATAGCGAAAGCATGCACAGCGAGCAAAGCATGAAATGGAAGATCAAACGTTTTAGCAATGATGAATTGAGACAACGTTTTGTAGATATGATCGCCGAACAGGTGAAGTTGTTAGGCATGACGCTTCCCGATCCGGATCTGAAATGGAATGAAGAACGCAAACACTATGATTTCGGAAAAATTAATTGGGAAGAATTCTGGAATGTGGTAAGTGGCAATGGTCCCTGCAACAAACAACGTCTTGACGCAAGAAGAAAAGCCTGGGAAGACGGCGCCTGGGTGCGCGAAGCTGCGAAAGTGCATGCGGAGAAGAAGGCAGCCCGGCAGAAGGCAGCGTGAGGATTGGAGAGTGTGATGTTTGGCTTTTGGGGTTTGGAGTCCTGCTCCGATTTTGATATTAGAATTTTGACTTTTGACTTAAATCTTATGGCTCTTTTCACTAAATATTTTTACGGCGATTACGGCGACAAAGAAGTTCCGGGTGGACATACCAGTTCCGGAACAACTGCCAATGAATGGCCTCTCTGGGAAGTATTCATCAGAAGCAAACAAGGTCTCGATCACAAACATGTAGGCTCATTGCATGCAGCTGATGCACAAATGGCCATCGAAAATGCAAGGGACGTTTACACACGTCGTCAGGAAGGCGTGAGCATCTGGGTTGTGGAAAGCAAATACATCCATGCATCAAACCCTGATGAAGCCGAAAGCTTTTACGAACCGGCGAACGACAAAGTATACCGTCACCCAACATTTTATGATCTTCCCGACGAAGTGAAACACATGTAATCATGAGGACAACGACCTTTATTTATACCCTGAGTCTCGCCGACAACGCACTCATTCTCGGACAAAGAAATTCTGAATGGACCGGGCATGGGCCTGTTCTTGAACAGGATATCGCCATCACCAATATTTCACTCGACCTTCTCGGTCAGGCAAGAAATTTTTACCAATACGCTGCTTCTTTATACAATGAATTTTCTGCTGAGGAAAAAGAATCGGTAGATCGCTGGATTCCGCGCCTTTGGAAAAGTTATGGCCGCGAACTTCAGGAAGATGACCTCGCATTTCTGAGAGATGAACATCAATACATGAATCTCCAGATAACAGAACTACCAAGAAGTGACTGGGGATTTTCTGTATTGCGACAATTTTTCTTCAGTGCATTCCAACAACTGTTGTATCGCGAATTGCAAAACAGTAAAGATGAACAACTGGCAGCTATCGCGGAAAAATCAATTAAAGAAACTGCTTATCACGTCCGTTGGAGCGGTGAATGGGTGATTCGTCTGGGTGACGGTACTGAAGAAAGCAATCGTCGTATGAACGATGCACTCGCAGGATTGTGGATGTTCACCGGAGAAATGTTCATGCCTGCTGCATACGAACTCGAAATTTTTGGAAACAATACAAAAGAAAAATTTGCTTCGATACGTGAAGAGTGGCAAAACAAAATCACAACAGTTTTTTCAGAAGCAACTTTAGAACTGCCGCAACAAACCTGGATGCAACAAGGCGGCAAGGAAGGCAGACATACAGAACATCTGGGATATCTGCTTGCCGAAATGCAATATTTACAAAGAGCGTATCCCAACGCCACCTGGTAGTGAAAGAAATTGAGTATGAATGACGCTCGCACCGATATTGAAGAAAAGATCTGGTCCTTGCTCGGTGAGGTCAATGATCCTGAAGTGCCCGTTCTTTCCATCCTTGATCTTGGCATCGTTCGCAATGTAGATGTGAATGATGATCAAATAGAGATCGTTATTACTCCTACTTATTCTGGTTGTCCTGCCATGGACGTAATTGCAATGGACATCAGACTCAAACTCATTGAAAAAGGCTATCGAAATGTCTACGTGCGACAACAACTTTCTCCCGCGTGGACTACAGACTGGATGTCGGAAGAAGGAAAACAAAAACTCAAAACCTACGGCATTGCGCCACCAAATCCGAAACAACAATTTTGCAGGGAAGAAATGTTTTCTCAGGAAGCAGTGCAATGTCCCCGCTGCAATTCCTGGAATACTGAGTTGATCAGTCAATTCGGTTCAACAGCCTGCAAAGCCATGTACCGCTGCCACGACTGCAGGGAAGCATTTGATTATTTCAAGTGCCATTAAACGTTGAAATGAAAGAATCGCTCTCACAATTTATGTTTCCTTAGTTTTGAGGCAAATAAAAAATTAATGTCTTCCGTTCTTTTCGAAATACAGGATTCAATCGGCTTTATTACATTGAACAGGCCGGAAAAATACAATGCGTTCAATCGCGAGATGGCGTTGCAAATGCAGGAAAAACTGGAAGCCTGTGCTTCAGCAGAAGTGCGTTGCGTTTACATCACCGGAGCCGGAAAAGCTTTTTCTTCAGGACAGGATCTTGAAGAAGTTGTGGATCCCAACGGTCCAAACATCGCAACGATTCTTTCGGAGCATTACAATCCCATCGTTCGTTTAATTCGGAAACTTGAAAAACCGGTTGTTGCCGCAGTGAATGGTGTAGCGGCCGGTGCAGGTGCCAATATTGCCTTGTGTTGTGATGTGGTGGTTGCATCAAAATCCGCATCTTTCATTCAGGCTTTTTCAAAAATTGGTTTGATACCAGATAGTGGTGGTACTTATATTCTTCCGCGTCTCATCGGCTGGCAAAAAGCATCTGCATTGATGATGCTGGGAGATAAAGTGATGGCAGATGATGCGGAAAGAATGGGAATGTTATACAAGGTGTTTGCTGATGAAGAATTTGCAAATGAATCACGCAAAATTGCTGCAACGCTTGCACAAATGCCAACAAAGGGACTTGCACTAACCAAACAGGTTTTGTCCAATTCCATGATCAGCAACTACAACGATCAGTTGTATGATGAAGAAGTATTTCAGGAAAAAGCGGGCAGAACGGAAGATTTCAAAGAAGGTGTTCAGGCATTTTTAGAAAAACGAAAACCTCAATTCAAAGGACAATGAGCCAGGAAAAAGATCAATTGGCAAAAGATGTGGTAACCCACATGATGAAACACGATCGCTTCAGCCAGTGGCTGGGCATCACAGTTATCGAAGTGCGTGAAGGTTATAGCAA
>Ga0065721_10050803_pt1 | contig 17847 bp, 8 predicted proteins | sample Mesricmetagenome_FD_59108 | JGI IMG/M metagenome (GOLD analysis project Ga0065721, IMG submission 59108) | Mesophilic microbial community from rice straw/compost enrichment Sample: eDNA_1 v2 (version 2) | ecosystem: Engineered > Solid waste > Grass > Composting > Bioreactor | place: USA: Davis... | reverse complement strand
CCCCGCCCGCGCCTGCCGCCGCCCCGGCTTGGGGCGGGCGGCGGTTGTGAACTCCGCTTTCGTCTTCCATCGTGCGTTCCGGGGCGCTCGCTCCCGCACGCATGCTCGCGGGCCGCCCCACTCCTTCAGTCGCCGCCGCCCGCGCCGTTTCGGAAGCGCCGCAGCCAGATAGAGGAAAAAAAATAGGAAAAAAAAGCGGCGGGCGTGCTGGTGGCCGCGCCCGCCGTCCTTGCTTCGGCTGCGCTGCTTCTACTGCAGCCGATAAATGAATGGCTCGGAGCGGGACAGGTGCGCTCGCCGAACGCGTTGCCCCCTGCCTTCCGTAATCGTGCCATAACTCGCCCGCAGATTGTCTACCAATAAGAGGTGCGGGGACACGATCGCGATATCACTGAGGGAAAGGCCCTCGCGTTCGTCCTCTGGAATACTCTCCAGCAAGGCCAGGATACGCCGCGTGACGGCGATGCCCCCTTCGGTCTGCGTCGCCGGTGCCGCCAGCACCAGACGCCACGTCTCCTCTTCCGGAAGGAATATCCAGAACGCGTCGGTAATCTCCAGGCCCTCTTTATCCGCTGCCTCCAGCAGTTTCCATCCCGCCTCCCGGGGAAACTCTACCAGTGTGCTCGTAGCCATTGCATCACTCCGTGTGTCGGTTCATCGAGGGCGTTCAACAGATCTTGCGCGTCAGCCCGTGACAGCGACGTTTCGTAGCGGAGGGCAACGCCCCAACTATCCAGCCGGTTCCAGTAGATGTCGAGATCACGATCCGCCCTCCTGTCCGCCGCGAGCACGGTATCCAGGTCCGCTGCCTTTAGCAGGTCTTTGAAGCTGTGGGAGTACATCAACCGTATTTCCGCCGGTTCGGGCGGAAACTCGTACTTACGGGTCTTCTTCGCGATGCACGCCTTGAGAGCGCACTCCACGGCGTACCCGGCCAGATAGTTCGCGCCATTCGGGTAACCCTTTTTTAGCAATTCTCTGGCTTCCCTCAACCGTAAATCGGCCAGTTTCTTGAAGCGCGCTCTTGTCAGCGGCATGTTTCACGTGCCCCTGTCGTTCACTCGGCGTCTCCGGACGCCGGGCTCGATCTATCCTTACCGTTTTTCGACCGTCCGAGTACCTTGTCCGACTCGGGCAGTCTGCTCCAGAAGGTCGCGCTGTTCCCAACCACCGACGTCGGTGGACTGCCGCGTATTTTCCTGATATGCGCTATTTTCCTGCGTAGGAAAATGGACTATTTCAGGAAAGTAAAGGGCGGCTTCCCGCGCACTTTTCCGGGCTTCGCCGGGGCGGCCGGTTCGTCCGTAGAAGGCGTTGTGCGTTCTCTCCATCGCCTTTATTTACAGCAAAGCGCGTTGACCTCTGCGTTGACCTCTGCGTCTACCTCTTGCTTCTCACGGCGATGCCGGTAACGATGTCGCCACGGCTCGCTGAACTGCTACTTCGTTGATGACATCTGCCAGATACAGTGCGATTTTAGCGCGGTCGCGCGTTTCATCCTGAGAGTACTCTTTCTTCTTAGTACTGATATGCTTCAATTCGCATTGGAGGTCTTCGACCGCGTCAATCGCTTCTAAGACCTCGCGCTTATAGAACGTCAGGGATTTTGAATGGCTAAGCCCATTGAATACCCAAGTCAATGAATGATCGATACGGGTTTTCAAAGAATCTCTTACGAACTTCTTGGTTTTTAATCGCGGGATGTAGTGCAGCGTGTGATCCTTTATTGAACAACCTTGCTCACATTCAGTCAGGAATTCGTATTCGTCGGCTGCGCCACATAACGCCTCCCAATATTCTTTTACTGATATGTGTTTATTCTCCCTATAGCGGATAGGCACGCCTAATGATTCGCACGCCTCCCTTAATACTAATTCAAACTTCGTACGCAGGTGAATTGCCGCAGACCTGAACTCTCCGAGTTCCAGGAAATGCAGAGCGCGATACAGATGATCTTCATCGTGCAATAGCACTGTCTTCTCTTCGCCACCTACGCCCGTGACGAACATTTCAATGTACTGCCATGTTCCATCATTGAGCCGTTGCTTGGCGATGTCATACCAGTTGCGGTCAAAAGTGAGCAGGATAATCTGCCATTCTGGCGACGAAAACTCTTTTGCAAGAATTTTCAGCACGGGCAACCGGTGAGCCATATCAAGGCCAGTTAGCACGTCATCTAATACGAGCAGTCGTGGAGCATTACTAGTTGCCCGCAGGGAAAAGGGCACTTCGATTTGGAGTGCGGCGAAAAATATCGCAAGCGCAAGCGCTGTAAGGCGCGCTTCATTGAGAACAACCCCAGGCTGATTCAGTTGTGTCGATCGAAAGACAGGAAGAAGGTGAATAAAGCCCTTTGCAGGCCATTCCTTACTCCCCTCTTCGTTCGGGTCTGGGGGAACGAGAGGGGGAATGGGTTCTGCAGCTACCAGATCCAGCTTAAGCGATGGGTCCAACCCATCTTGACGTTTGTCATCGCCCTTGAGGTAATCATTTGCCCGCTTACAGATTTCAGACAGGCGTATGCCGAAGTTGGTATTGAACGCGTCGATTCGTTCCTGCTCCGCGCTCCGCTGCGACTCCAAGAACCGGTTATACCGTGCGCGCAGTTCGTTATTAAAAAGTATAAGCCTGCTCTGAGCGGCTTCAGGATCAACGGCATTATCAGGTTGCCGTAATGGTTTGCGGCGCGGACGGAGACGTGACGGGAGTACCATCTGTCGGTCCACGGCCCTACAGCGGGAAAATGCTGATCGGCGATAGGGGGTAGATTTAGTATGACCAAAGCTATTAGTCGGGGGAAACGCCAACTGATCCGCTATCACCCTCTGGCCTTCTAAATCCATATCAAAGTCGCCCGGATATTTCACTCCTCCTTCCTCATCGTCTTCATCGTCTTCATCCGGCCACACTTGCGGGTCAAAGCCGATGATAGCTCGCGTCGTCGGGTCCATGATTACCGGGTCGAGACTTGCCCATTGCCGCCACTGCTCCCCCGCGGTGCGAATTGCCTTCCATTCTGCTCCGAACTGCATACCTGGCTTAGTAGGGTACTCCACATCCCGCAGCAACTCTTCCACCAGGAATTGAAAAAGGTTAATTGAATTTTGGTGGTAGTCGAGGAAATGGGTACGAAGGATCGTCCGGCATTCCAGGAACCCGGAAGTCCGTCGAATAGTTGTCGCGAACGGATCGTCGGGGCGTTTCTCGTTGATATTCCACTCCAATATGGATGAGGAAGTTTCACCTTTCACGCCAAATTGGAGTCTTACACGCCCCATGGGCGGATTTGCGTCCTCGAATCGGTATTTGAGATTTCGTGGGTGATCGCTATAGTCGTTAAACGGCCAATCATCTTGGTTGGGATCGAAAAGATGATAGAGGGCGCTGAAGAGCGTAGACTTCCCGGTACCGTTCTCTCCGTAGAGCAATAGGTTATTCCCACCGATTTCAAGCGGGGCAACCTTCTCTTTCGGGAAGCCTTTGAAATCACAGATTTCTATGCTCTGAATCTTGGCTATCTGCTGCGCACCAGATTCTCCGTTCCGGCGCTCCTTGCGTTCCTGCTGCTTTGCCCGCCGCTCACGGGCTTTCTGCTCCATCGCATCGCGCTGTACATCGATCATCGTGCATCCCCTCCCTCGATAGTCCGAACGACCTCTAGCGAGCCGAGGTGGAAGAGCGCGCCGCGCAAGGGATGGTCTGTGTCGTACAGCGTCTCGAAAAGGGCGCGCAGACGCGGCAGGCGCTCTTGCTCCGGGATTGTGTCCAGGTCCGGGAGGTCGGTCTTCGAGACCAGATCGAACAGTTTCAACCTGGCGGCGTGCAGGTCTTCAGGGAAGTAGAGTTCGTAGACTAATCCGTTGATGATCTGCTCGAAGTAGTCGCGCAGGAGGGTGTCGCGGGGTACGGTCGTAGACATCTTCTGAAGATGCCTGCTTACGCAGGTAACGTACTCTGTAAAGCAAGACACCGCTCGTTTCTGCGCTTTGTCTGCCTTCGCTATCGGGATTTGCTCTACATATTGTTTGAAGAAGCGGAGATAGCCGCCGCGTACCTGTGAGCTAATTTCAATGTAATACGCCTGCAATACGGAACTGTTCAGGAGGCCGAGCAAGTACATGTCACGACCAGGTATGAAGTAGGCTGTGTTTCCGTAGTACATCCCCGAATCATCGTAAGCAAACCGCATTTCCGGCGATATATCCGGTGTTACTATCTTAGGTCCCTCAAATAGTTTGTAATACGCGACTTCATCTTGTATCTCATACCATTCATAGGAACCTGGCTTACGCCCTCGCCAGCTACCGTTTGTTGCATCATCCCAATCGCGTGGTTTGGGGGTCAATTCTGGCTTCCACTCGGATAGATGCTTCTTGATGATCGGGTAGGCGTCAATGTCAATCCCGCGCCGCGTAAAGATCAGCCAATCGTCACGCCGGTTAACGAACCAGCGGCGAATATCTTTGCCGACAGCGAGCGGCTTGATGATCTCTGCATTTTTCTCATTTGGAGGAGCGATCAGGTCATCTTTAATCGAACCAGGTATGACGAACGCCTTGTTCAAGCCCGTCAGGACTCCCCGCCGAATCTCTTGGGTCAGGTAGTCACCTAATCGTGGGCCACGTGCTTCTATCCTCTGACGAATCGCCGTTGCCGCGTCGTCTGCGACCGACCACTGCGCCCCGTTAATCGCCTTCTCCGGCAGGCGGCGGCCCTTTTCCACGACCAGACGGCGAACGTCGGGATAAGGCGGGCCAAGCGACGCCACGGGAACGAAGATCGGCGTGGTAGTCGGCTTCTGCTTGCGCGCGAGGAACACCAGCGGGTAGGCAATGGCGTTCTCGAACACTGCGGCGTCTCCGAAGTCGATGATCGTCTCGATCTGGCATTGCTCGGCGATGAACCGGCGCAGGTTCTCCCCGTAGCCCGTGCGGAACCACTTGTTCGAGGAGATGAACGCCAGAGTCCCGCCCGGCTTCAGGAGTTTCACCGCCAGGGCGTAGAAGTAGGTATAAAGGTCCGCCGTGCCGTTGAAGACCGAAGGGTAAGCTTGCTTGAGAACGGGCTTGTCCTTGCTGATGCGCTCCTGCCGCACGTAGGGCGGGTTGGCGACCACGATGTCGAAGCCGTCGCGCATCAGGAACATTCGCTTGGGATCGAAGAAGCCAGCAGAAGCCTGGTGATCGTAGGGATTCCACGCCGATAGCCGGTCTGCGGCCTCCTTCCGCATCCCGTCCGCCTGGAGGGAGGCGCTTAGCTTCTTCCGCAGCGCCTCGTCTTCGGCGCGCCGCTTTGCCTTTGCCTCCATGGAGCGCGCGATGAAGTGAGCCTCGCGCGTATCCTCCAGTTCCCTTCGGAGTCGGCTGGTCTCCTCCGATTCCAGGGGGTCCTGGTCGGTGGTCAGGGGCAGCAGAGCGTTCGCGGCCACGAACTTCGTTTCCAGGTTCGGCAGCGGGAGGATGCCCAGGTTCGGAAGTGCTTCGTCAGCCCGCTGATCGATGACCAGCGAGATGAAACAGCGTAGTTTCGTAATCTGCACCGCGATCGGCTGGATATCCACCCCATAGATGCTGTTCTCGATCAGGAACAGCTTGCGGGCATAGTCGCGCTCGTTATTGTCCGCGAACGTCGCGTCAATGGCTTCAAGGGCGGCGTCACGCGATTTACGGTCGGGAATCTTCTCGGCGGCCTGCGTCTGCTGCGCTTTCCAGAGGGAGTTGTCCGGGTCCAACTTTTGCAGCAGATGGACCAGCTTCTGCAGCGCCCCCATGGGGAACGCCCCCGAACCGCAGGCCGGGTCCAGAATCTTCACCCGGTTGATGGCGCCCACCAGCGCCCGGGTCTGCTCCGGGTCCAGGTAGTCCGCCGCCTGCCGGTCGGCGTCCGCGTAGCCGGTCAGGCGGCGCAGCGCCTCCTCCCCCACCCCGGGAACCTGGCCGCCCAGGTAGGCCACCAGCGCCTCGTCCACCATGTAATCCACGATCTCGCGCGGTGTGTAGAATGAGCCGGTCTGCTTGCGGGCGGTGGTCGCCGTCTCCGGATTGTAGGAGGCCAGCAGGTTCTCGAAGACCCGGCCCAGGAGTTCGGGGTCCAGGGCGATCTCCTGCTCGACCGGCGTATTCTCCTCCACCGTGAACTTGTAGCGCGACAGCAGGGGAATCAGGCCGCGTACCGTGTAGCGCCGGTCCTTCGTGTCATAGACCGGGTTCAGGTTCACCGCGCGCTCTTCGCCGAAGAACAGCTCGTTCGGCACTATCACGCTTGGCGCGTGGCCCTTGTCCTCCGTAAAGCCGTCCACCAGTGCCGTAATCTCCCCCTTCGCGCGGTCGCGCCCGTCCAGGCACTCGAACAGGCCGCCGTTCAGGAACGGGACGCGCTCGACCAGGGCTTTGAACTTCTCCGGATCGGTCAGCAGCGCCTCGTAGCGCCACAGGTCGGTCTTGCCCCGGTCGGGGTTCTTGCCCTGGAATGGCTTTCTCACGAAACGACGGGGGCGCTGCGTGTCGTCCATCTCCGCGTTCAGCGTGGCGAAGAACAGGTTCTGAAGGATCGCCTTGTAGTAGGTGCTGGCCTCCGGGTCGGCAAACTTCACCACCAGGCCGCGCAGCGTCTCCTCGCGAAACAGCGCCTCCGGCACCAGCCCCTTTTCCTTCAGGAACCAGACGAAGATCAGCCGCGTGATGAGCCGGATCACCGCCTGTGAGCGCACCGCCTCGGACGCATCCGGACCGAACCGTACCCGCTCGCGCGCCCAGAAGTACCAGTTGGCAAGCTCACGGTAGAACTTCCGGTTCAGCTCACTGGTGTCGAGCGTCTTGCGCCACGCCTCGTGCAGCCCATCGAAGTTGGCGAACGAGTGCGCGCGCCGCAGTTCGTCGAACGACAGGTCGTGCAGGATCTCCAGGTGCGCCCGGTTCGGCTGCGGCGACCGCGAGGATTCCCCCGCAGCGCCGCCGCTGCCGTCCGCTGCCAGGGCGATGTCCTTGACCAGGGTCACCCGCCCCAGCACGTCCCGGTCCTCCTGGCCGGCGCGGCGGCTCAGGCGCCGGTCCTGCACCGCCAGTGTCAGCGTTTCCCGCTCCGGGTGGCGCACCAGCAGCAGCGCCGGCATGACGAAGAGCCGGTTCACCTCGCGCGTGAGCGTCGCCAGGTCGGTGCGGGTGAGCGCTTCCACGCCGGTCAGTTCCACGGCGAGGAAGACGTAGGAGTGGATGGCGGACGGCAGGATGCCGCCCTCCGAAGAGAAGAAGTCACCCTGCCCGGTCAGCGCCGCGCGCACAGCGTCGTCATCGTACTGGAACAGGCCCGCGACCCGCCCCACGCGGCCGAAGACACGCGCCTTCAGGTCCGCGGAGGCGCTTTCGCCGCGCACCGGCGCGCCCGGCACCGCCGCCGCGACGATCTCCTCGAAGTCGCCCCAGCCGTCGGCGTCCAGCGCCTCCAGGGTCCGCTCGGAGGTGTAGCCAAGCGCCTTCCAGAACGCGACCGCGTCTTCGCGCAGCCCGGGGTAGCCCGCCGCGCCCTTCAGCAGCGGCGTCAGACGCCCCGCGATCTCCCGCTTGTTCTCCTCTTCCGTCCGCAGCAGCAAAGCCTTCCGTTCCTTTCTCGTCTATTCCGATCCATCCCCTGGGCGGATTCGCCGTGGACTGAAGTCCCGGCTTCCGTGATTCAAGCCCGCCTCCGCGGGCTCCGGTAGTCGATGGCTGTTACTGCTCGTCCGTAGCGGCCCTTCGCCCGATGGAGCCCGCGGAGGCGGGCTTGAATCACGGAAGCCGGGGTTTCAACCCACGGCGGGCATTCGACCGCCCGCCGTCCTCAACACCGGCCGCGCACCCGCTACCCCGCCGCCGGGTCCTCGTGCCGTATGACCAGCCAGGTGATCAACTCGAAGTCCTCCGCCGAGCGGACGCGCTCGCTCGCCTTCGTCACCTTCGCCCCGCGCCCCCCGGCGAACAGCCCCGCCAGGTCCCGCTTCTGGAACGCTGTCTGGATCGCGGCTACGGCCTGAGTAAGCAGGGCGGAGTAGCGTGTCATGTCGCGCCCGTCGTTGGTTTCCGCGTCAAAGGCGTCGCACAGATCGTGCCACGGCTGCGCCCGCCCCAGACAAAGGTGCCGGAAGCGATCCAGAATCTGGCGCGCCCCCGTAAAGTTGAAGCGTACCACGCCGTCCTCGCGCATATAGACCAGGAAGTAGGGCGCGGTCGGGTTCACCGACTCGCTCTGCTTCCCGGCTACGAAGTCCTTTTGCCTCAGGCAGAAGATCACACCGGGGGGGATATCCGCCGCCCGAGCCGCCGGGACCACGGCGTACAGGCCCGGCGGGGCATTCTCCAACTGCCCCTCCCGGCCATTCAGGAAGCGCAGCAGGTCCATCCGGAAGTCATCCAGCGTGAAGTCGGAGAGCGTCACCGCGTCCGACATCTCCTCCAGGTCCAGCACCGTGTCGCGCAGCGCCAGGAGCTGCCGGTCGCGGTAGTGCAGGTCGCCCTCCACCACCTCCTCGATCTGGTGGGGCTGGAGCAGACCGTCGTAGCCGGTCGCCGTCACGTCCACCAGCGCCATGCGCGCCTCGACCCGGCTCTTCAGGTTCACGTATTGATCCAGATCGGCGGTCGGCCAGAAGTTGACCATGGTCACGCTCGGGTTGACGCTGCCCAGGCGGTCCACGCGCCCGAAGCGCTGGATCAGGCGCACCGGGTTCCAGTGGATGTCGTAGTTCACCACCGTATCGCAGTCCTGCAGGTTCTGTCCCTCGGAGATGCAGTCGGTGGCGATCAGCAGGTCAATCTCCCCGGGCGTGTGCGCCAGCGACGGCACCGACGCCCGCCGCTTGGAGCGCGGCGAGAAGTGCGTCAGGAGGGTCATGAAGTCCGTGGCGCCGCTGCCGAATGTTGTACGATTGCTGCCGCTTCCCACCACCAGCGCCGACTCCAGGCCCAGCTCCTCCTTCGCCCAGGCGTGCAGGGTGTCGTACAGGTACGCGGCGGTGTCGGCAAAGGCGGTGAAGACCAGCACCTTGCGGTTCGGCTTCTTCGCCTTGTCGCGCAGCAGCGCCTTCAGCTCCGCCAGCTTGGCGTCGCGCTCCGGTGTGACGGCGCGGGCGCTCTCCGCCAGCTTCCGGAGGCTGCGGCGGTCGCCCTCCAGGTCGGCGCGCCAGCGCTCCAGGTCCAGATGGTGCAACGGGATGGTGAGCGCGCCGACCGTCAGCGTCAGCGCCTCGCTCTCCTCCTCCTCACCCTCCGCCGGATCGTCCGTCCCCTCCGCTGCGCCGCGGTCCAGGACATCGTCCGCTGTAAAGGTCGCGGATGGCATCCGGGACTCCGACGCGGCAAAGGCGCCGATCTTCGCCTCCAGCGCCTCGATGCGGGTTACTGTGCGCTCCAGCGTCGTCGCGAACGAGTGGACGCTGCTCTCCAGGCGCTTGAGGAAGTTGACCTTCATCATGCCCACGAGGTAGTTCTCGCGCTGCACCTGGGAGAAGTTCTGCACCTTCTCGTCTTCGGCGTACTGCGCCGCGAACTCCGGCTTCAAGTAGGCGGTGGGGCGGAACAGCGCCAGGCGATAGTCCGCGATACCCCGGTTGATCTGATCGTAGGGCGGGAACTCGCCCGCGGTATCGACTGCCGGGAACAGGGAAACGGGCTTCTCGCGCCGGGGAAAGTTGCCCACCTGATCCAGCGAGTCGGCGTAGTAGCGCTGCACATGGCTGCGGGAGCGGGCGATAGTCACCTCGTCCAGAAGGGTGAAGAACGCCGATGACAGGCTTTCCAGCAGCTTCTTCGTCCCCACCTCGCCGTCCGGGTGCGCGCGGCGCTCCTCGGCCCACTGGTTGAACTGCTTCTGCGCCGTGTTCAGCACCCCGGAGAGGTTGGCGATCCCCTGCTCGGCGAACGCCGCGTCATCTCCGCCCGTGAGCAGGCGCACCTGCGCGCGCAGGTCCTTGAGGTCGTTGTTCACCGGGGTCGCCGACAGCAGCAGCACCTTGGTGCGCCCCCCGGCGCGGATGATGTCCTCCATCAGGCGCTGGTAGCGCGTTTTGCGCTTCCCGTCACGCCCGTGCGACTCGGTGCGGAAGTTGTGCGATTCGTCGATCACCACCAGATCGTAGGCATCCCAGTGGAACGTCGCCAGGTCCACGTCGCCCACCCGCCCGCTTTCGCGGCTCAGGTCAGTGTGCGACAGCACGGTGTAGGAGAAGCGGTCGTCGCGCAGCGGGTTCAGCGCGCTTCCGCTGGACGCCTGGTAGACGGTCCAGTTCTCGCGCAGCTTCTTGGGGCAGAGCACCAGCACGTGAGCGTTCTTCATCTCGAAGTACTTGATGACCGCCAGCGCCTCGAACGTCTTGCCCAGACCGACGCTGTCGGCGAGGATGCACCCGCCGTGCCGGTTGATCTTGTCCAGGATGCCCTTCACGCCGTCCTTCTGGAACGGGAACAGGGCCTTCCAGATGGCCGTCTGGTCGATGCGCTTCGTTTCGTCGGCGAAGCCGCCGCGCTCTTCCTCTCTGCGGAACCGCTCGAAGACGTGGTAGAGCGTCTTGTAGTAGACGAACTCCGGGCTCTGGTTCTCGTAGAGCTGGCTGAGGTAGCGTTCTACCTCAGCCGTGGCGTCGCGAACCAGGCTGGTGTCGTTCCAAATTGCGTCGAACCACGCCTGCAGCGCGGCGAAGTCCTCCGGGGCGCGGGCGATCAGGTTTAACTCGATGTTGTTGCCGCCAGTCCCCAGGCCCAGGCCGCGCACCGTGAAGTTGGACGACCCCAGCACCGCCGTCTGGAGCGGCAGGTCCTCCTCGAAGAGGGTTCCCTGTCCGCCCTCCGGCCCCGCCACCAGGTACATCTTGCCGTGCAGCAGGTTGATATGCTGGAGCGTGCGCACCTGCACCTTCTCGCGCACCCAGCGCGCGCAGTCGCGCGCTACCGCCTTCTGGCTCAGCACGTTCGCCAGCGCCAGCCCCTCGCTGTCGATCATGAAATGCTTCGTTTCCGAGCGCGCCGGGTCCAGCGCCCGCAGGAAGCGCGGCTCGCCGAAGAGGAAACGCATCCCGCGCGCCGCCTCCAGCTCGTCCTTCAGCGCGTCGTAGGCGTAGATAGAGAAGTAAGCGGAGACGAACGACAGGAACGCCCCCGGCGGGATGCGCTTTCGGAGAAACTCACCCACCGAGCCGCGGAGGTAGTTGTCCTTGATCCCGATGTCGGCGCTGCCGTCAGGGGGTGCCGACGCAGCGGAAGGGGGAATGACCAGGTCTTTCATGACTCCCTATCTGTTTCCGCTCGCGCCCGCAGGTTCCTCCGCGGCGGAAGCGGCGCTCTCTGCGGCGAAGTCCGCGCTCAGGAGCGATACCGCCTCGCCGATCTGGTCCTCCAGGGCTCCCTGGCGGGCGCGCAACGCCTGGCGCTCCCCGAGCGGCGCCGCGGTGACCCGGGCGGAGAGTTCCGCGTACTCGGCCAGAAGGTCTGACAGGGCACGCACGTGTTCGGCGAGCCTCGCGGCGCGGTCCACCGGGTACGCCGTCGCCGGGGCTGCCCAGTCGCTGACCGTCACGCCCAGAGCGCCGAGGGTGGCGGCATGGCTCTGCTGGAGCGTCTCTAGCTCCGCGGCAAGGGAAGCCAGGGCTTCGGCCTCCGCGCGTGCGCGCTCCCGAGCGGCAGCCCGCTCCTCGCGCTCCGCCCGCTTGTCCGCCGCCAGCGCGGTCAGCGCCGCTACAAACGCCTCCACCGCGTCCCACGCCCCATCTTCAGCATCCCGCGCTTCCCAGGGCGCCAGGAGGTCGGGAATGTCCGCGACCGGAACGTCCTCCGGCGAGGGAGCGGGGGCCGGGTCCGCAGGTTCGCCGGTTTCCGTTTCTGCCCCCTCCGTTCCCGCGCCGACCGGCGGCATCACGCCGACCGGCGGCATCACGCCGACCGGCGGCATCACGCCGACCGGCGGCATCACGCCGACCGGCGGCATCACGCCGACCGGCGGCGCCGTCTCGGCCGGGGCCTCCTGAGGAGGTGTACGCGGCTTCTTTGCCCGGGACCAGGTCGGCTTTTCCTCGGAGGGCACCTCTACCGCCTCGTACAAAGAGCCGGGCGGCGGCAGGAGCGCCGGAGGCGCACCCGCGCTGACCAGGGTCAGATCGTGCAGCGGGCGCGTGCAGGCCGTGTAGAGCGCCCGGCGCTCCGAGTCTCCGTACTCATCTGCATCGGCGACGATCACGGCGTCGAACTCCAGACCCTTGGAGAGGTACAGCGGGGCCACGCAGACGCCGCCTCCCGGAGGAAGCATCTGCGTGTCGTCGTCCAGCTTGTGCACGGCCTCAAGACCCGCCGCCTTCAGCGCCCGCACCAGGCGGCTGAGGTCCGCCCGGCCGCGACACAGCACGCCCACCGTCTCCCGTCCCTCCTCCCGGGCGGCGCGGGCCGCCGCCGCGATGGCCTTCGCCCGGGCGGCAGGTGTCGCCTTTTCGTCCAGCCGAAGCAGGCGCGGCGAGCGGCCCGAAGCGCGTACGTTCTCGATCGAGTGGCCTTCGCCCAGCACGGCCGTCGCGAAGTCCGTGATCTCCCGGCTCGACCGGTAGCTGCGGGTCAGCTCCGCGCGGGTGATCCTCTTGCCGAAGACCTGGGTGAGGCGCGCCCAGTCCCCCAGGCTCAGGTCCGGGTCGATCCCCTGGCTGATGTCTCCCACGATGGTCATGCCGCATGCCTCGGGCAGCAGAGCGCGCAGGTACTCGTAGTGGAGCGGGCTGTAGTCCTGCGCCTCGTCCACGATGACGTGCTGAGCGCGATGCAGGTACGGCGCGAGCAGGTGCCCGCCGAAGCCGTGTAGGAGACCGTCCAGCAGCAGCATCGGCGCCACGTCCTCCGACGGGATGACGCCCTCCTCCATCGCCGCGCGGATCTGTTCGGCTGCCTCCGCCGCAACGCCCCTCGTTTCCGCGGCCTGCTCCTGCCAGAAGGCCAGGTACATCTCGGGAACCGTGCGCAGGACCGCGTCTATACTGTTTTCGATCGCTTCCCGGGCAGCGGAGAGCACCGGCTTCACGCGGTCGAGGGTAGTTCTGGTGACGTAGAACGCCTCGTCGCCCTCAACGGCCTTGTCCGCTCTGGCGTAGCGGGCGTCGATCTCCCGGAGCACGGACGCGGCGGCTTCCCCGGGGGAAAGGCCGCGCCGCCTCGCTTCGGTGAACGTCACCGCCATGGTCTGACGCCCATAGAACACCCCCGGCTCCTCCCCCTGGAACCGGGCGTTCCCGCCGATGGAGATGTCCCGCGTGAACGCCGCTGCCAGGAGCGCGTCGCTGACGCGCGCCACGTACGCGCGGAGGCTTTGTGCGAGTTCGGCGGAGGCCCGGAGGGCAACGGCCGCACCTGAGCGTCCCCGATCGTCCCCCGGCGCGCCCTCTTGCCGCGGCAGGAGCGCGTCGTAGCGGTCGCGCCGCTTCTCGACCCGGAACATCTTCCGCGGCTGCCGCGCCTTGCCCGCGGCCTCCCCGTCTTCTTCGGCTCCCGCTTCTGAAATCTCCGGCGCGTCGTCCTGCTCCACGTCGGCTTCCGCGGACGGGCCGAGAGCCACCCGGGCGGTCGTGAGGCGCCGCCGCAGCGTGCGGCGCAGCTCCTCCTCGAAGACCTTCTGCTGGATGGCGTCCTCGTTCAGGTCCGGCAGGACGCGGGAAACGTAGTCGGAAAAGAGCGCGTTCGGCGAGAGCAGAAGCATCTGCTGCGCGGAGAAGCCGAAGGTATCGTAATCATCGACGCTGTCGATCCCCCGCTCACGCAGGACGCGCTGCTGCGCCTTCCGCCGGTCGAAGAGGAGCTGGGCGGCGCGCTGGAGGGCACAGACGGTCTTGCCGCTGCCGGCGGGGCCCTGCACCACCAGAACATCCGCCGGGCACCGGATGATGGCATCCTGCTCCGCCTGGATGGTCTCGACAATGTCGCCCATCTGGCCCCGGGCGTGGCGCTCGGCGAGCAGACGTGCCAGGAACGGGTCCTGCGGCACGAGATTCTGGTACTCGTCCCCGGCGCCGTCGTCCGCTTCGATGCCGACGGGCTCCGCATCGGACCCGGTCACCTGCTTGGGAGTCGGGGCAGACGGCTCTGCTGTTGCGCCGACGTGAGGGGCGTCGAGGCGCCTCCCCTCCCCGTCGAAGACGGAGACCAGGTCGCCGTCCCGGATGTGGATCACGCGCTTGCCCAGGAAGTCCACCGGCACGTCCTTCGAGAACCGGCCCTCCTGCGTACGGTAGTGCGCGGCCTGAGGCCCCGAGCACTGGCGGTACAGCGAGCAAAACGGCTCGCGATAGTCGTAGACCAGGTACTCGCCCGGCTCGTCCGACCGTATCAGCGCGCGCCCGATGTAAAACTTCTCTCGTTTACCCGGCGAGCCGTCCGGCCGATACTCCCGGATGTCGAAGCGCCCGAAGTAGGGAGCGTTCTGCGCTTCAAGCGCCTCCAACGCCTCCCACTCCCGCGCATACCCCCGCTCGAGGTGCTCTCCAATCAGCCCGTCGTACTCGTCCTTCCCCAGCTTTTCCCGGTCCTGGCGGATCTCCTCGCGCCGCCCGCTGATGCGCTCCTGAACCCGCTCCAGGTATGCCTCTTCCTCGCGCCGTACCTGCTCCCAATCGTGCTGCGCCATGGGGCTCTCTCCTTTCCCTCCATCCATCCACACCTGTCCACTCCGGGACCACCCTGCACGTTTCGTACCGGCTTAAAGCAGGTCCCGCTCGACGCGCACGACGACGCCCTGAACGCGGACCCCCTCCTCCACGGGTATCGGTGGGTACGCCGGGTTTTCCGAGGCGAGCAGGCGTTCGCCCTCCGGCGTGGTGGTCAGACGCTTCACCACCGCCCCCACCCCGGCGACATGGGCCACCACCATCTGGCCGGGCCGCGCCGTCTCCTGGGCGCGCACCAGCAGCAGGTCTCCCTCCAGCACCCCGGCCCCGGTCATGCTGTCGCCGGTCACCCGCAGCAGGAAGTCCGCGCCTCCGGGTGGCGGGGCCACCTCGCGTATCTCCGCCGCCGGGCCGTCCATCTCCGCGGAGCGGACCCCGTCCCCGGCCGCGACCGTGCCCAGCACCGGCAGCAGACGCAGGTCATAGCTGGAAACGGGGGCCGCGGCGGCGGCGGCGCGGCGGATGCGGTCCAGCAGCCGCTCCTCGGGATCGGCCTCGCCATCGTCATCCATCCCGCCGACGGCGGGGGCGGATTCCGGCAGTCCGGCCACAGGGACAGCGCGGCGGCGGAACCAGCGGCGCGACCCGCACCAGCCAGATGCCCCGTCCGCGGTCGTCTCCGCCCACTGCGTCACCTCGGCGCTGATCTGATCGGCCTTCGCCACCAGCACCGCCTCGGGCGTCTTCGGCAGGACCGGCGCGCCGAACTGCGGCTCATCATGGTGGGCCAGAAGGGCGTGCAGGAGTTCGTCCCGCAGGCCCGGCGGGAAGCCGAGCCGGTTGCAGAGCGCGCCGACCCTCTGGAACCCCAGGACGACGTGCCCGAGCAGTTCGCCGCAGTCGGTGTACTCCCCCTGCCGCCAGTTGTGCTCCATCTCCCACAGCTTGCCCACATCGTGCAGCAGCGCCGCCGTCAGCACCAGGTCGCGGCGCACCTCCGGGAACGGCCGCGCCGCGTGCAGCGCGATCTCCGCCACCTCCAGGCTGTGGCGCAGAAGCCCTCCGCGGTAGGCGTGATGATTGCGCTTCGCCGCCACCGCGGTCAGGAACCGGTCGCGCAGGCGCCCGTCCGGCCCCAGCGTCTCCGCCAGCAGCGCCGCCAGGTGCGGATCGGCCACCGACCCGATCAGGCGGTCCAGCCCCGCCACCAGGAGCGCGTGGTCCGGCGGCAGCGGGCCGGTGAAATCCTCCGGGTCCAGCGCCGCCGCCTCGTCGTCGTCCAGCGTCGTCACCCCCTCCACCGTCAGCTCTCCCCCGTACCTCTCGGAGTCGTCCACCCGCCCGGAAATGCGCACCACCGGCGGCGGCGCCCCGTCCGTGGCAGCGGCGGCGACCAGCGCCGCCACCTGCGTCTCCGGGAGGCTCCACGCCTTGGCCGCCCGCGCTCCCGTGGCGTCGAAGACGCACAGCGTCAGCTGCGGCCCCCGCGAGGCGTGGTCGCCGCTCGGCCGCAGGCGGACATCCCGCACCCCCACCAGCGCCCCCCAGACTCGCTCCCCATTCGCCCAGTCCCGTACCCGCCGCGTCGTCATCGTCCTTTTCTCCCTTTCCAACGTACTAATGCTGCCGCCGCCGGAGCGTCCGGCAGAACCTCGGGTTGCGGTACGTCGTCACCAGTTGGCCGTCCGGCCCGACCACCACCACCGTCCCGTCCGCCCTCCGCCTCTCTCGCTCGTCCAGAATCGCGCCTCCCGGCCCCCCGGAGACGCGCCGCAGGTGCTTGCGCCCCAGGAAGTACACCCGATCCTCCCCCTCGTAAAACCGCTGCCCGTAGCGGAGCGCCAGGAACACCGACTCGTCTGAAATCCGGCGCGTCCGCTGCCGCTCCTCGAAGTGCCGCGTCTTCTCCATTCTGAGCCTCCTGATGGTTCGCTTGATAGCTCAGTCGTCGCGACTCGGAGGCGTTCGGAAGTCGTGCGGAAAAAAAACGGCGGGTCGAAGAGTCCGGCGCCGCGGCGGGTCCTACGAAAGGGGGTGCTGGCCGCGGCCTGCCACCCGGCCCGTGTTTTAAGGAGAGACCGCCATGATCCAGCGCCAGCACCTGTATGTCCTCGCTCCCCTGACCGTGCTCGGGGGGTGGCTCCTGCTCTCGGCGGTCCCCCGGTACGTGCCCCGCACGGCGGCGGCGACGGTGGCGGTGGCCGCTCCCCTGCCCCGGCCCGAAGTCCCGGGGCTCACACGCGAGGAGGCGGGCGATTTCACCCGCGCCCTGGAGGCCGTGTCGGAGCGCACTGGCCTCGCCATCCTCGCCGAGGGCGCCCCGCGCGAGCCGACCCGCACCGGGAACGCCCTGCGCAACTGGCGCGAAACCGCCCCCTCGCCGGAGAAGCTGCTGGAGCAGGTCGCCGCCCTGTACGACTACGAAGTGCTGCTCAACGAGCACGGGCGCCGCCCCCAGAGCCGCGTGGCCGTGCTGGTGAAGCGCTACAACGACCCGCGCGAGCTGCCGTCGGTGACGCTGGAGGAGTGCCGCGCCGCGATGAACGACGTGGTCGCGCTGCTCGAAGCCCACGCGCCCCCGCGCGACCCCGCCCCGCCCGGAGGCGTCGTCACCCGCGAGAACTACGTGTCGCCGGAGCGGCGCGCCCTGCGCGACCTGTATCACTCGCTCACACCGGAGCAGCGCGCCGCGCTGGCCGGGGAGCAGGGCGTCCCCGTGGCGAGCCTGACGGGGCCGCAGCGGCGCGCCGCCGCGCACATGGCGGCCTACCTGTTCGCGCGGCTCCCGCTGGAGGACGCCCAGGGGGCGGCGTTCCTGCTCGACAACGCCGGCGGGGCGTACTTCCACCGCAAGCCGGTGTCGGGGCGCGATTGGTTCGGCGTCTCGATGCCCACACCCGGCGGCGGGCCGGCCTACTTCCGGCACCTGGAGGAGACCGTGGGCGTCCAGAGCGGGCCGGTCCCCGGTCCGGCCCCCGGCGCACCGCCCGCCCCGGCGGCGCCGCCGGACGGTTCGGTGACGCTGGCGGAGCTGACGAAGTCGCTCTCCGACGCGGAGACCGCGGTGGCGGTGGACCCGATGCTGGCGCCCAAGCGGGTGACACTGGCCGGGCGGGCGCGGGCGGACGCCGACCAGATCGTGCGCGCCGCCGCCCTGCTCTACGGGCTGGCTGTGGCGGAGACCCCGGCGGCGGCGGAGGGCAGGCCGCGCACGCGGACGCTGCGCCGCCGGTCCGCGCTGCGCCGGG
>Ga0065721_10050802_pt1 | contig 17853 bp, 25 predicted proteins | sample Mesricmetagenome_FD_59108 | JGI IMG/M metagenome (GOLD analysis project Ga0065721, IMG submission 59108) | Mesophilic microbial community from rice straw/compost enrichment Sample: eDNA_1 v2 (version 2) | ecosystem: Engineered > Solid waste > Grass > Composting > Bioreactor | place: USA: Davis... | reverse complement strand
CTCGTTCGCGGACAAGCGGAGGCCTTCCAGGAAGTGCTACGAAAACGCCCTGAAATACGCCGAGGCCAAGGGACTGCGGTATGCCGAAGGCTACGGTCTTTCGGGTACGCTGCTGAAGGGCGGGTGCGTATTCCCGGTCGAGCACGCCTGGTGCGTCGACCGGGACGGCAGGGCCGTCGATCCCACGTGGGAGGAGCCCGAGGCTTCCTTCTACATGGGGATAGAGTTCGACGTGTGGCAGGTCTGGCGGCGCGTCTCGCAGACGGGGACGTTCGGCATGTTCCATAAAGGCCCGACGGGTGCGGAGGACGTGCAGTTCATGCAGAGCCTCGCCCCTCACCTTGACCTGCGTCCGCGAAGGCGGCCCGGCGCCGGGGCTGGCCTTCCGAAGCCTTGAGCGGCTACGAAGCGGGAACGATCTCCGGAGAAGGCTCCGCACTCCTCTCGCGGTAGAGCGCGATCCCTTTCCACAGGAAGCCCGCGGCTTCTTCCTCGCTTATCCAGCCCGCCTCGAAGGTCGTGCCGTAAGGCTCCTCGTGGCGGAAGGAAGGACTGGCCACCGGATCCCCGCCGACGGAAAGGCTCCATCGGCTGCCCCGGGCGCGGAAGTAGAATGGCTCGCCGTCCACCGTTCCTTCGGCCTGCACAGGGCAGTTCCCGCCGAGGCTGGTGATGACGACGGCTCCAACGGGACGCACGGCCCTGCCCCTGTTCAGGAACGCGTGGATGTCCTGAGAGAGCTTCGCGGCCGTGACGTCTCCTTCCAGGCCGTTGTTGGCGAGGATGAAGGCGGCCTCGCGCAGGAGGGTCTCGGCTAGCGGGGCGATGGGCGGATTGTTTTCCATCGTGCGAGGATAGGCTGCGCGGTGGGGTCCTGCAATCGGAGGATTCCTGGCCGGGTCCCCAGGAGCGTCGGCACGGCTGTTTCCACGCGGTGTAGACCGCCCCGGTCAGCCTCGTCGGCCGAAACGGAAGGTACTGCCAGCCGGGCGAGTTCGCCGCCTGGGATGCGTTCGAAGCGATCGCAGCCGAGATCGGCCTCGAACAGGGACGTCAATGTCGAATCAGGGGCAGGCGGTCATGCCTTCGGCCGCTTCCGCAGCAGGGTATAGCTCTTGATCGCCTTGCCCTGTCCCTTCACGAACACGCGACGAGGCTTGTTCCCTCCGTCGAGCAACGGCTCCGCGCCAGGGACAGCGTTCTTGATGAACCACCCGAGATACATGTTGAGCGGGGTCTTCCCGGGCGTGTCTTCCGCGTAGCCTGCTCCGATCAGGTCCTCGTAGAGCGCGCGGACCTCGCCGTCGGCCATCATCGCGTCGAAGACGGTGAGGTTGAAGTGTTCGTCGAAGCGGCCGGCCGCGTCGAGCTCGCGGGCGATCTGCTGTGCCTTGGCATAGAGCGTGCGCTCCTTCTCGATCCTGTCCTGCACGCTCGCCGGAAGATAATCGAAAACCGCCTTCTCGACCGTGTCCTGCAGGAAGGACGAAAGGTCCAGCCCCAGGTCCTCCGCCTTCTTAGCCGCTGCCGCGTAGACCTCGACCCTGACCCTGAACGATAGCTTCGCGGTATTCTCGGACGTCATGCCTCGCTCTCCGTATTCCATGTTCTGCCGATCCCGTTAAAAGGTGGGGACATACGAAACATAAGAGGGGACCCGCAGGATGTCAACGGGTGGGGACATACGTGAACAATTCGAATCTACTCGTTACGGGACGCTGGATCCCCGGACGCAACCGTGGCATGAAAACCCACGGAGGGAGGATGAGGAAGTTCCTGTCATGGTTGTTCCGGCGGCGCCGGGTGCCGACGCTCGACCGCTTCGACTCGTGGACGAGGCCGTCCAGGCCTTGCAATCTCGTCGCCGACCAGATCGCCTATATCCACGAGAACATGGAGTGTCCGTACTGCAGGTCGGGGCACGGGCTGTTCGAGGGGCCGCGGGGCGGCGCTAGCCTCAACCTCTTCTGCGGCAATCCCGACTGCGACAGCCGCTTCAACGTCGTCGACCCGAAATTCGGCTTCGTCCCCATTGGCCAGTTCACGGGGCCATGCCCGCCTGAGTTCATAGCCGGGCGCAGGCGTCTCATCAGGATGGCGCACTGACCGCGGCCTGCCGGGACCGTGCATCGGCCCTCCTCGGGTCCCCGTCGATTTCGATCTTATCGATCCCGAAAGCCTGGGATGATCCGGCTGGTTCGGCCGCAACCGTTGTGGCCCGCAAGCGGAGATGGAATCCTTTCCGGAGGATGTAACGAGGGCATGTGATGTCGCTGCTGGAGAAGCAGAAGCTGACGCTGCTCGACCGGCGCTGCCAGAAGCGCGAGTTCGAGGTTCCTGGCGGATGGGTCCACAAGGCCGCAGGAGCCGCGCAGCGGGGCGACCGGTGGTGGCGCTGGAACGACGAGAGCTGGCAGCCCATCGACGAGCACGCCTTTCTCGGAAGCGACGTCCGCCTGCTGCAGGCCGTGATCACGCGAGCGCCCGAGCCGGAAGAACAGCCCGCCTTCAGGCGTTGAGACAGGAGAAGACGATGGCACGACCCGCAGAAGAGTTCACGAAGGCGATCACCGCCGCTGCCCCCGCTGCAGAGGCGTGCATGATATCAGGCGGCTACCCCGCCCTGGGGGAGAGGCGCGGCGAGTTCGCCCGACACCTGGCAGGAAGGCTGGAGTTCTCCTTCTACGAGATGGCCGCGGGTCCTGATCTGGACGCGGACAGGAAGTCCGCGCACCTCGAGCATCCGATGAATCCGGAGAATCCTTTCGACCGCGCTCCGATGGTCTTCGTCCACGTGATGGACCTCTACGGCTACGCGATCCGCGACGACTACTCCGAGTTCAAGGCAGAATTCACGCGCGCCCTCGAGGGCTGGTACGAGCCGGAAGCCGGACCCGCGGCGCCTTCCCTTCGCTAGGCCAGGAACCTCGCGTAAGTCTGGTCGTCGTGCTGCGTAGCCCCCGGGGGTATCGCTTTGGTCGCGGGGCCGAGGCCGTCATGTCCGATGCGGAGCGGGTCGAGCAGGTAGGAAAGCCTCTGTGCCCGCTCGGTATCCTCAAGGCTGTCCAGGATGAAGTCTAAACCGTCGCTCGCGAGGATGACCGTCTCGCCCTCTGGCACGTGGACGGGAGGCTCCCTTAGTGACGCTGGCACGTGGCGGCCGTCGAGCACTGCATAGCCAAGGGGGCCTTCTGCGTTCGCATGGCGCTCGCGCTCACGCAGCAGGGGCAAGATGGCCTTCCTTCCCGGATCGTCCCGGGCGATCTCGTCCACCGTCGCTCCCGAAGCGAGCTTTTGCATCACATGGAGGGCGCGAATGCGCGCGATCCGCATCTCAGCCTCGTCGCGTTTCAAGTAGTTCCGGAGGCCGACCCTGAATGGACAGTCGCCGACCCGCCAGATCTCGCGCCGTTCCCTTGAATAGATGACGGCGCTCGCGCCGGGAAAACGGATGTCCGGCGGCCAGCCGGAATCCTTCAGCGCGCTGGAGAGAGCCAGCGTGATCAGGTCGACGCATTCGTCCCGCGTAGCGTCGGCGGGCATCGCGGCGACCGCCCCATGGACCGCCGTGGCCGCGAACCGCCCAGGCGCCATGCCTTGGACGGCCCTCCCGGACTTGTCGGTGGCGCCGTCAATGACGGCCACGAAGCCGGAGCCGATGAACAGCGCGTCCTCGTTGAGGGTGTCTCCGAGCTTGCCTCGGCACAGGGTCTCGATCATGTCCATGCAGGGATCGTAAGGCGGAAGGCCGGTCACGTGAAGCGTTGAGCTGACGTCGGCGCAGTGCTAGCTTCGCGCCGCCGCATGGAGGAAATCGCCGATGGAAAGCTGCCTCGTCCTGGTTCCGAAGGAAGGGACGCCGTCGGCGGCCCTGATCGATCCCGGGTCCGCCGTCGTGAGCGACGGGGCCGAGGAGAACGGCCGGATCATGGTCTGGTTCGAGGGCAACCGCCACCGCGCCGTCAACCTGACGAGGTTCCATGACAGGACGGTCTGCGCGGCGGGGCGCATGTCGGCCCGCTATCTGACGGTCGCCCGGGCGAGTTTCCCCCGCGACGAATTCGAGGAGGCCGCTTCCTTCTCGATCGCGCGCCTCGCCTTCACCGGGATCGCGAGCCCTGTGGCTCTCGAGCGCTGGGCGGGCGAGAGCCTCGAGGACATCGCGGGCAAGACGATCGAGCCCGGTATCCACGGCCCGGAGGCGCTGCCGCCGTCCGACCAGATGCAGTGGCTCGGCCGGATGCCGGGGGGCCTCCCCGCCTTCCGCACGAGGGCCGGCCAGGTGGTCGCTGTCGCCGGCGCGGCTCTCTTCGAAGTGCTGGGGGAAGACGACCCGAGGGCGGAGGCGCTCATGCGCCGTTGATCCGCGCAAGGGGGAGGCCCGGTAACATCGGAATACGCAGGGTAATTTCCTGTTAACTGTTGGGTAAAGGATTCCGCATTCGCTGCCTGTTCTGTGGCATTTAGACACCCATGAACAAGACAATCGCGAGAACCCTGGCAGGCGCCGCCCTCGTGGCCGCGGCTAGCGCGGCCTTCCAGTTCGGGCCCCGGTTGCTCGGATTGAGTCCTTCCGATGCCGAATCCTGGTCGATGGCGGGCTGGACCCTGGTCCCGGGCCTGGCCGCCGCTCTCTGCGCCGCGGCGGCGCTCTATTCTTACGGGCCGGACAGGCGCGCATGGCAGAGCCTCGCCGTCGGCTGCGTGCTGTGGTCGTTGGGCACGGTGTTCTGGAGCGCCGATACCGCGGCTTTCCCGGGGACCGGCGACGCCGCCTACCTGCTTTCCTGCCTGTTCTTCATCTACGGCGTGTTCCGCTACACGGTCGGCAACAGGCGGGTGAGCTGGATAAAGGCCTGCGACTTCGCGGTTCCCGCCACGGCCGCGTCGCTCGCGCTCATCATCGCCTTCCACGGGAACCTCGAGGAATCGGTCCTGCCTCCCTACGCCACCGCGGTGGCCTTTCTCTATCCGGTCTGCTGGTTCGCCGCCGCCGCGTTCGGCGTCGTCTGCCTCATGCTCCATACCGAGGCCAGCCGGAGGCCTGCCACGCGGCTGATCGTGCTGTCGGCCCTCCTGAACGCGGTCGCCGACCTCTTCTACGGACTGGCCGAAATGAAGGGGAGCTATTACGTGGGCGAAGGATTCGACTTCCTCTGGACCGCGGCGTTCCTCGTCGTCGCATGGGCCGCGGCCGAGCACATGGCCAGCGCTAGGCGCGAGACGATGCACTTGTCCGGGGCCGTGGTCAGGCGCTTTCAGGCCGAGCCTTTCGTTCCGGCGGTCGCCGTCGGCGCCGTCGGCATGTCCTGGCTCGCGGCGGAGGACGAGATGGGCGCCTTCGCCTTGGCCGCCGCCCTAGCGGCCGTCATCCTCGCCGCGCTGATCGGGGTGCGCGAGCACCTCGTCCTCAAGGGCGAGAGGGCGCTGCGAGCTTCGGCGAGCGCGAGCCGCGAGGAACTCTCGGCGGTGCTCGAAAGCACGACGGACAGCGTCGCCGTGATCGACAGGGAGTGGAAGGTCCTCTACCTGAACAAGCGGGCTCACGATTTCTTCGGCAAGGTCGACCTCGCCGCCGGGGTCAGGCTGTGGGACGTCTACCCCGAAGAGCAGGGAGGGCCTTTCGAGGATTTCTACGTCAAGGCCTTCGAGACCGGGAAGCCGGTCGAGTTCGAGGAATACGTCCGGACCATCGGCCGCTGGGTCGAGGTGCACGCCTACCCGGACGGCGACAGGCTGACTATCTTCTTCCGGGACGTCACCGACCGCCGCCAGCAGCACGAGGAAATCCGTTTCCTCGCCATGCACGACGCCCTGACGAGCCTCCCGAACAGGGTCGTGCTGTTCGAGCGGCTCAGGGAGCGAGTGGCAGCGGGCGATAAGGCCGCCGTCCTGCTGGTCGATCTCGACGGCTTCAAGGAGATCAACGACACGCTCGGCCATCCGGTCGGGGACGAGCTGCTCGTCCTGTTCGGACAGAGACTCGTAGAGTGCGCCGGGGAAAAGTCGGTCGTCGCAAGGCTCGGCGGCGACGAGTTCGCCGTCATCGTGGACGGGACCGAGGAAGCCGCCGCGGCGGTGGCCGGGCGGATCTCGGAAGCCGCCTCAACCCCCTTCCCTGTCTCCGTCGGCCTCGCCGAGGTCCGTTCGAGCATCGGGATCGCCCTCGCGCCCTGCAACGGCAGCGAAGCGGACGAGGTGTTCCGGAAGGCTGACATAGCGCTCTTCCAGGCGAAGGGTGACCAGGCGGGGGGATACCGCTTCTTCGAAGCCGCGATGGAGGAGGACCTCCTTCGCGTGCAGGCGATGAAGGCCGATCTCGCCAGTGCGGTCGCCCGTTCGCAGTTCGAGACCGCGTTCCAGCCGATCGTCAGCCTCGCCGACGACCGGGTCCGTGGCTTCGAGGCGCTGGTCAGGTGGAGGCATCCGGAGCGGGGGCTGGTGTCGCCCGAGGAGTTCATCCCGGTGGCGGAGGAGACCGGCGCGATCTCCCATATCGGGGAATGGATGCTGCGCCGCTCCCTGCAGGCGGCGGCCTGCTGGCCGGACCGGATCGGAGTCGCGGTGAACCTATCGCCCTCGCAGTTCCGGAGCGGGCTGGCTGAGACGGTGAGGGACGCGCTGCGGGAGAGCGGAGTGGACCCTGCCCGGCTTGAGCTTGAAATCACCGAGTCGGTCGTCCTGCAGGACAGCGAGAGGAACCTCTCCATCCTCCACGCGCTGCGCGGGCTGGGCGTAGGGATCGCGCTGGACGACTTCGGAACCGGTTACTCCTCGCTCGCTTACCTGCGGAAGTTCCCGTTCACTCGGGTCAAGATCGACCGCTCCTTCATGAGAGGAGTGGACCGGGACCCCGAGGCGCAGGTGATCGTGAGGTCCGTCGTCGACATCGGCCGCGGGCTGGGCATGCAGGTCACGGCGGAAGGCATCGAGACGCGCCAGGAACTGGACTGCGTGCGCGCCCTCGGTTGCGACGCGGCCCAGGGCTACTTCATCGGCAAGCCCGTCCTGGCAGGCTCGGAGATCGCAGCCATGCACAAGGTCGACAGCGACCGTATCTGGAGGGGCGCGCCCGACCGCAGGCAGGCCGCCGACACCTGACGGCCCTCCTGCCTGTGTCGTCGGGTGGCGCAATCTCTCAGCCTGCTCTCAGTTTCCTGAGCAGTTCCCGGGCGGTACGGCTGCCCGTTCCCATGGCGCATGAGACGTTCTTCATGCATCCGGAAGCCGCGTCCCCGACGGCGTAGATTCCGGAGTGGGACGTGCCTCCCTTGTCGTCGACGTCGATGCGTCCGTCCTCCGCCATGTCGAGGTCGAGCCCTGCCGCGTCGATGCCGCCCAGAGGATCGCCGTCGGCATGGCCCGTGGCGAAGACCACCGTCCGTGCCCGGTATCGCTGCTGGTCGGCCATCTCGAGCGTGAACATCCCCTCCTCACGGGCGACCGACCGCACGAAGGCATAGGCGACGTTGACCCTGCTGCTGGCCAGGTTCGCGACGTTTTCGGTGGCAATCCTGAGGGACACCTCGTCAGACGACCCGCTCGTCGCCCAGCCTGGCGCCCGCGGCATGGCGACGAGCCTGGCTGCCGGCTGCTCGCCGCCCGCCAGGAGAACGTCCGCGCCGGACTGCCCCAGGTAGAGGGCGCACTGAGTTCCCGCTGGTCCGGCTCCGATCACGACGGTGTCGAACACGCGTCTCGGAGATCTCCTCGTCTCGTAGCTGGTCTGGGCGGCGTCGGGCATGGTAGCTCCATGAATCCTTGTCGTCATAAGACGATGAGCGCGCGAATCCTTGTCGTCAACATTCTTGGGCGCAGGCCAGCTTGTCCTGTCGGGGCCGGCCGTGACATCATCGGGGTTGATGAACAAATACGAGAACCTCATCGCCTCCCTGGCGAAGGAGGGGGCCGGCACGATGAAGTGCTCCGGGAACTCCATGCTCCCGATCCTCTCCAATCCCTGCACGAACACCTACCGAAAGCAGGAATCCTATGACATCGGCGACATCGTCTTCTGCAAGGTCAAGGGACGCTTCATCGACGCGCACCTCGTGACAGCGAAGGACGGCGACCGCTACCTGATCTCCAACAACCACGGCCACAACAACGGCTGGACGCGGACCGTGTTCGGCCGCGTGGTGAGGTCCGTCGACCGCAATGGGAACGAGAAGGCCTTCTAAGGGCGCGGCGCCTGGGCGCGGACCCCCTCCGCGGCATCTTCGAGCCTGCGCTGGGTGGCGATCAGGTTGCCTGTCCTCATGGCGGACCTGCAGGCGGACAGGCCCGTCTCGATCGCCTCGGCCATGCCCTCGGCATCGTCCGCGTGGACTGCGGATACCCATTTGTCGAGGGCGGCCGCAGCTTCCTTGGCGAGACGGGGAGATGCGCTCCGCTCGCCATATTCGCCCCCGACGACCCTGGCGAGCTCGGACAGGCCCTCCCATCCGTCGGCGACGTGGCCCGGAACCCCTTCGCGGTTGAAGTGCCTGCCGTCGACCGTCACGGCCTGCCACACCTCGGCCGCCGACGGCACCGGAGTGACCGCGGCAGCGGCGACTGCCTCCTCCCGGCTCTCCGGACGGTGGCTCATCGTCTCCCGCGCGTGCTAGGTAGCGATCGTGCCGTCCCTGCCGTCCGGACCGCTCCTCTCGATCATCCTCTCGAACTGCTCAGGGGTGGCTTCCTTCGGATGCCAGGTGCCCTTGTCCGCGCCCAAGGGGTAAAATCCGCAAAGCGTGCAAGGCTGCCTGAAGGATGGGCATCCGCATCCGCCGCATGCCTGGAGGTGAAAGGGCGAGTGGCGCTTCAGCATGCGCTCCGCGTTCCGGCCGATCTCCTCGACCGCCTCGGCGATCCTGATGTCCCTGCCCGCTTCCATGGCAGCCGCTCCCGGTTCCTGTCGTTGCAAGCTGCGGCGGCGGCCGGAATTGGACAAGCGCGGCCGCCGATCAGACACTGAAGAGGCAACTCAAGGGGGCTGTCATGCGTGGGCCTGGACCGATCAAGATCTGAGCGACGACGGGGAGGGCTGCGCCCCTCTCTCGAGGGAGTCGACCCCTATATGGGAAATGCAGGCCGTCCTCGAGATGGGCGAGGACCGACGCTGGATCGAGGTGCTCTGCAAGCGGGAGGCGGCCGCCGCACCGATACGGAACCGGAACCCCCACGAATTCGCCTCGGCCGTGGAGCGGATGGCGGAGGTGATCGGCGTCGACATCGCGCCGAACTGGATGGGCGGCCTCTCGATCCGGAAAGTGGACAGCGCGTCCGCATGTAGGATGCGCCTCAGTCAGCCCCTGGGAGCGGCGACGGTTTCCTGTTCCGGCGCCGCGGCGCGCATGAGGTCGAGGTTCAGCCTGATGTGCTTAGCCTGGACGAGCAGGAGCGTCTTTACGTTCTCGTAGGCCATCTCCTGCTCCGGGAAGAGGCGGCGCGCCTTCTTCAGCATCGGCAGCATCAGGTCGAAGACCTCGCCGAGGTAACGTTCTTGCTTGTCAGAGGTTCATCCGGCGGCGCTCATCGTGAAGATGTTATGCGCCCGGTCGAGGCCCTTCGCGATGCTGGCCACAGGGTCATCTCCCATCCGGTTGTAGTAGATATCGTCCGGAATGCGCACGCCGTCCTTCTTCTTCGTCAGGAGCTCGACCGGGACACGCACGCCGGCGCCGAAGCGGCTTCCGATCTCCTCGAAGCTGACCGGATAGTCCTCGCACACGTCGTGCAGGAAGATGGCGGCCAGGGTCTCCTCCGGATTCAGCAGCGAGTGGGCGAGCGTCCGCGCATATCCGGCGATGAACATCTGGTGCGAGAACTCCGGGCTGAAGCCGTCCTTCCTGACTCCGTCATGGTGGCCCTGGGCGAACTCGAAGGCCTTGAGCGCGGTCATCCAGTTCCGCCCGAGCAGCCAGTAGCGCATGGAGCTCAGTTGCTTTGCATAGGCGGAACGGTCGGTCATGCAGTTCTCCTGGAGGTCCAAGGATGCGCCGTCAGGGCGAGAACGGCAACGGCTCCGGTTCGTAATGCCTCGTCCAGTCGGCGAACTCGCGCCAGACCTTCGGATCCCACGAACCGTTGGCGGCTCCGGACGTGGACGGCAGCACCCATATCCACGACAGGCCGATAAGCTCGTCCTGCGGCCCGTAGCGCACCGGATGGCCGAGGAACGCTTCGGCGGCCCTCTTCCCGTTGAAGGCGAGGGCCTTGGGCCTGTGCTCGTAGACCGCTTCCCTCAGCCGCTCCCGGTCGAAGCAGCCCGGCGGCAGCTCCGCGTCCATTCCGCTTGCGGACTTGGCCAGGTCGGTCAGCCCGAGGCCGTATTCCGGGAGCCTGCGCCATTCGGACGGCAGGAGCTGGCGGTCGGTGAGTCCGGTCTCGTGGAGGACGCGCCAGAAGCGGTTGCCGCGGCCGGCGTAGTATTCGCCGCGCGCGGCGGACTCCTTGCCCGCCGCCGTGCCGCAGATGACGGCGGAAAGGCCGGGCCTCACCAGGTCTTCGAGCACTTCCCCGGTCAGGCCTCTTCTCCGTCCTTGAAGGCCCTGGCGGCCGCCTCGCGGTGGGAGTCGTTCACGTGCGGCCTCACCGCGGCGAGCGCGGCGGTGAGCACGGCGAGGTCGTCGGTGAATCCGAGGACCGCGATGAAGTCGGGGACGAGGTCGGCCGGGGCCACAAAGTAGGCAAGCGCCGCGGCGATCGTCGCCTTGGCCTTGAAAGGAGTGGAGGGATCGAGGGCGCAGTAGTAGGCGGCGGCCACGTCTTCCGAGAACGGGATATGGCGTGCGGCCTTCTTCGCGGTGCGGATCAGCCTCTCGCGGAAGCCCGGCTTGCTCACTTCCTCGATGGCGACGATAGCCTGCGAATCCTTGTGGTCGGTCATCTCCCTCTCCTCCCATAAGGATGGTGATGCGGTGCCTCGGGCGCAAGTCCGCGTCTGGCGGGTTTCGCGTGAAGGCGCTAGGCTCGGGTCCTCAGGCAGGAGCCGAATGCATGGACGCGCCCTACAGGAACTTTTCCGACATCCCGCGCCTCATCGGAAGGGGCGCCTACTCTGTGCACGTGGGACTGAAGTTCCTCGAGAAGCACCTGGAGGAATGGTCCCGCTATCCCGGCGGGCTGGATCTCGACCCTGACTTCCAGCGCGGCCACGTCTGGACGGAGCGGCAGCAGGTCGCCTACGTTGAGTACGCGCTCCGCGGCGGCCTCGAAAGCTCGTCTGGAGTCCTGCTGTTCAACTGCGCGGACTGGGATTCGACGTCCCGGGAACCTATCCAGCTCGTCGACGGGAAGCAGAGGCTCACCGCCCTGCTCCGCTTCCTGAGGAACGAGATTCCCGCCTTCGGGCGGGGTTACGGCGAATACGAGGGCAGCATCAGCGTGACCGGCGCGCGCGTCGAGGTGCACGTCAACCAGCTGCGCACACGCGAGGAGGTGCTAAGATGGTACCTCGAGCTGAATTCGGGCGGCATCGCGCACTCTGACGAGGAGATCGAACGTGTCCGGGCCCTGCTGGAGGAGGAACGCGCATCCTCCGGTCCGAAGCCCTGACCGGATCCTTGCGGGGAGCGGCCGAGACATGTTATCGGCATGTGACCGTCCGTGCCTGTCCGAAAGTGGCGGGCCAAGAGGCGACGGGCCAGCCAACAAGGAGCCCGTAGATGAAGAAGACCGTGACCTACGCCTTCGAGCGCGACGATGTCCGTCAGCTTTCCGCCGGATTCGTCATGGAAGCCTTCAATATGCTCGAAGGCTACGTTTCGCCCGGCGAGACCGACCAGGACAGCCCCTGCCCGGGATACCGTGCATTGCGGAAGATGCGTGGAAACATGTTCACCAAAGAAGACGTGCAGGCCTTCGTTGAGTGGATGAAGGAACTCGACGACAGGGCTTCGACCCGCATTGCCGCCCTACGTGCCGAGCGTGACGCCGAGCCCCGCGACGAGCACAGCCTGAAGGCCTATGACGGCCTGATCGAGATGATGGAGGCCGGCCGCACGATGTCGCTCAGGCACGTCGCCGAATTCAGGGAGGCCTTCCAGGAGGAGGATTCGGCCATGCCTGCCGCGCCGGCGATGTAACGGCTGGTTTGCGCCAGGCTTTCCCGTCCGCGAGGATTCCGGGACGGGAGGGACCTGATGGAAGGCCACGACATCGTCGTATACACCGACGGCTCGCATTCGAACGGAAGGTCGGGGCTGGGCATCGCCCTCTGCCATTCAGGCGTCGTGGAGCTGACCTCCCTGTCCTGGGACGGGCTTTCAGGATCGACCGAGGCCGAGTTCCTCGCGGCGGCCGAAGGGCTGGAGCGGGCGCTTTCCTTGGTCGGACCGGGTGCCAGGGCGCTGCTGGTTGTCGACTTCGTCGAGGTGGCCCGTTTCGCCAGGGAAGGCGTGGCTGGACCGCGCAACGGAGCGGCGACCGCATGGCTGGAGCCTGTCCTCGAGACCGCCCGCCTCAGCGGCATCACGGTCGACGCGCTCGCCGTGAAGGGCCACGGCCTCGGCATGGAGGACTACACCGCCCACGAGGTCTACATGAACGGCGTTGCGGACGGCCTCGCCAGGATGGGGCGGCAGGGCAGCGAGATCCGGATGATGGTCGAGGACGACTCGTCACTGAGGGAGCGGATCAGGTCGGCGGACCCGAGGCTGTGCCCCGAGGACGGATACTGGCTGCTGAGGACCTGCACGGCGGAAGACGCTTGCCGGATCATCGGCGTCGGCCGAAACGTGATCGATCGGCTCGTCCGCCACGGATACCTGCATGTGGTGCCGGAGGTATCCCGGCTCACGACGAGGTCGGTCGAGAAGGTTGCCATGGAAGCGGCCAGGCTGCGCGCGGAAAGCGGTCTTTCCTTTGCCGTCGAGGCCCAGGAATCCGCGACGTTCGCGGCCTGAGGCGCGGTGGCAACGTGCCATATGTGGCCTGTTGTGACGTGTTGCGGGGCATAAGTGGTCATATATGATCCCTTATGCCGAGGCCGCTGGCCGTGGACACTGTCGTGGCGTAACGCTAACACTTGGTGGCCTTGGAGGGAGAGCAGGATGAGCAGCGTCGCTGTCTGGGGGGACAAAGTCGTCAACGTCTTCGTGTCGTGGGACAAGCACGCGTTCGGGCCGGAGTCGGGCTTCGAGGCGAGGTGGTATGGCCCGGACGCGTCGCTGGAGACATCCTACCCCGCCGGCCTGCGGAAATACCGCTCCAAGGAGGAAGCCGAACGGTTCGGCAGGCGCAAGGCGCTCGAGCTCCACGTCCAGCGCGCGCATGACATGCTCCGGCGCAAGGGGGACGTGGAAGACGAGACGACCGGGATCGCGGTCAGGCGCTCGGGAAGCGGATATTCCCTGCAAGCGGCGGCCGGAGCCGACGCCTTCGCAGAAGCGCTTTCCGTGGAGGACGCGTCAGGCCTGCTCGGCCTGCTGGCCTACGCCGCGGAAAGCGCGAGGTCGGAGCTTCGGCGGATGGCCTACGAAAAGGCCATCCCGGAGGATGCCGAAGGCCTCGGCGATCTTCCTCCCGAGGTGCTGGAGAGGGTCCGCGCCGCCGCCTCGCTGTCGCGCCGGAACGCGATGTCCCTCGTGAAGGAGGGGCGCGCCGGGGAAGCCGAGGCCCTCCCGCTTCGCGCCGCCGACGCATGGCTTTCCGGGCGGCACCTCGAGATGCAGGCGCAGCCCAGGCCTTGAGCCGGACGTCCGATCCTCATTCATCGACAGCGCTGGTCCGCCGCCTTCCGCGACGCGGGCATGCCTTGCGAATCCTGCACGGCTTTGGTAACAGGATTGCGGGCGTTCTCCCCAGACCTGCTGCCGGGTCAAACGAGTCCTATGGAGTGAACTGCATCGTGCCGGATTTTCGCGGGCGCATGTAATCGGCAGCGTGGCGCGAACCGCTGGAAAGGTAGGCAGACGCTTGCAGGTCATAGCATCCAGGGACGTCCTCCCCCACATCCGCCATCTTGCAGGCAAGTCCTTGCCGGGAGCGAAAAGCTCCCACCTTGCGGAGGCGCTCGCCGCAGGCCTCGGCCATGCGAGCAACGCAGCCTTGCTGGCGTGGCTGTCGACCGTCCCTCCGTCAGAACCGCCGCTTGCCCGGCTGTCAGCGGGCGACGCAGCTCGCCGGCTGGCCGAACTCCAGGGAACGGCCGATGGGGCGGAAGCGGCTTTCGCGGAAGCAGCGGCGCTCTCGGGTGCGGTCGTGACTGGCCCTCCCCTGTCGGCCGAGTCCGACCGGGCGGCCAAGCTGTTTCAGGCGGGCGGAGGATGGAACGCGCTCGGAAACCAGCTGCGCCTTGCGCATGCCGCATGGCTCCTGCAGTGGCGCATGGCCAGCAGCCGGATCGGCGTCGCAGACTTCGTGGAGAACTACGCCGGGGCCGGAGACCGGGACCTGCATCTTCGCCTCGCGGCCTGCGCGCAGGCGAAGCGCGACCTTGACCGCGAGATGGCTGACTTCCTGGCGGAATACCTCGTTGCCGCCGATGCGGAAACCGGGTCAGGCGAAGCCCGGGAAAGGCTCGCCTGGGGCGACAGCATATACTGGGCCTACGAGCCACGCCTCCGCGCGTTCCTGGACATGGTCTGCAGGACGTGGCCTGAAGGGGCCGACCCTCTTGCCATGTCTCCCGGGCCGCAGGTGCTGAAGCGTCTCGGCAGGCCCCCGGTGATAGTCGTGGGAAGGTCCTCGCGCGACCACGAGTTCGGGATCGCCGACACGGGACGCGACGATCCCGACGTCGGCGTCCTGGCAGGGGTGTGCTGCATGGCGCTTCTCAGGGCCGGAGAACCGAAGCGCGACATTTCCGCCTTCGCTGTGCTCCGGCCCGAGGGGCGGCGGGCCATAGAAGCATGCCTGTCACGGGTGTCTTTCGGCGAAGGTGCAGGCCGCGAGGACGGCGTCAGCCGCCTCGCCCGGCTTCTCCTGAAGGAGGCTAGCGCCGTCCCGGGATTGGACCTGGGCAGTTCGAGCCCCGTGATCGGACGCAGCCCCGTCGAAGGCGGAGACCATGACCTGTCCGGAGAAGCGGGTTGAGGCTCTGGGTCTGGTCCGACCTCCATCTCGAGGCGCAGAAGGCCATGATGCCTTCAGCCGCTCCCGCCGGAGCGGACGCCATCGTCTGCGCAGGCGACCTATGCGCGGCCGCCGACCTCGCCCGGATCGCGCGCCGCGTGATCGAGCGCTATCGGCTTCCCATGGTGTGCGTGCCGGGAAACCACGAGTTCTTCACCCCGGCCGCCGGCGGCGTAGCCGGCGTGGAGGAGTGCCGGGCAGCCATAGCGAGGGCGGCGGAAGCGAGCATGGACTGGCCCGCGCGGCTCTACGTCCTTGACGACGCGGCTGCCGTCATCGGCGGCGTGCGGTTCGTAGGCGGCACGCTCTGGACTGACTTCGCCCTCGGCGCGGAACCGGGCGACATGCCGTGGCGGATGAACGACGCGCTCGCCATGGCGCCGGACTTCGCCCGCATCTTCATGGAAGCCGGGAAGCGCATCTCGCCGCAGGACATGCTCCGCATGCACGCCGCGACGCGGCGTTTCATCGAGGGCGAGCTGGCCGTGCCGTTCGCCGGCCCGACGGTGGTGATGACGCACCACATGCCGCATCCGGACTGCACGCCTGCCGGACACAGGCAGTCGCCTGCCTCGTTCCTCTACGCAAGCAGCGAGGCGGCGTTCGGGGGCCTCCTTGAAAGCGAAAAGGCCCCCGCCCTCTGGGTATGTGGCCACACCCACCACGCCTTCGACCTGCACGTCGGCCGCACGCGGATCCTGTGCAATCCGCTGGGCTACCTCGACGCCGCCGACGAGCGGGAGAACGGCTTCCGCTGGGACCTGGTCGCCGAGGCCTGAAGCCTACGGGGCGGGAGAAAAGTCGGGCACAGGCTCCGCCGTCAGGAGCCTGCCGGGCCAGTGGACCTCGCGCCGCGGCGACACTTCGGCGATCCTGCCTTCGTGCATGAGGATCGTCTCGATCTCGATCGCCCGTCCGGGAAGGAGCCTGATCTCCTTCTCGTCTCCGACCGTGTAGGGAGCAGCGGCGTTGAGGGCGACCGTCGTCGTCCAGTCGACGTCTTCAGGCTCGCACAGACCTTTCACGAGGGCCCTCACGCGTCCCGGCTTCCCCGCGTCCACCCCGTGGTGTGCCTTGGCGTAGCTGCGGTCCCATGACCAGCAGACGCCGATGGGCCGCTCCCGGAAGGGGCCGTCGATCCAGTGCTCGTCGACGACGAGTTCACGCCACAGCACGATCGCCCCTGCATCGACGACGCATTCGCTGCCGATCCTCCCCATCTCCTCGCGGATACGGTCGGCGGCCATCCATCTGACGAAGTCCAGGAAGTCGGGATCGAAGCCTTCCTCCCCGTGCGGGTCGTAGTCTTCCGGGTCTACGAAGCCCTGTTCGCCTGCGTACTGCATCGCGATCAGGCTTCCCTCGCCGCAGTCGGAAAGGATGTCTTCGACGACCATCGCGGCAGCAGCCTCGCCGTCGACCGTGTCCAGCATCCTGTCGATGATTCCGTTCCCCATGCCGCGATCATCTTCGCCGGGCTGGCGAGGCGCAACGCGTGCCGGTGGAGTGTTTCACGACCGCGTGGAAGGATCGGAAAAGGAGGACGTCGGCATGGACCGCGAGTGGGTCAGGGAAAGGGCGGCGGAGATAGAGGAGGTGAGGAATGGCCTCGTCTCGATCGAGCTTGCCGACGCGGCAGGCGGCGCCCTGGAGGTGGCGGCCCTCTGGTCGGAGAAGGAACGCTTCCGCGGACATGCCGGAAGGGCGATGAGGGCGCTCGCGGGGCTTGCCGACGAGGCGGGGGTCGAACTGGTCCTCGTTCCGCGCTGGCTGGCCTACGAAACGGACCATCTCGATGGCGCGGAGGCGGATGAACTCGAACGTCTCAACCGCAGGCGGCTCGACAACGACGAGCTTGCGCAATGGTATGGCCGCCTGGGGTTCGGGATGACAGGCGAGACCGACGGGGACCGTCTGGTGATGCGCCGACCGCCGTCGGTCCCGGGTCCCGCAGCCCGCCTCTGAAGGCGAGGAGCCGCTGGCCCCGTCGCCCGTCCCGCCCCGCGGGCTTTCAGTTCAGCGCGATCTCGCCGGAGACGTTTCGCCACTCGTTGGGGGCGATCAGCTTGCGGTGGACGAAACACACCGAATGAAGCGGGCCGTCGAGCTTAGCCTTCCAGAAGTCGATGAAGGAGTAAAGGCGGGGGAACGTCGGAGCCAGGTCGTATTCCTGCCAGACGAAGCTTTGCAGGATCCTCTGGTGGTCGGGCATGCGGTAGAGGATTTCCGCCGTGGTCAGCCCGTAGCCCTGGAGCATCAGCTCTATCTCGGATGTGATGCGCATGGGAATCCCTCCGTATGCATGACTCCTGGATTGAATCCTGTGTCCTTACCGGACCGCCGTCCAATGGAAATTTTGGCGCTCAAGGCGGCCGGGTGCTGACGGTCCGCCGAAGGAATCCATCAACGCGCTGAATCGGACGGCCCTGACCGATTCAGGAAATGCGTTGGACGCGGGATTCCCTGTCGGTGCATCAAGCTGCCCCATGGAAAGGCACGGCGACGGACTGGACAGGCGGACGGCGACAGCCGTGTTCCGCATTGACGGCAGGCTCGACATGGCGCGCTTCTACGTGCTGATAGTGAGCGGCACCCTCTTCGGCGATCCCGCCCTGGTGCGGTGCTGGGGTCGCATAGGGACGGCGGGAAGGGTGCGGATAGACCTCTTCCCGACGGCCGGCGAGGCCGAGGTGGCGAAGGCGAGGCTGCTCGCGTCGAAGCTGAGGCGGGGCTACAGGCCCGGGCGGTCGGCTGGCGCCAAGGCCTGCAGGCTCCGTCCCAAGCCGTCCTGTG
>Ga0065721_10004961_pt1 | contig 17853 bp, 12 predicted proteins | sample Mesricmetagenome_FD_59108 | JGI IMG/M metagenome (GOLD analysis project Ga0065721, IMG submission 59108) | Mesophilic microbial community from rice straw/compost enrichment Sample: eDNA_1 v2 (version 2) | ecosystem: Engineered > Solid waste > Grass > Composting > Bioreactor | place: USA: Davis... | reverse complement strand
GACCTTCTTCAAACGCCTCGTCGACGCGGGAAAACCAAAGCTCCTCGCCCTCACCGCCGTCATGCGAAAGATCATCGTCGTCGCGAACGCGCGCATCCGGGAGGTCGAAGCGAAACTGACTTGATGAGGCCNATCGAGAAATAGGTGTTTCATCGCAGAGGCTTGACCTTTTGCCTCATCCTGAGGAAGGAGCGCAGCGACTGTCTCGAAGGACGAGGGAAAAGCCAGGGCGAGGGCGGCGCCTTTTCCGGTTTCCATCCATGCGCCTCGAGAGTTCATCTAAGTATGCAATGTCTTGGTGAAGAGTCGCGACGGCTGAACCGGACAGCAGTGCGCCTGCGCGGGAATGACGAATACGGAGAGGGAAATTGCGAAGCGGCGTCCCGCCCGACGCTCCCGCCGCAGGGGCATCCCCCGCCGCCCGCACGCCCCGCCGGTCCGTGCCCCGGAACCGACGCCCCCTCCCGTGAATTGACCGCGCAGACGACCGTGAGCCCCGCCATGACAAAAGACCGTGCCGCCGTCCTCGGTGCCTCCGCCGATCCCGCTTCGCCCGAGGCACGGATCACCGTCGACCTGTTCCTGCCGGAGGGGGCGCCGCGCGGCCTCGCCGTCACGATCCACGGCCGCAACGGCGACGCCGCCTCGCCGCACATGCGCAAGGTGATCGGGCCTTACCTCAACCGCGGCTATGTCGTCGTCGCCCCGAATCTCTCAGCATCGGAACACAACGACGCCGCCGGCACCGGCGCCGACTTCACCATCTCCGGCCACGTCCGCGACGCCCGGCGGGTGATCGACTGGGCGATCGCCGAGGCCGGACGCCGCGGCTGGCCGAGGGCGCCGCTCGCCCTCGCCGGCCATTCGATGGGGGGCTACGCCGCCCTGCGCATCGCCGCCGAGGACGAGGAGGGGCGCTACGCCCACGTTCTCGCCGTCTCGACCTTCACCACCGGCGAGCGCCAGCTCGCGGTGCGCATGCGGCTGGCGCCCGACGCGGTGGAAATCCTCGCCCGAGAATGCCCGGCCGCCGTCACCGACTGGCCGCGCCACGACATCCTCGCCGACGCCCGCCGCCTGACGCTGCCGGTCGCCGTGGTCGCCGGGGCGGGCGACATGATCACGCCGCCGGCGAACTGCAAGGAGCTGTTCGACCGGCTGCCGAACGGCGTCTGCTGGGCGGTGATGCCCGAGGCGCACCACTGCATGGAGGGGCCGACGTCGGAGGCGGTGATCGGCGGCGCCCTCGCCGTGCTCGAAGCGGCCCGCGCCGCCCGGGAGCCGCGCGGATGAAGCCGCCGGCGCCGCCCTTTCCCGACCTCGACGGCTGGATCGAGGGTCAGGTCCTCACGGCGAAGCGTCACCTCGCCGGCGCCCTGTCGCGAAGCGACCTCGTCCACCACCGGCCGGAATTCGGCCAGAGCGTGAGGCCGGCCCGCGGCTCCGTCCTCGCCTCGCCGGTCTTCGCCCACTGGGACCCTGAGCCGGATTATTTCTACCACTGGAGCCGCGACGCCGCGATCGTCATGGCCGTCGTCGACGACCTCGCCTTCGAGGCGGAGGACGCGGACGAGGCCGCCGGCTGGGCCCGCGCCTTCGCCGACTACGTCGCCTTCAGCGCGCAAAGCCTGCGCACCGACGGGCGCACGGTCGCCCCGAACCCGCTGCGGCAAACCACCCGGGCCGACTGCCTGCGCCATCTTCGTCCCGACGCCGAACTCGCCGCCCTCGTCGGCGCCGACGCCCTGCTCGCCGAGCCGCGCTGCAACCCGGACGGCGGGCCGGACCTGCAGAACTGGGGCCGGCCGCAGTTCGACGGGCCGGCGCTCAGGGCGCTCACTCTCCTGCGCCACCTCGCCCGTGTGCCCGGTGACGCGGCGGCTCTCGCCCTGGTCCGCCTCGACCTCGCCTTCACCCTCGCCCATGCCGACGCTCCCTGCCTCGGGCCGTGGGAGGAGGAGGAGTTCTGCCGGCACTATTTCACGGTGCTCTGCCAGCACGCCGCCCTGCGCGAGGGCGCCGCCTGCTTCGCCGCCCGCGGTGAAACGGGTCTCGCCGACGACCTGCGCACCGGCGCGGCGGCGACGCTCGTCGGGCTCGAGGCGCACTGGGACGAGGCGAACGGCGTCTATCGCGCCTTCCGGGAGTTTCCCGCCGCGAGCGCCGCCGAGGCGATCGACAGCTCGATCCTGATGGCCGCCCTCGCCGCGGGGCTCGGTTCCGATTCCGGAAGCGGTCGCCACGGCCTCGGCGACGAGCGGCTGCGGGCGACGGTCGCCGTGATCGAGGCGACATTCCTGTCGCTCTACCCGCTCAATCTCGCCCTCGGTCCGGGCGAAGGGCCGCTGATCGGGCGCAACGTCCGCGACGTCTATTTCGGCGGCAATCCGTGGTTTCCCAACAGCTTCGCCCTCGCCGAATACCACTACGCCCGCGCCGCGGCCGAGCCGCGGACCGAAATCGCCGCCGCCGACCTGCGCCGCGGCGACGGCGTCCTCGCCGCCTGCCGGCGCTTCGTGCCCGAGGATGGGGCGCTTTGCGAACAGATCGACCGGGCCAGCGGCGCACCGACCTCCGCTCGCCATCTGACCTGGAGCTACGCCGCCTTCCTCGCCGCCGTCAGGGCGAGGGCGAGGGCGCGGGCGCGGGTGCGGCTCGGCGCCTGACGAAATGCGAGCGCACCGCGGCCAGCGCCGACGGGTCGATCCCGGTGCGCCGCCGGCACAGCACCACCAGCACGACGACCAGCGGCACCTGCGTCACCGTCCAGGCCAGCGCCGCACCGAACGAGCCCCAGACCGGCACCAGCAGGCAGAGCAGGGCGAGCCGGGCGGCGAAGCCGATGGTGATGACGCGCGGATAGAGCGCTTCCTGTCCCGTCGTCAGCAGGATCGCCGCGGTCGGGCCGCCGAGGGCGCCGAGGGCGGTGCCGAAGGCGAGCAGCAGCAGGGTCGGATACTCGTCGCGATACTCGTCGCCGAACAGGCCGAGCACGAAGGGGCCGAACACCGCCACCGCGAGGCAGAGGCCGGTGACGATCAGGAAGGCGACCGTCATCACGCTGTGCAGCATGCGGTCGAGCTCCTCGCGGTCGCCGCCGTAGTGCAGCGTCGCGATCTTGCCGGCGGTGTAGCTGTGCAGGCCGGTCGAGATGGTGGCGAAGGCGTTGGCGATGCGGCTCGCCACGAAGTAGCCGCCGGCCGCCGCCGGGCTCGCCAGCGCGCCGATCACCAGCACCTCCGCATACTGGCTCGACGCCTCGATCGTCGCCGACAGCCACATGCCTTTCGCCCGGCTGCGCCACAGCGGCCGCTCGCCGACGTCGGCGGCGGCGGGCGCGGCGCGGAAGCGGCGCAGGACGGCGATGCTCTGGAACAGGATGCCGGCGGCCATGCCGGCGGCGCCGACGAGGAAGAAGGTCGAGATCGAGGCGGTGCCGCCGAGCAGCACGCTCGCGGCCATCGCCGCGGCGACGGCGAGGCGCCAGACGAGGTCGCGGTTCGGCTCGGCGACGGCGACGCCGGCGATGGCGCGCGAGGAGTGCGAGGAATAGTGCAGGGCGGTCTGGGCGAGCAGGAAGACGCCCGCCGCCGCTCCGACCGCGAAGGAGGCGTCGGCGTCGATGGCCGGGCCGGCGAGGGCGACGGCGACGCCGAACAGCACGCCGGCGCCGAGCGACAGCATCCAGCCGTCGGCATAGGCGCCGCGGCCCATGTCGGCGCGGCCGCGGGCGACGTATTCGCCCCACGAGCGCATGATCAGCGTGTCCTGGCCGCAGACCGCGACGACCGCCAGCAGCGAGACGGCGTTGAACCAGACCGCGAGGCGGCCGAAGTCGTCGGCGCCCATGCCGTGCGCGGCCAGCGAGAACATCAGGAAAGCGAGGCCGGTGCCGCCGAGCTTGACGGCGAGCGTCAGCATGGCGCCGAGCGCCGAGCGGCCCGCCGAGCCGGCGGCCAGCCGGCGCAGCCGCGCCGCGGGCGAAAGCATCGCTCCGTCGCCGGCGATCGCACCGTCGCTCATCGGGTCCCGGTCCAGATCATGTTAACCCTGTTCCGTGGATTTGGAGGATTTTCCTCCGGCAACGCCAGAAAACGGGGGAATTCTGCGCGACCATGATGCTATTGCATAACCAAGGCTGATGAAGACTTACCTGCTTTAAGCGCATAAGGCGAAAATTCGTGTCAAACGTCGCAGTCAAAAGCACCGGTATGGTTGACGAAACCTTTACGGTGCCCTCGCAGGGCGGCCGTCCGGTCGCCTTCGGTGCGTCGGCGGGCTTCTTCCACCCGGCGGCGGGGCCGGTCGGCGTGCTGCTCTGCTCGCCCTGGGGCTACGAGGAACTCTGCTGCCACAAGAGCTGGCGCGTCCTCGCCGAGCATTGCGCCGGCGCCGGATTCCCGACGCTGCGTTTCGACTATCCCGGCTGCGGCGACGGCCTCGGCGCCATGGACGGCGTCGACGACGTCGTGGCGTGGATCGAGGCGGTGCGGCAGGCGGCGGCCGAACTGAAGCGGCTCGCGGGCGTGCGCCGCGTCATCCTCGCCGGCCAGGGCCTCGGGGCGCTGCTCGCGCGCGAGGCGGCGCCCTCGGTCGAGGGGCTCGTGGCGGTGGTGCTGATGGCCCCGACCGCCGGCGGCCGGCGCTGGGCCCGCGAACTCGCCGCCTGGTCGGCGATGATCGACGGTGCGATCGGCCTCGAACGCGGCCCGCTCGCCGACGGCGCGATCGACGTCGCCGGCTTCCGGATGACCCCGGCCCTCGCCGCCTCGATCCGGGCGATCGACCACGCCCGCGCCGCCCCCTCGGTGGCGGTGCCCCATCTGCTGCTGGCCCGGCCCGGCCGCGACGACGACTACCGCGACCGCCTCGCCGCCGCCGGAGCGACGCTCGAGACCCTGCCCTACGACGGCTACGACGCCCTCGTCGGCGATCCGACCTCGGCGGTGGTGCCGCGGGCGGCGATCGAAGCCCTGCGCGACTGGCTGGTCCGTCGCTTCCCCACCGCCGGGCGCGCCGCCGGCCCGCGCATCGCCTCGTCGTCCCGGCTGCCGTCGCGGGCCTTCGCCGAGGAGGGGATGCGCTTCGGGCCGGACGGACGGCTGTTCGGCATCCTGACGACGCCGGCGGCCCTCGGCGACGGCCCGACGACCGCGGCCATCCTGCTCAATTCCGGCTACGACCACCACATCGGCTGGGCGCGGAGCGCGGTCGACCAGGCCCGCGCGCTGGCCGAGGCCGGCGTCGCCGCCTTCCGCGTCGACGGTGCCCGCATCGGCGACAGCCCGGCCCACGACGACAGCCCGCGCCAGGTGCTCTACTCGGACGCCCAGATCGCCGACGTCTCGGCGGCGATCGACGTCCTGCTGTTCCGCGGTTTCGAGCGGGTGCTGCTCGTCGGCCGCTGCAGCGGCGCCTATCTCGCCCTCGGTGCGGCCGTCGCCGATCCGCGGGTCGGTGGCGTCGTGCTCGTCAACATCCGCCGCCTCGTCTGGGATCCGGACGAGGACGTCGACGAGGCGATCCGCAACAGCTTCCGCTCGCTGTCGAACTACGGCTCCCGGCTGCTGCGTCTCGACACCCTGCGCCGCCTCGTCACCGGCGACATCGACGTTCGGCGGGTCGGCGGCGACATCCTGCGCCGCCTCGCCCAGCGCGCCGGCGTCCGTCTCGCCCCGGTCACCGGCCGGCTCACCAAATACGCCCGGCTCTACCGCGAGGTCCGCCGCCGCTTCGATCTGCTCGAGGCGCGCGGCTGCCGGGTGTCGATGGTGTTCAGCGAGGGCGACGGCGGTCTCGACGAACTCGCCACCTATTTCGGCTCCGGCGGCCGCCGGCTCGCCGCCTATCCCAACGTCTCGCTGACGCTGGTGCCGGAGGCCGACCACAACATGACGCCGGCCCCGGCCCGCGCGGCCCTGCGCGCCCACGTGGTCGATTTCGCCTGCAGGGAATGAAGAACCGGGGCGCCGGGAGCGAGTGCCCCGTGCACCCTCAGCGCTCGCCGGAGCGGCCCGGTGGCGGCAGGATGATGGTCTCGGCCGGCCCGCCGCGGCGCTGGTAGTCGTCCGGGTCGAGATCGACCACGCCCGCCCCCTCGCGGCGGGTGCGCACCACCACGGTCATCCGGCTGCGGACGAGACCGACGAGGGCGCGGCGCACCTGCGGGATCAGCAGCAGGAAGCCGAAGGCGGAGGTGACGAAGCCCGGCGTCAGCACCATCAGCGCCGCCACCAGCAGCAGCACCCCCTGGATCATCTCCTCGCCCGGCACCCGGCCGGCGTCCATCTCCGCGCGCATCCGCGTCAGCAGGGCGAAGCCCTGGGCGCGCAGCAGCGCCGCTCCGATCAGGATGCCTGCGAGGATCAGGCCGAGGGTGGCGAGCACGCCGATCTTGGAACCGACGAGAATGAAGACGGCGATCTCGATCGCCGGCAGCGCCAGGATGAAGAGCGGCACGAGGAGTGCGAAGGGGCCCATGAAGCGGTCTGCCTTGCCTTTCGAAGTCGATCGACCGGCCGGGCCTCGCGGCGCGGCGGTCACGTCTCCATCATCTAGGAAGATCGCGGCGCGATTGCATCGGGGACGCGGGAGATTTCGGCCTCGCGGGCTTCCGCCCGACGCCGCCGCGCCGATCCGCGCCGATCGCCGGGGCTCGCCGACGTGCTATCACGGAGCGAATCGAGCGAAGGGAGGCCCGTGATGCGGACATTCTACGAAGGCGGACGCGGCGACGTGCTGGCGGGCGAGGCGATGATCGCGACCTCGCACCCGCTCTCCACCGCGGCGGGTGTCGAGATCCTCGCCGCCGGCGGCAACGCGGTCGACGCGGCGCTGGCCGCCGTCGCCGTGCAATGCGTGGTCGACCCGCTGATGACCGGCCTCGGCGGCGACTGTTTCGCGCTGATCGCCCCGGCAAAGGGCGAGGTGCTGGCGCTCAACGGCTCCGGCCGGGCGCCGATGGCGGCGAGCGTCGAGGCGCTGGCCGGCCGCGGCGTCACCGGCGAAATCCCCGAGGGCAGCGCCCATGCGGTGACGGTGCCGGGCGCCGTCTCGGCCTGGTGCGCGATGCACGCCGCCAGGGGCTCGATGCCGCTCGACCGCCTGTTCGCCCGCGCCGTCCGCTACGCGGAGGAGGGCTATCCGGTGACGCCGCGCGTCGCCTTCGACTGGGCCGGCAGCACGGCGACCGTCGCCGCCGATCCCCATGCCGCCGCCCTGTTCCTGCCCGGCGGCCGCGCCCCGGTCGCCGGCGAGCGCCACGCCCAGCCGCTGCTCGCCGCGCGCCTGCGCGAGATCGCAAAGGGCGGCGCCGCCGCCTTTTACCGCGGGCCGACCGCCGCGGCGATGGTGGCCCGGCTCCAGGCCCTCGGCGGCCTTCACACGCAGGACGACTTCGCGCGCGCCGAGGCCGGCGCCGAATGGGTGAAGCCGATCTCGACCTCCTACCGCGGCCACGACGTCTACGAATGCCCGCCCAACGGCCAGGGCCTCGCCGCGCTGATGATGCTGAACACCCTCGCCGGCTTCGATCTCGGAGAGGGTCTCGGCGAGGCCGAGCGCATCCATCTCCACGCCGAGGCGACCAAGCTCGCCTATCACCACCGCGACGCGCTGATCTGCGACGTGGCCCACTTGCCGCATCCGGTGGAGACGCTGCTCTCGGAGGCGGTGGCGGCGAGCCTTCGCGGGCGCATCCGCCGCGACCGGGCGATGGCGCCGGCGCTGTGGGACGAGCCGGAGCACCGCGACACCGTCTATCTCTGTGTCGTCGACCGCGACGGCACGGCGGTGTCGCTGATCAACTCGATCTTCCATCACTTCGGCTCGGGCCTGCTCGACCCGGCGACCGGCATCCTGTTCCACAACCGCGGCGCCTCCTTCCGCCTGATCGAGGGCCATCCCAACGCCATCGGCCCCGGCAAGCGGCCGATGCACACCATCATCCCCGGTCTCGTGCAGAAGGACGGCCGCACGGTGATGCCCTTCGGGGTGATGGGCGGCCACTACCAGGCGGCCGGCCACGCCGCCTTCCTCTCCGGCGTGCTCGACCGCGGCCTTTCCGTCCAGGAGGCCATCGACGCCCCGCGCAGCTTCGCCTTCGACGGCGTCCTCAAGGTCGAGCCGGCGATCGGCGAGGCCACCCGCGCCGAACTCGCCGCCCTCGGCCACGACGTCACCCTCGCCGACGCCCCGATCGGCGGCGCCCAGGCGATCTTCATCGACCACGCGCGCGGGGTGCTGCACGGCGGCTCCGACCCGCGCAAGGACGGCTCGGCGCTGGGGATCTGACGCCGCTACGGACGGCTGCGACGCTCTCGCGCGGCGCCGATCACGGGGAGTTCAGCGGCCCCGCCGCGAAATCGCCGAACTTGCGCGGCGACAAAGGCTGCGGACGGTTTCGGGCCCGCCCTGCGGGCGGACCCGGACGCAGCGCGGGTCTGGCGGGCACTGGTCTGGCGGGCACTGGTCTGGCGGGCGTTGGTCGGCGCTGCGGCCTTCGCAACCGGCGTCTGCCCTGGTCCGGCCCGCCGGTGGCAATCCGGACCGTTCCGTGTATCGTAACGAAACGACGCGTGTTTCGGCCGCCGGCCGAGCCGACAAGGAGCAGGATTTGGCGCAGGCACCCTCCCTCTCGCTCACCCGGTCCGGCATGCTCGCCGGCCTTCTCGCCCTCGGGCTGGCCTTCGCCCCCCTCGCCGCGGCGAGGGCGCAGGACGCGGGCCCGCAGCCGGGAGCGGGCGAGGCCCCGGCACCGGAGCCGGCCGCAGGGCAGGGGGGCGAGAAGGTCTGGCGTCACGCCGCGGCCCTCGTCGGCGAGCCGACCTATCCGGCGGACTTCAAGCATTTCAACTACGTCAATCCCGACGCGCCGAAGGGCGGGCGGGTGCGGCTGTCGGACTCCGGCGGCTTCGATTCCCTCAACGTCTTCCTCGACCGCGGCGATCCGGCCGCCAGCGTCGCGCTGATCTACGACACGCTGATGACCCCGTCGATGGACGAGATCTCGGCCGAATACGGCCTGCTCGCCGAGGCGATGAGCTGGCCGGACGACTATTCGTCCGTCTCCTTCCGCCTGCGCCCCGAGGCGAGGTGGCACGACGGCCAGCCGGTGACGGCGGAGGACGTGGTCTGGTCCTTCGAGAAACTCGTCGCCAACAACGCCACCCAGCGGTTCTACTACAAGCACGTCACCGGCGCCGAAGTGACCGGCGAGCGCGAGGTGACCTTCACCTTCGACGAGACCGGCAACCGCGAGCTTCCCAACATCGTCGGCCAGCTGATGGTGCTGCCGAAGCACTGGTGGGAGGGCACCACCGAGAACGGCCGCCCGCGCGACATCGGCGCGACGACGCTGGAGCCGCCGCTCGGCTCGGGGCCCTACAGGATCGCCCGCGTCGATCCCGGCCGCGGCATCAGCTACGCCCGCGTCGACGACTACTGGGGCAAGGACCTGCCGGTGAACGTCGGCACCAACAATTTCGACGAACTGTCCTACGAGTTCTATCTCGACGACACCGTCGAGTTGGAGGCCTTCAAGGCCGACCGCTACGACTGGCGCACCGAGCTCACCGCCAAGAACTGGGCGACCGGCTACGACATTCCCGCCGTTCGTGACGGCCGCGTCGTGCGCGAGAAGTTCGAGCAGCCCTATCGCCGCGCCGGCGTCATGGTCGGCTTCCTGCCGAACCTGCGCCGCGACAAGTTCAAGGACGTGCGGGTGCGCCGGGCGCTCAACCTCGCCCTCAATTTCGAGGAGATGAACCGCACCCTGTTCTTCGGCCAGTATGCCCGCATCGACAGCTACTATTACGGCCTGCCCTTCGCCGCCGGCCCCGGCCTGCCCGAGGGCCGCGAGAAGGAGATCCTCGAAAGCCTCGGCGACATCGTGCCGAAGGCGGTGTTCGAGGAACGCTACGCCAATCCGGTCGTCGCGACGGCGCAGGACCACCGCAAGAACCTGCGCGAGGCGCTCGCCCTGCTGAAGGAGGCCGGCTGGGAGCTGAAGAACAACCGGCTGGTCAACGCCGCCGGCGAGCCCTTCACCTTCGAGTTCCTGATCGACCAGCGCTTCGAGCGCGTCGGCCTGCGCTACCAGGCCGACCTCCGGCTGATCGGCATCGAGCTGACGATCCGCGTCGTCGACAGCGCCCAGTACACCAACCGGATTCGCTCGCGCGATTTCGACATGATCTACACCGGCTGGGGCGAATCCTTCTCGCCCGGCAACGAGCAATACGATTTCTTCGGCTCGGAGGCCGCCGACAGCGACGCCTCGCGCAACTTCGGCGGCATCAAGGACCCGGCGGTCGACGCCCTGATCCGCAAGGTGGTGGGCGCGAAGGACCGCGACGAGCTCGAGGCTTCGGTCGCCGCCCTCGACCGGGTGCTGCTCGCCGGCAACTACGTCATCCCCGGCTGGACCCAGCGCGCCCTCAACGTCGCCCGCTGGGATCGCTTCGCCCACCCCGATCCGCTGCCGGAATTCTCCATCGGCTTCCCGACCGTCTGGTGGTGGAACCCCGACGGCAAGGCCAACGCGCGCAAGTGAGGACGCCCCGATGACCGACGCCGGGCGCCGGTCTCCGGCCCGAACCCACCCCGCCCGCGCGCTTTCGCGCACCTTGCCGCCGCGCCGGCGCGACGTTCTCGCCGGGGCCGGTGCCTTCGCCGCGGCGGCGCTGCTGCCGGCGCTGCCGGTCCAGGCCGGCCGGCGCTCGCACGGCCTCTCCTTCTTCGGCGACCTCAAGTACGGGCCGGACTTCACCCATTTCGACTATGCGAACCCGGACGCGCCGAAAGGCGGCACGCTGGTGACGCAGGTGCCCTCCTGGCTCTACAACCAGAATCCGGCGACCTTCAACACGCTCAACGGCTTCGTGCTGATGGGCGACGGCGCCGCCGGCATCCAGCTCGTCTTCGCGACGCTGATGAGCGGCGGATCCTACTGGCGCGGCGGCTCGCTCGACGAGCCGGACGCGCTCTACGGCTACGCCGCCTCCGAAGTGGAGGTCTCGGACGACGGCCGCGTCTACCGCTTCTTCCTGCGGCCCGAGGCGACCTTCCACGACGGCTCGCCGATCACCGCCGAGGACGTCGTCTTCTCGATCGGGATCCTGCGCGACGAGGGCCATCCGACGCTGTCGGTCGAGCTGAAGGCGGTCGAGGAGGCGGTCGCCGAGGACGCGCGCACCTTGCGCGTCGTCTTCGCCGAGGGTGCGGCGCGCAACCTGCCGCTCACCGTCGCCGGCGGCGTCCCGATCCTCTCCAGGGCCTGGTGGGCGGGCCGCGATTTCTCAGCGACCCTTTCCGAGGCTCCGCTCGGCTCCGGTCCCTACCGCGTCGGCGCCTTCTCCTTCGGCCGCGCCATCACCTACGAGCGAGTCGCCGACCATTTCGGCGCGGCCCTGCCGGTGATGCGGGGCCTGTGCAACTTCGACCGCATCCGCCTCGAATTCTTCCGCGACCGCACCGCCGGCTTCGAGGCCTTCAAGAAGGGCGTCGTCACCTTCCGCGAGGAATTCTCGTCGAAATTCTGGGCGACCGCCTATGACTTCCCGGCACTGACCGATGGCAGGGTCCTGCGCGACGAGGTCTTCGACGGCACCCCGGCCGGCGGCCAGGGCTGGTATTTCAACACCCGCCGCAAGAAATTCGCCGACCCGCGGGTGCGCGAGGCGCTGGCGATGGCCTTCGACTTCGAGTGGACCAACGCCAACATCATGTATTCGTCCTACAGGCGGACGACCTCCTTCTTCGAGAATTCGCCGCAGAAGGCGGAAGGCCCGCCCTCGCCGTCGGAGATCGCCCTGCTCGAACCCTTCCGCGACCGCCTGCCCGAAGCGGTGTTCGGCGAGGCGCTGCTGCCCCCCGTCAGCGACGGATCGGGGCGCGATCGCCGCCAGCTGGGGCGGGCGCAGGCGCTGCTGAAGGAGGCCGGCCTCGTGCGCGAGGGCGAGCGCTGGATCGGGCCGGACGGCGAGCCGCTCACCGTCGAATTCCTCGACGACGACAGCTCCTTCGAGCCCCACCACGCGAGCTTCATCAATTCGCTGCGCCTACTCGGCGTGCCGGCGACCTACCGCGTCGTCGACCCGGCCCAGCTCAACGCCCGCATGCGCGACTTCGACTTCGACGTCACCATCTCGCGGGTGTCGATGCCGCAGTATCCCGACAGCGTGCTGCGCCAGTTCTTCGGCTCGGCCTCGGCGAAAAGCCCCGGCTCCTACAACCTCTCCGGCGTCGCCGACGAGGTGGTCGACGCCCTCATCGAGACGGTGATCGCCGCCGCCACCAAGGAGGAGTTCGAGGCCGCCAACCGCGCCCTCGACCGGGTGCTCCGGGCGAAGTTCCTCTGGGTGCCGCAGTGGTACAAGGCCACCCACTGGTTCGCCTTCTGGGACGTCTTCGGTCGCCCCGAAACCCAGCCACCCTACGGCGCGGCGGTGTTCGAGGCCTGGTGGGTGGACAAGGACAAGGCGGAACGGCTCGGACGGGGGACGTGAGGGGAGGGTGCCGGATACGAAGGGATCGTCGGGAACGCCACCCCCGCTAACCCGCCGTTAACCATGCCGGCCCGCATGCTGCGGCCGACGCGAACAATGCCAGGACCATCATGGGCGCCTACATCCTCCGCCGCCTCCTGCTGATCATCCCGACCCTTCTCGGCATCATGGCCCTGACCTTCATCGTCGTGCAGTTCGCGCCCGGCGGCCCGGTCGAGCAGGTGATCGCCAAGCTGCAGGGCAACGACGTCTCGGCGACGGCGCGCATCTCCGGCGGCGGCAGCGACCTCGGCTCGACGGATTTCGGCGCCGGCGGTGGCGACACCGTCACCGCGCGCTATCGCGGCGCCCAGGGGCTCGATCCGGCCTTCATCGCCGAGCTCGAGCGGCAGTTCGGCTTCGACAAGCCGCCGCTCGAGCGTTTCCTGCTGATGCTCAAGAACTACGCCACCTTCGACTTCGGCCAGAGCTATTTCCGCGACATCTCGGTGATCGAGCTGATCAAGGAGAAGATGCCCGTGTCGATCTCGCTCGGCCTGTGGCTGACGCTGATCTCCTACGCCATCTCGATCCCGCTCGGCATCGCCAAGGCGGTGCGCGACGGTTCGCGTTTCGACGTCTGGACCTCGGCGGTGATCGTCGTCGGCTACGCCATCCCGAGCTTCCTCTTCGCGATCCTCCTGATCGTGCTGTTCGCCGGCGGCTCCTTCCTCGACTGGTTCCCGCTGCGCGGCCTGACCTCCGACAACTGGGACCAGCTCAGCTGGCCGGAGAAGATCATCGACTATTTCTGGCACCTCGCCCTGCCGATGGCGGCGATGGTGCTGTCGGCTTTCGCGACGACGACGCTGCTGACCAAGAATTCCTTCCTCGACGAGATCAACAAGCAATACGTCATGACCGCCCGGATGAAGGGCCTGTCGGAGCGCAAGGTGCTCTACGGCCACGTCTTCCGCAACGCGATGATGCTGGTCATCGCCGCCTTTCCGGGTGCCTTCATCTCCGCCTTCTTCGCCGGATCGCTGCTGATCGAGCAGATCTTCTCGCTCGACGGCCTCGGCCTGCTCGGCTTCGAATCGGTGGTCAAGCGCGACTACCCGGTGGTCTTCGCCACGCTCTACATCTTCTCGCTGATGGGCCTCGTCGTCGGCCTGATCTCCGATCTCGCCTACACCTGGATCGATCCGCGGATCGACTTCGAGAGCCGGGAGGTCTGATCCATGAAGATTCCCGCCCCCGACATGACGATCCCGTCGCCGAAGAAGCCGCGGCTGTCGCCGCTCAACGCCCGGCGCTGGCAGAACTTCAAGGCCAACCGGCGCGGCTACTGGTCGCTCTGGATCTTCTCGGTGCTGTTCGTGCTGTCGATGTTCGCCGAACTCATCGCCAACGACCGCCCGATCCTCGTCTCCTACAAGGGCGAGCTGCTCTATCCGATCCTCGTCGACTATCCGGAGGAGAAGTTCGGTGGCTTCCTCGCCGTCACCGACTTCCGCGACCCGGTCAACAGCCAGGAGATCGAGGACAACGGCTGGATGATCTGGCCGCCGATCCGCTATTCCTACCGCACCGTCAACAACGAGATGCCGACCCCCGCCCCGGCGCCGCCGTCGTGGATGCTGGACGAGGAGACCCGCTGCCAGCGCTACGCCGAGGGCGTCGCCGACCCCGGCTGCACCCTCGGCAACTGGAACTGGCTCGGCACCGACGACCAGGGCCGCGACGTCGTTGCCCGCCTGATCTACGGCTTCCGCCTGTCGGTGCTGTTCGGCTTCATGCTGACCATCCTCTCCTCGATCGTCGGCGTCGCCGCCGGCGCGGTGCAGGGCTATTTCGGCGGCCTGATCGACCTCGTGTTCCAGCGCTTCATCGAGATCTGGACCTCGCTGCCCGAGCTCTACATCCTGCTGATCATCGCCTCGATCTTCGTGCCGAGCTTCTGGCTGCTGCTCGGCATCCTGCTGCTGTTCTCCTGGACCCGGCTGGTCGGCGTCGTTCGCGCCGAGTTCCTGCGCGCCCGCAACTTCGAATACGTCCGCGCCGCCCGGGCGCTCGGCGTGCCCGACGGCACGATCATGCGCCGCCACGTGCTGCCCAACGCCATGGTGGCGACGCTGACCTTCATGCCCTTCATCCTCAACGGCTCGGTGACGACGCTGACCTCGCTCGACTTCCTCGGCTTCGGCCTGCCGCCCGGTTCGCCCTCGCTCGGCGAACTGCTGCTGCAGGGCAAGGTCAACCTGCAGGCGCCCTGGCTCGGCATCTCCGGCTTCGTCGTCATCGCCCTGATGCTGAGCCTGCTGATCTACATCGGCGAAGCGGTGCGCGACGCCTTCGACCCGCGCAAGACCTTCCGGTGAGCCGCCAGATGCCCGTGACGCCCTCCGCACCCCCGTCCGCCCCTCTGCTCGCCGTCGAAAACCTCTCCGTCGCCTTCGCGCGGCCGGACGGCGCGCCCGCGCTCGCCGTCAAGGGCGTCTCCTTCACGCTGGAGGCCGGCAAGACCCTCGCCATCGTCGGCGAATCGGGCTCCGGCAAGTCGGTCACCGCCCTGTCGGTGGTCCGCCTGCTGTCCTATCCGGCGGCGAGCCATCCCTCCGGCCGCATCCTGTTCAAGGGCCGCGACCTGCTCGCCGCCCCGGAGGAGGAGATCCGCAAGGTCCGCGGCAACGAGATCACCATGGTGTTCCAGGAGCCGATGACCTCGCTCAACCCGCTCCACACCATCGAGCGGCAGATCGGCGAGATCCTCAGGATCCACCGCGGCATGGGCACGGCCGCGGCGCGGGTCCGCATCGTCGAACTGCTGGCCGAGGTCGGCATCCGCGATCCCGAGCAGCGGCTGTCGAGCTATCCCCACCAGCTCTCCGGCGGCCAGCGCCAGCGGGTGATGATCGCGATGGCGCTCGCCAACGAGCCGGATCTCCTGATCGCCGACGAGCCGACGACGGCGCTCGACGTCACCGTCCAGGCCCAGATCCTGAAGCTTCTGAAAGAGATCCAGATCCGCCGCGGCATGGCGATCCTCTTCATCACCCACGACCTCGGCATCGTCGAGAATTTCTCCGACGAGGTCTGCGTGATGACCATGGGCGAGATCGTCGAGCGCGGGCCGACCAGGGCCGTCTTCGCCGACCCGAAACACGCCTACACCCGCAAGCTGCTCGCCGCCGCGCCCAAGGGCGCGCCGCCGCCCTCCGACCCCGCCGCCCCGGTGGTGATCGAGGCGAAGGACCTCAAGGTCTGGTTCCCGATCCGCCGCGGCTTCCTCAGGAAGACCGTCGGCCACGTCAAGGCGGTCGACGGCGTCGACGTCACGGTGCGGGCCGGCCAGACTCTCGGCGTCATCGGCGAATCGGGGTCGGGCAAGACCACGCTCGGCCTCGCCATGCTGCGGCTGATCTCCTCGAGCGGGCCGATCGTCTATCTCGGCAAGCCGATCGACGGCCTTTCGTCCCGTCAGATGCGGCCGCTGCGCCGCGACCTCCAGGTCGTGTTCCAGGACCCCTACGGCTCGCTCAGTCCGCGCATGTCGATCGCCGACATCGTCGGCGAGGGCCTCGCCCTCCACGCCCCGGACCTCTCCTCGGCCGAGCGCGAGGCGCGGGTGGTGCGGGCGCTCGGCGAGGTCGGGCTCGATCCGGACAGCCGCCACCGCTATCCGCACGAGTTCTCGGGCGGCCAGCGCCAGCGCGTCGCCATCGCCCGGGCCATGGTGCTGGAGCCGAAATTCGTGCTGCTCGACGAGCCGACCTCCGCGCTCGACATGAGCGTCCAGGCCCAGGTCGTCGACCTCCTGCGCGACCTCCAGGCCCGCCACGGCCTCGCCTATCTCTTCATCAGCCACGACCTGCGCGTGGTGCGGGCGCTCTCCAACGACGTCATCGTCATGCGCGGCGGCAAGGTCGAGGAGGCCGGGCCGGCCAAGGCGGTGTTCGGCGCGCCGAAATCGGCCTACACCCGCGCCCTGATGGCCGCGGCCCTGCGCCTCGAAGCCGACACCAGCGGCGTCGTCTCGCAGTAGGTCAGGCCGGCGCCCGCAGCAGGCCGTGGCCGATCGCCAGATTCTCGAGGCTCTTCGCCGGACGCGGACCGACATGGTCGATCACCTCGGCAGCGGCGAGGCAGCCGAGCCGGGCACAGGTGCCGAGCGGCAGCTCGCGCCGCAGGCCGGTGAGGAAGCCGGCGGCGAACTGGTCGCCGGCTCCGGTCAGGTCGTCGAGCGCGACCAGCGGGAAGGCCTCGGCGCTCGCCGTCTCCGCACCGCGCACCGCGACCGCGCCCTCGGCGCCGAGCGTCACCGCCCCGATCCTGCAGTCGGCCCTGAGCGCCTCGAGGGCGGTTCCCCGGTCGGACGTCTCGTAGAGCGCCTTCAACTCGGCCTCGTTGGCGAAGACGACGTCGACCGTGCCCGAGCGCATCAGGTCGAGAAACTCGCCGCGGTAGCGGTCGACGCAGAAACTGTCGGAGAGGGTGATCGCCGTGACGCGGTCGTTGGCGTGGGCGATCTCGAAGGCGAGGCGGCAGGCGTCCTTGGCGAGCGGCGGGTCCCAGAGATAGCCCTCGACGTAGGTGAAGGCGGAACTGGCGACGATGCCGGCGTCGATGTCGCGCGGAGCGAGGTCGAGGCAGGCGCCGAGAAAGGTGTTCATGGTGCGCTCGCCGTCCGGGGTGATCAGGATGATCGAGCGGGCGGTCGAGGCGCCGCCGGCGAGCGGGGCGGTGTCGTAGTGGACCCCCTGGGCGCGGATGTCGTGGCGGTAGATCCGGCCGAAGTCGTCGTCGGCGACCTTGCCGATGTAGGCCGCCTTGAGGCCGAAGGAGCCGACGCCGGCGGCGGTGTTGGCCGCCGAGCCGCCCGAGGCCTCGATCGCGGGGCCGATCCGCTCGTAGAGCGCGGCCGATTGCTCGGCGTCGACGAGCCGCATCATCCCCTTCGACACCTTCTCGGCGACCAGGAAGGCGTCGTCGGTCCGGGCGAGGATGTCGACGATGGCGTTGCCGATGGTGAGGACGTCGAAGGCGGTGGCGGTCATGAAGGCTCTCGGTGCGGGGCGGGATCGCAGGAACGGCCGGGATCGGCGGCGTCGCGGCTTCTTAGCGCGGAACCGGGGCCGATTGGAACCGGCGAGCGGCGGGCGAGGGCGCTCATCTCCTCGTGAGCGGGCGATTTGCCGCTTGATGCGCCCGGCCGGGGCGTGAAGGATGGCGATCCGCGGCCGGCGCGGCCTTGCCTCGTCCGGGGCGCCTCGCTCGTGGAAAGGGTGGCGCGACGCCGCCCCGGCGGGAACCCGGCGCTACCGGCTCGCCGCCGCCCTCCGCACCTGTCCGCCTCAGCCGCCCTCCG
>Ga0065721_10007220_pt1 | contig 17857 bp, 14 predicted proteins | sample Mesricmetagenome_FD_59108 | JGI IMG/M metagenome (GOLD analysis project Ga0065721, IMG submission 59108) | Mesophilic microbial community from rice straw/compost enrichment Sample: eDNA_1 v2 (version 2) | ecosystem: Engineered > Solid waste > Grass > Composting > Bioreactor | place: USA: Davis... | reverse complement strand
ACCGGGTATCAGAAACAAACGGCGGAACCTGTCCCGGTCGCGCCGTTCCGGTGAGATAAGAGCCTGCGTCGACTGCCAGCAGTGTTGCCCAGAGATGTTTGCAGGCCGGGTCGCGCGACTGACCTTCGCCGACACAGGAGCAGAACATGCGCAGCTCGCCATTCAGGCGGCTCAGATGGGTCTGGTACTCTGTCCCATCCCGCACAATGGCGTGCAGGTCATCAGGTGTCACCCGCGCGATCGAAACACGGTCGGCTTGCAGATACGCCTGTCCCCGAAATCGGATATCCCCTCGAAATTTGCTTTCAAGCAGTTGTGTCAGAGACACACCTGGCCTCCCTGCGGATCTGAATCAAACTTCCGGAACAATGGATGCAATCGGATTGAATGCATTTTGCCTGATCAATGATGTGACGTGAATTCCGGAAATCGTGGTGAAACCGGGTCTTCGCTGTGGCGAAGTCCGGCGGATCGGACAATGCTGATGAGCCCGAAATCGGGCGCAGCGATCCAGCGTAACGTAAGTGGCTGGTTATTTTCCAGACTCGTTGCCGGGAAATCTTGTGGCTCCGAAATTTCCCCAAAAAGATCAGACGACAATCCTCAGCATGAAAGTGTCAGCAGTCTGTTTTATTCGCAGAAAATCTGGCTAAAATACAAACTTTCCGTGCCGGTCCAAGTCGACACACGGGGATGTCGCGTGCGTGTTCATCCAACGACGCAATGGCGAGCCCAGAGGGACTGGACCGTCATTGTCGACGGGAGCGCCTGGATGTCCGTCTGGCGATTGGGGCAGTCAGCGCTGCGGACAATGCTGATGGAGAACGCAGGGTCAGGTGGCGCATCGACTTGTGCGAGACAGAACCTTGGGACTTCCCGAGCGACCTGCCGTGGATCAGCACGGAAAAACAGACTGAAAAATCACACTGAAGCGATCATCCCGGGGAAATTCGACGGACTTTCAAGACAAACGCCTCATATTGCGGTCCGGATGTCAGATCGAATGATCATGAACTAAGATCCGGATGTTCGGGGTGAAGGCTGAGTTCGGTTGAATCAATTTGCAGAAACGCCGCCCAGCGCGGCAATGGAGTTCATGATGGCCCGCAAGGGAGAACAGTTTGCCGGATTGTCCGTGGCCCTGATTACCCCGTTTCGAGATGGGGAAGTGGATGAGTCGGCACTGAGAAAACTGGTCGACTGGCATGTCGAGCAGGGAACCGATTGCGTCTGCCCCTGCGGAACAACGGGAGAAAGCCCGACGCTCAGCCACGATGAGCATGATCGCGTCGTTCGCATTGTCTGCGAACAGGCAGCGGGACGCATCAAGGTGATGGCTGGGACCGGGTCGAACTCAACCAGCGAAGCGATTCGGCTGACGAAGCATGCCAAGGAATCCGGGGCGGATGGCGCCCTCATGGTGGGGCCGTACTACAATAAACCAATGCAGGATGGCTTCTTCGCTCATTTCAAGGCTGTTGCTGATGCGGTCGACCTTCCGATCGTTCTTTACAACATCCCCGGGAGAACAGCGAAGAATATCGAGCCGGACACCATCTGTCGGTTGGCGGAACTTGCTCCGATTGTTGCGGTGAAGGAAGCAACCGGCTCCATGGATCAGGCATCGCAGATTCTGAATAACAGTGATCTGACGGTTCTGTCCGGAGATGACAGCCTGACGCTTCCATTGCTGGCCATGGGGGGGAGCGGGGTTGTTTCAGTCGTTGGAAACATTATCCCTCGGGATATGATGGCGCTGACGAAGGCATGGAAAGCGGGAGATATCGCTGAGGCGCAGAAGTGGCACCACAAGCTGTTCCCGCTTTGTCGGGATATGTTGAGCCTGGCCACCAATCCGATTCCGTTGAAGGCGGCGATGAAACTCCTGGGGCGGGATACCGGCGAGGTTCGATTGCCGCTGACTCCACTGTCCGAAGCAGACACGGTCCGTTTGAAAGGGACACTCAAGGCTTACGGGTTACTCGACTGACATTTGCAGAAAGGAAACTGACTCCCGTCGGAGTCAGTTTCCCGGTAGTTCACCTTCTGGGAAGATTCGCCCGCTTCTCCTGTGAGGAAGGCGGGAATTCCATTTGGAGGACACCGGAACAATTGCCGAAATGGCGCGTGGCTGACGGCGGTTGATGCCCCATTCACTGGACGTTCGATCTAGAAACAATTCCATGACAACAACTGCTTCCGAAAACGCCTTGCCTGCGACGTTTGACCGTTCGGTCTTCGAGCAGTTTCTGGCCGCCCGAAACGAACCGCAATGGATTCAGGACCGCCGCCGGGAAGCGTTTGAGCACTACCAGGAGCTGGTGGCTGTCGAACTGGACCCAGAAGAATACAAGCGTCTGGAACTGCGAACATTCCGTCCCGAAAAATATTCGATTGTCAATGAGGCTACGACCGCTCAGCAACTGTCGACGCTGATGCAGAATCGGGCCGAGTTTGGCGGGGCTGTGACTCATGTTGATGGGCAGTGCCTCTCCTCTTCGCTGAGTGACGAACTCAAGGCAAAGGGAGTTCTCTTCGGAAGTCTGTCGACGCTTCTGGCTGAACACCGGGAGATTCTCGAACCATACTTTCTCACTCGGGCCGTCGATCCACAGGCTGACCGGTTCTCAGCGTGGCATGCAGCGTTCTGGACGGGGGGAACCGTGCTGTTTGTCCCACGGAATGTTGAGGTCACCGTTCCGCTGTACAGCCTGATCAGTTTGCAGAAGGAGTTTGCCACCGATCTGAGTCATACACTGGTTGTGCTCGAAGAAGGGGCTTCGGCCACACTTTTGGAAGAAACGGCGTCGGCCAATCCGGAAGCGGACGGGCTTCATGTCGGAGCCGTCGAGTTGATTGTCGGAAGCGGGGCACGACTGGATTATGTCCAGCTTCAGAACTGGAACGAAAAAGTCCGTCACTTCGCTCATCAGTCAGGACGGGTGGCCCGCGACGGCGAGTTGAAATGGACCGTGGGGGCACTGGGAAGCCGGCTGGCCCACATTCATCAGGACGTTCATCTTGATGGCCGTGGGGCGAGTGCTCAGGTCAACGGAGTCACCTTCGCCACGTCGAAGCAGCAGCTGTCCTACTACACCCAGCAGACCCATCATCAGCCGGACACGAAATCGGACCTTCTTTACAAGGAGGTTTGCCGGGACAAGTCCCGCGTGATTTGGCGCGGAATGATCAAAGTTGATCCGGATGCTCAGAAGACAGACGGATATCAGCGGAACGATGCTCTCATGCTGAGTGCGGATGCCCGCACCGATGCCATTCCGGGGCTGGAGATCGAGGCAGATGATGTCCGGTGTACTCACGGAGCGACTGCCGGTCGGGTGGACGATGAGCAGATTTTCTATGCGATGTGCCGCGGCCTGTCTCGATACGAAGCGATGCACATGATCGTGGAAGGGTTCTTCGCGGAAGTTTATGACCGCATTCCGGAGGAATTGGTCCGGGAGACGCTCAGTCAGACCGTGGAACGCAAGCTTGGCATCGGAGAATAGAGCGTCTCGAAGTTGGGTTGGAAACAAGCGATCAATGAAATAAGCCCCGTTCGCGGCCTGACTGGCTGAGAACGGGGCTTCTGTTTTGGTGGGGGCTTAGAGCAGTTCCAGAGTTGGCATGGCTGGACTCTCGAAGAACTTCTTTGCCACCTGCATTGCAACCGTGCTGGCGAGCGTCATCAGAGGTTCCCGAACCGGACTCTCCTCCGCGACGAGTTCAGCGATTTTCCCTTCGTCCCCTTTAATGCGGATGATGGCATCAGATGGGATTTCGCCGAGGAATTCGATCCCGGCCGATTCCGCTTTGGCCTTTGCTCCACCGCGTCCAAAGATCTCTCCGGTCATGTTCTCAACCATGCCCAGAATCGGAATCTTGACGGTGTTGTACATGCTGATCGCTTTGCCGGCATCGAGCAAAGCGACCTGCTGCGGCGTACAGACCACGACAGCCCCTGCAAGCGGGACCATTTGCGAGAGGGTCAACGCAACATCGCCTGTCCCGGGGGGCATNTCGATCACGAGGTAGTCGAGTTCGCCCCAGTCGGTCTGCTGGAGAAANTGACCAAGGGCCTTGTGCAGCATGGGGCCACGCCAGATCACCGCCTGATCCGGATCGATCATGAAGCCCATCGAAATGGTTTTGATGCCATTGGCTTCGATGGGTTCAATTCGCTCGAAAAACCGTCCATCTCCTGTTGGGTATTGCCGGATGGCGGGTTGGCCGGTTGCACCGGTCAGGTGGGGGATGCTGGGGCCGTAAACGTCTGCATCCATCAGGCCGACCGTGGCTCCCCACTCCTTGAGTCCATAAGCGAGAGCAGCGGAGACGGTGGACTTGCCGACGCCCCCTTTCCCGCTCCCAACAGCGATGATGTTCTTGATTTTCAGGCCGATATTTCCTCCCGCCTGCTTCCCTTTCACGGTAGAGCTGTATTGAACCTGTGCGGTCTTGTTTCCTTTCAGGTTCGTCTTTGCGGCCGTTTCGATCAGCCCGGTGAGGAGATTGGTCCAGGCATAGGCAGGGGTTGGGAGTTCGATATGGACGGAAACCTGATCCCCGTCAATCGAGACGCTTTTGACCATCTTCAGCTGAGAGAGTGGCAATTGCGTCGCCGGTTCAATAATCGTCCCCAGAAGATTTTGAAAATCGACGTCGGCGTCCATTGCGCATCCTCTTGATAGATTGCTTCGATTGAACTCAATATCGCAGATTGACTCTGCATGATCTGACCATGGTCTCGCCGGAGGTTGAACAGGTCCAGTCAGGGCCGGTCATTACGGACACTGTGATGAGGCTGCGATCCCGTGTAAAGAGACCTCCGGGAGATCCCGCGAATTTCGCTATCGGATCACCGTGTCCGCTTCAGGTCGCTGCGTTAAGAAATTGCACGCCGGCAAGCATCGTGGCGGCACACTGAATGGCTTCAAGGACCTGTTCGTTGCTCAGCCCCAATTCTTTCCCCTTGGTGACGTGGGCGGAAGTGCAGGGTTTGCAGGCGTTGAGATTGCTCACAACGATGGCAATGATCTCGACGGTTTTGGCATCCAGCGATGTTCCTGCAAGAGTGTTGGCTCGCAATCCAACCCCCATGCCATCGAAGATGGTCGATCCACTCAGGTCACGGAACTTGAAGAAGGTGTTGTACATCGAATTGGTGGCGGCAACGGCGAGAATTTCGGCCACCTGCTCCTGAGTGAAGCCCAGCTGCTGGCAACGTTCGAAGAAATAGCTCTTCCATGGTTCGCATTTGCCATGTGCTGCAACGGTCAGGGCAATGGCGGCTTTCGTTTTGGCATCGAGGTGGCCGTCTGTGTACACAAACTTCTTGAAGTTCATGTAGAAGTCACGGAGAAATGGCTCGACATTGCCATAGACCAGGAATGGAGAAGGGATTTCGGAATCGCCAAAGAGTTCCTGTACCCGGGAATAATGCGGGGCAATCTTCTCGGGAGCGTCCGCGATTGGGACAGGTTGAAGTTGTGACATAAGTTGCTCCCTGACTGCAGGCGAGGAGCGCAGCTCCGCCTGGGGATAAAAAATCTTCGCCGCATCCAGAACGTCTGCGGCGAAGGGGAATCGTCGTCAATCGTCCACAAAGAGTGGTGGAAGAGTCTGGATCAGTTCAGCGTATTTTCGCCGGGTTTCCAGTTGCATGGGCAGAGCTTGTCGGTCTGGAGAGCGTCCAGCACGCGAAGAACTTCGTCCACATTACGTCCGACACTCAGGTCGTGGACAGCGGACCAGCGAACGGTCCCTTGAGGATCGATCAGGAAGATTCCTCGGTAAGCAATTCCGGCATCTTCCTTCAGAACGCCAAAATCCCGGGACAGCTTGTGAGTGGTGTCGGCCAGCATCAGGTACTTCAGCTTGGCCAGGTCCGGGTGTGAATCACACCATCCCTTATGAGAGAAGACGCTGTCGGTGCTGGCGGTCAGCACAACGCAGTCGCGATCCTGGAATTCGCCCAGCTTCTCGTTGAANGCAACGATTTCAGTTGGACAGACAAACGTGAAGTCNAGNGGATAGAAGAACAGGCAGACCCATTTGCCCTTGAAGTCNTCCAGACTGACGTGCTTAAACTGTTCGTCTGATCCGTCCTTNGTGCGATCGTAAGCCTGAACGGAAAANTTCGGTGCGGGTTGCCCCACTTGTGCAGCCATTTTGGTCCCTTTTTAATNCCAAAAGACAGAGGCGTCTGTGAAATAAAATCGGTGTACCGCAGTATAGACAGCTCAAAGTCTTGTTCAAGCTGCAGGATGTCTTGGAACCCCCGGGGGTTGAACTTGGGGGGAGGCTCCTGAAACAGGACGCACAACCCCGCAGATTGACCCATCGGGAAACGTCAAAACCATCTGTCCCGACGGGGCCAGCCGTTGATTCCGGAATGAATTGATGCACTGAAAGTTGTTCTGGCGGCTGGAGTTGTTCCGGAAAACACGCAGATTAATTGCGAGGGATTTCTCCAGGCTCAGTGCATCAACTCTGCCAGCGGGGGAGGGTGGCTGATACAATGAGAATAGGCACCGAAGAAAAACCGGAACTCGGGACAGTGATGAACTCGGGATCGTGATGAGGAGAACTGGATGCCCGGTTGTTGCCGGGGGTGCCATTGTTGAATCCACGTCGAAACATTGTTGAAAAAACATTGTCGAAAACTGTTCGGAACGGCCCCAATTGCGGTGATGAAGCGAAATGGCTGAGCGTCACGATTCCAGTCGTCGCGACTTTTTGACCGGCAGAGCAATTGGGAAAGCGGTCCGAGGTCGTGCTGATGAAGTGGCTGATGCCATTCTGGACGGAAGTTCTGAGCAGTCCATCCCTCGCGGAGACGAGACAATCCGTCTGGAGACCCGGGCGATGGCGTGCCAATGGTCGGTGATCATGAATCCCGGCCCACCTCGACAGGTGATGGTCGCTTCGGATGCTTTGGATCTCGTTCATGCCGCCGAAGACCTGTTGACGGTCTATCGCGATGACAGCCAGACCGCCCGGGTGAATCAGCATGCAGCTGCCGGGCCGATCGCGGTTCCTGCGGAGCTGTTTCGGTTTCTGGAAGTATGTCGGTCGCTCTGGGAAAAGACCGGTGGGGCCTTCGATCCGGCAATGGGAGGTCTGATTCAGATCTGGAGGCAGGCACGTCGGGAAGGGAAAATTCCGTCTCAGGAGGAAATTGATCGTGAGCTGGCTAGCACGGGCATGCAGCATGTTCAGCTGAACCCCGAGCAAGAGACCGTTTTTTTCGATGTGAAGGGAGTTCGACTCGATTTTGCTGCAATCGGGAAGGGGTACGCAATCGATCTGGTCCGGGACCACCTCCTCAGTGAGGGAGTTTCCGAATTTCTGGTCCATGGAGGGCACAGCAGCATCTTCGGGCAGGGGGACCACGCCGGGCATCGAGGGTGGCCTGTGGGGATCAAGAACCCGCTCTTCCCCGAAAAGAGGTATGCGACGCTCCTGCTGAGGGATCAGGGAATGTCGACCAGCGGATCGAACGTGCAATATTTCCGTTATGGGGGACGCCGCTACGGGCACCTGCTCGATCCGCGTAACGGGTGGCCGGCAGAGGGGTTACTGTCTGTGACGGTGGTAGCTCCCACTGCGACACTGGCTGAGGCACTCTCGACAGCATTCTACGTCATGGGACTCGACAAGGCGCGGCAGTATTGCGATGATCATCCGGACGTGGGGGCCATTTTGGTTCCTCCACCCCTCCACGGTCGGACCTTGCAGCCGGTCGTCTGTAACCTTGCATCAGACCAGTTCTTCCTTGAAGAGCGTTCTGGAGAAAGCACGGGGACTCGCTCCGTGTAAGGCTTCAGTCCTGTTATGTTCAGGCGGGAGGGAAATACCGGGAGAGTCTGGACGGCCGACGTGCTGACGGCAATTGTGCTGACGGTCAAAATGATCGCCATTTCCGGTGTTGGTGAGTGATGTTTCTGGATCACTGTGTAACGTAGGCGCGAGGATTGTTTGTGAAAGACCTGCACCGCATCCCGCTCGTGGCCATCATTTTGGTCGTGTTGCTGAGAATGTCGATTGGCTGGCAGTTCCTGTATGAAGGGCTCTGGAAGAAAGCCACTCTGGATACACCAACCCCCTGGAGTTCGGAGGGATACCTCAAGAACGCGCAGGGGCCGTTCCGGAATTATTTTCGCAATATGACCGGCGATCCTGATGATCTGAAATGGCTCGATTACGCAGAAATGAGCCGACGCTGGTACAACTGGCGCGACCGGTTTGCGAAGTTTTACAACCTGGAGGAAAAGCAGCTGAAGCAGCTGAATCAGATCCTCGACGGAGATGCTACTGAAGATACATCCGTTGACGCTCTTCCCCCATCGATTGTCGTTCAGCAAAGTCCAGTCGAATTGCCGAAGGTGCTGGAAGGGAAAAATCTGGGGCCGGTCTTTCAGTACGATGTTGCCAGCAAGACGCTGAGCGCGGTTGAGCCTGTTCTCCCAAGCGAAGAAGCGGCGCTCCTCGGGCAACTGGATGTCGAACGGAATCCGGATGGGCAATTCGGGAAACGAAGCGATTCAACTCAGCAGCCGGATGGGGCAGAACTGGAATTTTATCGTGCTGTGGAGCGTCTCGCGTTTCAGTCCCGTCAGTTGTCCTACCGGCACAAGTTGGCCGCTGCCCTTCGGGGAGACCCGGATAAAGTCGGGGTAACCAGTGTGGCGAATGAACGTGGCTCATTCGACATTGCCATGGGGACTGCGACGGCCGATGAAGTGGGGGCTGAAAAGCATTTGTTGCGTTATGGCAAGATTCAGGAATACAAAGATCTGGTGAAGGATTACAACCGGGCTGTCGAACAGGCCCAGATGGACTACCAGAACGAACACGCCACGATGCTGGGACGCAAGGTGGCGATGATGCGGAACGAACTGGTCAGTCCAATCAAGGCACTGGATGCCTCATTACGAGAGGCGGCCATCAAGATCCTCACTCCCGAACAGCTCAAACTGGGGCAACTTCCTCCGGAACCGACCCAGCTTCATAAGGCAGATATGCAGGTGATGTGGGCTCTGATCATTCTGGGAGTCCTGTTGATCATCGGTCTCGCTTCGCGGGTTGCTGCCATCGGAGGAGCGATCCTTCTGTTCATGTTCTATCTGGTCATGCCACCCTGGCCGGGAGTGCCTGCCGTTCCCGGACCGGAACACAGCCTGATCATCAACAAGAACCTGATCGAAAGCATTGCGCTGCTGGGAATCGCAGCGATGCCGACAGGAAGCTGGTTCGGAGTCGATGCCCTCATTTACTCCCTGTTTCGACGAAAGTCGGCACCTGCAGCAGCACCAGCACCAACTCCAGCAGCAAAGGCCTGATCGGGATTCATGTGAGGCACTTGGAGATCTCGCGCCTGTCTGGCATTGTTGGTCCGGCGATAAGCCGCTGCGGATCTGCGCAACGAAAATTCGGCGGATCAGCTGCCTCAGGTGGCTGATCCTCTCCGCTGTCAGACTCATTCGTGTTCGGGGGGGAGTTCCCGTTCAGAGAGATGCTCGAACAGCTTGTCCGGAGTCAGTTGCTCCGTGATCGCGTACTCGCCGGAAAACCAACGATGCAGGTCAACCTGCTTGCATCGCATGCTGCAGAAGGGGAACAGGTGAGAATCCCCGTCGATTTCGGGAGGAAGTTCCTGTTCGCAGATAGGGCAGGTCAGACGGCGGATCATGGCAGGCCACCAGATAGCTGGGCGAATAACAAAAACGCGAGGTCAGATTCCTGAATCTGAGACGGCACGACTCGAAGTGTCAACCAAATTTCTCATTTTCGCACGTACGGATTGGAAGGATCGACAGAGCCAATGTAAGTCTCGACACCCGGCTAACAATCGTGATACGCTCTTTTGTTTCCGGGACAATGATGCGCATGCGATAAAAAATTGTTTCTGCGATCATCGTCTTCGCCCCGAACAATATTTTGGCGGCTTCTCTCTATTGATGAAGAGCAGCCCATGGCTCCTCCCGCCTTTTCAGACAATTCACGGATTTTGCGATGTCAGAAGAAAAACTGAGTAAACTGGAAGGAATCAAGGAACGCAGCAATTTCCTCCGAGGGACGATCCGGGAAGAGCTCGCCAACGATAGCCCTGTCTTCTCTGACGACAATGGCGGGCTGCTGAAGTTTCACGGAACCTATCAGCAGGACAATCGGGACGACCGTAAGGGGGGAGAGAGACAGTATTCCTTCATGGTCCGGAGCCGAATTCCGGGCGGAAAGGTCACTGCTGCCCAGATGCTGGCTGAGTTGGACCTTGCGGACAAGTATGCCAATGGGACACTCCGTGTTACCGACCGTCAGGGATTCCAGCTTCATGGCGTTCTCAAGCAGAACCTTCGCGACACGATTCGCGGAATTAACGAGTGCAAGCTCTCCACGATGAATGCCTGTGGAGACGTCTGCCGTAACTTCATGTGCTGCCCGGCACCCTATAAGAACTCTCCGGTCCATGATCAGATGCAGGAGCTGGCGGATGCACTGGCGCATCACTTCCGTCAGCGATCCGGGTCCTATTATGAGATCTGGCTGAAAGATGGGGAAAACAGCGAGCAGGTCTATGAGACTCCCGGAGATGAGCCAATTTACGGGAAGACCTACCTGCCGCGGAAATTCAAGTTTGCCATCGCATTGCCTCACGACAACTGCGTCGACATCTACACGCAGGATCTCGGCCTGATGGCGGTTGTCGAAGGGGAAAAGATCATCGGCTACAACGTGCTGGTGGGGGGCGGTCAGGGGATGACTCCCGCCAAGAAGGATACGTTCCCGGCGCTGGCCAAGAAGCTCACATTTGTCCCGCCAGAACAGGTCATTGCTGTTTGTGAAGCCATCGTGAAGGTACAGCGCGACTTCGGAAACCGGGCGGATCGGAAGTTCGCCCGAATGAAGTACCTCATTCACAATTGGGGATTGCCGAAATTCAAGGCTAAGGTCGAGGAATATTTTGGAGCACCTCTCCCCGAACCGCACCCTATGGATGTCGTCGATGTGGATGATCACATGGGATGGCATGAGCAGGGGGACGGGAAGCTGTTTCTCGGCATCAATATCGAGAACGGCCGCATCAAGGACGAAGGGGAACAGCGATTAAAGACCGGCTTCCGGGAACTTCTCGCAAAATATCCTCTCCCATTGCGGCTGACCGCTTTGCAGGGAGTCATCCTGTGCGACATTGAACCCGCATGGAAGTCAGATATCGAACAGATCCTCCGCAGTCACGGATTCAAGCTGGCAGAGGATCTGACCCTGGCGCGGCGTTATTCCATCGCCTGCCCAGCCCTTCCGACCTGCGGATTGGCAGTGACTGAATCGGAGCGTGTCCTGCCGCAGGTCATGGACTCCATCGAAGCGGTTTTCCGACAGTATGGAGTCGAAGGGGAGCGCATCACGATCCACATGACCGGATGTCCGAATGGATGTGCACGTCCGTACACTCCGGATATCGGTCTGGTCGGTAAGGCTCGCGGCAAATATACCGTGTACCTCGGGGGAAATGCTCAGGGAACACGGCTTGGGTACCTTTTCAAGGATCTGGTTCCAGAGGAATCGATTGCGTCGGTCCTCGCTCCGGTCGTCCAACGGTTCCGTGAGGAGCGTCAATCGGGCGAATCGTTCGGCGACTTCTGTCACCGGGTCGGGAAAGAAGCTCTGGAAGCGACGGAATCGACCGAACCGGTTGCCAAATGACCAGCTGCCGGAAGAAACGGTTCAGTTGCACCGAATGCCGTCACTTATTTCTCTATCCCGTAAATTTTTCCTGAATTCCCGCGACTTTCCTACTCAATACAATTAGTCTGAGTGGAATTGGGAAGGATGGAAAGTTTGCACGATTGCCAGAAATGGCTTTCGACGAGCGTCTGTCTGATCGATTTGAATGATTCAACGAGTGTTCTCGCCTCGCACGAAGCGGAATGACTCATCGTTCAAACGGAGGGATCGCTGCGGCTTGGAAGCCGGAAATGTGGGTTTCAAGTCGCTGCAAGTCCCGATACGCCGGACGTTTGTGTTCTGAAGCTGTTGGCCGCATGCCTTTTCATCGTCTCAAGTGAAGGCTGGCACGGCATGTGCCAGTCTCCTTGTCGGGAGTCACACGGCATTGCAGGATGGGGAGATCGACGCCAACGGCGTGGCGGTAACGACTGAATCATTCCAGGTTCATGAATCGAATCGCAGGTCATGCACGGGGGGAAGCCAGTTGGCTTCAGGTCATTGAAAGCCGGATTGGTGAGCAAGAATTTCGACGGCGGCTCTGGCACTTCCTGCCAGGGATGATTGCGTTTGGGCTTTCTGGAGTTCCCCATCTCCCGACGATCCGACTCTGGGTGATGCTCTTGCTGGTTGCCTTCGGGGTTATGCTCCCCGCATGGCTGGCGATTCGGTACCACAAGCGCTATTGCCGCAGCAAGAATGAGAACATCGTTCCATCCATATTAGGGTACGTCATCCCGGTCTCAATTCTTGCGCTTCTGTTCCGTTCCAACGTCGCCATCCCCCTCGGGGTGGCGGGGATCGTTGCCTTTGGGGATGGGTCCGCCACGCTGTTGGGGCTCTTGACGCAGGGGCGACGGATTCCATGGAACACGAAGAAATCGTGGGCAGGCCTCTTCGGCTTCATCATTGTGGGGACGGTTCTGGCGTCCACAATCTTCTGGATTGCAGCTCCATCAACGATCGGATTGCTCTCAGCGATGCTCTGTGTGGGACCGGTCGTGCTGGTGTGTGCTCTGCTGGAGTCGCTTCCACTGAAGATGAACGACAATCTCACTGTGGGGCTGACATCGGCTGTTCTTCTCCCGATGATGTCACTTCTGGTATTCGGGTGGTGATCCCTGCGATTGAGTGTCGCCCCCGATCCCGGTGGCTCTGACGGAGATCGTCTCGTCTGTGCGTGTTGAATGCGCTCTGTACGGAATTGTTCGTCCGCTCTTATTCAGTGAGATGGATCCAGCCACTGGTCCTTTCTTGTAATGTTGCTGTGGCTCATTGTCCGGGGATTCTTCAGAAGCTAACATGGTCGAAATCGACTTCTGACTGTGGCTGGACCGTTCCCGGAAATGGTTTCTCATTCTTCGATGTCTGACGCTTCTCCGCCGTGGAGTCGTCGTCATTTGCTGGGGCTGCAACATCTGGATCAACGCGAGATCGAGACGATTCTCGATCATGCAGCGATGTTCAAGCAGCTTCAGGCCACACACAGCAAACTGGACCATCTTCGCGGTCGTGTGGTGGCCAACCTGTTTTTTGAGCCCAGCACCCGAACCCGCACCAGCTTCAGCCTCGCTGCCAAGCGATTAAGTGCAGATACCGTCGATTTCTCAGCATCGGGCAGTAGCCTGTCCAAAGGGGAATCGTTCGTCGACACCGCCATGACGATTGAGTCAATGGGGGTTGATCTGATGGTGGTGCGGCACAAGTCTTCTGGAGCCCCTGAGATGCTTTCCCGGCATCTCAAATGTGGAATTCTCAATGCGGGAGATGGAACGCACGAGCACCCGACACAGGGATTGCTGGACATTTTCACGATGCGGGAAAAGCTAGGGCCGCTTCAAGGGAAGACGGTCACGCTGGTCGGGGACATCAAACACTCCCGGGTCGCCCGTTCGAATATCTGGGGGCTGACAAAGTTGGGGGCGAATGTCATTGTCTGCGGTCCAGCGACGTTGATCCCCCCCGGTATTGAAAAACTCGGAGTTCAGGTCGCTCATCGGCTCGACGATGTTCTGCCGGAGTCGGATGTCATCAACTTGCTGCGGGTTCAGTTTGAGCGGCAGCGGGGAACGTATTTCCCCTCCATCGCCGAGTACGCTCATCTGTTCGGAATGAATCGCGAGCGTCTCCGACGTGCGAAGGAGGGTGTCCTGATTCTGGCTCCGGGACCCATTAACCGTGGGGTTGAGATCAGTGCGGACGTTGCGGACGGTCCGCATTCGCAAATTCTGCATCAGGTGACCAATGGTCTGTTCGTCCGCATGGCCTGCCTGCATCTTCTGGCGGGGCAGCAGACCCGGAGGCAGTCTCACTAATGGCGTTGCTTCTCATTCGCAATGGACGAATCATCGATCCATCCCGTCAGCTTGACTCCGTTGGAGATGTGCTGGTTGTTGACGGACTGATTGCAGGGTCCCATCAGGTGACGGCACCTGATCACGTGATTGATGCGACCGGCCTGATCGTCTCTCCGGGGCTGATTGACTGCCATGTCTCGTTCCGTGAGCCCGGTTTTGATGAGGATGAAACCATCGCTTCGGGGGCGGATGCGGCATTGGCTGGGGGATTTACCACGGTGGCCTGCCTGCCGGAAACTCTGCCGGTCACAGACAGTCGGGCTTCTGCTGAGTTCATTGTCCGACAGGGAGAGCGTGCCGATCGTTGCCGGGTCCTGCCGATCGGAGCAGTGACAAAAGGGGCGGAAGGCAAAGAACTGTCGGAAATGGGCCAGCTGATTAACGGTGGAGCGGTCGCATTTTCGGATGGGAAGAAGGCGATTGCGAACGCGGAAATCATGCGGCGCGCGTTGCAGTACACCGGAATGTGGAACAAGCCGATCCTTCATCATGCCCAGGTTCCCGAGCTGGTGCAGGGGGGGATCATGCATGAGGGGTTTCATTCCACCGTTTTCGGACTGCAGGGGATGCCCGCTGCTGCGGAAGAAATTATGGTCCGCCGCGATATTGCCTTGGTCGAAGCGACTGGCGGACGTGTTCACCTGATGTGTCTCTCTTCTCATCGAAGCGTGGAAGAAGTTCGACAGGCAAGAGCGAGGGGGCTTCAGGTTTCGGCCGATGTGACCCCACATCATCTATTGCTGACCGATGAATGTCTGTCGGGGTACAATACGAATTTCAAAGTCGATCCGCCTGTCCGCACCATTGAGCATCGTGATGCGCTGATCGAGGGGCTCAAGGATGGGACCATCGCCCTGATTTCCTCGGATCATCAGCCGCTTGCTGATGAGAAGAAAGGACAGGAGATTGATCAGGCTCCATTCGGGATCGTCGGACTGGAGACCCTCCTGCCGTTGTGTGTCGATGCACTGATCGTTCCCGGGCACCTGACCTGGCTGCAATTGCTCGGAAAACTGACGACTGGACCTGCGAATCTTCTCTCGCTGAATACCGGGACACTGAAGCCCGGCGCTCCGGCGGACATCACGATCATCGACCCGGAGGCTCGATGGACGATCGATGCCAGCCGGTTCCGTTCCCGTAGCCGAAATACTCCGTTTGATGGTCGGGAAGTGCAGGGGCGCGTGCGCTACACCATTGTCGGCGGGGAAGTGAAGTTCACCGCCGACTCAAAGGCGTAAGGCGGGATACTTCGGTTCCTTCTCGCCGGAGAGTCTCAGATTCCGGTGTTTCCCTTGCCGCTGCCGGTCTCGTTGGGATCGCCTCCGAGCCGGACCGGAATCTTGATCACCTTGTCTTTTCGCAGGACCGAGAGTTCAACCACATCCCCGGGCTTTTTGCTTTCGATGTAGCCCAGGAATTCCGCAGCGGAAGCAACCGGTTGATCGTTCACCGCAACGATCACATCCGCAGCACTCCGGTCTTCGATCACCAGTGGGCCGCGACGGGTCACAAGTGGACCTTTGATCCCTGCTGTTTCCGCAGGACCACCGGGAGTGAGTCGGGCCACCCGCAGCCCTTTGTCTGTGACGGTGACATGGGTGATTCCAATATCCCCACGGATCACTTTCCCCTGCATGATCAATTCAGGAACGACCCGGCGAATCAGATTGACCGGGATGGCAAAGCCGATTCCTGCGCTCTGTTCAACCCGGCTGGCGATCGCGGTGTTCATCCCGATCAATTCCCCGTGGGTATTGATGAGCGGTCCGCCGGAGTTTCCGGGATTGATAGAGGCATCGATCTGAATGATCGATTTGATCACCCAGTTCCGCTGGACTTCGAGTGTGCGATTGAGGCTGGAAATGATCCCTTGCCCCATGGTCCGCTCCAATCCGAACGGATTCCCAAGGGCAAAGACCCGCATCCCGACGCGAAGGTTGTCGGAGTTCCCCAGCGTGATCGGAAACAGCTGCTCTTCGGGGGCATCAATTTTGATGATGGCGATGTCATTGACCGGGTCCGCCCCGACCAGTTTGGCCGGGAGTGTTTCTTCGTTGAACAGTGTCACATTGATCTGTCGAGCGCGTTCAATGACGTGATAGTTGGTCAGAATGTGCCCCTGCTTGTCGAGGATTGCCCCCGAACCGCTCCCCTCTTCCGGGACTGCCATCATGAAGAACCGGTCCGCGCGGATTCCCATCGTGGAGATGTTCACGACGCTGCGGTTGCAGTGCTCGTAAACCGCCACATTGACCGCTTCATCGGGGGTCAGCCCTTCATCATTGAAGGAGGAGCTTGGGAAATTTCCCGGCCCAGGCCATGCCGATCCGGACAGGGTTGCCGACGGAAGTGGGACAGGCGGCACCAGTAGCGGGGAATCCTGAGCCACGACCTGGCTCAGATTGGACCAGCGTACATCCATCAGCCACAGAGACAAACAACTCCCTAACAGAGCAGCAAACAGACAAGCCACGAACTGACGCACGAAAAACCCCTCGTTTCCTCATTCGGTCGGGCCATGAGATTCTGTATACTTCCTCCGCCGATTGTCTTTATTTTTCCCGAATGACTCAAGAGGCATTCGCTCCATGGTTTCCTCGTCGCAGTTTCTGAATGGTCTTCATCCCCAGTCATCGGAGATTTCCGATGAGGAATGGCTCAGAACATTATCGTTCCGCGACGGCCGATCGTCCCCTCTGGCGGAAGCGGCTCAGGAGGGGAAACTGAAGGCATTCTCCAGGGCTTTGATTGCGGCCTACGACGAGGAATGCCCCCTTGGAAAAGGGGAGCGGGGCCGGGTTCTCAAATCCATCCGGATTCTGGCGACGATGGGGCGGTCTCCGCTGGATACCGCGGTCCGTGAGGGATCGTTACTTCATTGCCTGCTGGACCCGGAGTTGAGCAGGGACGAGCTTTCCGGGCGAGTCGAAGCGATCATCGCCAGCACAGTGGAAGGGCGAGCCGATCTGAGCACGCTGACTGCGGCCTGTTGGCTGTTACGACTTCGCGGGGATCGCCTCGAACCGCAAACATTCCTGACGTTGCTTCGCTGGGTCTGCGACACAGTTGAGGAGGAGCCGAACCCGGAGGAGGGATGTGCAGTCTGGGACACTCTTGAGCTGCAAACCTGTCGGGCACTTTGTCTTCCCGGACGAAAAGGGGCTCGAAAGCAGTTGCGCCGACTGGCNANGTCATGGCGCGAATCGCTTGAAGCAATGACAGATACCGATGGAACTCCTCACGCAAAATGGCTCAGCGGATTNCTTTTCCGTTTTGCNCAGCTGGCGATGGTTTCGCTGTTCGCTGAGCTGNTGAATGTGACGTTGTGGGATGGGAAGAGCCAGAAGCGACTGGAGAACCTGTTTGCCCGAACGTCCNTGCTCATCACTGCAAAGCATGTGGCNTTTCATGACTGTTCGGCATCGGAAGCAGCGACCCTTCTTCTGACGATTGCCGATGTCCTGCGGCTCGAATTGTCTCCGGGTCTTCGAGAACAACTGGACGATTGGCACAGGGAAGGGAAGCGACGTCGTTTATCAGCTGTCAAATCACGCCCCCGCTTCCCCGCTTCGAGCGTGCAGTCTGACTGGGCGGAATGGGCACATCTGCGATCGGGATGGCAGGGAGAGGCAGATGCGGTGACGGTTCATCATGTCGATCTGTTCCCGGAAATTGATGTGGTGGTGAAGGACCTTCCACTGTTTGTTGGGGAGTGGTCACACGCATTGACGGTGGGGGGGAAATCGGTCCCGAATGCCGGGGAGTGG
>Ga0065721_10050801_pt1 | contig 17861 bp, 13 predicted proteins | sample Mesricmetagenome_FD_59108 | JGI IMG/M metagenome (GOLD analysis project Ga0065721, IMG submission 59108) | Mesophilic microbial community from rice straw/compost enrichment Sample: eDNA_1 v2 (version 2) | ecosystem: Engineered > Solid waste > Grass > Composting > Bioreactor | place: USA: Davis... | reverse complement strand
CGTGAACGGCTTGCCGCCACTCTTGATCGGCTGGCCGTCCTGGCTGAAGACCACGATTTCCTCCCGCACCGCGTTCACCGGTTGCACGCTGCCGTTGACCAGCTCCAGCGTGGAATTCACCCGCACCGGCCGCCCGCGCTGCACCACCGGCGGCGACACCGCGGGCGTGTAGGACACCAGCTGCGGCTGCTCGGGCAGGCGGCCCCGCGTGCGCTCGTACTCGCGGTCCACCTGCGCGGCGGGCTTGGTCTGGCGCGATTGGACGTTGACCGCCACGCACAGCAGCGCGCCGGCCGCGCCGCCGATCACCGCGCCTTTCGCAGCCGTCCGGCGGTCGCCGGCCATGGCACCGATGAGCGCACCGACGGCGGCGCCGGCCACGGCGCCGGTGCCGACGCTGCAGGGATCCTCGCTCCCGCCCTGGCCCCAACCGGGACCGCCCGCGGGTGACGCGCATCCCGCCAGTAGCGATGCGACGACGGCGCCGGTGAGCGCCTGCTGAACGACTCGAAGGCTTGTCATATGGAACGAAGCTCCTGATGCGATGGAGGCTGACGGAAAGCATCGCCGGGCGGCAACCGGCCACGGTGAGGCTCAGCGGATGGTGGTCTCCTCGCGCAGCACCTGCAGCTCGCGCTCCTGGATGCGGCGCAGCAGACTGCCCGCCTGCGCATTGGACGGGTCGATGCGCAGCGCGCTGTCCACGTAGGTGCGCGCCGCGTCGAAGCGGGACTGCGCCAGTGCGCGCTCGGCCTGGCGCAGGAAGTCCTGTGCCAGCAACGGCGGCCCGGGCACGGAACTGGGCGGCGGCTGCACGACCTGGCGAGGCGCCGGCGCGGGCTTTTGCGCGGCAATGGCCGCGCGCACCTCGGCCCGCAGGGCCGGCAGCTCGGCGTGTTCGCGGTTCTGGCCTTGCAGCCGGTCGAGGCTCGCCTGCGCCCCGCGCGTGTCGCCCAGCACCAGTTGCTTGCGCACGCTGTCCGCGCTGGCGTCGGCCGCACGCTGCGCCTGCTCCAGGCGCTGTCGCAGGACTGCGGCGCCGTCGGAGCGAGTGCAGCGCGCATCCAGGCCGTCGAGCTGCTTGCGGGCGCTGAGCAGCCGCTGCGTGTCCAGCTGCGAAGCCACGCCCTGCAGCGCGCGCTCGCACGCGACCTGCACCGCCAGCGCCTGGTCAGCCTGGCCCTGCAACACACGCGCCCTGGCCGCGTCATCGCCCTTGCAGGACCCCAGCGCCAGCACGGCCTGGCTGCGTCCCCCGGCTGCGTCGCCCTGTGCCAATGCCCGTGCCGACGCGCCCAGCGCCTGCCGGCACGGCCCGTCGTCCACGCTGCGGAACTGCCAGTAACCGGCCAGGCCCAGCCCGGCCAGCGCCAGCAGCACCCACGGCGTGCGCCCGGTGCGGCGCACCTGTCGCGTGGGCGCCGGCGGCAGGGACGGTGGCGCCGTATTCGCCGTGTCCCCCTTGGCGGCCGTGCCTGGCGGGATGGCCGGTGCCGGCACCGCGGACGCCGCAGCGGCCTTGGTGGCGTCGGCGGACGGCGCTGAAGCGGAAACCGGCGCGGGTGGCGGCACCGGCACACCAGCGGCCGGGGCCTGCGGCGCAGGCGACGGTACCGAGGGCGGCACAGCCGCAGGCGGGCTCGTCCCGGTGTCCGGCGCGTCGGGGACAGGGCTCGGCTGGCGCTCCGGTGCGTCCAGGGTGCGCCCTCCCGGCGGTGCCGCGGCGGTAGCGGTAGCGGTAGTGGCTGCGCTGCCGGCCGCGTCCGCGGTGGCCGCGCCGCAGTACGGACAGAAGGCCACCGCGCTGAACAGCCGCTCCGCGCAATGGGTACAGGACCGCTCGGACTCGTTGCGGCGCACGGCGGCTCAGCTCAGCGGCGGGGGCATCGACGGCGGCTGCGTCGCGCCGCCGCTCGGCAGCAGGGCCGCCAGCTCCGGCAGCTGCGCCAGCTCCACCCAGGCCGGCAGCCCCTGTCGCCAGACCTTGGTGCCCGTGGCGGCCACCTGCCCGGCCTGCAGCATCTGGACCACCTGTGCCGTGCCGAAGGGACCGTACTGCTGGCCGTTGACGCCCAGGTAGTACTGGTGCTGCGGCAGCAGCGGGGGCGGCCCGCTCGGCAGCGGTGGCGGCATGGCCGGCAGGGGCGGCGGCACCGCGCCGAAGCCCACCGCCGCCACGACCCCGGCCACGGGCGCCGCGGCGGCAGGCTGCACCAGCGCGGCCAGCACGCCGGGCTGCAGCATCTCCGGGCGCAGCACGTGCTTCAGGCGCGGCTCGCCGCCCGGATCGGGCGCGCGCACCTCCCACTCGAAGGCGTCGGCGTCGGAGTCGGGCACCGGCAGCGTCCAGTCCTTCAGCCGGGCCTGCAGCGCGTGCGCCAGGGGCTCGAACTCGCGCTCGGCCAGGCCCTTGCGGCGCGCGCGCTCGCGCAGATCGAGCTTCAGCTCGGCCGCGATCGCGCTGGCGAAGCCCTTGCGCACCTGCTCGACGCCGGTGGCGTCGGCCACGAGCCTGGGCGTGTAGACCGCGCTCTCGGTGTAGTCGCACAGCGTGGCCAGGGCGGCGATCAACACGGCATCGGCTTCGGCCAGGTACTCCTGCACGCGCGCGACGATGGCCTCCCGGTAGGCCGGCGGCAGCCCGTTCTGGCGGATCGCCCGCTCGTTGCCGATGCGCCGCAGGTCGCCGCGCGCCACCGCGAACTGGTACTGACCCGGCGGCACGATGCGCTGCGCCGAGCGCGTGAGCACGCCCAGCATCACGGCCAGCAGGAACTGCTTGAAGTCCTCCGCCAGCCGGCCGATCTCCTCGGTGCTCGGCGCGATGGGGTGGCTGAACTGCGTCAGGTCGATGTGGGCGTGCGTCGGGATGCGCTCGGCCTCCTTGCGGTAGCTCGCGCGCCAGCCTTCGAGCCCGCGCAGCACCGTCATCGGAAGGCCCGAGAGCTCGCAATAGCACACGGCACGGCCGGGCTGGCCGGTCTCCACCACCGACAGCTGCGCCGCCGTGATGCCCGCCACGGCCGGCATGCAGGTGTCGAGCTCGGCGCGGTACGCGCGCTCGAAGGCCTGGGCGTCGGCCACGCCCAGGAAGCACTTGTACTGGTCGGCGCGCACCGTGACGTCGCCACCGAGGTTGGCATCGACCCACGGCATCGCGCAGGCCAGCAGCCGGCGGAACAGGCCCTGGCGCCGGGCCGGGTCCATGCCCGCCAGCGCCTCGGCCAGCGGGTCGGCCGCGGCGCCCGGGCCGTGCTCCAGCCCGGCGCGCACCAGCTGGCGCTCGGCCATGCGCTGCACCTTGGACAGCAGCGCCTGCCGCCGTGACGGGTCCTGCAGCAGCGGAAACAGCACTTGCGAGCCTCCCAGGTCCTTGAAGGCCTCGTCCGCCCACTGGCGCAGCTGCGCCGCGCCGGGCAGGCGCACCTCGGGCTCGGCGGCCTCCACCGGGATCAGCGTGGCGTGCTCCTGCCCCAGGTCGCGCTGCAGGATGGTGTCGGCGCGGCGCAGCTGCGCCAGCATCGCCACCACCGCCTCGCGCCCGGCCTGCAGCTCGCCCATGAGGCCGCTCCAGACGGCGCGTCCCTGCGCGTCCACGCCGCCCTTGCGGCCCAGCCATTCCGACACCTCGCCCATGAGCAGCGCGGCCTCGTCGGCGGCCTTGGCGCGCAGGTGGAAGCGCACGGCGTTGGCCATTTCCTCGCGCAGGTGGTCCATCACGACCACCGCCTGTTTCTCGCCGCCGCCGAAGAGCCGGCCCTGAGTCTGCTCCAGGTTGTTGAGCAGCCGTTCGAACTCGCGGCTGCGCACCGCCTCCTTGATCTCGCGGTAGCGCTCGGCGTTGGTGCGCAGCGCGGCGATGAGCCCGCTGCCCGGCGCTTCGAGCCGGTCCTTGACCTGTTCCACCAGCGACAGCACGTACTCCAGGCCGCCGTAGTCCTTGTTGTCCAAGTAGGCGTAGAGCTGGTCGCGCACGGCGGCCTGGATCTTGAGCAGCTGCTCGCGGCGCCGGCGCGCCACGCGGTCCTCGGTGGTGTCGGCGGCGGAATCCTGGTCGCGCACCGCGTCGCGCTCGAGCTGCCGCGCGGCGTCGCGCACCTGCGTGGGCCACTCCTTGCGGTCGAAGCCGCTGCGGATCTCGTCCATGCGCTGGTTCACGCGCTGCTCCACGCCGGCGACAAGCGGGCCATGGCGGTCCTGCAGCAGCTCCTCGACCACGAAGTAGTCCATGAACTCGCCGCTGGAGCGCTTGAGCTCGATCGACGGGTCCGAGAATCGCGGGAAGGCGCCGAAGGGCATGGGCCGCAGCGACAGGTGGGTCGCCATGAAGTCGTCGCGCTGGCGGTCCGTGGCGCGGTGCGCGAGGGCGTCGGTCGCGCCCACGCCGAAGAAGGCCTGCAGCATGCCCGCGGCCCACCGGTGCGCCTGGTGCTCGCGCCGCGCCGCCTGCCGCGTGTCGAGCACCGCCTGGCCGAAGGCGGAGTAGCGCATCGAGAACGACAGCCGCATGTCGCCGAAGCGGTTGTGCGGCAGCCGGGCGTCGTGGAGCTGGTTCTTGTGCTGCGCCTGGTTCACGCCCACCGAGCGCTTGCGCCGCGCGAAGTCGCCGGAGAGGAAGTCCTCGAACAGCGCGTCGGCCAGCATGAAGTGCACGTCCGACACGTGCTTGGTGTGCTGGCGCGCCAGGTTGCCGGTGTCCACCAGGTACACCTCGTTGTAGGGCTCGGGCGGCAGCTCGGGCTGGTCGTAGGGGTCCCAGCGCCCGACCTGGCCACGGTTGCCGCGCATGGCCGATTCCAGCTCCATCAGCGCGGCGTAGCTGTTGGCCTCGGTGCGGTCCTTGTTGGCGCCGGCGTAGCCGGTGGGCAGCAGCAGCATCAGCTCCACGTCGGCCGCACCCACCTCCGCGCGCGCCAGCCAGCGCACCAGCCAGCCCATGTCGAGAAAGGCCCCCGAGCCCGTGCCGCCCGCGACCGAGGCGACCACCACGACGCGAAACTTGCTGCTCTCCATGTTGAGCCCCAGCCGCGCGAGCTGGCGCTCGTGCGACAGCCCCGCCTTGAGCTCCTTGAGCTTCAGCCGCACCTTGTCGCGCGTCTTGGCGTACTTGTCGAAGAAGTACAGCCGCGAGAGGCAGCGCACCTGGCCCGTGCCGCGTTCGGGGTCGATGCCCAGCTCGCGCATCTTGCGCGGGGTCAGCGGCAGCCATTCCTTGACGTTGGGGTACTTCTCCAGCGCGTCGTCGTCGCGGCTGTACTTCTGGACGTCCAGCGGCTCGACCACCTTCTCGTCGTCGCTGAAGCGCACCAGCTCGTACTGCAGGTCGTCGGCCTGCGCGCGGCCGTGCTCGATGACGGCGCCGGTGTCCAGGTCGAAGTGCAGGAACTGCGCCACCGGAAACTCCGCCAGGCTCTCCACCCGCAGCCGCGCGCCGGCCGGACCCCACAGCGCGTTGAGGATGCGCCGGCGCAGCCGCAGCAGCACCTCCATGCCGGTGCCGCCCACGCCGATGAACAGCGTGGGCCGCACGTCGATGCTGGTGTCGGCGCGGCGCCCGGTGCCGGGCGTGATTTCGGTTTCATTGCCACCGTCGTTCGTCGCCATGTGCATGCCTCCCGTTGCACGGCCCGGCTACTTGCGGCCGTTGAACACCATCAGCCCCAGCGACAGCAGCGCCACGGCGCCCAGCGGGACCAGGATCAGCGGCGTCATGAAGCGCGCCGCGTTCACCGCGCTGAGCACCACGGCCGTGCCGATGCTGGCCAGCGCCACGAACAGGCCCCAGCCCGCCGCGTTGGCCTTCACCGGCGGCACGCGCCGCGCCACCAGCGCGTTGGCGTAGCCGTTCTTGGCGAAGAAGAAGCCGACGAAGAGCACCAGCAGGATCGCGCCGCCGATGAGCAGATCGCGCGAGGTGGTGTCGGCCAGGGGCGGCAGCGGCATCGCCTCGCCGCCCGGCATCGCCGTCGTGGCCGCCCCGCCGGGGGCCGAGGCCTCACCGCCGGGCGGCGGCAAACTGAAGCCACTGCTGCTGTTGGACAAGTCTCCCTGCGCCATCGCGATCTCCTTTGCCTCTTAGCATGCCCAGGATCGCGCAGGAACCCCGTTCAGCGGCCGGTGAAGGCCAGCGTGTGCCCCTGCGCCGTCGAAACCACCCGCGGCCGGCCCCAGCCGCGCCGCACTTCGCCCACCACCTGCCCCTCGGGGTCGCGCACCGCCAGCCGGCCGAAGCGCTTGAGCACGACGGCGCGCCGCAGCCCGTCCACGTCCAGCTCGTAGCGCCGGCTGCGCGAGGCGGCCACCGCCAGTCCGGCCCCGCCCGCCACCAGCGCCAGCACGCCGCCCAGCAGCGCCAGCACCGGCGCCAGCGGGTATTGCACGCGCAACAGCAGCGGCACGCGTGCCCGCGACGCGCGTGCGCTCTCGGGCGGGGTGAACACCTCCGGCAGCGGATCGCCGGGGAACAGCGCCGCCATCTGCCCGGCAAAGGCCGGCGCGACTTCCAGCCGCTGTCCGGACAGGCCGATCTCCACCGTCATCGGCAGCAGCACCTGCTTGCCCATGGCCGCCAGCGCCTGCGTGGACCAGGCCGAGGGCACCTGCGCCATGGGCAGCGCCAGCCGCACCTCCACCGGCTGGCGTGCGCCGGGCTGCAGCGCCTGCACCCGCGCCGGGCTCACCTGCACCGGCAGCTGCTGCCCGGCCGCGTCGAGCCGCGCCTGCACCTCGGCCTCGCGGATGGCGTAGGGATAGAACAGGTTCTGCAGCGAGGCCCGCAGCACCACTTCGGGCCGCAGATCGCCGGATTGCGCGTCCAGCACGATGGTGCGCTGGTCGCTGCCCAGGCTCGCGCGCAGCTGGCGGGCGTTCGCCACCGCCTCGGGGACGATGCGCACGGCCTCCTGGTCCAGCGGCTTCAGGCGTGCCGGCGCCTGCGTCAGCACCCGGGACAGGGCGCCCTTGGCCAGGATGTTCTCCAGCGCCTGCGAGGCGCTCTGGCCGTAGGCCAGCGCATAGACCATGAGCCCGCGCGCGCTGTAGAGCCGCCCCTGCACCGGCATGCTCAGCGGGAAAGCCAGCGTGCGGGTGATGGACGGCTCCAGGTGCAGCAGCCGGTAGAAGTCGCGGTTGCGCTCGGCGGTGCGCGGGTCGTTGCCGGGGCTGTTGCGGTTGTTGGTGAAGATCCACAGCACCCCCGGCGCGGCGCCAAGGGGGCCGGTGATGGTCTTGGTGATGGCCTCCTGGAAATCGGTATCCGCCAGCGCCGGCCCGGCGCCCTTGCGCGCCACCTGCAGCGCCCCCAGGTGGCGTGCCACCTCGCCTGCGCCCTGGGCCTTCGAGAGCAGCCGCGGCGACTCGTTGCCCGCGCTGCTCTGGCTGAAGGCCAGGGTGTAGACCGTGTCCTGCGGTTCGACCGCCGCCTGCGCCACCGCTGCCACCAGCGCCTTGAAGGGCGAGGCCGGATCGGCGTAGAAGGGCTCCATCCAGCCCGAGTTCTGGACCAGGAAAGCGTGCTGCATGGCCGCTGCCGGTGCCGGCAGCGCTGCGGCAAGCACGACGACGGCGGCGATCCGGCGGCGCGGCGCGGTCACGGCGCCAGCCTCCAGCCGGGAATGGCGTCGAGCTCCGGGTGGTAGGCCCACAGGTGGCTGTCGTGCACGAACAGCCGCGTGCGCCAGGGCTCGGACACGCCCGACAGGTCGATCAGGACCTGCTCCCCGTCACGCGGGTCATCGAGCAGCAGCACGCAGGGCTTGCGCGCCGGGAGCTCGAACACGGCCCGCAGCCCGCGCAGCACCGGCACGCGCAAGCCCACCACGGCGCCGGTTTCGGCGCTCTCCAGCAAGGGCAGCATCACCCGGGGCTCGCGGCCGTCGTCGGCATGCAGGGGCTCTTCCCAAGGCAGGTCGCGGTCGCGCACCGCGGAGCGGAAGCTGGCCCGGCCCGAGCACGAGCGCGGCGAGGACAGCTTCTGGCGCTCGGCGTGGTCCTCTCCGAGTTGGAGGTACACGAACTGCCCCTCGGCCCGCTCGTCCTCGCACAACTGCCACAGCTTGCCGGTATGGGCCAGGTACGGGCAGCCGAAGTCGAACACCGGGCTCAGCCCCTCGGGCCAGGGCAGGAAGTCGGCCTTGAAAGCGTCATCGCTGCGGCGCAGCCGCAACTGGCCCGCAGCGCCGGGCCACACCGCCCACTGCGCCGTGGACACCGGCGCCTGCAGCGGCTCGGCCACAGCAGCGCAGGGGCCGCCGGCCAGCGGCAGCTGCACCAGCGTGTTCTGAGCGTCGATGCCCGCGAGCTGCACGCCGCCGTCCGCACAGCGCAGCGGCAGCCACACCTGGCGGCCGAACTGGATCGGACTGCCCAGGGCCGGCGCATCGCCCACGTCTTCCAGGTCGAAGCGCAGTGCCGGCACGTCAGGCAGCAGCCGCACGAGGCCGGCCTGCGTGGGCAGCAGCAGCCGGCAGCCCTTGCGGCCCTGCGCCACTTCGCAGCGCCAGGACGCGCGCGGCAAGCCCGAAAGCGCGGGCAGGCGATCTTGCGGATGCACCAGCGGTTCCCAGCGCCGGCTGCGCGGCAGGTACGCCAGGGGCACGCCCTGGTCGGGGTCCAGCGCCAGCAGCACAGGCGCCGCGGTGGCCGCGCGCAGCGAGAAAAACTCGTAGTGCCCGGGCGGGACTTGCGCCAGGCGCACGTCCGCCGGCGCCGGCTCCTCGCGCACGGCCCGCATGGCCGCCAGCCGCAGCGCCTGCGCGCAGCGCAACAGGCCGCGGGCGTGGACCGGCGCGGCAGGCGTCACGGGCGGCGCGCCGAAGGGCGCTATCCATGGCCCGGCCTCCGCGGGCCGCTCCAGCGCCCGTCCGTCCGCCGGGCTGAAAAGGAATTCAGGCGGATACAGCGGGCCGCCGGCCGGAGCGTGGAACAGCGCGCGCAAGTCCGTGGCGGGCAACGCCTCGGACGGCTCGTGCCCCAGCGCCGTGGCCAGCAGCTTGTAGTCGGCGCGTGCCGCACCGCCGGCACGCCAGGTACCGGAAGCCAGGGGCCATATTCCGTCCGTCGCGCCGCGGGTCGCCATCGCCCCTCAGGCCTCCTGCCGCTCGTCCAGGCAGCGCCGCACCTCGGCGTACAGCTCCTCGGTATGGAAGGGCTTGCGCAGCAGCCGCGCACCGGGCACGGCGGTCCACAGCAACTCGCGGTCGGCATGGCCGCTGACGAAAATGATGGGCAGCGACGGCGACAACTGGCGCAGCCGCCGCGCCACCTCGATGCCGCTCAAGCCCGGCAGCCCCAGGTCCAGCAGCAGCACCTGCGGCGAGAAGTCCGCGTAGGCCGACAGCGCCGCGCCGCCGTCCGCGGCGCTGAGCACCTCGTAGCCGTTGTCGCGCAGCAGCTCGGCCATGGTGCGGCGGATGTCGGGTTCGTCGTCGATCACCAGCACCCGCTCGCCGCACCCGGCCAGGGTGCGCGGCAGCGCGCGCTCCTGCGGCGGAGCGAGCTCCGCGCCGCTGCCCGCGGCCAGCCACAGCGACACCTGCGTCCCCTGGCCCAGCTCGCTGACGAGGCGCGCGCCGCCCCGCGACAGCCGCGCCACGTTGGCCACCTGCGCCAGCCCCAGCCCCGTGCCGCGGCCCACGGGCTTGGTGGTGAAGAACGGGTCGAAGGCTTTAGCGGCCACCTCCGGCGTCATGCCGGTGCCGGTATCCGTCACGGTGATGACGACGTAGGCACCGGGCAGCAGATCCGCTTCGGGCTCGGCCAGACGTTGCACGCGGGCCTCGATGCTGATGCTGCCGCCCTGGGGCATGGCGTCCTTGGCGTTGAGCACGAGGTTGAGGATCGCCAGCTCCAGCTGGTTGGCGTCGGTCACGGCCACCAGCTCGGCGCCCTCCTGCAGCTCGATGTTCAGCACGATGGCGCTTTCCACCGCCTGGCGCAGCCAGTCGCGCAGGCCCAGCAGCAGCGTGCGCACGTCGATGGGGCCGGTGACCAGGTCGTTGCTGCGCGAGAAGGCCAGCAGCCGCAGCGTGAGCTGCTTGCCGCGCTCGGCCGCGGCCAGCGCCTTGTCCAGCAGCGCGCTGATCTTCGGGTCGCCGGCCATGCGCTGCACCAAGTGGATGTAGCCCACCATCGACGCCAGGATGTTGTTGAAGTCGTGCGCCATCGAGCCGGTGAGCTGGCCGATGGCCTCCATCTTCTGCGACTGCACCAGCACCGCCTCGGCGCGCTCGCGCTGCGCGATCTGCTCGATGAGCCGGATGTTGGCCTGGTGCAGCGCGCGGGTGCGCTCCTCGATGCGCCGCTCCAGGCTCTCGTTGAGCGCGCGCGTGCCGCTCTCGGCCGCGTGCAGCCGCAGCAGTGCGCGCACGGCGGCGACGAGCTCGTCGGGGTCGATGGGCTGGATCAGGTAGGCGTCGGCGCCGCCCTCCAGCCCGCGCGCGCGGTCCGCGGCGCTGGTGAAGGTGGCCGAGGTCTGCAGCACCATGGTCGTGGGCCAGCGCTGCTTGATCTGCTTGCACACCTCGATGCCGTTGATGTCGGGCAGCCGCACGTCCAGCAGCACCAGCGCCGGGCGCAGCGCCTCCATCTGCGCCAGCGCCTCGTGGCCCGTGCCGGCGTCCACCACCTCGAAGCCCGCATAGCGCAGCGTGCGGTTCTTCGCGTAGCGCGCGGGCTCGGTGTCATCGACGTTGAGGATGGTCGCCGCGTTGCTGCCCTGGGTGCCGTCCGCGCCGGCGCCGCCCTCGTTGATGCTGCTGCCGCTCATGCAGTCCCTCGCCCTTGATTGATCACGGAGTGAATGAGTGTGGTGAGCCCGTCGCGCGAGATGTCGTGCTTGGGCACGATGGCGTAGGCCGCGGCCAGCGCGCGCTTCTGGTCCAGCGACAGCGCCTGCGACGTGCACACCACCACCGGCACCGTGCGCAGCCGCGCATCGGCAGCCAGCGCCTGCAGCACCGTGAAGCCGTCCAGGCGCGGCATGTGCAAATCCAGGATCACCACGTCCGGACGGCTCCGCCGCACCAGCGCCAGCCCGGCCTCGCCGTCCTCTGCCTCCAGCACGCGCATCCCCGCGTCCTGCGCGATGTGGCGGATGACGTAGCGGAAGGCCTCCTCGTCATCGATCACCACGAGCTGCGCGGCATCCGGCGTGCCATCGCCGGGTTCCGGCACCTCGGCAAAACTCCCGTAACGCAGGGGGAGGTACAGCTCGAAGGTGGAGCCCACATCCGGGGTGCTGCGCACCGTGACGTCGCCGCCCATGAACTGCGCCAGCCGCCGCGACAGCGGCAGCCCCAGCCCCGTGCCGCCGCGCTGCAGCGCGCCCTGCACCTGCGTGAACTCCTCGAAGATGGTCTGCAGGTGCTCCGGCGCGATGCCGATGCCCGTGTCCTCCACCGTGAACACCATGCGCGCGCTGCCCGCCTCGTGGCGCGCGCTCACGCGCACGTGGCCGCGCTGCGTGAACTTCAGCGCGTTGGAGATCAGGTTGCGCAGCACCTGCGCCACCTTCTGCTCATCGGCGTAGAGCTCGGGCAGCCCCGCGGGCTCGTCGAAGATCAGGTCCACCGCCGGGTTCACCAGCAGCGGCTTGAGCGAGCCGCGCAGCCCGGCGAAGAGCGCGTCGATGCCGAAGCTCACGGGCCGGATGTCCAGCCGCCCGGCCTCCACCTTGGCCAGGTCCAGCAGGTCGTTGACCATGTCCAGCAGCCCCTGCGCCGAGCGGCGGATGTAGTCCACCTGGCGCTGCTGCTCGCGGTTGAGCTCGCCGTCCACGCCGTCGGCCAGCAGCCGCGTCAGCGCCAGGATCGAGTTCAGCGGCGTGCGGAACTCGTGGCTCATGTGCGACAGGAACTTCGACTTCATGTCGCTGGCGCTGCGCAGCTGCTCGGCCTTCTGGTCCAGCTCCGAGTACAGCGCCACCACGCCGCGGTTGGTCTCCTCCAACTCGCGGTTCAGGCGCTCGGCCTCGGTCTGGCGCTCCTGCAGGTCCGCCAGGCTCTGGATCAGCTCGCGGTCCTGCTCGTGCAGCGCCGCCAGCGGATCGGGCCGCGCGCCGGCCAGCGCGGCGCCCAGCGCGTGCAGCGCCACCGGCGTCAGCCGCGCCGCGGCCGCCCGGGGGATGCGCTGCCACAGCCGCACCGTGGTGCCGCCAGGCGAGGACTCGATCTCGAAGCGGTCCACCAGGCGCCGCGCGCTGGGCAGCCCGGTGCCGCGACCGGGCTGGAAGCTCTTCTGCCCGCTGAGCACGGCCTGCAGCTCGGCGATACCGGGGCCGCGGTCGCGCACCGTCACGCACAGGTGCTGCGGCTGCGCGGGCGCATCCACCGCCAGCTCGACCTCGCCGCCGCGCGCGTGCGTGAAGGCGTTGCGCGCCATCTCCGACACCGCGGTGGCGATGCGCGTCTGCGCCTGGCGGTCCAGCCCCAGGCGCTCGGCCAGGCGGTGCGCGTTCTGCCGCGCCGCGACCACGTCGGCGGCGGCGGCCAGCGGCAGGCGGGCCAGTACCTGGTTCGTGGTCATGGCGCCTCCGTGCGCGCCACCACCACGGTGGCGTCGTCGCGCCCGCGCGCGAAGTCGCGGTAGAGCACGCCGGCCACCAGCAGCGGGGGCATGCGCTGCAGGCCCGGGTAGGCGTCCAGCGACCAGCCGGAGGACAGGCCGTCGGAGTGCATCACCAGCAGCGCGCCGGGGCCGCAGGGGTAGTCGAAGGCCTGGATCTTTCGGGCGTTGTGCCCGGCCGTGCCGTTGTGCGAGACCATGCGCCGCACCGTGCCGCCGCCCACCACCGCCGCGGCGATGTTGCCCAGGCCCACGAAGGAGACGGTCGCGCTGGCCGGGTCGATGCGTGCCACCGCCACCGCGCCGCCGCGGGTGTGGCGCAGGGCCTGGTGCACCGCCTGCACGATCTGCGCCGGCGGCTCGTGGCGGCTGCGCTGGAACTGCGCGACCGCCTCGTTGGCCGCCACCGCGGCCTCGGTGCCGTGGCCCAGGCCATCGACCATGAACACGGTCCGCACGCGTCCTTCCACATGCGCGGCCCAGGCGTCGCCGCAGGCGCGCTCGCCGGGCTTGGCGATGCTCACGCCGCCCAGCGCCTCGCCGTGGTCGGGCTCGCGGGCCGGCCCGCCGCTGCGCGAGAGGCAGGCCAGCACCGCCGCGCCCTTGCCGGGCCAGGAGGCGACGTGGAAGGACTGCGCCAGGCGCCGCACCGCGCCCAGGCCGTTGCCCGCGGTGCCGGCGGAGGAATAGCCGTCGGCCAGGCAGGCGGCGAGGTCGGCCATGCCGGGGCCCTTGTCCAGGGCCAGCAACTCGACGTGGTCGCTGCCGCAGCCCACCAGCAGCCGCCCACCGCCGCCGTGCTTGATCAGGTTGGTGCCCAGCTCGGTGGCGACGATGGCCAGCTGCCCGGCGCGCACCTCGTCGAAGCCCAGCGCCTCGGCGGCCGCCACCGCGCGGCGCCGCGCCTCGGCCACGGCGCTGGAATCGTTGACCATCACTTCGAACATGTACTGCCGCTCCGGTGGTGGTCGCTCACTTGAAACGCGCGATCGTCACGCGCGTACCTTGTCCCGGCGTGGAATCGATGGCGAACTCGCTGGACAGCCGCTTGGCGCCGCCCAGCCCCAGGCCCAGGCCGCCGCCGGTGGTGAAGCCGTCGCGCAGCGCGGCGGCGATGTCGGCAATGCCCGGGCCCTGGTCCTCGAACTGCAGCCGCACGCCGCGCCGCGGCCCGGCCACGAGATCGATGCGCACCGTGCCGCCGCCGCCGTAGTCCAGCGTGTTGCGCGCCAGTTCGCTGGCGGCGGTGACGATCTTGGTCTGGTCCACCAGGCTCAGCCCGGCCTCCACCGCCACGGCGCGCACGCGCTGGCGCACCCGCACCACGTCTTCGGAGCTGCGGATCTCCAGGATGTCACTCACCGTAGGCGCCGTCCTCGTCGTCGGCGACGATGGTGTTGCGCCAGGCGTGGCGCGCAGAGCCCGCGATCAGCGCCAGGCCCTTGTCGACGTCGAGCGCGGTCTTCACGCCATGCAGCGACAGGCCCAGCTCCACCAGCGTGATCGCCACGGCCGGGCGCATGCCCACCACCACCGTGTCGGCATCGAGGATGCGCGACACCGCGGCGATGTTGTCCAGCATGCGGCCCATGAAGCTGTCCACGATCTCCAGCGCGGAGATGTCGATGAGCACGCCGCGCGCGCCCACCGCGACGATGCGCTGGGTGAGGTCCTCCTCCAGCGCCGAGGCCAGCTCGTCGTGCATGTCCACCTGGATCGTCACCAGCAGCACGTCGCCCAGCTTGAGGATGGGAATGCGGTCCATGGGCTCAGGCCTGCGGTGCGTAGCCGCTGGGGACCGCATCGACGCGGCGCCTCATGACGGCGCGGCCCTGCCTGGACAGCGCCAGCGCGAAGGCGTCGGCCAGCGTGGCCTTGGACACCACGTCCAGCTCCACGCCCAGGTGCACCATGGTCTGCGCGATCTGCGGGCGGATGCCGCTGATGATGCAGTCCGCGCCCATGAGCCGCGCCGCGGCCACGGTCTTGAGCAGGTGTTGCGCGGTGAGCGTGTCCACCGTGGGCACGCCGGTGATGTCGATGATGGCGATGCCTGCGCTCTGCTGGACGATGGACTCCAGCAGGTTCTCCATCACCACCTGCGTGCGCTGGCTGTCCAGCGTGCCGATGAGCGGCAGCGCCAGGATGCCGTCCCACAGCTTGATCACCGGCGTGGAGAGCTCGGCGATCTCCTGCTGCTGGCGCACGATCAGCTCCTCGCGCGTCCTCTGGTAGGCCTCCATGGTGTGGAGGCCCAGCCGGTCCAGCAGCAACCCGATGCTCCAGTTGGCGGCCAGCGTGGCGGCCTGGTCGATGCCCGCGTGGCGGCCGAACACGTCGAACAGCGGCTGCTTGAGCGAGAAGATGAAGAGCGTGGTCTCGCGCGGGCTGAAGCCCTGCGTGGCGCGCGAGACGGAGATGTCCGCCAGCAGCTCGCGCACTGGGCCGAAGGCGGGGGCGTCGACGTCCTGCGCGCCGGCGTTGAGCGCTTCGCGCAGCAGGCGCAGGAACTGGCTGCACTGGGTCTGCAGCTCACCCTCGCGGATGCGGCCGCTGTGCAGCGCCCCGTCGTCCTTGAGCTGCTGCAGCCACTGCTGCAGCACCTCGGCCTCGTGGGCGTTGAGCAGCTCCGAAGTGACCTGCGTGCCTGCCTGTGCCATGTGTGAATCGCTCCTTTGGGGGTATCGGGGCCATCATAGTCGGCGCCGCAAGGGCGCCAGGCGGGCAGTCGCAGCCCGTGGGACAGGGCCGGGATTCAGGCCGGTCCAAGGGTTGCTGTCCACGGATTCTTGAATCGCGGCGTTCCCTGCCGTGACCGCCACAGGAGACAGCTGATGAACGCAGAGGAAAGACTCCGGGTCGTGCGTCTGGTCACGCGCCTGTCGCGCGCCCCCGAGGCGCCGCAGGACGAGGACGCCGCGCTGGAGCTGGCCGCGCTGATGAAGGTGCGGCCCGACGCGCCCTACCTGCTGCTGCAGCGCGCGCTGATGCTGGAGCTGGCGCTGGAACAGGCCCAGGCCGAGCTGCAGCAGCTGCGCCAGGGACAGGCGCCGGGCCAGCCAGCCCAGGGCTACCCTCCGTCGCAGCCGGCGGGCACGGCGCAGGCGCCGTCGCGCTGGGGCGGCCTCTTCCAGCGCGGCGCGCCCGCCGGGGTGAGGCCCGGCTACCCCGGATCGGGCCCCGGGTACGGGCCGGGATACGGCCCAGGCGCGCCGTCGGCCGGTGGCGGCTTCCTGCGCAACGCCGCGGCGGTGGGCGCGGGGGTGCTGGGCGGCAGCCTGCTCTTCCACGGGCTGGATGCGCTGTTCCATGACCACGACCACCCCGACGCCGGCGGCGCCGGGCAGGGGCTGCTGTCGGGCGACATGCAGTCGCCGCTGGACGCCATCAGCGGCAACGCGTTCGCGGACCCCGGCAACGCCCCCGGCGGCGACCCGTTCAGCGGCGACATGCTGGGCGACGGCGGGGAGTTCGATGGGGGTGGGGACGACTGGACGTGATCAGGCGACTGCGACGCTGGCCGTAAGCTGCGTCGCTTCGTTCACTACTCCGTCATCCCCGCGCAGGCGGGGACCCAGGTGGCCCCACGTTAGAGCGAAGCGACAGTGCAGCGAATCGAGCCAGAAGCCTCTGGTGTTCCGTCCGATCCGCTTACGTTCTGCTTGGGGGCCGCCTGGGTTCCCGCCTTCGCGGGAATGGCGAAGCAGAAGGGCCGCACCCGTGCTTCAGCCTTCTGTCGAAATCAATTGGATTGGGAAAGGAACCTTGTCCCCATGCGCCTGCTGCTGGTGGAAGACGACACGATGATCGGCGAGGCCGTGCTGGACCTGCTGCGCGCCGAGCACTACGCCGTGGACTGGGTCAAGGACGGCGAGATGGCCGAGACGGCGCTGCGCACACAGGCCTACGACCTGCTGCTGCTGGACCTGGGCCTGCCCCGGCGCGACGGGCTGGAGGTGCTGCGCACCTTGCGCGCGCGCAAGGACCGCACGCCCGTGCTCATCACCACCGCGCGCGACGCCGTGGCCCAGCGCATCGAGGGCCTGGACGCCGGCGCCGACGACTACGTGCTCAAGCCCTACGACCTCGACGAGCTGCTGGCGCGCATCCGCGCCCTGCTGCGCCGCGCCGCCGGACGCGCCGAGCCGGTGTACGAGCACCGGGGCGTCTCGCTCAACCCGGCCACGCGCGAGGCCAGCGTGGGCGGCCAGCCGGTGGTGCTGTCGGCGCGCGAGTGGGCGGTGCTGGAGCCGCTGATCGCGCGCCCGGGCCTGGTGCTGTCGCGCGCCCAGCTGGAAGAGAAGCTCTACGGCTGGCGGGACGGCATCAGCTCCAACGCGGTGGAGGTCTACATCCACGGGCTGCGCAAGAAGCTGGGGGCCGACACCATCCTCAACGTGCGCGGCCTGGGCTACATGGTGCCCAAGGGCTGAAGCGGGACGGGGAGACACCGATGCGGATGCGACTGCCGCAGTCCCTGCGCGCGCGGCTGCTGTGGCTGCTGCTGGCGGCCATCGTGCTCACGGCGCTGGCGCAGGGCATCGCCGCCTACGGCACCGCGCGCGCCGAGGCCGACCAGATCTTCGACTACCACATGCAGCAGATGGCGCTGGCGCTGCGCCCCGGGCTGACCGCGCGCGGCGGGCTGCCCGACGCGGCCGAGGCCGAGAACTTCGACTTCGTGGTGCAGGTCTGGACCGCCGACGGGCTGCGCGTGTTCCAGTCCGCCGCGCGCGCGGCGCTGCCGCAGCACGCGGTGCTGGGCTTCTCCGACGTGCAGGCGCACGGCAGCACCTACCGCGTGTTCTCGCTGCAGACGCGCACGCAGGTGATCCAGGTGGCGCAGGACATGGCGGCGCGGCGCGAGATGGCGCGCACGCTGGCGCTGCGCACCGTGGCGCCCATCGGCGTGCTGGCGCCGCTGCTGATGCTGCTGGCCTGGGCCGTGGTCAGCAGCTCGCTGGCGCCGGTGCAGCGGCTGCAGCGCCAGGTGGCCTCGCGCCAGGCCGAGAACCTGGGCGCGGTGCACGGGCGCGATTTGCCCGAGGAAATCCAGCCGCTGGCCGACGAACTCAACCTGCTGTTCGCGCGCGTGCGCCAGGCCTTCGAGGCGCAGAAGAGTTTTGTTGCCGACGCCGCGCACGAGCTGCGCTCGCCGCTGGCGGCGCTGAAGCTGCAGGCGCAGGGCCTGCAGCGCGCGCCGGACGAGGCCGCGCGCGAGCGCGCCATCCAGCGCCTGACGGCCGGCATCGACCGCGCCACGCGGCTGGTGGAGCAGCTGCTGGTGCTGGCGCGCCACC
>Ga0065721_10050800_pt1 | contig 17863 bp, 14 predicted proteins | sample Mesricmetagenome_FD_59108 | JGI IMG/M metagenome (GOLD analysis project Ga0065721, IMG submission 59108) | Mesophilic microbial community from rice straw/compost enrichment Sample: eDNA_1 v2 (version 2) | ecosystem: Engineered > Solid waste > Grass > Composting > Bioreactor | place: USA: Davis... | reverse complement strand
GGTGTATTCGCACAGGTCGGTGGCGCGGTCGGCGGTGCGGGTCTTCTCGCCGAAATAGACCCCGCCGGTCAGCTCCCGGAACACGATCAGGTCCACGCCCTCGACGATCTCGCGCTTCAGCGGCGAGCGGTGCGCCAGCACCGGCGACACCTGCAGCGGCCGCAGGTTGGCGAACAGGCCCATGGCCTTGCGGATCGCCAGCAGCCCCTGCTCGGGCCGCACCTTGGAGCCGTCCCACTTGGGCCCGCCCACGGCGCCCAGAAGCACCGCGTCGGAGGCCATGCAGGCGTCGCGCGTCGCATCCGGCAGGGCCTCGCCCGTCGCATCGATGGCCGCCCCGCCGATCAGGTGCTCGCTGAAGTCGAAGACATGGCCGTAGAAGTCGCCGATGGTCTCCAGCACCTCGCGGGCGGCGCGCGTCACCTCCGGCCCCACTCCGTCGCCGGGCAACAGGACGATGGTGTAGGTCTTGGGGGCGGCGTGGGTCATCAGGCGGTCTCTCTCGATCGCTCGTAGGCTTCGATCTCGGGCAGGTTTGATTGCAGCCAGCCCAGGGTGTCCACCCCGTCCAGCAGGCACTGGCGGGCGAAGGATTCGACCCCGAACGGCACGGGATGGGCATTGCCGCGCCTTATCTCGTTCGCCTGAAGGTCGATCGTGACCGGCTGATCCGGCTGGGACGCCAGATCGTCCCACACGGCCTGGCTGACGACGATCGGCAGCAGGCCGTTTTTCAGCGCGTTCGATGTAAAAATGTCAGCGATCTCGGTCGAAATGACCGCCCGGAACCCATAGTCCAGCAGCGCCCAGGGCGCGTGCTCGCGCGACGAGCCGCAGGCGAAGTTGCGGCCCGCCAGCAGGATGCGATGCTCGGCAGGGTCGATCCGGTTCAGGACGGCTTCAGGCTTCGGCGAACCGTCCGCCTCATAGCGCCAGTCGTAGAAGGCGGCCTTGCCCAGCCCTTCGCGCGTCGTTGTGGTCAGGAAGCGCGCCGGAATGATCTGGTCGGTGTCGATGTTGGCCTGACTGAGGGTGACCGTCTTGGAGGTCAGGACCTGGAACGGGTCAGGCATGCTCCACCTCGCTCAGATAGACACGCGGATCGGTCAGCACGCCGGCCACCGCCGTCGCCGCCGCCGTCGCCGGACTGGCCAGGATGGTGCGGGCGTCTTTGCCCTGGCGGCCTTCGAAGTTGCGGTTGGAGGTCGACACCGCCAGTTGGCCGGGCGCGACGAAATCCCCGTTCATGGCGATGCACATTGAACAGCCCGGGATGCGCCATTCGGCCCCGGCGGCGATGAAGACCTGATCCAGCCCCTCCGCCTCGGCGTCGCGCCGCACGGCCTCGGAGCCCGGCACCACCAGGACACGCAGGCCCGGCTTCACCTTGCGCCCGCGCAGCACCTCGGCGGCGGCGCGCAGGTCGGGCAGGCGGCCATTGGTGCACGAGCCGATGAAGACCACATCGACCGGCTGGCTGGTCGTCGCCTCGCCGGGCGTGAAGCCCATATAGGCGATGGCCTTGCGGTCGGAATCGGACTGGGGCTGGGGCACCGGCGAGCCGATCGGCGCCCCGGCATCGGGGGTCGTGCCCCAGGTCGCCATTGGCCGGATGGCGGCGCCGTCCAGCACGACCTCCTTATCAAAGACCGCGCCCGGGTCGGTCGCCAGCTTGAGCCATTCGGCCGTCGCCGCCTCATAGTCGGCGGGGACGTGCTTGCGCCCGCGCAGCCAGTCGATGGTGGTCTGGTCCGGGGCGATCATGCCCGCGCGGGCGCCCGCCTCAATGGACATGTTACACAGGGTCATCCGCCCTTCCATGTCCAGCGACCGCACCGCCTCGCCGGCGTATTCGATGACGTATCCGGTGCCGCCGCCGAAGCCGATGGCGGCGATGACGGCCAGGGCGACGTCCTTGCCGGACACGCCTGGCTGCAGTTGCCCGTTCACCGTCACCCGCATGGCCTTGGCCTTGCGCTGCAGCAGGCACTGGGTCGCCAGCACGTGGCCGACTTCCGAAGTGCCGATGCCGAAGGCCAGGGCCCCGAAGGCCCCGTGGGTCGCCGTATGGCTGTCGCCGCAGACCACCGTCATGCCCGGCTGGGTCAGGCCCAGTTCCGGCCCCATGACATGGACCACGCCGCGATCGTCGGAGCCCCAGCCCGCCAACGGCACGCCGTGGGCGGCGCAGTTCCGCTCCAGCGTATGGACCTGGGCCTCGGCCTGGGCGGTGACATAGGGTTTGGTCCCGTCCGGCCCCGCCGGCAGGGTCGGGGTGGAATGGTCCAGGGTGGCGTAGGTGCGGTCGGGTCGGCGGACCTTCAGCCCGCGCGCCTCGATCTCGCTGAAGGCCTGGGGGCTGGTCACTTCGTGGACCAGGTGCAGGTCGACATACAGCACGCCCGGCGTATCCGCCGTCTCCTGCCGCACGACATGCGCGTCCCAGACCTTGTCGAACAGGGTCTTAGGCATACTCAGGCTCCCGTTTGGTTACCGCCGCGCCGATCGGTTCCAGCCAGCCGAACGCATCCGGGGTTTCGCCGGTGAACAGACCGCGGAAGGCCGCATTGACCGCCTTGGTCACCGGGCCCGGCCCGGCGGCGCGCGTGGTGATGCCGTCCACCGAGCGGACCGGGGTGATTTCCGCCGCCGTGCCGGTCATGAAGATTTCATCAGCCAGATACAGGGCCTCGCGCGGCATGGCCTGCTCGACGACCTCATGGCCTTGCGCCTTCGCCAGCTTGATGACGCTGTCGCGGGTGATGCCCATCAGGATGGAGTTGGCGGCTGGCGGCGTCATGACCTTGCCGTCCTTGACCACGAACAGGTTCTCGCCGGCCCCCTCCGACAGGCGACCGTCCACGCCCAGGGCGATGCCCTCGCCGAAGCCGCCGACACGCGCCTCGCGGCCGATCAGATAGGACGACAGATAGTTGCCGCCCGCCTTGGCCGCCGACGGGGTGGTGTTCGGCGCCGTGCGGTTCCAGCTGGAGACGCAGGCGTCCACGCCCTTCTCCAGCGCCTCCTCGCCCAGATAGGCGCCCCAGGGGAAGGCGGCGATGGCGATGTCCACGTTCATGTTCTGGGGCGCCGGGGTCACGCCCATGCCGCACTGGCCCAGAAAGGCGATGGGCCGGATGTAGGCCGAACGCAGCCCCTCGGACCGCACCACCGCATGACAGGCCGCGACCAGCTCGTCCTCGGTGTAGGGCAGCTGGATATGATAGATGCGGGCGCTGTCGAACAGGCGACGCACGTGCTCGCGCAGGCGGAAGCCGCACGGGCCGTTCGGGGTGTCGTAGACGCGGATGCCCTCGAACACCGAGGTGCCGTAGTGGAGCGCGTGGCTCATCACGTGGATTTTGGCGTCGGCCCACGGCGTCAGTTCGCCGTTGATCCAGATATGCTCAGCCAGCGGCTGCATAGACTGCTTCCTGTTCTGCGGAGACGCCGTCGACCCGGTCGATGATGGCGATCAGTTCCGCATCGTTGATCTCGCCGATCTGGTCGGCGCGTTGCTTGAAGCCGGCCACCACCGCGGCCAGGCGCTCGCCCTCGATGGGACGGCCGATGGTCTCGGCGCGCTTGGCGATGGCGTGACGGCCCGAATGCTTGCCCAGCACGAACCAGCTGCCCTCGAAGCCCACGTCCTGGGGGCTCATGATCTCATAGGTGCGGCTGTCGGCCAGCATGCCGTGCTGGTGGATTCCGGCCTCGTGGGCGAAGGCGTTGATGCCCACCACCGACTTGTTGCGGGCGATGACCGTCTCGGTGATCTCGCACAGGATCTTTGAGGCGCGCACCAGGTGGCGGCTGTCGGCGCCGGTGGCGACGCCATAGCGGTCCTCGCGGACCTTCAGGGCCATGACGACCTCTTCGATCGAGGCGTTGCCGGCCCGTTCGCCGATGCCGTTGATCGCCCCCTCGATCTGACGCGCGCCGCCTTCGATCGCGGCCAGGGAGTTGGCGACCGCCATGCCCAGGTCGTCGTGGCAGTGGGCGGAAAAGATCACGTGCGGATGCCGCGCCTTGATGCGCTCGGCCAGGAAGGCGAAGCGCTCCCGCACCTCGGCCGGCGTCGCATAGCCGACCGTGTCGGGCACGTTCAGGGTGCGCGCGCCCGCATCGGCGGCGGCCTCCAGCACGTCGGCCAGGAACTCCGGCTCGGTTCGGAAGGCGTCCTCGGCAGAAAACTCGACGTCGTCGAACAGGCTGGCCGCATATTCGACCGACCGCACGGCCGTGGACAGCACCTCGTTGGTCGACATCTTCAGCTTGGCCGCCCGGTGGATCGGGCTGGTCGCCAGAAAGACGTGGCAGCGGCGGTTGGCCTTCGGCGCCGGCGACAGGGCGCGGAAGCTGGCGTCGATGTCCTTCTCGTTGGCCCGCGACAGCGAACAGAAGATCGGCCCCTCGACCTCGCCGGTCACACGACGGATGCAGTCCTCGTCGCCCGGCGAGGCGGCGGCGAAGCCCGCCTCGATGACATCGACGCCCAGGTCCCGCAGGACCTGGGCCATCTTCACCTTGGCGGCGGCGGTCATGGAGAAGCCGGGGGCCTGTTCCCCGTCCCGCATCGTCGTGTCGAAGATGATGACGCGGTTGGGGTCGGCCGCGATCTCCGCGGTGCGGCTTACGCCAGGTACTCGGCTCATCACGCGGCCTCGGACTGAATAATGTCGTTGCTGATGCGGCGCACGCCGAACAGCCGGTCGATCTGGCGGCCCAGATTGTCCATGCAGCGGCCGGCGTCGCGGCCCCGCACGGTCAGGGCGATGCGGCGGAACGCCCCCTCGTCGGCCATGTTGATGCCGTCGATGTGGAAGCCCCGGCGCTCCACCAGGCCGATGAGACGCTGAAGCGAACCGTCCGCACGGTCGATCTGGATGTGGATCGTGTCGCTCATCTCAGGAGCCCTCCATCATTTCAGCGTTGCTCTTGCCCGGCGGAACCAGCGGCCAGACATTGTCTCGGGGATCGATGACCACATGGGCCAGGCAGGGGCCGTCGGCGGCCAGCAGGCGCTGGACGCCGTCCGACACCTGGTCGCGGCGATCGATGCGGAAGGCCTCGACGCCAAAGGCCTCGGCCACCTTCACGAAGTCCGGATTGTCGGACAGGTCGATCTCGGAATAGTTCTCGGCGAAGAACAGCTCCTGCCACTGGCGCACCAGGCCCAGGCTGGAGTTGTCGATCAGCACGATCTTCAGCGGAATGCCGTAACGCTTCAGCGTCGCCAGCTCCTGGATGTTCATCATGAAGCCGCCGTCGCCGGCGATGGTCACGACCGTCGCCTCGGGCCGGGCCATCTTGGCGCCGATGCCGGCCGGCAGGCCGAAACCCATGGCCCCCAGTCCGCCCGAGGTGATGTGCGCCTCGGGTCGAGCGAAGCGGCAGTGCTGGGCCGCCCACATCTGGTGCTGACCCACGTCGCAGGCGGCCACGAAGGCGTCGCCGGCGGCCTCGGAAATCTCCTTCAGCAGGGCCGGCGCATAGACGCCCTCGCCCGGCGCGTCGTAGCGATGCGCGCCCGCGGCGGCGGCGCGAGCGCAGTCGACCGCCCACGGCTGGATGTCCAGCGCCGGGCCGCCGCGCAGCCGCGCGGTCAAGGCCTCAACGCCCGCCTTCAACTCGCCGACGACGGCGACATTGGCGGCGCGCAGCTTGCCGACCTCGGAAGCGTCGATGTCGAAGTGGACGACGCGGGCGTTCGGCGCGAACTCGGCCAGCTTGCCGGTGGCGCGGTCGTCGAACCGGGCGCCGACGACGATCAGCAGGTCGCTGTCCTGCACCGCCTCGTTGGCGGCCCGGGTGCCGTGCATGCCCAGCATGCCCAGCATGCCCGGCGCGTCGGTCGGGACCGTGCCCAGGGCGTTCAGGGTCGAGACCTGCGGAATGTTGGTGGCGCGCACGAAGTCCCGCACGGCCTGGGTCGCGCCGCCGATCTTCACCCCGCCGCCGATATAGACCAGCGGCTTCGTGGCCTGACGGATCGCCGCCTCGGCAGCCGCGATCGCGTCGTGATCGACCGGGGTCGTCTCATTGGGGATGGGGAATCCGTAGTCCGCGGTGGTCGTGGCGAACTGCACGTCCTTGGGCAGATCGACCAGCACCGGGCCCGGCCGGCCCGAGGCGGCGATGTGAAAGGCTTCCTCGACCGCGGCCGGGACGTCCGCCGCATCGCGGACCAGGATCGAGTGCTTCACGATCGGCAGGGTGACGCCCAGGATGTCGATCTCCTGAAAGGCGTCCGTGCCCATGACGCCCTGCGGGACGTTGCCGGTGATGCAGACCATCGGCACCGAATCCATCATCGCGTTGGCGATGCCGGTGATCAGGTTGGTGGCGCCGGGTCCCGACGTCGCCAGGCACACGCCCACCCGGCCGCTCATCCGTGCATAGGCGTCGGCCGCGAAGGCGGCGCCCTGCTCGTGCCGAACCAGGACGTGCTTCAGCTTCGACCCGGCCAGGGCGTCATAGACCGGCATGATGGCGCCGCCCGGATAGCCGAACACCACCTCCACCCCCAGCCGCTCCAGGGTGGAGACCAGCAGCCGCGCGCCCGACTGGGGCGCGGCCTCGGCTTGGGGTTTGAAGGCGGCGGCGGTCATGGTTCAGGCGGCCTCGGACTTGGGCGTGTTCAGCCAGGCCATGCGCTCGCGCAGGCGGGCGCCGACCTGTTCGATCTGGCTGTCGCGGTCCGCCTTCAGCCAGGCCTCGTACTGCGGCTTGCCGGCGTCGTTCTCGGCGATCCAGTTCCTGGCGAAGGTGCCGTCCTGGATCTCGTCCAGGATGGTCTTCATGCGGGCCTTGGTCTCTTCGTTGACCACGCGCGGGCCGCTGGCGACGGCGCCGTATTTGGCCGTCTCGGAGATGAAGTGGTGCATCTTCGAGATGCCCCCCTCGTAGAATAGGTCCACGATCAGCTTCAGCTCGTGCAGGCATTCGAAATAGGCGATCTCGGGCTGGTAGCCGGCCTCGACCAGGGTGTTGAAGCCCTGCATGACCAACTCCTTGGCGCCGCCGCACAGCACCGCCTGTTCGCCGAACAGGTCGGTCTCGGTCTCTTCGCGGAAGGTGGTTTCCAAGAGGCCGCCGGTCGCGCCGCCGTTGCCCTTGGCGTAGCCCATGGCCCGGTCGCGCGCCTTGCCGGTGGCGTCCTTCTCGATGGCGAACAGGCTGGGAACGCCGCGACCGCGCTGGAACTCGCGACGGACCAGGTCGCCCGGCCCCTTGGGCGCGACCAGGATCACGTCCATGTCGTCGCGCGGCGTGATGCGCCCGTAGATGATCGAGAAGCCGTGGGCGAACAGCAGGGCCGAGCCGGGCTTGGCGTTCGGCTCGATGATGTCCCGATAGACGTCGCCCTGGATCATGTCCGGCGTCAGGATGGCGATGATGTCGGCGCCCTTGACCGCCTCGGCCGGCTCGGCGGTCGGCACGCCGTCTGCGGTGGCGTGTTTCCAGCCCGTGCCGCCATGACGAACGCCGACGACCACGTCATGGCCGCTGTCCTTCAGGTTCTGCGCGTGCGCGCGGCCCTGCGAGCCATAGCCGATGATGGCGATGCGCTGGCCGGCGATGGCGCCGGGGCGGATGTCGTCGTTGGTGTAGATGGTGATGGCCATGGGTCAGGCGTCCTGAGCAGCAGCGGATTTGTGAGACGCCGGAACCTGGGCCGGCGGCGGGTTGGGAATGGTGACGGCGCCCTGGGCGGCCGAGGCGACCGAGGCGCGGTACTTGGCGAAGACACCTCGCGCCGGGCGGACCACGTGGGGCGTAAAGCCCGCCCGGCGCGTCGCCAGATCGACATTGACGTCGATGCGGCGGTTGGTGACGTCGATGGTGATGCGGTCACCATCGCGAATGAGGGCGATCGGGCCGCCGACGGCGGCTTCCGGCGAGACGTGGCCGGCGACGAAGCCATAGCTAGCGCCCGAGAACCGGCCATCGGTCAGCAGGGCGACGTTCTCGATCTTGCGTCCCTTCAGGGCGGCGGTGACCTGCAGCATCTCGCGCATGCCGGGACCGCCCTTGGGCCCTTCGTAGCGGATGATGATCACGTCGCCTTCGCCGACCGACCCGTCCTGCACGGCGTGGAAGGCGTCTTCCTCGCTGTCGAAGACGCAGGCCGGGCCTTCGAAGGTGTCTACCTTGTGGCCGGTCAGCTTGATGACCGCGCCCTCGGGAGCCACGTCGCCGTAGATGACGGCGAAGGAGCCGCGCGCCATGACCGGAGCGTCGAAGGTCGTCACGACCACCTGACCCGGCGTCTCCTCGGCCTCGGCCGCCTCGGCGAACAGGCTGCGGCCCGTGACGGTCGGGGTGTTCACGATCTTGCCGGCCTGCGCCATCCGTTGCGTGACCAGGCGGGTGCCGCCGGCGGCGAACAGGTGCGAGGCCAGGAACCGCCCGCCCGGCTTCAGGTCGCAGATGACCGGCGCCTCGACGCAAGCCTGGTGGCAGTCCTCGACCCCGAAATCGACTCCGGCCTCGGCCGCGATCGCCGTCAGATGCATGACCGCATTGGTCGAACCGCCCGAGGCCGACACGGCCACGGCGGCGTTCTTCAGGCTGGCGCGGGTGATGTACTTGCGCGCCGTGTCGCCGGCGAAGACGCGCTCGACGATCAGCCGGCCGCAGCGCTCGCCCTCGGCGGCCTTGTTCGGATCGACGGCGGGCACGTCGTTGGCGCCCATGGGGCTGATCCCCATGACCGACAGGGCCATGGCCATGGTGTTGGCGGTGAACTGGCCGCCGCAGGCGCCGGCGCCGGGGCAGACGGCCTGTTCGACGGCCTTCAGTCCGGCATCGTCCAGCGTCCCGGCCGAGTGGGCGCCGATGGCCTCGAACACCTCCTGGACCGAGACCTCCTTGGTCCCGATCACGCCGGGCATGATGGTGCCGCCGTAGTAGACCAGGCCGGGGATATCCATCCGCGCCAGGGCCATGGCTGCCGCCGGGATCGTCTTGTCGCAGCCGACGATGCAGACCACGCCGTCCAGCTGGTGCCCTTCGATCGCCAGTTCGATGCTGTCGGCGACGACCTCGCGGCTGATCAGCGAGGCCTTCATGCCCTCGGTGCCCATCGAGATGCCGTCGGTCACGACGATGGTGTTGAAGTCGACCGGATAGCCGCCCGCCGCCACGATCCCGGCGCGCACGTCCCTGGCCAGCCGGTCCAGGTGCATGTTGCACGGGGTGACCGTCGACCAGGTGTTGACGATGCCGATCATCGGCTTGTCGAAGTCGGCGTCCTGCATGCCCGCCGCCCGCAGATAGGAGCGCGCCGCAGCCCGGTTCGGGCCGTGCGTCACCGCCGCGCTGCGCGCGTTCGGCTTACGGGGCTGAGAGGTAGAATCTTGCGTCATCGGTCCGGTTCGTTTCGAACCGCCAGGCACGAAAAACCCCGCTTCCTTTCGGGAGCGGGGTGGTGCGAGGCGATCCTGAGTGCGTTTAGGTCAGGTCGCGTGCATCCACGCCGCTTGCATAAGCAGGCCAAGAAGTACGAGGGTAATGAGGAAAACCGGGGCTCCCAGGCCGATCGGCGCGCGAGCGACCGCGACCGCTTCAGCGGTGCGTCCCTTCATGTCGCGCATCATCGTGGCCACGGGCTGGCTCCCTTGTTCGAAGGGCAGGAAACCATAGCGCCCCGTGCGAAGCAACCCGTCATCGCAAGAATTTTGCGCGACATGGATTTTGCAGACCGAGAAAGGGTGTTTCTTGCCTGGTGAGCCCAAGCGTAACAGTCGAACGCGCGATGTTACGGCGCCGGGGTTGAAACGCGCCGCGCCCCGGCTCATTGAAACGCCCAATCAACAAACCGTTCAGAGGAGCCCCACCCATGACCGTTCGCGTCGCCATCAATGGTTTCGGCCGCATCGGCCGCCTCGTCCTCCGCTCCATCGTCGAGCACGGCCGTCGCGACATCGAGGTGGTGGCGATCAACGACCTGGGGCCGGTGGCCACCAACGCCCACCTGCTGCGCTACGATTCGGTTCACGGCCGCTTCCCCGGCACGGTCGAGAGCGGCGACGACTGGATCGACGTGGGCCTGGGCAAGATCAAGGTGACGGCCGAGCGTGACCCCGCGAACCTGCCGCACAAGGACCTGAACGTCGACATCGCGCTGGAGTGCACCGGCATCTTCACCGCCAAGGACAAGGCCAGCGCCCACCTGAAGGCCGGCGCCAAGCGCGTCCTGGTCTCGGCCCCCGCCGACGGCGCCGACAAGACCATCGTCTTCAAGGTCAACCACGAGACCCTGACCGCCGACGACATCGTCGTCTCAAACGGCTCGTGCACCACCAACGCTCTCGCCCCCGTCGCCAAGGTCCTGCACGACCTGTTCGGCATCGAGCGCGGCTACATGACCACCATCCACTCCTACACCGGCGACCAGCCGACGCTGGATACGATGCACAAGGACCTGTACCGCGCCCGCGCCGCCGCCCTGTCGATGATCCCGACCTCGACCGGCGCCGCCAAGGCCCTGGGCCTGGTCCTGCCGGAACTGAAGGGCAAGCTGGACGGTTCCTCGATCCGGGTCCCGACCCCGAACGTCTCGGTCATCGACCTGAAGGTGGTCAGCGGCCGCGAAACGACGGCGGAGGAGATCAACGCCGCGCTCCAGGCCGCCGCCGACGGCCCGATGAAGGGCGTCCTGTTCACGACCACCGACCCGCTGGTGTCGCACGACATGAACCACATCGCCGCCTCGTCCACCGCCGCCCTGCCCCAGACCCAGGTCGTCGACGGCAAGCTGGCCCGCGTGCTCAGCTGGTACGACAACGAATGGGGCTTCGCGACGCGGATGTCGGATACCGCGCTGCAGATGGCGAAGTTCCTCTGATGGAGCCGCGCTGGGCTCAAAAGCTTGACGTCCAGCGCGAGCCCGATCGCTCGCCGTTTGCAACGCCTAATTCAGCTAAAGCTCATGTCGGTTTTCTCGGCATCGCAGCGCTTTTTGGCATCTTCGCAGGGCAGCCGGCAGGCGCTGTCGCGATCCGCTTCCAACTCCCTGTCGCGGTGAGCCTTATAGTCGCGACAGTGGTGATCGCCCTGATCGTCTGGGCGGCATCCCTTCTGGCGCGTCGTAGCGGCTATCTGGTCTTTGGTTTCAGCATCGTTTTTGTCATTGCCTTGATGGGCTCGACCGTCCTCAAATTACTCGTGGCTATAAAATAATGACCTTCCACACCCTCGACGACGCCAAGGACCTCGCCGGCAAGACCGCCCTGGTCCGCGTGGACTTCAACGTCCCGATGGAGGGCGGCAAGGTCACCGACGACACCCGCCTGCGGGTCGCCCTGCCGACGATCCAGCGGCTGCGCGACGCGGGCGCCAAGGTCGCGCTTCTGGCCCACTTCGACCGCCCCAAGGGCCAGCGCGTCCCGTCGATGAGCCTGAAGCCCGTCGTCCAGCCGCTGGAAGACCTGCTGGGCGCGCCCGTCCGTTTCGCCGACGACTGCATCGGCCCGGACGCCGTCGACGCCATCCGCGACCTGGACGCCGGCGGCGTGGTCCTGCTTGAGAACGTGCGCTTCCACGCCGCGGAAGAAGCCAACGATCCCGTGTTCGCCCGGAAACTGGCCGACCTGGGCGACCTCTACGTCAATGACGCCTTCTCGGCCGCCCACCGCGCCCACGCCTCGACCGAGGGCGTCGCCCGTCATATCCCCGCCTACGCCGGCGAATCCATGCGGCGCGAACTCGATGCGCTCGACGCCGCCCTCGGCGCGCCGAAGAAGCCGGTTCTGGGCATCGTCGGCGGCTCCAAGGTCTCGACCAAGCTGGACCTGCTGAAGAACCTGGTCGGCAAGCTGGACCGCCTGGCCATCGGCGGCGGCATGGCCAACACCTTCCTCTACGCCCAGGGCGTCGACATCGGCGGTTCGCTGGCGGAAAAGGAAATGGCCGACACGGCCCGCGACATCCTGGCGGAAGCCGAGGCCAGGGGCTGCGAAATCCTGCTGCCGATCGACGTGGTGGTGGCGACCGAGGTCAAGCCCGACGTCGAGACCCGCACCGTCCTGGCCCGCGAGCCGATCGGCGACGAGGAGAAGATTCTCGACGCCGGCCCGCTGACGGTCGAGAAGCTGATCAAGGCCATGGCCCTGTCCAAGACGCTGATCTGGAACGGCCCCTTGGGCGTGTTCGAGGTTCCGCCGTTCGACGCCGCCACCGTCAAGGCCGCCAGGGCCGCCGCAGACCTGGCCAAGTCGGGCGCCCTGATCGCCGTCGCCGGCGGCGGCGACACCGTCTCGGCCCTGAACCATGCCGGCGTCTCGGACGACATGACCTTCGTCTCCACCGCCGGCGGCGCCTTCCTGGAGTGGATGGAGGGCAAGCCCCTGCCGGGCGTCGAGGCCCTCAGGGCCTGACGCGGGCGGCGCGCCGTCCGGTCGTGCAACCCGAACAGCGGTCGCGAGCTATAAGCATGACGCCGGGGAACGCCTGTAACACGGCGTGACTTGGCGCGTGGTCGGCGCTAGAACGTCGCCCAATCAAAAAAGACTATTCGGCTCAGGAGACTACTCAATGGCGCGCATCACGCTGCGACAGCTGCTCGACCATGCGGCGGAGAACGACTACGGCCTGCCGGCCTACAACATCAACAACATGGAGCAGGGTCTGGCGATCATGGAGGCGGCCCACGAGGTCAACGCCCCGGTCATCATCCAGGCCAGCCGCGGCGCCCGCAGCTACGCCAACGACATTGTCCTGGCCAAGCTGATCGACGCCCTGGCCGAGCTCTATCCGCACATCCCGGTCTGCATGCACCAGGATCACGGCAACGGCCCGGCGACCTGCGCCACCGCCATCCAGTACGGCTTCACCTCGGTGATGATGGACGGCTCGCTGGAAGAGGACGCCAAGACCCCCGCCAGCTACGAGTACAATCTCGACGTCACGCGCCGCGTGGTCGAAATGGCCCATGCCTGCGGCGTCTCGGTCGAGGGCGAACTGGGCGTGCTGGGCTCGCTGGAGACCGGCATGGGCGAGGCCGAGGACGGCCACGGCTTCGAGGGCGTGCTGGACCACTCGCAACTGCTGACCGACCCCGATCAGGCGGTCGAGTTCGTCGCCGCCACCAAGGTCGACGCCCTGGCCATCGCCATGGGCACCAGCCACGGCGCCTACAAGTTCACCAAGAAGCCGGACGGCGACATCCTGGCCATGAACGTGATCGAGGAAATCCACCGCCGCCTGCCCAACACCCACCTGGTGATGCACGGCAGTTCTTCCGTGCCGCAGGATCTTCAGGACATCATCAACCAGTACGGCGGCGAGATGCCCCAGACCTGGGGCGTGCCGGTCGAGGAGATCCAGCGCGGCATCAAGCACGGCGTGCGCAAGGTCAACATCGACACCGACAACCGCATGGCCATCACCGGCGCCATCCGGAAGGTCCTGGCCGAGAAGCCGGGCGAGTTCGACCCGCGCGCCTATCTGAAGCCCGCCAAGGAGGCCATGAAGAAGCTCTGCATGGAGCGCTATCAGCAGTTCGGCTGCGAGGGCCAGGCGTCCAAGATCCGTCCGCTCTCCACCGCCCAGATGGCCAGGCGCTACGCCTCGGGCGATCTGGATCCGTCCTTCCGGGGCGCGGCCGTCAAGGCGGCCTGAACCGGCCTCAGACCGGGTAGCGGCCGATCATCTCGCGCCGCACCCGGTACAGGTCCCATTCGGCCCGATCCAAGGCGTCGCGCGCCTCGCGGGCGGCCCGACGCGCGTCGCGGATTTCGCCCCGCACCTCCTGGATGCGGTCGCGTATCCGTTCCTTCTGCTCGTCGCTCAAACCCTCGCCGCCCAGTTCGCGCTGCTTGGCCTCCAGCTTGTCCTCGCGATCCTCGATCCGGGCCTCAGCGCTGTTCAGCGCGCTCTCGGCGCTTTCGAACGCCGCCTCCACGGCGTTAAGCTGCAATCCGTCGCGATAGGCCGGCAGGAAGACCGCCTCGTCCTCGGGCCGGCAGACGCCGTAGTAGGTGTTGCCCGATCGTCCTTCGGACCAGCCCCGCTCCGGGGTGCAATAGTCCCGCAAGCCGTCCGTCCGCGCCGCCTCATAGGCCACGGCGTCAGGCGGCACGCCATATTTGGCGCAGGCCTGGGCATGATCGTCTAGCCGTGTCGCGGGATAGCCGGCCGCGCCGTCCTGAAGCCCCTTCTCGCCCCACGCCCCGGCCAGACATTCATCCTTGCTCATGGTCGTGCAACTGCCCAGTAGCAGCGCCGCGCCCGCCGCCAGCGCGCCCGTGACCCAAGGTTTCATGACGGTCCCCGCTCGCCTCCCCGCAAGGCGCTCCAGACTATCGCCCCCTCGCCGCCCTGCGCGCAAGCGGCCGGCGCCGCCTTCCGTCAGGTCAACGAAGGCTAAACCAGGCTTCGGCTAAGCTTGCTTCACACCTTCGGGGGACGGCTGGGCCAGAATGGACTCGCGACATCAACGGACCCTCGCGGTCGTGCTGGAACAGGCGGCCGATGCGATCGTCCTCAGCGACGAGGGCGGCCGCGTCCGCTTCTTCAACGCCGCCGCCGAGCAGCTTTGGGGCCTGGATCGCCGCGAAGCCCTGGGCGGCCTGGTCGACCGGCTGCTGCCGGCATCCATCTTATCCTCCGGCGCCGATCCCGCCCCACGCGAGCTTCGCCTGAACCGCCCCGACGGCGTCGAGGTCTGGAGTTCGCTCTCGCTGTCCGATGTCGAGACCGAGGACGGCCTGCGGCGCATGGTCGTGGCCCGCGACGCGACCGAGGCCGTGCGACGCCGTGAGCAGCTGCGGCTGCTGTCCATGGCCGTCGATGAGACCGATCGCGCCATGATGATCCTAGGCCCGGACCGGACGGTGATCTACGTCAACCGGGCCTTCACCGACCAGTTCGGCTATCAACCCGCCGAGGTCCTGGGCCTGGCGCCGTCCGAGCTTCTGGCGGGCGAAGGCACCGACCCCGTCGTCCTGGCCCGCCTTCGCGAGCGCGCCTGGGGCAAGACGGGCTTCGTGGAGGAGATCGTCGGTCACGACCGCCGACGCCGCCCCATCGCTCTTTCCGCCGCCATCAACCCGATCCTCGACGAGGCCGGCGAGGTCGCCAACGTTGCGGTCTTCCTGACCGACATCTCCTCCCTGAAACAGGTCCAGGCGCTTCAAGAAGACGTCCTGTCCGCCCTCGCCAGCGGCCTCGCCCTGCCCCAGGTCGCCGACTTTCTCTGCCGTCGCATCGAAGCCATCGCGCCCGAGGTCATCTCGTCCATGGTCCTGGTCGACGAAGAGGGGCGTCTGCGCCCCCTGGCCGGTCCCCAGCTGCCGGCCGAGTTCAGCGCCTCCATCGACGGCGCCCCGATCGGCGAAGGCCGGGGATCGTGCGGCACGGCCTGTTGGCGCGGCCAGCCGGTGTGCGTGGTCGATATCGAAACCGATCCCCTCTGGACCGATTTCCGCGCCCGGGCCCGGACGCTGGGTCTGAAGGCCTGCTGGTCCTCCCCCATCAAGCGGAACGACGGAAGCGTCGCCGGGGCTTTCGCCTTCTACTATCGGGACAACCGCGAACCCAGCGTGCTGCACGAGCGGCTCGTGGCCGCCTGCCTGCACCTATGCCGGTTGGCGATCGAGCATCATGAAACCCGTCGCCAGATCGCGCGCCTGTCGCAGTTCGATCCCCTCACGGGCCTGCCGAACAGGACCAAGCTGCTGCAGGATGCGACGCCCCTTTGCCAGGGTCTGCTGGAGGAAGGCCGCAAGGCCGCCTTCCTCGTCGTCAATCTGGATCGGTTCAGGGACGTCAACGGCGGGTTGGGCCACCCGGCCGGCGATCGGGCGCTGATCGAGACCGCCTATCGCGTCCGGGAAATCGCCTTCGCCCAGCCGGCCGTGGTCAGCCGCATCGTCGGCGACACCTTCGTCGTGGTCCTGCCCGACGCCGACGTGGCCCGCGCCGCCGCCCGCGCCGAGGCCCTGCTCGCCGCCGTCGCCCAGCCGATCGAGATCGACGGCCAGCTGGTGTCGCTGACCGCCAGCATCGGCATCAGCCTGCTGGGCGAAGACGGCGCCGATCCCGAGACCCTGCTGAAGAACGCCGAGACCGCGATGCACCAGGCCAAGGCGGCCGGCCCGGGCGGGCATCGCTTCTTCAGTTCCGAGATGAACGCCGTCGCGGCGGACCGGATCACCCTGGGCGCGGCCCTGCGCGCGGCGCTGGCCGAGGGGCGGCTGAAACTGCACTACCAGCCCCAGATCGACCTTCGCTCCGGCGCCCTCCACGGTGTCGAGGCTCTGGCGCGCTGGACCGACCCGGTGCTGGGCGCGGTGTCGCCCTGCCGCTTCATCCCCCTGGCCGAGGAGCTGGGTCTGATCGACGCCATCGGCCGCTGGTCCCTGCGCGAGGCCTGCCGCCAGATGGCGACTTGGGACGAGGCCGGCCTGTCGGTGCCGGGGGTGTCGGTCAACCTCTCGCCGCTGCATTTCAACGACAGCGGTCTGCCCGACTATGTCGCCGGCCTGCTGGAGGAGTTCCGCCTGGCGCCGGCTCGTCTGACGGTCGAGATCACCGAGGGCGTGATGATGAAGGGCGCCCGCGAGACGCAGGCGACCCTGTCGGCGCTGCAGACGCTGGGGGTCGGCCTGTCGATGGACGATTTCGGCACCGGCTTCTCGTCCCTGGCCAGCCTGACCCGCATGCCGATCAGCGAGCTGAAGCTGGATCGCAGCTTCATGCGCGAAGTCGCCACCGACGCCAACGCCCAGGCCATCACCACCGCCGTGGTCCGCATCGGCCAGAGCCTGGGCATGACCGTGGTCGCCGAGGGCGTGGAGACCCGGGAGCAGGCGCGCCTCCTCCTCGACCTGGGCTGCGCCGTCGCCCAGGGCTTCCTCTTCGCCGCGCCCGCATCGCCGATGGACTTCGAGGACTGGCTGCGCGCCTTCCAGCGCGCCGCGGCCTGATCGACCGCTCACGCGTCCGCAAGGGCCGTGCTAGACCGCCGGGCGGAGGCCGCCTTGTCCGAATCCGATCTCACCGACGACGAAGACTCAACCCCGGCCGAGGTGCTGGAGGCCCATATCGCCGCGCCCGGCGTCCGGCTCGACAAGGCGCTGGCCGACGCCTTTCCGACCCTGTCCCGCGCGCGGCTCCAGGCCCTGCTCGCCGACGGCGCCGTGAGCCGCGACGGGATCGTCCTGACCGGCGGATCGGCCAAGGCCCAGCCCGGCCTCTACGCCGTCGCCCTGCCGCCCGTCGCGCCCGCCGATCCGCAGGCCGAAGCCATTCCCCTGACCGTCCTCTATGAAGACGCCGACCTGATCGTGATCGACAAGCCCGCCGGCATGGCCGCCCATCCGGCGCCAGGGTCCGAGACCGGCACCCTGGTCAACGCCCTCCTGGCCCATTGCGGCGCCTCGCTCTCCGGCATCGGCGGCGTCGCCCGCCCCGGCATCGTCCATCGGCTGGACAAGGACACGTCGGGCGTCATGGTCGCCGCCAAGTCCGACCGCGCTCACGCCGGGCTTTCGGCCCTGTTCTCGACCCACGACATCGAGCGCACCTACATCGCCCTGACGCGCGGCGCGCCTTCTCCCGCCCGGGGCCGCATCGAGACCCGGATCGGCCGCTCGACCGGCGACCGCAAGAAGATGGCCGTGCTCAGGGCCGGCGGCCGCGAGGCAATCACCGACTACGCCATCCAGCGGACCTTCGGCGAACCCGCCCGCGCCGGCGGCGCGCCCCTGGCCGCCCGCGTCGCCTGCACCCTTCACACCGGCCGCACCCACCAGATCCGGGTTCACCTGTCGTCGAAGGGTTCGCCCATCCTCGGCGACCCGGCCTACGGCTCGGGCTCGCCCGCCGCCCCGGTTCGCGCCGCCATCGCCGAGGC
>Ga0065721_10004958_pt1 | contig 17868 bp, 20 predicted proteins | sample Mesricmetagenome_FD_59108 | JGI IMG/M metagenome (GOLD analysis project Ga0065721, IMG submission 59108) | Mesophilic microbial community from rice straw/compost enrichment Sample: eDNA_1 v2 (version 2) | ecosystem: Engineered > Solid waste > Grass > Composting > Bioreactor | place: USA: Davis... | reverse complement strand
CGGATTACGCCATCAAAGTCGGCGCGCAGGAACCGTGCATAGAGTCGCCTTCCGGCGCTGTCGAGGCGCACCTGCCCAAGCAGCGCAGCCGACATCGCCGGCAAGCCGCCGAGTTGATATGATGCCGCCGCCAACAATTCCAGCGGCACAAATGTTTCCAGATCGTCGTTGGCGCGTGTGAGCCATTCCAATAGCTCGCCAGCGCGGCGATAACACAGGATCGCATTCGCGGAAGCTTCGCCTTCGACCCTGCGAAATATGGCGGCGGCATCGAGCAGACGCCGCGCATCATAGAGTTGACTTCGGGATTCCGCAGTGCCCCATTGAATGGTCGGCACATCCCATGCGGTCTGCAATCCCCGCACGAACGATCGCGCCTGAATGGGTGTTAGCGTATCCTCCGGCGCGACCTGGCGTCGAAGCTGTTCAGCGATTTCCAGCCGATCCTGGTCCAGTTCAGGCATCACCGCCTCCGTCAGACCAAAGGCTCTCATAGAGAGCGTCGATCAATTCCTCGCCGTCTTCGAGGATGACTTCCACCAGTTGCAGATCGTGTCCTGCGGTATAGTCGTCGGGCATTTCCTTCCACGGAAGAAGACAGTCCATTTCTTCGCGCGTGGCAGCGCCATTGCCGACGATGATGATAAGGTCCGTCCTTGGAAGTGGCTCAGGGTCTTGAAGGACCAAAGCCCGTTCCATCGACAGTATTGCTGCATCGTAGCCGTCGGGGTCGTGCTCCTGCAAAAGCCTCATAAGTTGGCGTACGCCAATTGGGACAGGCGGGTCATTATTCACGTCGTTCCAGACGCCCTTCCCGGAGTGGATTTTCGCGCCGCCGGCGGGATTGGCAACCTTCTTGCCGTACATGACTGCGTCAATCGCTGACTGCGTCAGCGTCTTCCGCCATTTGGCCTCACCCGCTATGAACCTGACAACGGCGCCATCCTCGTCCAAGAGCAAGCCAATGAAATCAGAACCAAGGCGGCCGATCGTCTGGCGCTTTCTTTCCGGGTTGCGGGCCAGCGCAAAGAGGTAGTTCCGCGCGTCCTCGTGATAGCGGAACAGGAAAATCGGCACACACCAGTCATGCGCGCCAACCAATTCATAGCCCTCGGTGACAAGCCCAGCCATCACTTCACCAAACAGGCCCTTCCGCGTCGTGCTGGGAAGACAGCCGGGATACTCTATGGGCGGTTCGTCGCCATCACCTGCGTCCGGGTGAAGGTCAATGCCTATATCAGCATGGAAAACCTGCCGCGCATCAAGGTGGGCTGATTCAAAATAAGGACGTAGAGCCTGGCATATAGCCTCGCGGTCGATCTCCTTCTGCAAGAGCAGCAGGTGGCCGAATTTGCCGTTGGTTGAAGGGTGGTCCTCCAGCCATTCTTCAAGAGCGTCATGTGGTGGTGGACAAATGTGCATCCCGCCCCCCGCGGTCGCAGCAACAACAGCAGTTCAATCTTTCTCGCTGTCCAGACTGCACCATCATCTACATAAAATTCCTGAAATCATAGACCGTATCAACGATGTTGGGATTCTGTTGTACAATATCAGCGAAGTACTTTGAGTAAACCAACGTAACCGGCAGCTTCTTGTATAGCGTGTTGTTATTCCAATCCATTTTCGTCAGGCCAAGAACGGCCGTGCAGGTCTCGTGCCAGCCGCCAGTGCCGGTAAAACGGCGAAGCAATATCGGGGACGGCGTCGGTTTTAGTACGCCTTCTTTATAGACATTCCAGTTCGGATTCTCGACATGGACGCCAATGACGCTCCCTTGCGTCCATAACAGCGCTTCGTTTCCTTCGATCGGGACGTAGGTGCCCCGCTCGACGGGATAGTTGTGCGGCTGCGGCGGCGTCTTCGCGTCGAACCGGACAGCTTTCCAGGATACGTTCTTTACGATCTGCACCAGTTCGACTTCGGTTCCATCCCGGAAGCTGTCGAGGGCGCCAAGAATCTCCTCATCCTTGAACGGCGTATTCTTGTGGACCGTGATCTTCCTTGGCGTTTGGCCAAAATGCCCGCACTGGTAAATTTCCAGGCTCCGCGAAAGGACCGACTGCATCTCGTAGTAGGACAGGTATGGGTTGCGCCTGCCGTCCTGAGTGAACTCGCGGGCATCATAGGCAACGAACCGGAAGCCGGTTCCGTCGGGATCGAATACTTGACTGCAGCATGTGCTGTATAAATTTCCACCGCGGTCGGTTTTGATCGCGTAACTGATACCCACAAAGGCTTCGTCCTGGCTCAGGCCGGTCAATTTCCAGGGTACGCCACCGGCTTTGGCATAAGCAGCGACACTTAATCCCCACATGACATTGGCGCGGCAAGTACGCTCGAAGCTCGACTCCCGGACGATCTGGACGGGGATGTTTGAGGGCGCGCAGTAGGCCTTCAGGAAGTCGTGGAAATTGAAATTCTCGCCCTCAAAGCACGAAGACCAGTGGGGCGGCAGGTAGATTAGGGCGACATCGAAGCTCCCCCGCACGGCCTTTAATTGCGAGACGCATTGGAACAGCTCCCGCGCAAGTTCGTGTTTTGCGCCGGTCTGCGCGTACGCATCGAGGCTGTCAGGCAGCACGATCTGCACGCGCTCATCAAGAGGCGCTATCGGAATGCGGAAGGCCTGCGTGAAGCCCGGATATTCCGGATAGTAGTTCTTGGCCTCCTTCGGCGCCGCCGGCTTGTCCAGTTCCCCGACAAGGCCGCGCAGCTTCCCCATATCGTGCTCGAGCGCAACGAGGGCAAGACGGAGTGTAGTTGGCGCGCCGAGTTTGAGGCCGTAGGGACCGTGCTTCAGCAGCCCGAGCAAAGGATGCTTGTGCCTGCCGTTTTCCGCGAACATCAGGACGGGTTCGGAAAGCCTGGTATAGCCGGACAATTCCTCGGTGCCGCCGCTCATGTCCCGAGCCTCCGTGCAAAGGCCGTGCGGCTACCTATGAGGAAGGCGGGATTGCCGGCGTCTTCAGAACCGTCGAACGCTGCAAGCCGGACATCAACACCCCTTTGGCCGGTGCCAAGGATGATCTGCACCCATGCGCTCAAAAGCTCGTTGTACTTACTGTTCAAGCGGTCCCGGCGGCGCTGGTCGAGGAACTCGATTGCATCCTGACGAGCTCTGGGAGGCCAAATCCACACGTCGGGATCAATCAGAAGCCAGACGGCGCCATTCTTCATGTCGATCGAAATGCGAGCTGCTTCGGACCAGCGCACCTGTTCAGCTTGCGGATGTTCGTCGGTGACGGCCGAAAACAAGCCGGGGACAATGCCGGAGGTCTTGCCGACAATGCGAGACAGCGGGTCCAGTGCGCCCGCATCCTCTGTATGCGGATCGGCGATAAGATAGGCCGATGAGCGGGTAGTGCGGGACAGGACGGGGCGATCACGCGCAATTGCCGCGCAGATCGCTTCTTCCAGAAATCCCTTTACGTGTAGGTTCTCTGCCTCAGCGAAATCAGTTGGAAGGTCTGCTTCCGACACGGATACAAGATCGTCGCCGAACTGTGCTTTGACGACTTCCCTTTCTCCCCAGCACCAGACGGCATCCGCCTTGGTGAAGATCAGTTGTCCCTCCGAGTCGTGCCGGGCTACCCTCAAATCAGCCCATTCCTTTGGCGTCTTGAATGACAGGGAAAGGCAGCGCTGCGGAAGTGCCCGGATTGGCAGCGCATTGAAACGCAAAAGCGGCTTGCCCTGACCGGTCACCGGCAGCGGGATACTCACCGAAGCGGAGCCGGTTTTCTGCACCTTCGCGTTGAGATCGGCGGGTTTGTTGTCGATATTCCGCCAAAGCCGAAGCATGAGCGCATCAAATGTATCGATCTCGACATAGCGCGCGCTGATCCCTTTCGCCGCCGCCTCTTCCAGAAGTTGGTTTACCGGAGGCGGTATCGGGCTTCCTTTCAGCCCGGTCCAGAGCAGGCCGTGCGGGAAGGCGTTATCGCCATCAAGGACAGTGCGCAGCAGCTTCATAATACTGGCGTCGCGCCCGCTATAGCCCGCGATGATGAACCCGAAGCGCCTGCCTGCATTCACAATACAGGTCGCAAGCTCGTCGTTCTGGCGTGCAAGATCGACCGGGAGGTTCTTGATGCTGTCATAGCGAAAATCGCCATGCAGCTTGCAATAGATCGGGAACTCTTCGTTGTTCAGCGCTTGGTTGGCGGCAGATGAACCCTCAAGATGAAAGGCCGAGAGTGAGCCGCCGGAGACTTCGGCGACCCCTTTTTCGACCACAGTGTCAAAGTTGGTGGTGAACACGATGCGCGTGAGCCCGGAAGAGATCAGCGCGCCGAGCACGCGATTGCCGACCGAGAGAGCAACCCGGTCCTCGGAAAGCATTCCTTTCAGATAGCGCCGTTGTCGCTCCCGGTCGGCGCCGAAGATCTTTTCAAAGTACGTCGCATATTCGTCGTCGGCCCATTGCTCCGGAAATCCCCGAGCGTCCATGAAGCTTTGGATGCGGGCCTGAACCGCTTCGTTCTGGACATCCTGCCGGGCAATCTCCTGGTTTTCTTCGCGGCAATAGTGGCGCCGTTTCAAATCCCAGATAACATCCGTGGCCGTGGGCAGCCCCGCTGACCTTGATGTCCCCGCGCCGAGGAACCAGGCGAAATTTTGAGGTCTCGCGCAAAAGAGACTGGTGAGTTCTGCCTGATCGATCAACTCCGCCATTGCGCCAGGGTTCTCACGCTGGAGGCTTCCCCCTCATGGAGATGGATGAGGTGCTCCGGTTCGGATGCGAACCAGACAAATGCGCCCCACGCGAGGGAATCAACGGCCTTTTTGAAGGCGGAGTCGCTGCGGTCGAGGAATGCAGTGGCAAAGACGACGTGTTCGGCGGGGAAGCCGGCATTCTGCGCAAGTTCGGTCAGCGCCTGTTTGCGCTCCCGCGTTACCGGGCCATCGGTTGCCACGACTTCGATGAAGACGAGGAGAGGATGTTTCGGTCCAAGATCAGCAAGAACGATGTCCGGCAGGTTCTTCTCCGCGCGAATCTGCAAGCCGATGGCCTTGGCGAGATCGTCGTCCCGGCTGACGACCTTGTTGCGGCTTTCGCTTAGGAAAATGACCGCAGGCTGCTCAAGAAAGCGCGGCGCGAATATCTCGATAACAGCCTTGGAAATCACCGAACTCGGTCCTGGCGCCATGCGCCGCGTTTCGCCGCTCGGATACTTCACCATGATATGGTCGCCGCCCGCGACGGCGCCTTTGCGCACCATCGTAATGCGGGCAAGCGCACCCGCATTCAAGTTGTCGCCCTGCCAGGTGGCGATGGTCGCGTCCAATTTGGTTCCCTGGAGCGCGGGATCAAACAGCGCGGCAAAGTCTCCCTTCAGGGCGTAGCGCGGTGAAGGAGAAGTGGTTGGCAGTCCCCCGCGTTCAACGACGACGCCGTTCGCAAGAAAGCCTGCGCGGATCGTATCGTCGCGGATAGATTCACGCGTATTGACGGCGTACCAGCGGCCGGGAAGCTCGCCCTTGCTGCTCTTGAGCGATTCTTCCGTCCAGGCGTGCCGCGCGGCTTCATCGGCCTTGGATGCCTGATCGTCCGTCATCCGCGTGACCTGATCGGGCCTGATCCAGATATCCGCGCCTTCAACGGCGCCGACATAGAGCATGACGAAAACGGTCTTTGCGGCGATTTCCCACGTGCAGTTTGCCCGGTTCGGGCTGCCTTCGGGAAAGATCGACTGGAGGCGTTGATGAATGTCGGGGACAGGCAACAGCGGCGGCAACGACATCAGCGCCCCGCTTTCTTGAACAGATCACTTGCGGCCGTCTCGATTTCCCGCCGCGTGGCTCCTTTGAGGACAAGGCTCTCAAAGGCTTTCATCGCCTTCGGGCCAGGCAGCGGCAGCGCTTCGAGTTCATAGGCCGAAACGGCCACGCTGCCGTTGATGCAGCGAAAGAGCTGATCGATGATCTCAGTATTCAGCAGGGCCGCAAGCGCTTCTGCTGACACCGCCGGTTTGCCGTTTAGCGGCCGGATCATATTGAGATGGTTTTCGACAACCACGGCGCCATGCCGATCGATGAAGCTTTTCGGCAGCGCTGCGGCGATCAGCCTGCGTGATTGCTCCTTTGCCGTTGTGCGTTGAAGGAGAACACAGGGAAAATCCGTAACGACCCATTCCTCTTCCGGGCGCGGCTCAAAGAACGGCTTGTGGTTCCGCTTTTCGGCGCGGAATTCAAAGCGCCCGTCGGCGCGCACAGATTCAGCCCAAATCAGCGGATAGCGGTTTTTCCCGCCCGCATCGCGCAGACTCTTCTTGTGGCGGTTCCAAACTAGGGGGCCGGTGCTGACCTTGTAGCCGTAGTCGGCAAGGCGATGTGGCTTGTCGGCGACGCTTCGGATCAGTTTGCAATGTGATTTCAGGCGGGGGACGATCCACGGATTATCCGGTTCGGAAGGCAAACTGAACGAACCCGCGGCTGTCGCTGCAAACCTGCCGTCGGGCGTAGGGGAAAGGAAATGGACCTGGCCGACATCGGGTTCGCCGCCGCGACGATATGCTGCCAGCAGTGTTTCTTGCAGGACATCCGCGAAGACCCCGCGCCGTTCGGTGATGAAATCGATACTTATCGGTGGTGCTTCGCGGGCAAGAAGGCCGCGCAGCGCTTTGAAATACTCTCCGCCAAGGAAGCTGGTCGGCGTTACATAGGCAACGATCCCGCCGGAACGGGTAAAGCGTAGCGCCAGATCGGTAAAGACGCCGTACAGGTTTGCGTGTCCGAAAAGGCCGCGACGGAACCGTTCACGCAGTTCGGTGGATAGAGTAACGCGCCCGTAGGGCGGATTTCCTATGACGAGATCAAACGCCGCTCCTTCCGGCTTGCGTTCAAGACTGTCGCAAACATCTACCAGCATCGGTAATCTCGTGCCGGATGCGATGCAAAGCGGCGCAAGAGCATCCTCGAGAAAGACATGCGACATCCATGCGGCGAACGGATCGAGCTCGAATCCCTTGAGCCGGCCAATGATGTTCTTCAGAGCAATTCCGGGGGGGCAATCGGTCAGTTGCTCCGCCATTCGCCGTGCAACAGGTGAGAGGAAGGCGCCGCCGCCGCAGGCCGGGTCGAGCACCTTGGCTGTCCGCCAGTCAACGCCGGCTTCGGTCGCCATGTCCAAAAGCCGTTCGCACAGTGCAGGCGGCGTATAATACGCTCCGAACTCAGCCCGGACTTTTCCGGGCATCATCGCCGTATAAAGGACGCCAATCAGGTAGCTCGCCTCCATCCCGTCGAGATCGGCGGCAGCCGGTCCCATGGAATGGGCGAGAGCGAGAGCTGAGTCCGAAATCGGGGCGCAGTCGATCCCGCGGGGGAGAGCAGAAAGGGTCCAGGATTTTGGCCGCTCCTTTTGCGCGTGCGACCAGTAGGAGCTGATCGTCGCAAAAACGAGCGCCCGCGCCGTAGGCAGCCGCTCTTCCGGCGGCACCGATGCCGCCAGGGCGCGCGCCATGACAATACCGTCCGTCAGGATTGCGCGGGCCGCGCGTTCTCTTTCTTCCAGATCGTCGTGCAAATAATCTGCTGCACTGTTGCTCACGCTTCCCCCGATCGTGCGCTGCGTTACTCGTTTCTCGATTCGTCCCGCAGGTTGGTCAACGGCAACTGATCCTGACCCTCCCGATACCGATCAAGCAGTTCCCTGATCGCGCGGCGGCCAAGCCATGCCAGTGAGACGCGGTTCTTTTCCGACAAAGCTACGAGCGCCTCGTACTCACTTTCGATCAGATTGATCGTCACGCGATGCTTCGCCGCCATCGGAACCCGCTGGATGAGTTGCTGCAGACTGCAGCATTCCGATTCTGACGATGCCTGCTCGCTTGCGTCCGGTCAAGGCAAAATATCGAACAAAAGAAGAACCAGATCTCACCATTTGTCCGAATCGCGCCGGCTGACGCACGACACGTTTAGCTTCCACCGCCAGGGGCGCCGTCGCCAAGGGCCGGTATGATCGACGCAAGATCGCCCTCGATGTCGATCCCGTAGCGCCCGGCCAGAAGGGCGACCTGATGGCCGACCGTTGCGCGGTAGGCACCCAGGGCCAAGAAGAATCCGGGCCGGCCACGGCGGGGCCAGTCGCCGTCGAAATGAGGGAATTCCTCTAACTGGTCATCATGGAACCGCCGCCCGGCCTCGCGGATAGCTCTGACTGGTACGACAGCAAGGGCCGATGCAGACAGGGCTTGGAGGGTGTTCGTGCATTCTTCTCGTATTTGGTAGATGGAATGCTCGACTTGGCTTTCGACCTCAAGCTGGAAGGGATTATAGAGGACGCGCCGGTCTTCGAGAAAGAGAAGGAAACGCCGCACCAGCTCAGTTTCGGATGGGCCAGGGTCGGCCCATTGCACGCCCCCGAGAGGCGTGCTGATTCCTGTTATCTGCCTCGCCGTTTCCGCCGTGACCTTGCCGCCTTTGCGAAACCAGTTTCTCATTCACCCCCCCCAATTTCGTTCATCGTAAGCCAGATTCCGCGATCAGCACTTTCTACGCGACCTACACCGCCTATAGTGGCAAGGCGATCCGCTCCGAATTGCTCGAAACCAGCGATTTCATATCTTTTCGCATGACCCCGCTGAAGGGTGCCGCGGCGAGAAACAAGGGAATGGCGCTGTTTCCGCGCAAAATCGATGACCGCTATGCCATGATCGGGCGGCAGGATAACGAGAACCTCTATCTCATTTATTCCGATGATCTTTACACCTGGGACGGAGGAGAATTGATCCTGCGGCCTAAATTTCCATGGGAGTTCGTTCAGATGGGAAACTGTGGATCGCCGATCGAGCTTGACGAGGGATGGCTGTTGCTGACCCACGGGGTCGGTCCCGTCCGCAGATATGCGATCGGTGCTGCTCTTCTCGATAAAAAAGATCCATCCAAGGTTCTCGCTCGCTCGAAGGAGCCGCTGGTCCGGCCGGAGCCCTCCGAACGGGAAGGATACGTGCCGAACGTCGTCTATACCTGCGGCGCGATGCGCCACAACGACCAGATCGTTCTGCCCTATGCGGTCTGCGACACGTTTTCGAATTTCTCGACAATCAAGATTTCGGACCTTCTCAAGACGCTCGATGGCTGAGTGCGGTCTCGTCAGCCATGAGCTACGGGATAAAGCAGAGATGCAGCCTCATGTGTAACCCGAACCTGAAGGCTCTCTCAGATGAGGCGGTCGTCTTCAGCCTTTTGCCGGGCACGGCGATATGTGCCATTCGTGGCCGGTTTCTTAAGTCCCTCGGCGGATATCTCGCGGAGCTGTTCGACGGGATTGTTCTCGGCTTTCTCTGGCGTTGTTTGCGGGTCGGCCTTTTTCCGAAGCGGATCATTCGCTGTATTTCCTAATTTGATGGGTTGCGGAAGCGCTCCGGTAATGGCCGGAGCGCAGGCGCCTTCAAGGTCGGTTGCTTCAGCCGGCAAGTGCCGTGGTGCAACCCTGAACCCCGAGCCTGTCAGGAGTGGTCTGTCCCGGCATGGTTGCTCAGCCACCGGCCTCGATGAACTGACGCCTCGTATAACCATCGGTCATTGCCTTGAATTCCGTAAGCTTCGCGGACGCATCCGGCGCAGCGTTGAACCGCTCGACACATATGGCGGAGGCAAGTTCTCCGCGCGCGTTCTCGACTGCGGTCGCTTCCGCCGTGCGGGAGGTGCCGCCCGTCACCCAGCCGCCCCAAGTGAATCCGATGATCATTGTGGCGACCGCAGTCACGACGCAGGCCCATACGAGGATCGTCTTGGATGGCTGGTAGTTATCGAAACGCTGGAAGATCGATGCCTTGCTGCTGCTTTGCATACAGTGCCGGCGCGGGGCTTTACCCGTGCAAGACGATCAAGAGGAAAAACCGCCTCCGCTACAAAAGGTTCGATTCCGCCGCCGAAGCTCTTCGCTTCGCGATCGAGGACATGCCGGTCGCTCTCCTTCGAGGGTCCGTTCTCGAAGTCGAGGAAGCGCGCTTCGATGGCGTGCAGATGCGCAAACTCTACGAAGCTGAGGCATATCCACTGATGCGCCGGAAATCGTGAGGCGGCGGTGCCGACGCGATCTGCCTGGCCGCTATGTTTGCATGATCCTTCGAGCGCAGCGGTAGGACCATAGGCGACAATTTTCCATATCTTCTACCCATGCAAGGACTGAACATTGAATACGATCACGCTTACACCCGCCCAGATCAGGGGCCTGAAGCTCGCCAAGGAAGGCGACCTGTTTCCGCAGGAGGCAAATAAATGGACACATCGCGATGCTTCCGTCACCTACGCAAAGAACGACCGGTTTCGGGAGCGGCCGCAAAAGGTCAGGTTTCTGACGTCTGCGACCTTGGACACATTGCTGGGGTTCGGGCTGCTGCGCAGTCTCGATTCCGACAGGGAGACGCAAGAGGCCGCCCACGGTATCACCATGAACGGCAAGATGTGGCTTCTGAAAAACAAGTAACCCATCGAGAGCGCCGGTCCGTCGGCGTAGCGTGTCCATGAAAGTGGACTTACCCTCACACTTAAACCCTTTGCCAATCTGCTGTGTCCCAATCAACTCTCGCCGGAGTACTCCGGATTGCAGGCGATAGTTTCTGCTGAATTTATTTAGCTGGCTCATGATAAATTATTGAATAATAAACGAATCTGTGTGGCTTCTCAGTGGCTGGTTCGGGATGCTGACACTGTGCGTGCGCGCCGACTGCGCTGAGACTTGCGAGATCGGCAAACCACGGTAACGTTCGGTTTCGTTGGTATGTTGCCTTCACGTGTGGGAAGCCACTGCTTTAATTGGATATAGATTTCGTCGGCGCATTTTCACCGGCACGGCTTTGATTCGTTATTGGTTGCGTCTACCTATGACTCTAATCTGCGCCACCGCCAGTTCGAGATCGGTGTCGTGAAGTCCGCGGGCGATTGACAGAAGTTCCTCCAGAAGCTGCGCTCGGTGCCGAAGTACCGGCGTTTCGTCAAAGTCGAACAGGGTCTTCAGCGGAATGCCTAACGCCTGACAGAGCTGTTCAATGGTCGCGAAACTCGGCAGGCTCTTCCCGCGTTCGAGGTTGGAGATTGCATCAACCGAGCGGCCAATCCGAGCCGCCAGATCTTCCTGAGTGAGTTTCTTTTCCTTGCGGATGGCCTTTAGGCGAAGTCCCAGCCTGTGTTTTGTGTCCATAACCCGTATTTCAATCCGGGTTATGGATTTTAGAACGGACAGAAATCGGGAACTATTTGTAAACCCGTAGTCTTGTACGGTTATTGGAGCGAATCCTGATCCGGCTTCTGCCTGTCTCGCGTCTGTTTCAGTCGATGGATTTCGCATCGGGCGGTTTCGCGCCCGATGATTGGAAAAACATCGTCCGTGGCCTGTGGCACGGATGCAGACGGAGACCTCGTGCTGTGACCAGAACGTTCCATGCTTCCCTTGTTCTTGCTTTTTCCTCAATGCCCGCGATTGCCGCGGACATCGATGCACCGATCGTCGGCGGCATGCGCAACGGGGCCTATGTGGAGCCCGTCGTCTATTCCGAGACCTCTTCCGGCGTATCCGGTTACGTGGAAGGAAGCTTGAACAAGTTGACGGACACCCCCTACGATGTTGACGGCGAGACATGGGTCTTGAGAGGATCGGTCAATTTCGATGCCGGAGCGGGACTGAACCTCCAGATCGATGGCGGCTACGGGCGGACATCGGTCGAGGACGTGGATGTGGATCAGTTGGCTGGAGCCGTTCACGCTTACCATCGTGACGACACGTACGCTGTCGGCGCATTCTTTCAGGCGACAGCCCTTGATGCCGGTTATCTGGACTATTTCGGAGATGACACCGTCGCCGATTATCTCGGCGGTCTCGAAGCTGCCTGGTTCGGCGATGATGGCACGCTCTATGGCCGGGCGGGCTACGGGCAGGCAAGTTGGTCGGACTATTCCGCCGATCACTACATGGGTGCTTTGGGGGCACGCTACTACGCCACCGACAATATCCGTTTCGATGTCGAGGGAGCGCTTCACCGCTTCAGCTACGAGAATGCCGATCTGGATATGCGATCCGTGACCCTTTCGGCCAATTATCGGCCGGAAGCGATGCCCGTGACGTTCTTCGTCGGCTATCGCTACGACCAACTGGACGCTTCGTCCGCCGGATTCTCGGTGGCGGAAGGCAATAGCAGCACACTGTTTACAGGCTTTCGGTTCTCGTTCGGCTCGAACAGCCTGAAGGAAGAAGAGCGGTCCGGCCCGGTCTGGACGGCGTCGACCCTGCTTCCCTGATGCAGATCGGGGAGCAACACGAAAGCGTGGAGGACTGATGCTCGACGGTAAGGTGAGCAAATGAGCGTTCCAAATCCGATGATGGAGCTCCGCGCCATGCGCGAGCGAGGCGAAATCGACGCTCGCGAATTCAGGCTGGTAAAGCAGATTCTCCTGGAGGAACTGGCAAAGAGTGGGGCGCATGCCGACCCGGTGACGCAACCCATCGCCGGCAAAGCCGATACGATCGCCAGGAAATTCCTGAAATGGACCGGCATTGCTATCAGCGGCGTTTTCGTCGTGTTTCTAATCGTCGGGCTGTCCGGGTTGCCGGACATGACACCGGAGGAGCGCGCAGCAATTGAGGCGCGGCGCGCGGGGGCGGCTCGCACGAAGGCAATCCTGGACGACCCGGACACTGTCCGAAAGTACGGCCGCGGCGAGATCGTCAGCCGGACGGATTATGGGGTGAAGTGGCCGTATCCTTCAACCGACTCTGCGGTCCTGCGTTGCAGGATGATGGACTTCGGCTTGGGCACGACGCCACGCCCCTTCGTAACGATCCAAGCCAACGGTCGCATATACGGCGTCAATGGTGTGGCCATAGGCAAGATGAAGATGCCGGATTCCAAGGAGATCATGGCGCGTGGAGAGTACGGCGAGGTTGTACTCGGTGCGACGCACGATCTGATCCAACGTGCTATAAGGTCATGTCGCTGATCTTTGCGATATCCTTTTCCACCATTCGTTAAAGCTTATGCTATCATGTCTCGTGCTAATGCTGCACAAGCCAACGGAGGAGGAAAATGCATCTCTTCTTTGCCAGAAAGGAACTCTCTGATCCGTGGAAAGACCTTCGCCAGAAGGTTCGGATTTTGAAGCTTCTCGCGACAGCCACCCTGGTGGTTACGTTCCTGAATTTCCTCCTCGTGTTCGGATTCCTGCCGCCTCTGGAAAATATTTTTCGTTGACGAAACTCATTCCGAATTCGTCTTATCTGTTTGTTTTTACGCGCTAATTCTCCAGAATCGGTTATGTGTTCAACATAACCGGAGTAATGCGTATGACGAAGAAAGACCTTTCCTTCGACGAGAAGGTCGAATTCATCGCCAATTTCATCGGCGACAATTTCCTGCGGGTCGCCAGGGCGCTCAGGGAGTTGCAGGATGAGCAGCCGGACATTTTCCTGAAGGTGGCCGAGCTTGCCGGCCTCAGCAATCGAAAAGCCTATGCGCTCGCACGCATCAGCCGCCAGTTCGATGATCTGGGCGCTTCGGAGGAACGGCTGTATTCCATCGGCTGGACGAAGCTGCAGATCATCGGCAGGTACCTGACCGAGGACAATGGAGAATACCTCCTGCAGCTTGCCGAACTGAACACCGCCCACGATCTCGAGGCACTGCTTCGAGGGGAGACGCCTGTCGAGGATGCAAAGGTCGTGCAATTCTATCTGTCTGCCAACGACTACAAGCGTCTCAGGTCGAAGCTCGTCACGCATGGCGCGGTCGTCAGCGGGAACGGCCTGGCAAAGAAGGAGCTCGCCTTGATGAAACTCTTGTCTCACTCGGATTAATGCCGGCTGAGTGAACGCTGGCAGTGCCGTATCCATCCATTCATGCCCGTAAGGCTATGGTGACGCCTCTTCCGGCGAGGCGTCACCGCTCATGCAAAAACCCACTGACGTTCGTCAGAAAGGCCGAAGGGGCGGCCGCTTTCGGACCGGCAATTCGTCGTATCTCCGGCGAACGAAATCGTGAAGGTCACCAAGCCGATACTGCTTGCGCCCCTCAACATAGATCGGCTTCGGGCCGACGCCGCGCTTCTCCCAATTCCGAAGCGTCGTGCGGCTCACTCCCAGGGCAAACGCAGCATCCTCGATGAAGCATTTCATCCCGGAGTGCTTCGCCCATTTGTCCGGATTCCGGTCAATGTCTGCCGTCGGATAAAATTCAAGAAGGAAGAAATTCATAATCGCGCCTCCAAACGTGATGTGCGCGATTATGGTCCAAAGAGTTCGCGCACAGGGTTTCCTGTCCGCCTGGGGGAGCAAGCTCCCGTTACCCTCCTTGGTACACCAAGCAAGCTTGGATAATTCGCTACGTCAACACCGGAGTCAAGAAGAGCCATACGAACGGTTCACGAAAGCAACCATGGCGTCTTGCTGTTTCTCCCGGATAAGTCGGCTGGAGCACAGTTTGGTCCAAGTCCTGCAAATTCCGTTGTCGAGTCGGTCTCGTTTGGACATCCTCTGACATATCAGCGCTTCAAAGGTCACCTTCTGCTGATGGGCGGCATATATGCCCATTCCGCATCAAGGGCCGTCAGTTGCTGAAGCTGAAGATAGCGGAGACCGAATATGACGATCAAGATTCCGAAAGTGAAGGCCCCTGCCGCCGTTGGCAACTCATTCAGCGAGAGTGTTGCCAACAGTACCTATATGGCCGCGTTCCTGCATAACGGGCACCCTGGCCCCCTGCTTACGGTCAAGCAGGTTGCCTCCCGTTGGCAGATGTCGGAGCGCCATGTGCGCAGGCTCATTGCCAACGGGATGTTGCAGCCGCATCGCCTCGGAAGGGCAGTGCGTATAGCGGAACGCGACATGGCGGCGTTCGAGCGCTCTTGCCGTTAGGAAGCGCATTCTGGAACCAGCCTTTTAGGGTCGGTTCCATCCCTTGGTGAAATCCCCGGCACCGATCTTCAACAAAAATAGGCCTTGGGGTTTTCACCAGGCGGCAGTCCTGTCGCCACCAGTCATCACCAGTCAATCCATGTCATGAAAGGAGGCATCACCATGCCCGGTCCTAACGCCATGCCTATGACCCTCGAAGACCTCAGGGGACATCTGGCTTCGGACAGCTCCCTGCCGGACGCCACGCGTGGAGAACTGCGCTCCAGGATCAAGCGCTTTGCCGAGGTTGCCGGCAAACACCCCAGCGAAATCATCGCCGATCCCGCGAGCATCCGCACTATTGCAGCCAGGGCCAACCGGCATCTGGCCGGGCTGTCCAAAGGCAGTTGGGCGAACATCGTCTCGGGTGTCACCCGTGCGATGGATCTTGCCGATATCAAGGTCCACCGGCGCAGACGGAACTTCAAGCTGTCCCTTTCCTGGGAGCGGCTCATGGAGCCCATCAACCGTCGGGACCGGGATGAACTGCACCGCTTCGCAGGATGGTGCTCTGTGCGTCAGATCGCCCCTGAAGCCGTTAACATAGAAACTTTCACGAATTACCTCGGCTATCTCCAGACGGAGACGATCCAGTTCAATCCCAAGGAGCGCTGGCATGTCGCGCGGCGTGCATGGAACCGCGTGGTCGCGTCGCGGCAGGATACTTCGTTCCCTGACATCCCCGATACCACGCCGCAGGGCTGGCGCGGCCTGAAGTGGTCCGACTTTCCGGAGAGCATCCAGGTCGAGCTCGAACACTACGACAGGAAGATGCTCACGGGCGACCTGCTGTCGGACGAAGAGGTCCGGGCGATCAAGCCTGTGACCTTGAAAGGCTACAAGGACAAGCTACGGTGGTACCTTTCCCGTCTGGTCGAGGATGGCGTGCCCATCGAGACCTTCGGTTCGCTTTCGGCATGCGTCGAGACCGAAATGGTGAAACGGGGCATCTACGTCCATCTGGCAGGTCGTGCGATCGATGACAAAACCCGGCCCGGCCTTCATGGATTGATGACGGCGATCCTGAGCATCGCCAACTATCTGAATGTGCCGGATGAACACCGCGTCGCATTGAAGAAGATTGCGAAGAAGGTCCGCCACAGCCCCGTCGGCATGACGGAGAAGAACAGGGAGAGGCTTTCCCAGTTCGCGGATATACGCGCCAAACGGCTTTTCATCGGGTTGCCGTTCAAGGTGACCGCAGAACTCTCGACCGTGACGGCGCCCACGGTACGCCAGGCTCAGCGCATGCAACATGCCGCGCTCCTTGCGCTGCTGTTGCATCTCCCGATCCGGATCAGGAATGCGGCAATGCTGGACCTCGACAAGCATATCCAGCGCCCGGTCGGCACCAAGCCCGGGCGGTGGCGCGTGCATTTCGAGGCAGTGGAAGTCAAGAACGTCGTGACCATCGATGGCGAGCTGGATGGAGAAACCAGCGCATTGCTCGACCGCTATGTCTCGGTCTTCCGTCCGCGGTTGCTGAAATCCGCATCCTCGGCCCTGTTCATCAACCAGCATGGTTCCGGCAAGGGNCCGAGTGCNCTCTCGAAGCAGTTNTCCGGTTTCGTGAAACGGGAAGCCGGCTTCATCGTGAACGCGCACCTNATGCGCCATTTTGCCGGCTTCACCTTCCTNGATGCCAANCCCGGCCAGTACGAGACGGTGCGCCAGCTCCTGGGACACAAGGATATCGCCACGACGATCAGGTTCTATGCCGGAGCTGAAACCAAAAACGCATTCGAACGGTACGATCATGTTCTTGCGATGCTCATGGAGAACAAGACCGACTTCATATCGGAGGTCGAACTCTGATGCAGAAGAAATCGATCCCTGCGATGAAACGGGATGACTGGCCGAGGCGGGATCGGGAACTCTGGTTACGGGCTCTCAGCCCCGCCCGCTTCCTTGAGGATGCCGGTCCGGCGTCGGCATGGAGCTCCGCGACCAAATCTGACGCAGAAAGGGGCTATGGCATCTATCTCTCCTGGCTTGAAAGTAGCGGGGCGCTCAGCCACGGGATTTTGCCGGTCGACCGGGTGAGCAAGGAATTGATCAAGGCGTTCATCGAGGACTATTCGCCGGGTCGGTCCGAGAACACCGTTGCCGGGGTGATACGGGGTATCGCCTATCTGTTCAGGGCGATCGCGCCGCCCGGTGGCATATCCTGGCTGACGAAGCTGGCGCACAGGCTGTCCAACAGGGCGGTGCGGTCGCGTCCGAAGCTGCCGCGCATGGCGTCCGTGCAGGAACTGCTGGGACTGGCGGGACGCCTGATGTCCGCGGGGCAGGACTTGCTCGCAGAGGGGGTAAGCACAGGAGCCGTCCATTATCGGGATGGGCTGATGATCGCCTTTCTCGTTGCAAGGCCGCTCAGGCGGCGCAATCTGACCGCATTGAGGCTGGGCGTTTCGTTCCTTCCGCAGGGAGATGGATACCGCGCATTCTTTCCCCGGCACGAAACCAAGAAGGGCGTGGAAATCGATTTCCTCTATCCCGCGTGGCTCAACGAAAAGCTTGTCATCTATCTTCGCAAAATCCGTCCGATCCTTCTTTGCGGATCAGAGGAGATGGATGAAGGCTGGCTCTGGATCGGACGATATGGCCGAAGAATGTCTGGAAACACTGTGTCCACGCGCATCGGCAACGTGACGATGAAGCACCTTGGACGCCGGGTCAGCCCGCATCTGTTCCGTGACATCGGCGCCACCAGCATCGCGCTCCATGATCCGGGGCATGTCGGCATCACGAAAACCGTACTCGGTCACGCCAGGCTTTCCAGCAGCCAGCAATTCTATAACCAGGCGCACTCGTTCTCGGCGGTCCGCTCGCACGGTGACCTGATGGCATGGTTGAGAAAGGATGAAGATCGGTGATGCAATTAATTGCAAACTTTAATGATCTGACTGTCTTCGGGCCGCACTTTGAGAGGCGTGCGATGGGAAGCACGTGCGCAAGGCGTTGCATCACGACGATGC
>Ga0065721_10005161_pt1 | contig 17870 bp, 9 predicted proteins | sample Mesricmetagenome_FD_59108 | JGI IMG/M metagenome (GOLD analysis project Ga0065721, IMG submission 59108) | Mesophilic microbial community from rice straw/compost enrichment Sample: eDNA_1 v2 (version 2) | ecosystem: Engineered > Solid waste > Grass > Composting > Bioreactor | place: USA: Davis... | reverse complement strand
ACCCGTCGTGCCATTACCCAGAACCTGACCCCCTGGCAGAAAGTGCAGTTGAGCCGGCACCCCGACCGTCCCTATACCATGAAATACATCACCAAAATGACCACCGATTTTGTGGAGCTGTTTGGTGACCGGAATATAAAAGACGACAAGGCCATGGTGGGCGGGTTTGCCTCACTGGAGGGACAAACCGTAATGCTCATCGGCCAGCAAAAAGGGATCAACACCAAAGCCAGGCAATTGCGTAATTTTGGCATGGCCAATCCCGAAGGGTATCGCAAGGCGCTGCGGCTGATGAAGCTGGCAGAAAAATTCAACAAACCGGTGATCACCCTCATCGATACACCGGGCGCCTACCCCGGCCTGGAGGCCGAAGAAAGAGGACAGGGCGAGGCTATTGCCCGCAACATTTATGAAATGATGCGGTTGAAAGTGCCGGTGGTTTGTGTGATCATTGGCGAAGGGGCCTCGGGTGGCGCATTGGGTATTGGTGTGGGCGACCGCATATTCATGCTGGAAAACACCTGGTATACCGTGATATCGCCCGAAAGCTGCAGCTCGATTTTATGGCGTAGCTGGGACCAGAAGGAAAAAGCAGCCGAACAATTAAAACTTACAGCCGATTATATGCACCAATTTGGATTAATTGATGGTATCATTCCCGAACCGGTAGGCGGCGCCCACTGGAATTACGATGAAGCCGCCCAGAATTTAAAAGAGCATTTGATCACCACCATCAATGAGTTGAAGCAGATGGACCCGGAAGAACGCGTTCGAAAGCGTATCGAGAAGTTCTGCAAAATGGGTTTCTGGGATGAAGCAGGTCAATAACCAACTCCATCTCACCTGTCTGTAACAACCGGGAATCGGGTACTGCCCGTTTCCCCATTTCACCATCCAAAATTTCAACTACTCTCTATGTCTCTTCGTCAAACATTATACGGCACGGGTGTGGCCATCGTCACACCTTTCAAATCGAATTTTGAAGTAGATCTTGAAGCATTAAGCAATATCATCGATTCAGTGATCGATGGCGGTGTGGAATACATCGTAACGCTGGGTACCACCGGCGAAACACCGGCCCTGAGCAAGGAAGAAAAAATTGCCATCATTCGGTTTACCTACGAAAAAGTAAATGGCCGTGTACCGGTGGTGGTAGGCATTGGAGGTAACAATACCCAGGAAGTAATCAAGGAACTGGAAACCTTCCCGCTCGACAAAGCAGTGGCCATCCTCAGCGCCAGCCCTTATTATAACAAACCTTCGCAGGAGGGCATTTATCAGCACTACAAAGCGCTGGCCGCAGCGTCGCCCAAACCCATCCTGTTATATAATGTACCCGGCCGCACAGGCCGCAATATCACGGCTGCCACTACCCTGCGTCTGGCCAACGAAGTGCCCAATATTGCCGGCATTAAAGAAGCCAGTGGCGATATGGCCCAGTGTATGGAAATTTTGCGTGACCGCCCCGAACATTTCCTGGTGGTTAGCGGCGACGATGCCCTGGTATTACCTCAAATAGCCTGTGGTATGGATGGAGTGATCAGCGTAGCCGCCAATGCCCTGCCCAAAGAATTTACCCATATGGTAAGGCTTTGCCTGAAAGGCGATTTCAAAGCGGCCAAACAAATCAACGACCGGCTGATAGCCGCTTATGAGCTGATGTTTGCCGAAAATAACCCCGCAGGTGTAAAAGCTTTTATGGCAGAATTGAATTTGCTGAAAAACCACCTGCGACTGCCGATGGTGCCCCTGAGCACCGGCATTCACGAAAAAGTAAAAGCTTACCTGGGCAGCGCCCGGTAAGTAACACCTTCCAGCGCCAGACTGGTATCGGGGAAAACAGCACAGGCTTCCTGTTCAAACGCATCCAGTTTATCATATTTAGAGCTGAAGTGGCCGATCAATAAACGGCCGGCTTTGGCTCTTTTTGCTATACAGGCGGCCTGGGTGGTGGTAGAATGAAAACGCAGTTCGGCTCTTTGTTCCAGGTCTTTCAGGTAGGTGGTTTCGTGATACAGCAGGTCAACGCCCTGTACCTTATCAGCCAGTGTTTCATCGTACACGGTATCGGCGCAATAAGCATACGACAAAGCCCTGGATCCGGGATTGGTAACCCATTCGTTTTTGATGCGCTCGCCGCTTTTGGTGATATAATCTTCGCCCCATTTTAACCGGTCGTAAAAAGCGGCGGGTACGCCATGCTCAATGGCTTTTTGAGGGTTCACGCGGCGCGGCGCCCGCACCTGGTCGAAGCGAAACCCCCAGCAGGGGATGCGGTGTTTGGTAGAGAAACAACTCACTTTGAATTTTTCAGTATGCACCAGTACCCCCTCTTTTTCCAGCGGATGAAAATGCAGGGTATAAGGCAATACATTATCGGCGGCCTGCAGCTGCAGGTCCAGTATGGCTTTCAAAGGCGCGGGGGCAAACAAATGCAGGTCGTGCTCGCGGTGCAGCAAACCCATGCTGTGCAAAAAACCCGGTAAGCCGAAATAATGATCGCCATGCAGGTGAGAGATAAAAATATAATTGATGCGGCTCCACCGGATGCGGTACCTGGCCAGTTGCTGCTGGGTGCCTTCGCCACAGTCTACCAGGAAAAGATGATCGTCCAGGGTCACAACCTGCGACGTGGGGTGCCGGTCAAAGGCCGGCAAGGCGGAGTTATTACCCAGTATAGTAACAGCCAGCATTCAATATATTAAAAAAGGTTACAACTTTTTGTTAAGACGGCTATCTAACTCATTATGCTGCATTCTATTGCAAAATAATGGCCATTTCTTTGGGCGGATTATATTCAGCTAGTGGTAAGTGGTGAGTGGCGAGCAGACTCGTACTGGCTACCAGTTGCCGGCTAATAGCCTTTCAACGTAAATCAATAGCGCCGGATTGTATGCAAAATATCGGCCAGATAACTTTTTCCAAACAAATTTAAATGAACTAAAAGCGGATACAGGTTACAAATATACCATTGCTGCCGGTAATTGGCGGGCAGCGGGTAATAATGATGGTAGCTTTCATAAAATAAGCCATCGAAACCACCGAACAGTGTAGTCATGGCCAGGTCGATGCTCCTGTGTCCGTAATACACAGCCGGGTCAATCAGAACAGGTTGCTCCCGGTCGTCGCAAAGAAAATTGCCGCTCCACAGATCGCCATGAAGCAGGCAGGGCGGTTCGGTTGGGAAAATCTCCGGGATCTTTTTGTACAGCCTTTCAAATGCCTGCACATGCGATGGCTCCAGCAGTTTTTGTTGCAGTGCCAGTTTGATCTGCGGTTGCAGGCGTTGGTGAATAAAGAAAGCTGACCAGTCGGTATGCCAGGTATTGGTTTGCGGTAATGATCCCATATAATTGTCTGTATGCAACCCAAACCGTTCGGCTTGCCGGTGATGTAATGCTGCAACCTGACGTCCAAAATTTTTCCAGAAGCCGGCGGTTTTTAATCCCTGTTCTATCCATTCTATTACCAATACCTGGTGATCACCTGCTTCTGTTATCCAAAGCACCTTGGGTACCCGTATCACCCCGTGTTGCGCCAGTAATTGCAGGCCTTGTTTTTCGTATGCAAATAAGGATGGATATGTTGAACGGCTGTTCACCTTACAGAAATACCTGCGTGCGCCGGTGGATAGTTTATATGCCTGGTTAATGGAACCGCCACCCACCGGGGAAGCGGTAAAATCATCTTTCAGCCATAGTTTCAACTGGCTTTGTATGGAAGCGGGTATCATGGGGCGCATGTTACCGAATTTCTTCCAATATTCCCCCAACCGCCCTCCTTCACCATCCCCACCGGTGGCATATTATTTTATGCTCTTACCCAAAAAAGCCTTGATCTATACACCTTTCCCTATCGGCGCCTCGCTTAACCCCGACGGCCAATGCACTTTTACAGTTTGGGCACCACAACGTAACTCGGTGAGTTTGGTCATTGGCGATGATAACCGCCATACCCACACCATGCAAATGGACGATATGGGTTACTGGGGCACGGTAATTAACGACATTATACCTGGTACAAGATATCGGTTTCTGCTCGACGAGAATATCCTGCGTCCTGACCCCGCGTCGCGCTGGCAGCCCGATGGCGTGCACAAGGCATCGGCAGTAGTAGACAAGCGTTTTGAATGGACCGACGCAGGCTGGACAGGCATACCCCTGACCGATATGATCCTGTACGAGTTGCATACGGGCACCTTCACACCGGAGGGCAATTTTCAGGGTATTATTGACAAACTGCCCTATTTACAGGATATGGGTATCAATGCCATGGAGATTATGCCCATTGCCCAGTTTGCCGGCAGCCGCAACTGGGGATACGACGGCGTATATCATTTCGCCATTCAAAATTCTTATGGCACTACGCAGGATCTGAAACACCTGGTAGATGCCGCCCATCGCCATGGCATAGCCGTGCTGCTCGATGTGGTGTACAACCATGCCGGCCCGGAAGGCAATTACCTGCGCGATTTTGGTCCCTATTTCACCGATAAATACAAAACGCCCTGGGGCGATTGTATGAATTTCGACGATGCCTGGTGCGATGGCGTACGCAATTATGTATTGCAAAACGCTCTTCTATGGCTGGATGAGTTTCGTATGGACGGCCTGCGGCTGGACGCCGTGCACGCCATCCGCGATTTCAGCGCCCGCCACATTATGCAGGAACTGGCCGCCCAGGTACGCGAGCTGGAACAAAAAACCGGCCGTAAGAAAGTACTGATCGCCGAGCTGGACCTCAACGATCCCCGGTATATCACCCCCGTTGAAAAAGGCGGCTATGGCCTGGACGGGCAATGGATTGATGAATTTCACCATGCCCTGCATGCGGTGATCACGGGTGAAACCAACGGGTATTATGAAGATTTTGGCGGGCTGGACAAGCTGGCCAAATCGTTCCAATATTCGTATGTATATACCGGTGAATATTCGCCGCACCGCAAAAAACAATTTGGGGTGGAGCCCAAAGACCGTCCTTACAGCCAGTTTGTGGTATTCACTCAAAACCATGACCAGGTGGGCAACCGCCTTTTGGGCGACCGCCTCAGCACCAATTTAAGTCCCGAAGCATTAAAACTGGCGGCGGCTACTCTGCTGCTTTCGCCGCATGTGCCCTTCCTGTTTATGGGGGAAGAATATGGCGAAAAAAATCCTTTCCAGTTTTTTACCGACTATGGCGACAAGCCTTTGATAGACGCGCTGGTAGAAGGCCGAAAAAAAGAATTCTCATATTTCAACTGGGAAGGCGAAGTACCCAACCCGCAGGATGAAAAAGTATTCCTGCAATCGAAACTGAGCTGGGAAACGGGCAGCATACCCGGTTTGCTGAAACTGTACCGCCATTTAATCGAACTCCGTAAAACCCACCCGGCCTTAAAGAATTTCGAGCGTGGCACGGCTGTAAAAAACATTCAGGTGCGCAACAACACCCTCATTTTCGAAAGGCATGGCAATAAGCGGGTACTGTATGTGTACCTGCACTTTGGCCATGTGTCGGACCAACTGGTGCATGAACCATCGCAGGCATTAAAAAAAATACTCGATACATCGGACCCTGCCTGGCATGGACCGGGCAGCCAAACGCCTGAGCAAGTAAAGGCCGGGCAGCCGTTCACCATGAACCCGCTGTCGGCCATTGTATTTGAACCAACAAACAATTAATAAGATAAGGAGAGATATGGAGATACCTGTTGCTACCTACCGGTTTCAATTCAACGCGTCGTTCACTTTTGCCGATTTGCAAAAACTATTACCCTATTTGCAGAAGCTGGGCATATCTACCATTTATGCCAGCCCGGTATTTGCCGCGCCGGCCGGCAGTATGCATGGCTATGATGTGGCCGACCCGCATAGCCTGAACCCTGAAATAGGCACATTGGAACAATGGCAGGAAATGGCCCGCTTTATGCGCCAACACCATATGACCTGGCTGCAGGATATTGTGCCCAACCATATGGTATTCGGCATGCAAAACCATCGCCTGGCCGATGTGCTGGAAAGAGGTCCTTTTTCGGCCTACTATCATTATTTCGATATAGACTGGCAACATCCCGATCCGGCACTGAACGGAAAGCTGATGGTGCCGGTATTGGGAAAACCTCTGGAAGAAGCGGAGGTGGAACTGGCCGTATCAGATGATGGCTTTGTGATAAAATACTTCGACAATCAATTTCCCTTGTCGATCGATGCGTATGATAATATTCTATCCATACTTCCCGATGAACCGGCCGCTACCGCATTAAGCAACCTGCTGAAACAATTGTACACCGAGGCTATTATGGATCCTTCCCTGTTGAAATGGCGGGAGTACAAAAACAAAGCCTTTCGCCAGTTCTTTGCCCACGAAACCAACAGGTTGCTGGCAGAACGGGTAGCAGCCGACATCAACAAAGATCCATTGTTGCTGAGCGAATTGCTGAAGGAACAATATTACCAGTTGAGTTACTGGAAAGAAACAGACAGTAAAATCAACTACCGCCGCTTTTTTGCCATCAACGAACTGATAGCGCTGAAAATGGAAAACGAAGCGGTGTTTTTCGATTACCACAATTATATCAAAAGTCTGTACGACCTGGGCCTGATACAGGGTTTGCGTATAGACCATATAGATGGACTGGCCGCTCCGGGCACTTATGTAGAACGGCTGCGCAAATTGTTTGGCCTCGATTGTTATATAGTATGCGAGAAAATCCTGGAGCTAAACGAAGATCTGCCTGCACACTGGCCTTTGCAAGGCACCACGGGTTATGAATTTTTATCGTTTGTAAACTGGCTGATCACCGATAAGGAAGGCGCCCGCGCCCTGGTGGATTTTTATAAAGAACTATTCCCCGATACGCCCGATTATAAAGACATTGTTTTTGAAAAGAAAAGCCAGTTCCTGGAAAAACATATGGGCGGTGAATGGGAGAACCTGGTCAACTACCTGTATAAAAACAACCTGGCCTCGGCCGCCATTCATCGTAATAACCTGAAACAAGCGCTGGGCCTGTTTATGCGCTGCCTGCCTGTATACCGGCTGTACCTGGATGGACAGGAAATTGACGAGGTTTCGGCAGCCATACTGGAAGAAACATTCAACGAAGCCAAACAAAAAGACCCGGCAATAAAAAAAGAGCTGGGCTGGCTGCAAAACTTATGGCAACCCGCCAAAGACCCGGATACCAATAAAAAACGGCTTGCTTTTTTACAACGCCTGATGCAGTTTACCGGCCCCTTAACGGCCAAGGGGGTTGAAGATACTACCTTCTATGTGTACCATGCCCTGTTATCGCATAACGAAGTAGGCGATACACCCGATGCCATTGGTTATTCTGTAAAAGAGTTCCATACCACCATGCAACAGCGCATCAAAAAGCAACCGCTGTGTATGAGCACCACGTCTACCCACGACACCAAACGCGGTGAAGACGGCCGTACACGCCTGAACGTGCTCAGCATGTTTGCCAATGAATGGAAACAACATGTGCAGCAATGGCGAAAAATGAATGCCGCACTGGCGCCGCCCCAACCCGAAGATGAATATTTTATATATCAAAGCATACTGGCCGGTTTTCCGCCCGACGGAAAACTGACCGATGAATTCATAACCCGCCTGAAAGAATATGTTGTAAAGGCAGTACGGGAAGCCAAGGTAAACAGCAACTGGCAGGAACCCAATACGGAATATGAAGAAAAATGTGGCCATTTCATCGATGCTATTTTATCGGCCGGCGATGGCTTCCTGAACAGCTTTCTGCCCTTTTTTGAAACCATACAGGAATATGCGTCGGTATTTTCATTGAGCCAGACGCTGGTGAAGCTCACTGCGCCCGGTATACCGGATATTTATCAGGGTTGTGAATTGTGGAATTATAGTTTTGTGGATCCTGATAACCGCCGTCCGGTAAACTATTCACTGCGTGAACAACATCTTAACCGGTTGCAGCAAATACAGGATCCTGTTGAACAGCTGACTTATATTTCCATCCATAAAAAAGAGGGGGTTGAAAAATTATTTGTTACCTGGAAAATTTTACAATGCCGTAATCGCTTTACCGATTTGTTTACCAGGGGTGAATATTATCCCCTGCACACCAATTCTGAATGCGGTATTGTGGCTTTTGCCCGGCGTTACGATAACCAGTGGGCTATTATAGCCGCGCCTGTTTCAAACACCGTGATGGTGCCCGGCAATAACAGTGAGTTATGGACCGGCCTCTGCATTTCGCTGCCCGCAGGCGCTCCTGTTAATTTTACCAACGAATTCACCGGTGAACATTTTACCACACAAAAAGAGTTGCCACTCGATATTGTATTCAACGCTTTCCCGGTAGCCCTGCTTACCGGGCAAAGCCTTTAAATAAATTGTTATGATCAGGGAAAACAAATTAAAAAAAACTACCATAAAAAAAACAAAACCCGCCTTCCAGGTATATCCTGGCAAGGCTTTCCCGCTGGGCGCCACCTATGATGGAAGAGGCGTCAACTTCGCCCTGTATAGCGAAAATGCAGAAGAAGTAGAACTCTGCCTGTTTGAAAGCCTGAATGCCGAAATAGAAAACATTAAAATCAAAATGCTGGAACGTGAGCACCATATCTGGCATGTATACATTCCCGATCTTAAACCCGGGCAATTGTATGGTTACCGGGTACATGGTCCTTTCGATCCGCAGAACGGGCATCGTTTCAATCCCAATAAACTGCTGCTCGATCCCTATGCTAAAGCCATATCAGGTACTATCGACTGGCACGATGCCAATTTTGGTTACAAGATAGGCGATCCGGCCGAAGACCTGAGTTATAGTGAATTGAACAGCGGCCCCTTTATTCCACGGTCGGTGGTGGTGGATTCTACTTTCGATTGGGAAGGCTCCACACAACCAAAGATAGCCTACGATCGTTCTATCATTTACGAATTGCATGTAAAGGAATTCACCAAACGCAATCCCGATATACCCGAAGAGCTGAGAGGCACCTATGCCGGGCTGGCGCATCCGGCCTCTATTCAATACCTGAAAGAACTGGGTATTACCGCCGTGGAGCTGATGCCCGTGCATCATTTTGTGGCCGACAGGCACCTGGTTGAAAAAGGATTGACCAATTACTGGGGTTATAATACCATCGGGTATTTTGCACCCGATGTGCGCTATTCGGCCAGCGGTAGAAAAGGCGAGCAGGTGACCGAGTTCAAGAACATGGTCAAGGAAATGCACAAGGCCGGCATTGAAGTGATACTGGATGTGGTGTACAACCATACCGCCGAAGGCAACCATATGGGTCCTACCCTTTCGTTCCGCGGCATCGATAATGCCTCGTATTACCGGCTTACCGAAGACAAAAGATATTATATGGATTATACGGGCACAGGCAATACCCTCAATGCCAACCTGCCCGGTGTGCTGCGCCTGATCATGGACAGCCTGCGTTACTGGATCACCGAAATGCAAATCGACGGCTTCCGATTCGATTTGGCAGCTACCCTGGCCCGTGAGCTGCATGACGTAAACCGGCTGAGCGCCTTTTTCGATATCATTTACCAGGACCCGGTGATTTCCCAGGCCAAACTCATTGCCGAACCCTGGGATGTGGGCGAAGGCGGTTACCAGGTGGGTAAATTTCCGCCCGGCTGGGCTGAATGGAACGGGCTTTATCGCGATTGTATGCGCGACTACTGGCGCGGCGCCGACAGTGTACTGGCAGAATTTGCCGAACGATTTACCGGCAGCGCCGACCTGTATAAAAACGATTACCGTTTTCCCACGGCCAGCATCAATTTCATTACAGCGCACGATGGCTTTACCCTGCACGACCTGGTATCGTACAACGAAAAACACAATGAAGCCAATGGCGAAAACAACAACGATGGCGAAAGCCATAACCGTTCCTGGAACTGCGGCGCCGAAGGGCCTACGGATGATGAAGGGGTAAACCAGTTGCGCACACGTCAGAAACGGAATTTCCTTACTACCCTGCTTTTATCGCAGGGCGTGCCCATGCTGCGCTCGGGTGATGAGATTAGTCAAACCAAGCAGGGAAATAATAATACCTATTGCCAGGATAATGAGATCAGTTGGATAGACTGGTCGCAGGCCGATAACGAGTTACTGGAATTTACCCGCAAACTGATAGCCATAAGAAAGAACCATCCCATTTTTTGCCGCCGCCGCTGGTTTAAAGGACATCTTATTAAAGAGGCCGATGTAAAAGATATTGACTGGTTCCTGCCCGAGGGCACCGAAATGACGGAAGAGAACTGGAACTCGGGTTTTGCCAAATCGCTGGGCATTTATCTCAATGGCTCCGACCTGGGCATTGGTCCCAAAGGTGAAAAGGTAACCGACCATAATTTCTATATCATTTTCAATGCCGATGCCAACCCGCTGGAATACCAGTTACCACCAGTTAAACACGGAAAAAAATGGACAGAGGTAATCAATACTAAAAATGGTGATGTTTCCGATCATGCTACCGTGTATAAACCGGGGGAAAAAGTAGTAGCCGAAGGGCGCACGGTGGTATTATTACAAAGCCGCCGGCAATAATTGTTTGCATTCATTCAACAGGCTTTGTTTGTTGATGGCTACGGTGCCTACTTCCTCGCATACCAGGCCGCCGGCAATATTGGCTACCTCGGCCATGAGGTCTACACTCCTGGTAGCCGCATAAATCAGCGAGGCTACGGCAATCACCGTATCGCCAGCGCCGGATACATCGGCAATATTTCGTAAATGAGAGGGAATAATGCGCGACGACCGGCCATCGCCATAAAACACACCCCGTTCACTGAGGGTGATGAATGAAATGGCATGTTGCAATTTCTCTTTCAGTTGTGCATGTATTTCACCCAGGGTTTGCAGGTTGATATCTTCTACCAGTAAATTCAAACCATCCTTTACTTCTTTCAGATTGGGTTTGAAAATGTCCACGCCCTGGTAGCTGAAGAAATTCTTGCGCTTGGGGTCTACAGTGGTAATAATGTCATGCTGTTTACAAAGGGCGGTTATTTTTTTGATCACCTGTTCGGTGAGCACACCCTTGTTGTAATCTTCAAAGATAATCACCTGCGGCTTTTCGGTTTCTATGTATTGCTGTACTTTTTGCAGCAGTACATTTTCATCATCGGCACTCAGTTCTTTGGTAATTTCTGCATCGAGGCGCAGCATATGCTGGCTGCGGCTGATAATACGGGTTTTTGTGGTGGTGATGCGCGAGGCCAGTTGCACCAGCCAGGAGGTTTGAATTTGATGTTCGTTGAACAGCCTGATGAGTGTACCGGCATTGTCGTCGGCGCCCATTACCGAAAGAATGGAAACCTGCGCCCCCAGCGCTGCCAGGTTCAGCGCCACATTGCCGGCGCCACCTATGCGATGTTCGTTTTTGTCAAGCGCCACTACCGGTACCGGGGCTTCGGGAGAAATGCGCTCCACATGCCCCCACCAGTATACATCCAGCATAACATCGCCAACAACACCTACTTTAATGGTAGAAAAATCTGAAAACAGTTTATCAAAATCAACTTTGTCCATTTTTATTCTTGTTTGCCACCGCAATATAATACAAAGGAAGTCCGGCCAGTACAATTCCCAAACCTATGCCGGCATATAATGGTTTCATTTGTATGAGGAATATGCAAAAAGTTAGCGCCAAAATAATATACACGATGGGCAGAACGGGATAACCAAATGCTTTGTAAGGTCTTTCCGCATCAGGCCTTTTTTTTCGCAGTACAAAAATTCCCAGGATGGTGAGCGCATAAAACAATACCACCACAAAAGCAATCATATCCAGCAGGTCGCCATAGCTGCCACTGAGGCAAAGCACCGAAGCCATGGCAAATTGCACCCACAGACCGAATTCGGGTACCGCATGTTTATTCAGGCGGCCGGTGCGTTTGAAAAACAGACCGTCCTTGGCCATGGTATAGTATACCCGGGCGCCGGCCAGTATCAAGCCGTTGTTACAACCAAAGGTGCTGATCATGATCATGACGGCAATCACAATGGCGCCTTCTGTACCGAATATGGCATTGCTGGCCGCCACGGCCACCCGCTCCCCTTCGGGATAGGCAATCTGGTTCAGCGACAGCACATTCATGTACATGAGGTTGGCGAATACATAAATGATGGTCACAATGAGGGTGCCCAGGAAAAGGCTCAGCCCTATATTCCGTTTTGGATTTTTGATCTCACCGGCAATAAAGGTTACATTGTTCCAGCTGTCACTGCTGAAAATACTACCCACCATGGCGGCGGCAATAGCACCTATCAACACGGTGCCGCTGATAGGGTTCCACTGGCCGTCTGCATCGGAATGCATGGCATTAAAACCGGTTTGCCAATTTTCTTCCCAAAAACTGTTTTTTACCAGCAGGAAGCCGAGAATGATCAAACCAAACAGTGATATCAGTTTTACGGTAGTAAACGTAGTTTGAATGATCTTGCCGCCTTTTATGCCTTTGGTATTGGTATAGGTAAGAAAAAGCAGAAGCGCAATGGCCAGCACCTGGGCAGCGCTGATGGAAAAGCCGTTTGCAGAACCTATTAACTTATGACTTTCGCTGAACCAGGGAATAATATAGGCTGTATAGCGGGCAAATGCCACGGCCACAGCAGCAATGGTGGCGGTTTGTATCACGGCAAAAAAGCTCCATCCATACAGGAATCCCGCCAGCGGGTTGAATGCCTCCTTGAGGTATACATACTGGCCGCCGGCTTTGGGGTACATACCGCTCAGTTCACCATAGCTTACAGCAGCGGTGATGGTCATAAAACCAGTGATGAGCCATATGGCAATCAGCCATCCGGCGCTGCCTACATTGCGGGCAATATCGGAGCTAACAATAAAAATGCCGGACCCAATCATGGAACCGGCAACAACCATAGTAGCGTCTACCAGGCTTAATGATGGTTTGAAAGAAGAAGCATGTTCTGTCATAGAGTTGTTATAAGGGTGCTCAATATAAGAATTATCCGCGATTGGGGAGCGTGAAACTACCCGGCAATCGCGGAAGCAACCTTACTTCTTCTTTTCCTTATTTTCCTTATACCGGGCATTCAGCCCGTCGATCAGATCTTTGGTAATATTATATGCAGAATCTTTATAATAAATAATGAACCCAGGCTCGTAAGAAAGGATATAGGCATAGCCTTTTGTTTGGTTATACTCCTTTAGAAAGTTCTCCACCTGCTTGCGCAACTCCTGCATACCATCTACCTGTTCTTTTTGCAGTGCCTGTTCCAACTCTGTTTTTTTCTCCTGGTAACGCTGCTGCATCATACCATATTCACGCTGAGCGGCTTCGCCTTCGCTTTGCGTCATGGTATTTCCTTTTTCCTGCCACTCGCGGATTTTTTTCTGGTACCTGGCAGTCATGTCGTTCAGCTCATTGTTCATGGAATTTTCCTTCCGCTTGATCTTCTCCAGCACATCTTTATAATACAGGTAATGTTCCTGCAGCGAATCGATATCGAAATAGGCTATTTTGAAAGAACCGGCGGGTTTATTTTCCACCGGAACAGCGGTTTGTTTCTGTTTCTGACCAGTGTTGAAATGTAAATAGAACAATACGGCAACGAGTACGAGAGCAATGATACTTAGAATTGTAGAGATACTTTTCATGAACGCCTTTTTTGCAAGATATAATTATAGGTGTAAAGAAAATTGTTAAAAGTATTAACACTTATAAATAGCGAATACTGAATATTAATATTGAATGTTGAATTGTAAATAGCTCAATTTCTAATATTCGATATTAATAAAAAAGTAGGAAGGCGAGGCTTCCTACTTTGCTTATATTGATTTGATATTTACCTATTCATCTTCGTCAAAGCTCATGGCTTCGCGGGTTGTTTGCAGCAACTCATATTCTTCCTTGCTGCCCACTACCATATTCTCGAAGTCACGCAAACCAGTACCTGCAGGTATTGGATGACCGGTGATCACGTTCTCTTTCAGACCCAGCATATCGTCGGTTTTGCCCTGTATGGCAGCCGATGACAATACCTTGGTGGTTTCCTGGAACGATGCGGCCGATATCCAGCTTTGTGTACCCAGCGAGGCCTTGGTAATACCCAGCAACACCGGATGTGAAGTGGCCGGGTTGGCATCGCGGTATTCCACCAGCTTTTTATCGGAGCGGCGCAGCAGCGAGTTTTCTTCACGAATTTCGCGCAGACTCACGATCTGCCCGGCTTTCAGTTTGGTGCTGTCGCCCGGTTCGGTAACCACTTTCTTATCGAAGATCCAGTCGTTCTCGTCGTTGAATTCAAAACGATCTACCAGGTCTTCTTCCAGGAAGCGGGTATCACCCGGATCAACGATCTCTACTTTTTTCATCATCTGGCGAACGATCACCTCGATGTGTTTATCATTGATCTTTACACCCTGTAAGCGGTATACTTCCTGAATTTCGTTCACCACGTATTCCTGCACGGCAAAGGGACCTTTAATGGCGAGGATATCGCCGGGAGAAACCTGTCCGTCAGACAGGGGCGCACCGGCTTTGATGAAGTCGCCATCCTGTACCAGGATCTGACGTGTCAGCGGCACCAGGTATTTCTTCACCACACCGTCTTTTGCTTCTACTACAATCTCGCGGTTACCACGTTTGATGGCGCCGAAGGCTACCACACCGTCTATTTCGCACACGATAGCGGGGTTACCCGGGTTACGTGCTTCAAACAGCTCGGTTACGCGGGGCAGACCACCGGTGATGTCGCGCTGCATACGCAGGGTACGCGGGATTTTCACCAGTACCTGTCCGGCCTTTACATCTTCGCCTTCGTCTACCACAATATGTGATCCCACGGGCAGGTTGTATTGTTTTACTTCCTTGCCTTCCACGATCAGCGTGGGTATCTTGGTTTTGTCTTTTGTTTCGATAACCACTTTTTCGCGGTGACCTGTTTGTTCGTCGGCTTCTTCACGGTAAGTAACACCTTCTATTACGTTATCGAAACGCACCTGACCATTGATCTCGGCAACAATTACGTTGTTGAAGGGGTCCCAGGTGCAGATGATATCGCCTTTCTTCACCTGCTGTCCGTCTTTTACAAACAGGGTGGAACCATAAGGAATGTTCACCACGTTCAGCAGGCGATCGTTCTTCACATCCATATTACGGATTTCCCCTGTGCGGCCGATAACGATCTGAACAGGTTCGCCTTCGCTGTTTTGGGAAGAAACGGTACGCAAACCATCGAACTGAATGGTGCCGTCGAACTTGGCAGTCAGTGAAGATTCTACCGAAGCAGAACCGGCCACACCACCCACGTGGAAGGTACGCAGGGTTAACTGGGTACCAGGTTCACCGATACTTTGTGCGGCGATGATACCAACGGCATCACCTTTTTGCGTACGGTTACCTGTTGCCAGGTTCTTACCGTAACATTTTACGCACACGCCGCGTTTGCTTTCGCAGGTAAGTACCGAACGAATTTCAACGGTTTCAATACCGGCTTCTTCTATCTTCCTGCCAATTTCTTCATTGATCTCTTCACCGGCGGCAATGATCAGCTCGTCGGTTTGAGGATTGTATACATCATGGAGCGATGTACGGCCGATGATACGGTCGAACAAAGGCTCTACAATTTCTTCATTGTCTTTCAGTGCACTGATGGCAATACCACGCAGTGTACCGCAATCTTCTTCGGTGATCACCACGTCCTGTGCCACGTCTACCAAACGGCGGGTCAGGTAACCGGCATCAGCTGTTTTCAGGGCTGTATCGGCCAGACCTTTACGGGCACCGTGCGTAGAGATGAAGTAATCCAATACGTTCAAACCGCCCTTGAAGTTGGAGAGGATCGGGTTTTCGATGATCTCACTTCCGGTGCTGCCTGATTTTCTTGGTTTGGCCATCAATCCCCTGATACCGCACAGCTGTTTGATCTGTTGTTTGGAACCACGGGCGCCGGAATCAAGCATCATGTATACAGAGTTGAAGCCCTGTTTGTCGCTGCTCAGTTCGCGAATCAGTGTTTCGGTAATGCGGGTATCCACACGCGACCAGATGTCTACGATCTGGTTATAACGTTCGTTATTGGTGATGAGACCCATGTTATAGTTATCCCATACTTCGTCTACTTCAGCTTTGGCCTGTTCCAGCACATCTTCCTTGATAGACGGGATAATGAGGTCGTTGATGTTGAACGAAAGACCACCTCTGAATGCCATGCGGAAACCAAGCTGTTTGATATCATCCAGGAACTTGGCCGTTTTGGGCACATTGGTTACGGTAATGATATCGCCAATGATTTCGCGAAGGCTTTTCTTGGTAAGCAGGGCATTGATAAAGCCCACTTCTTTGGGAACAAATTCGTTAAAGATCACACGGCCTACGGTAGTTTCTATCAGTTTGTGCTGCAGAGTGCCGTCGTTCATACGCACATTCACCTTCACTTTGATGTAGGCATGCAGTTCAACCTGACCTTCGTTATAGGCAATGATCACTTCTTCGGTGCTGTAGAAGGCTTTACCTTCGCCCTTGATCTTCTCGGTTTCTGTTGATTTCTTACCCTTGGTGATATAGTACAGACCGAGTACCATGTCCTGCGAAGGCAGGGTCATGGGCGCACCGTTCTGCGGGTTCAGAATGTTATGTGAAGAAAGCATCAGCAATTGCGCTTCCAGTATGGCGGCATTGCTCAGCGGCACGTGTACGGCCATCTGGTCACCGTCGAAGTCGGCGTTGAACGCAGAACATACCAGCGGGTGCAATTGAATGGCTTTTCCTTCTATGAGTTTAGGCTGGAAAGCCTGGATAGACAAACGGTGGAGCGTCGGGGCGCGGTTTAACATCACCGGGTGCCCTTTCAGGATATTTTCGAGGATATCCCACACAACCGCTTCCTTCCTGTCGACCAGCTTACGGGCCGATTTAACGGTTTTAACGATACCTCTTTCAATCAGTTTGCGAATGATGAAGGGCTTGAACAATTCAGCCGCCATATCTTTCGGCAAACCGCACTCGTGCAGTTTCAGTTCGGGACCTACCACAATTACAGAACGGCCTGAGTAGTCAACACGTTTACCCAGCAGGTTCTGACGGAAGCGGCCCTGTTTACCTTTCAGCACATCGCTCAGCGATTTCAATGCACGGCCGCCTTCGGCTTTAACGGCATTTGATTTTCGCGAGTTATCGAAGAGGGAGTCAACGGCTTCCTGCAGCATACGTTTTTCGTTACGTAAGATCACCTCAGGGGCCTTGATCTCCAGCAATCTTTTTAAACGGTTATTACGAATGATCACGCGGCGGTACAGGTCGTTCAGATCGGAAGATGCAAAACGGCCACCATCCAGGGGTACCAGCGGGCGCAATTCAGGCGGAATAACGGGAATGTATTGCATTACCATCCACTCGGGGCGGTTGGTGATGCGGCCATTGGCCTCGCGGAAGGCTTCCACCACGCTCAACCTTTTCAGAGCATCGGCTTTACGCTGCTGCGAGGTTTCGGTAGCGGCTGCATTACGCAGGTCGAATGATAAAGTGTCCAGATCAATTCTTTGCAACAGGTCGTGCACTGCTTCGGCGCCCATTTTGGCAATGAATTTCTGCGGATCATCGTCTGGCAGGTACTGATTTTCCTTGGGCAGGTTTTCCAGTATTTCCAGGTATTCTTCTTCGGTGAGCAGATCGCCGGTTTTTAAACCGCGGTCTTCCCTGATACCCGGCTGTATTACTACAAAACGCTCGTAGTAAACGATGCTCTCCAGTTTTTTGGAGCTCACACCCAGCAGGTAACCGATTTTATTGGGTAAACTTTTGAAGTACCAGATATGAACAACGGGCACCACCAGTTTGATGTGGCCCATGCGCTCGCGGCGCACTTTCTTTTCGGTCACTTCCACACCGCAACGGTCGCACACGATACCCTTGTAACGGATACG
>Ga0065721_10005598_pt1 | contig 17871 bp, 13 predicted proteins | sample Mesricmetagenome_FD_59108 | JGI IMG/M metagenome (GOLD analysis project Ga0065721, IMG submission 59108) | Mesophilic microbial community from rice straw/compost enrichment Sample: eDNA_1 v2 (version 2) | ecosystem: Engineered > Solid waste > Grass > Composting > Bioreactor | place: USA: Davis... | reverse complement strand
TACGGTCGAACGCGGCGCCTTTGGGCCCATCGGCGCGTCGTGGAGGAAACTCCGCTTCCTCCACTTGGCGACGGTCTTGCGGTTCAAGCCGTATCGGGCGGTGAGTTCTTTGGGCGGACGCGGGCCGCTTCCGTCGCGGAGGCGTCCTCGCCCACTCATGTCCTCAGGGCGGACCGGCTCCTATGAGGAGGCCAGCTATGCGTTTCAGGACACCCCGGCGATGGCAGTCAAGCCTAACGGGGCGGTCCCGCCCTCGGTAAAGCTCCGCTCGCAGCCGCGGGCGCATATTCACTGCGCAGTGAATATGCGCCGTCTCGATGAATTTGGGGGGCGGCGCAGGCCGGGGAGGGCCGTCCATTCGATCGGAGGAGTTGCTCCTCCCTTACCCGAGACTGGCGACAGATCCGGATTTGGCGCGTAGGCAATCCAGTCGTCCATGACGCTCAATAGAGGCTGCCCATAGGTACGGTATGCGGGGCAAGCTTGCCCTCCAGCACTGCCCGGTAGAGAGTTTCCACCTCCGCCTGGCCTCGAAAGTCGATCTCCTCAGTCCAGTGCGACGCTGAAGCTCGAAAGGAGTCCCAGGCGGCGCCATAGCGGCTCTCGAAGCCCGCCGGCCCCCAATCGCTGCGTCGCTTCTCGCCCCGCCCAGGGGCGAAGAACAGGGTCGGCCTGGGGCCAGGCAGTCCCTGCGCCCGTCCCGGGTCTTCCCAATGCGTGCCGCCGACGGCGCAGCTGTAGGTGAGGCTGTTCGCGAGGCGCTCATGGACGGCCGCGCGCAGGGCGGCCCCGCCCGCCATGTCCACGAAGACGCTGGGCTGGCGCGGGATCGTCGTCACCTCGTCGTAGGTCCGGACCTCGTCGAAGTACGCCGTCCGCCGGACGAAATCGACGTTGCCCGCCGAGGTGAGGCCAATCGTGCGCCACCGGTTCGCACTGTGCTTGAGCAGGTGACCGAGGCCAAGCGAGGTCTTGCTCGAGGCGCTGGAGATGACCGCCGTCTGCGTGCCGAAGCCGTCATTCTCCTCCAGGAAATCGGCGATGAGGAAGGACGTGATGAACAATGGACGAAACACCGCCTGAACCGCCTCCAGCTCCGGGGCGAAGTCGGGGGCGCCGTCGATCCGCAGGTAGTGATTGTAGGCCGCCGCGCGGGCGGCTCGTGATGACGAGGTTTCCACGAAACCTGTTTCGGTCACCCGGTCGGTGCGAAGGACGCACTGAGCGCTGATCGGCCAGAGGCCATACAGCCGTTCGCCGACCTGCAGGTCCGGCGCCCTCGATTCGACGATCGTGCCGAAGCCCCAGACCGGCGGCCGGCCGTATCCTTCCGTCGCTGGATAGAGATCCCAGTAGCCCATTCGGTCGCCGAACAGTGCGTAGGTGACGTTGTTGGCCGTGAACGCGAAGCGGTCCACGCGCACACGGATCTCGTCGCTGTACAGACGCCTGGGCGCGCTCTGGCGCCATTCCAGGGTGCGAAGGTCATCCTTTCGGACAAGCAGGTCCAAGTCTTGGTCGGTCACAGTCTCACTCTCAGGTTCAAGGTACGGCTCCTGACGCGGCGGTGGATGGGTTCGGCGCGCAGGACGGGATCTGGGCGGGCAAGCCGAGAGGGGGTGAGGCGCCGCCGCTTCAGGCGTCTTGGAACGCCAGGCCGCCCCCCTGGCGCAGGATCCGTTCGCGGCGCAGGAGCGCGGGGCGGGCGGGCCCCGCTCGGGTCGTATCGACTGCGATGAAGGCTGCCTCAGCTGCGTCGCGGCCAAGGCTCAGGCGGACGTAACCGCACGCTGCGCTGCTGTTCCAGCGCACCTCCGGATTTGCCTCGGTGTAGAGGGCGTCCAGCCGGGTCATGAGCTCGGGGCGGAACTGGGCCATCCGAAACTCGCTCGGGAAACAGGCGCCCGCAGTGCCGAGCTCGACCCCCATCGGAACGCCAGCGTCGTCCGCCAACCTGTTCGACCAGAAGCGATGGCTGTCGCCGGTCAGAACCAGGAGGTCGCGGGCCTCGAGGCGCTGACAGAGCTCATAGAAGCCTTGGCGAGCGCCCGCATAACCATCCCACGCCCCAAGATCGTCCGGCAGTCCATTGTCCGCTTTCCAGAGCAGGTCGGTGTATTGGTCGAGGAACTGCAGTTCCGGGTAGTCATCGGGGCGGAGGCCGGCGCGGCGGACGTCCGGCGTGTTGGTGCGAGCCATAAGGGTCCCGTTGCCGATAAGGCGCCAGGGCTGCTGCTCCCGCACCGAAGTGGTGAGAGCGTGCGCCAGTTCAGACGCCATGCGCTCGGACAGCAGCGTCCGGTTGCGGTCGCCCAGCACTCTCTCGACGAAGGCCTGCCGGTCCTCAGCCGATTGCAGGGCGTCCTTGACCCTGCGGTAGTCGATGGGTTGCGCCCTGCCCGTGAGGCGAGTCTCGAGCGTCACTAGGGTGGCCAAGTCCCCGAACCGATAGGCGCGCCCGGCCTCGGCCAGGGCGCCGGCCGGCGCGGGGCGGACGGGCATCCATTCGAAGTAGGCCTGGAGCGCGGCCTCGCGGCGGTTCTGCCACGGCCCTTCGGTGTCGGGCTGATGATTTTCGGCGCCGCCGACCCAGGTGTCATTGGCGAACTCATGGTCGTCCCAAAGGGCGATCAACACATGTGCGGCGTGCATCCGCTGCAGTTGGGGATCGCGCTTGTAAATGGCGTGGCGGCGCCGGTAGTCCGAGAGGGTCAGGGTTTCGCCCGGCGGGTCGCAGGGCCGAACGTAGAAGTTCGACTGCCGCATGAGCGCATCGCCGTACTCGTATATGTAGTCGCCGGTGTGCAGCACGAAGTCCACTGCGTCGTCCTGCGCGATCGCCTCGTAGGTGGTGAAGGCGCCGAGCGCATAGTTGGCGCAGGAAGCGACGGCGAGGCCGAGGCTGTCGAGACGCCCCGCCGGCAGGGTCCGGGCGCGTCCGGCAGGCGAGGTCTCGCCTAAGGCGTGGAACCGGTAATGGTGGACGGCGCCAGGCTTCAATCCGTCCGGAACGGCCTTCACCGTATGGTCGCGCTCGGCTGCGGCGACGAGCCTTCTCGACCAGACGATCTCCGAGAAGTCCGGATCGGTCGCGACTTCACAGACGACCTCGACTTCGGGCTGCGGCGTCGTGACCCGGGTCCACAGCACCACTGAATCTTCGGCGGGATCGCCGCTGGCGACCCCATGCTGGAAGACGCCTAGACCGGCCGCCGCGGTAAGCTGCGGGGCAGCTGCGAACGCGGCGGCGCTCGCCAGGAAGCTCAGTCCGCCACGGCGGGTGAGAAGGCTCATGGGCGTGGTCCTTCCGAGGCGCGGGCTTCAGCGCAGGTTTCGGTGATGGCGACCGGCTCAGGTCCGGCGGGAAAAATTCGCGATATCGCTCGCCGTGTCGCGGCTGATCTCAGGACAGCAGAAGAAGACCTCGGTCCCATGGATGGTCCCCATGAGCTGCCGACATCGCGCCGGCACGCCGGCGCTCAAGAGTCGGCGATAGAATTCCACACCCTCGTCGCGCAACGGATCGCATTCGTTCACGCTGATGACCGTGGGGGGAAAGTCCCGGAGTTCCTCGACGGTCGCGAACCCGGGCCATGCCAGCGGGTCCCGGGCGTCGAACGCCTCGATGCCATAAGCCATCCGGCCGCGATTGTTGTGGAGCTCCAGAAGGATGCCGTTGTTCTCCGACGACGAAGGATGCTCCGGCAGCGGCCATTCGCCGGCGATATAAGGGCAGAGGGCGTAGAGGCCGCGCACCAAGCCGAGCGCGCCCTCGCGCTTGAGTTTCAGCCCGGTCGCCAGGGTCAGGTTGCCGCCGCCGCTCTCCCCGGCCACGACGATGCGCGTGTTGTCGATGTTGAAGGCCGAGGCGTTGGCGTGCAGCCACTTCAGGCCCGAGACGCAGTCGTTGAGCCCGGCCGGATAGGGCGCCACCTCTGGCGCCGACGAGGGCCTCAGGCAGTTGCGGAAGTCCACCATGACCACCGCCACGCCCTCGGCCGCGATCATCCGGCCCCAGGCTCGATACATGCCGTTGAAACAGGACATGGTCTGCATGCCGCCGCCATGGATGTAGTAGACGCACGGGACGCGTGCGTCGGTCGCTGGGCGGGTCAGCAGAACATTGATCCGGTTGCCGTCGGGCGAGGAGACGAACTGCTCGGTGGTGATCCTCAGGCCCGTCGAGGGGGCGATGTCCTCCCTGTCCAGCTGATCAGCGAAGGCCGCCTGGCCCGCCGCGACCGCGCGCCCAAGATCGCTGGCCTCCTCGGCGAGCAATACCTCGCGACTCGCCACGTCGCCGGGCGGCGGCAGGGGCGGCATCGCCGAGAACACAGCCTTGATCCGAGGGTCGATGCGGCGATCCAGGGCGAGTTTCGATGGCGGCGGCGTTCCGGCGGGGGACGCCTCCGCGGCTTCGGATCCTGTTGCAAACGCCATGGCTGCGCCTCCTGCGCTTAGAATGACCGCCCGGCGGTCGAGCAAATGTTGGTCCGACCAGGCGGGCCGACGGATGTCGTCCATCAGAACCGGGCCCGGAGCTCGATCCCGTACTGCCGAGGTGGCGCATAGCTCGCGAACCGCGCGCCATAGGCGTCGGATGCGCCGAGCTGAGCCAGATAGTCCTCGTTTCCGGCGTTGTTGACGTAGCCGCGAACGGCGAACCGCTCGTCGGGGCTGTCCCAGGTGAGGTTGAGGTTGACGACCTGATAGGCCGGCTGACTGTCGAGGGCCGTGTTGAATTCACGGAAATAGATGCGCGACGAGGCGTAGAGGTCGGCTCGCAGGGTCAGCCGGCCGGCGTCGGTCATAGCGGTGCGGTACTGGCCCCCGACGCTGGCGGCCCGCCTCGGCGCGCGGTTCAGCCGGTTGCCGGAAAGATCCTGAACGCCGGCGGCCAGGTTGAGCGTGTCGGTGTTCGTGAAGCCGTCGCCGTACTCGGCGTCCAGAAGGGTAAGAGTCGCGTTGAAGGACAGACGCTCCGTCGCCCGCCAGGCGGACTCGAGTTCAAACCCCTTCACCGTCGCCTTCGGCGCGTTCACCACCGGCGATTCCAGACCCCTGATTTGGGTCACCTGGAAACCCTTGTAGTCATAGTAGAAGAAGGTGGGGTTGAGGGTCAGCGCACCATCGAGGAGGCGCAGGCGCAATCCCGTCTCGTACGCCGTAATGCGCTCAGGCCGGTAGACGTCGTCACACCCGTTGACCCCGCCGTTCTTGAAGCCTCGTGAGATCGTGGCATAGCCCCCGATGCTGGACGTGAAATCGTACTGGACCCCGCCGCGCGGCGTGAAGGAGTGGAAGGTGGGCTCGGTCAGCACATTGTCGCACGAAACCAAGCTCGGCAGCACGAGACCCGGCGCGAGCTGAACGCTGTTGATGACGGTCAGAGAACGGTTGGAAACCTTGTCCTCGGAATAGCGGGCGCCGGCGATCAGGCGAAACCGGTCGGTGACATTGAAGATGTTGTCGGTGAAGATGGCCGCGGTCTTAACCCTGTAAGGCAACGAGGCCGTGGTGAGCCGCCCGCCGGCCGCCAGGCCCGCCCCCGGGTAGCCAATCGGAAAGTCGTACTGGTAGACCGCCTTCAGATTGTCATCCATGTAAAAGGCGCCCACCAGCCAGTCGAGCCGTCCCGCCTCGCCGCTGAGGTTGAATTCTTGGGAGAAGGTCGTGGACTTGGCGGTCTCGATCTCAGGTGAGAAAGGGAGGTTGGTTCCGTCGGCGTCGAAGCGCCCCTGGTAGTCGTACCAGTTGTAGGCGGTGATGGACTTGAGCTTGCCTAAGCCAAAATCGAAGGCGACCGTGGCTGTGGCGCCGTAGGTGTCCAGGTCGGACTGCGAGGCGGCGTCGGCGCTGAATCTGCGCGCCTCGCGCGGGACGACCGCGCTGGCGAGAACGGGATTGGCGGCGATCGCCGCCGGGCTCGGCGGTGCGTTGAGCTGCAGCCAGGGGAAGCCGCCCTCCCGACCGAGATAATAGGCAGCCAGCTCAAGACTAAGGTCGTCGGTGAGGTCGGCGGCGACCTTCAGCCGCGCCGAGAGAGCCGACCCCTTGTCCGCGTCTGGACCGCCGGGGACGACGTTCTTCACGAAGCCCTCGCCGCGGTCGACATAGTCGACCACCAGCCGGGTCCGCACCACGTCGCTCAAGGGGATGTTGATCACACCGTTCAGGTGGCGCTCATCGTAGCTCGCATAGCCGGCGAGCAGGGAGCCTTCGAACTGCGCCGACGGCGCGGCGGTGATGAAGTTCACCGCTCCACCCGTGGCGTTGCGCCCGTAGAGTGTCCCCTGGGGCCCCCGCAACGCCTCGATCCGCTCGAGATCGATCTGGCCCAGGCCGCCGCTCAGTGTCCGCGCCTGATAAACGCCGTCGACATGCACCGCCACTCCTGGCTGAGAGGTGGCCCCGTACTGGTTGAGACCGATGCCGCGGATGCTGACTGCGGTTACGCCGGCGATCTTCCCTGACACGAGGCTTGGCACGAAGAACTGCAGGTTGGTGGTGTCGGTGACGCCGCGGTTCTGTATTGCGTCCGCGCCGAGCGCCGAAATCGCCGCTGGAGTGCTCTGCAGGGACTGCTCGCGCTTCTGAGCGGTCACCACCAGCTCCTCAAGCATGGGGTCCTCCGCAGGCCTAGCCTGCCCGGCCAGCGCCGCCGCTGGCCCCAGGAGCGTCACTGCCGCGACCGAAGCCGATACGCCAAGCTGCTGAATTCGCACGGTCATTTGGTTTCCCCCGAAGTGGCGGCGCATCGTGTCGCCGATCTTTTTTACATATTGGTGCGATTTGTATCGGCTATGACGACAGTTGCGTCAATCCGATTTGACAGATTGGTGCGCGTCGAAACTCCCAGACCCACGCCGCGTAAGGCTCACTTGAGTGGACGAAGCAGTCCCAGGCATCTACATCTTGGTGCTGATGGCGCTGCATGGGGACGCGATCAGAGATTTGAGCGTGCGCGTGAAACCAAGAGGCCGAAGACTGCCGCGGACGCGCCGTTCAAGGGCCGACGAGCTGCTGGACGAGGCGGCGTGTCATCTCAATGCACGCGGCGTCTCCCAAACGTCGCTGAACGACATAGCCGATCGCCTCGGCGTGTCGCGGGCCGCTCTTTACTACTATGTCGACGATCGCGAGGACCTGGTCTTCAAGGTGTACCGCAGGTCTCTGGAGATCCTGGCGCGCCATCTGGGGGAGGCCGCACGGTCGGGGCGTGAAGCGCTGGCGGTCGTGGACGCCTTCATCTCCTCCACCCTCGACCCAGGAGAACCGGAGATCGCCGCCCTGGCGGAGATCGGACTGCTGAGGGGCCCGGAGCGCGAGACGGTGCTCGCCCTCTATGAGGGCGTCGTCGCGAGATTGGCGAGCGTTCTCGAGACAGGGGTGCGCGCTGGACAGATCCGTCCCTGCGATTGCGACATCGCCGCCCGATGCGTCATCAGCATCATCCATTGGGTGCCTCTGTCGGGGCGATGGAACCCCGTCGACCGCATAGAGCGGGAGCCTCTGATCCGTTTCATCTGCGAGTTCGTCAGGCTTGGCGTGGCGACGCCGCGGGCTCCGATCGAGCGACCAGCCGATGTCGATGTCTCGCAATTGGCCGCGCCGGCGATCGCGTCCCTTGACCAGGGAACGGTCCGCCAAGCCAAACGTGAAGCCATCCTCCTGACGGCCTCCCGCCTCTTCAACATCAAGGGGATCGATACGACCTCGTTGGATGAGATCGCCGCCGCGCTTGGTACGAATAAGCGAGCGCTGTATCGCAATCTCGGCGACAAACAGGCCATAGTCACGGCGTGTTACGAGCGCGCCTTCCGGATCGCGTTCCAGATCTCCGATGTCGTCGGCTCGCTTGGTCTGTCGGCCGCGGCCGAGCTTGACCTCCAGCAGCGCGCCCACGCGCTGGTCCAGCAGAATCGCGACATCTCTCCGTTACGCCAGCTGAGCGGTTTGGACGCCTTGTCCAGCGAAGGCCGGGCCTATGTCATCGAGGCGGCGCGACAGTTCGCCGACATTGCGCGCGGAAGAGTCCTTCAGGCCCAACAGGATGGTGAAATGCGGCCGTTGGACGTAGGGGGCTTCCTGCTCTTGGCCGCGAGTCCTTCAGCCTGGCTCGTAAAGCCGCTGACGGAGGCGAGCGCCCAGCGACAGGCGGACATCGCCAACTCGATCGCCGATTTCGTTCGATTGGGGTTGGCTTCGCTCCCGGCGAGCCGAATAAGCCCTTAGGCGTGGTGGCGCTCTCGGGCACCATCTGCGGAAGCTTGTCTGCTACGCCGTGCTTCGCCCCAACTTCGCGTAGGGTGCAGGCGCGATGACCAGGGCTCCCATGGAGGCGACGAGACTGGCCGTTTAGGAAAGCTATCGGCGGCGGGCGCACGGGGCTCTCTCTTAACGGAGGCGCTGCGGTGATTTGGTCGCATCGGCGGCCGAGAGCTGATCAATCTCGCTTTGTTGATGGCGTTAAGGCTGGTTGCCTGCAGACACGACCACCCCCGAGGCGCAGGGTGCTCAGACAAAGCCTACCTCTCAGCCCCGCCGGCCCCCCGGAGGGGCTCTTTTTCACGTAGCGGCCATACGAGTGGCACGCGAGGTGACCGGAGCCAACGGCGGCGTCGGGTCGATCGCCATCTCCCTGCTGTCCAAGCTCGGCTATCGGGTTGTCGCCTCGACGGGGCGGCCGGCGGAAGCCGACTATCTGAGGTCGCTCGGGGCTGCGGAGATCATCGACCGCGCGGAACTGGCTGAGCCTGGGCGTCCGTTAGGCGCGGAGCGCTGGGCCGGCGCCGTCGATTCCGTGGGCAGTCATACCCTCGCCAATGTGCTGGCCCAGACCGCTTACGGCGGCGTGGTCGCCGCTTGCGATCCTGCTCAAGGCATGGGCCTTCCGACCAGCGTCGCCCCATTCATCCTCAGGAGCGTCACGCTCGCAGGCATCGACTCGGTGAGGGCGCCGCAAAGCCTGCGCGTTGAGGCCTGGTCCCGGCTCGCGCGCGATCTCGATCCCGGCAAGCTCGCGACGGCGACCCGGGAGGTGGCCCTGGAGGAGGTGCCGGCGACGGTCGCCTTGCTGTTGGAGGGAAAGGTGCAGGGACGGACGGTCGTGCGGATCGACTGAACGCGCTGGACGGAGCTGATCGGGCTCCGTTTGCGGGGGTGCGTTGCATATATGTCATCTTCGCACTACATTCTTGCGGGAATATGTAGCGCGAAGATCGCATGCCAACGCCTCATACCCCGCCCTCGGCTGTACGCCGCGCCCTGCGAAAGCTGGGCGCCGACATCCGCGACGCGCGTCGCCGCCGACGCCTGCCGATGGCGGTCGTGGCCGAGCGCGCCTTCACGTCCCGCTCGACGCTGCAGAAGGTCGAAGCGGGGGACACCAGCGTCAGCATCGGCATCTATGCCGGCGTGCTCCAAGCCCTCGGTCTGCTCGAGGGGCTGAGTCAGGTCGCCGACATTGGACACGACCCCATCGGTCAGGCGCTGGCTAGCGCCGACCTGCCCAAGCACGTCCACCTGAAGCGGACGTCGGGGTCGCGCCGCGGTGACTGACTTCGAGGTGCATGTCGATCTGGACGGGCGCACCCGGCCGGTGGGATTGGCCAGAAGCAATCGCGTCCGAGGCGGCGAGACCATCCTCTTCGAGTACGACGACGGATGGCTGCAAGACCCAGACCGGTTCTCTCTGGAGCTCGCCCTGGCCCTGACCCGCGGCCCCTTCGCCCCGCCTGCAGGTGTCGCCACCTTCGGCTCCATCGGCGACTCCGCGCCCGACACCTGGGGCCGGCGTCTCATGCAACGCGCCGAGCGCCGTCTTGCCGAACGTGAGGGGCGGGCGGTGCACGCCCTCTCAGAAAGCGACTATCTGCTCGGCGTCGCCGATGAAACGCGCCTTGGCGCCCTGCGCTTCCGCTGGGTCGGCGAAGAGGCGTTTCAGGCGCCGATCCGGGCCGGCGTGCCTGCTCTGATCGAACTTGGCCGACTGCTGCAGATCACCGAGCGGATACTGCGGGACGAGGAAACCGATGAGGACCTGCAACTCATCTTCGCGCCCGGCTCCTCCCTCGGCGGCGCGCGTCCCAAGGCCTCGGTCATCGATCAACACGGCCGCCTCGCGATCGCGAAATTCCCCAAGGAGACGGACGAGTACAGCATCGAAACCTGGGAGGAGATCGCCCTGCGCCTGGCCGGTCAGGCCGGCGTCGCCACGCCCAGGCATGGACTCGTGAACGTTGCCGGCAAGGCCGTCATGCTGTCGCAACGCTTCGATCGCCAGGGGACCGCCCGCATCCCATTCCTCTCGGCCATGGCGATGATGGGCGCCAAGGACGGGGAGCGCGGCAGCTATCCGGAACTCGTGGACCTGCTCGCCCGGCACGGGGCCCAGGGCCGGACCGACGCCCATGCCCTCTACCGGCGCGTGGTCTTCAACGTCCTGATCTCCAACGTCGACGATCACCTCCGCAACCATGGCTTTCTGTGGGTCGGGCGAGCCGGATGGTCGCTCTCGCCGGCCTACGACCTCAATCCGGTCCCTGCGGACCTCAAGGCCCGCGTCCTGACCACCAACATCGACCTCGACGAGGGGACTTGTTCGCTCGACCTTCTGGAGGCGGCGTCGGAGTATTTCGCCCTCACGCTCGCGCAGGCGCGCGCGATCATCAAGGAGGTCGCGGCGGCGACGGCGACTTGGCGCGAGGTCGCGCGGGCGACCGGCGCGCGCCCAGCGGAGATCAACCGCATGGCCAGCGCCTTTGAGCACGAGGACCTCACGCGGGCCCTGGCGTTGTGATCGAGGCTTAGACCGCCGGAAGAGAAGTTTCCTGCTTAAGACGGACGAGTTCGCCGGGGGCCGTACGATATCAGCTTGCCGGCGGCGCTGCCCGCGAACAAACCGCATACTGCCAAAGGATATCGTCCGATGGCGTACGCAGTTTGGGAGATTCGCCAATGCAATCTTGGCGACCGCTACGACCCAATCTGGGGGCGACGGCGTTTGAGAGCCGCAACTCGACCAGCTGGTCGTTTTTTGCCGCCTTGACCCGATGACCCGACCCGGGCGACCCATCCACGACAGGGTTGCGGTGGGCCGGACGACACTCTGGATGTCCGCGCCGGGCGCTCGAAGGCGGAGTTCTCGATCCTAACCAAATCGTCCCATGTCGAGTTCGATAGCTCCTGCCGAACGTTCTGCCTGCCGGGATAAACAATCGTCAGGATGGTGTCGCCGCTCCAAGTCCTCACGATCTGAATGGCTGGTACGCGGAGACCTCCGTAGGGGGGCTCGAGCACGACTTGGCGCACCTCATCGGCGCTCGCGGCCGCAAGTGGTTCGAGCCCTCCTGGAGTCTAGCTTCTTCGAATTCGCTCTGCGTGGTAGCGGTGGCATCGGCGGCACAAGGACCGGCGAACGCGACCGCGGCGAAGACCGCGCCACACGGCGCTGTCGCTGCCCGGGCCCGGTACCATTAGAGAAGGCTCGAAACGATCCTGCGCGAGGACCCTGCAAGGGCCAATCTTGCCCTTCCGAACCCCCAGGGGCCGACGCCCCTCTTCATTCTTCCACCCGATGATCCCGATCTCGCGGCCGCGGTCACACGCATCCTTCTCGCGCACGGAGCCGACGCTGGCTGGCGTAACGCCAACGGCCGGACACCGATCGACGTCGCGCGCGATCAGGATTTCCACGAGGCGGCAGCGCTGATGGAAGCGAGCATCGCTCGCGGTTGACCCGCGAGCTTTGCTCCTGGCGTGACCTGCTCCGGTGCTGGCCGCGGCGGGTGGGCTTGGGTCGGCGGCGCTGCGGGATCGACGCGGAACATCACCTGGTGGTCGCCCACGAAGTGACCAACGAGGGCCACGACCGCTCGCAGCTCACGAACATGACGCGCCAGGTGAAGCGCGCCATGGCTGCGATGATCTCAAAGTGCTGGCTGACCGCGGGTACTTCTCAGGCGAGGAGATACTCGCCTGCGAGCAGGCCGGCGCGACGCCATACGTGCCACGGCCGCTGACCTCGGGAGCCAAGGCCGACGGTCGGTTCGGCAAGCAGGACTTCGTCTATATCCGCGACCAGGACGCATACCGCTGTCCCGCCGGCGAGGTGCTTCCCCACCATATGACGACGGTCGAGAAGGGCCTCACGCTCCATCGCTACTGGAACCTGTCCAGCTGTCGAAGCTGTGCGCTCAAAGCCCAGTGCACGCCGGCCAGGAGCGGCGCGTCACTCGATGGGAGCACGAAGAGGTCCTCGAGGGCGATGCAGCGTCGGCTGGACCGGGAGCCGCATGCAATGCGCGTCCGACGTCAGACCGTCGAGCACGTCTTCGGAACGCTAAAGGCGTGGATGGGCGCCACCCATTTCAAGACCCGAAGGCTACCCAACGTCGCTGCGGAAATGAGCCTCCAGGTCCTCGCCTACAATCTGAAGCGCACTATCGCCCTCGTCGGCGTCCGCCCGCTGATGGCGGCGATCCAGGGGTGAGCGGCGCCGTCTCGGCCCTATCAAACACCTGCATCGGTGTTTTCACACGGCCTCGGTGGCTAGCGGACCTTGGGCAAGCTAGTCATGGAATGACACCTTACAGCGTNGATGGGGCAAATGGTCGATCTTGACCTTCGTTCACGGACCCTGGCGGCCTGTNTCTCTGGCATTGCTGGGTTTGTCGATGTCGTAGGATTTCTAATGACGAGCGGCTTTTTCGTCTCATTCATGAGCGGCAATTCGACGAGGTTGGGCATCGGTCTAGCGGGGCAGACCTCGACAGCGCTCATCGCCGCCGGTTTGATCTTGACCTTCATCACCGGCGTAGTGGCCGGTGCGAGTGTCGGCCGGATCGCCAGGCCCTTCAAGGAGCCTGCTATTCTGGCGTTGGTCACGGCGCTGTTGTCGCTTCCATTCGTCATGCAGTGGCTGGGTCTGGGGAATTGGGCCGTCATCCCCTTGGCTCTTGCCATGGGAGCTCAGAACACCGTGTTTGCTGGGGATGGCGAGGTCCGCGTTGGGCTGACGTACATGACAGGCACGCTGGTAAAGCTCGGGAAAAGGCTAACTGTGTCTCTCTGGGGCGGTCCTCGATTTGGTTGGGTTCCCTATTTGATCTTGTGGCTGGGGCTGCTGGCTGGCGCCGTGCTCGGAGGAGTCACCTATGCCCAGTTCGGAGCAAACGCTTTGGCTCTGCCGGTGCTGGCGATGCTTGCGCTGACAGGCGTTTCGGCGGCCCACGCTAGGTCAGCGAGGGGGCGGTTTCAGGCTCGAGTGGACGTCCCTTAAGCGGACCCCATCCTAGGTCCGCCTCTCGCCCCCAAGCTTTGGTCTCCTATGGGCGCTTCACGGCCTTACGTCTGCAGCCAGCGGCACCTAGTGCACCCTCATGAAACAATCACGGGCTGGGCCAAGCGGCCGTCGGGCAGCGTGAGGAAGAATCCCCGTTGCCAGTCGCGCGGGCGAAGCCCGACCTTCAGGTAAACGCGCGTACCAACGACCTCAATCCAGAATGGCGTCGGACAATGGCCATGACGCCCCCACGCAGATAACGCCGCGAGTCCCTCAGTGTTGAATAGATTGCCCATGTTCGTGCGCACCTCGCGTGCCGTTTCGATCAAGCTGTCGAGCCGGCGCACTGCCTTGCTGGCCGCGAAGACCTCGTGCCGCGTCATACTGGCGAGCCGCTCCGCGATCTCGTCCCGGTGCACGATCCAGACCTGTGCGGCTTCTGCTATGGCCAGGTTGAGCTCGCCGAGGAGGTGGCTGGGGGGTGACAGCGCGTCGAGCCCGGCCGCGGTTGAGACGACGCGCTTCTCGATCACCTTACGACCGCGCTCGTCAGCCGCGTCTGCTTCTATATCCACTGTGAGCTGGTCACCGATCCGAGAGCGCCGCATCGCCGCGACAGCTCGCTTTGTGATGCTGGCCACCGCGCGTTCCTGAAAATCCAAGACCCCGAGGATGTCGCGGAAGAGAGAGCGCGCTTCGATGAGCGTACGCGCAAGGTCAGGCAACCGCTCATCCAGCATCGAACGCGCGGCAGCTTCGGCAATTTCGTCGTCGTGCTCTTTGAGCGCGGCGGCATAGCTATCCTCGTTGAAGTGGTCGTGACCGCACTCGTGGCCAATCAGGCGCAGGTAGCCATCGGAGCAGAAGACTAGGAAGCCTTCATCGAACTTCGGTGCCCTTACTGAACAGATCGAACAGGGCGCACGCGTCTCGCGCCCGTTTCTCAGCCGCTTCGGGATGCTGATCTTGGCCACTATGATTGGCGCTTCGCCCCGCGGGTGCTGCGTAGTTGTGATCCACTTCCACGTATGGGGTGAGCCGGTTCGCCAGACGTGCTGTCCGAAGTCTTTGATGATCGTTTCGTTCGGTCGGACGCGGAACCGCCGGCCAACGCGAAGCTCTTCTAGGTGGGGGTAAATGTACGCCCGCTTTTTCACGGCCGACCTCCGGTCGAAACCCTTGAAGGGGAGGAACGCTACTGGGGTTCGTGACTCCCACACATTGTACAGTCACGCCTGACTCGGCGGAAGCCTCTGTTCCACTTTTGTTCCATAACTCCGGCTGTCCGCCAACCGCTTTGGAGTTCCGACCGCCGGCACCAGTGCGCGGATTAGCTGGGGGGCGCCTGACTTCACCGGAGGGTGAGTCTCGCCGCGCATTATCGCAAACCCCAGCCCACGCGAGCGCCCCCCAAGTCGACTGCAAAGACGGTCCGCTTTCGGCGTGAACCCCAAGTTCTCCTATGAGCCGCAGCCTGGACCCAGCGAGCGGAACCGCCAAAGGTCTCATAGGGTGGAAGCGGTCATTGCGGGCGTCCTTGCGTTAAGCTCCCGCGCTATGGACCTATGGCTGACCTGGGGCGCCAATTGGAGTTCACTTGCCTACGCCAGACCTTCCGCTCCTCGCCTTCCCGGACGGCGAAGCCTTCGAGGCTTGGCTTGCAGATCAGCCGACAACAGCGGCTGGCGCTTGGGTGAAGTTCGCCAAGCCGGGCGCGCCTGAGGCGACACTGAGCAAGTCGGACGCGATCGACAGCGCACTTGCCTATGGCTGGATCGACGGACAGCTCGGGCGCGTGGACGAGCACTATTACAAAGTCAGGTTCACGCCGCGTAAGAACCGCAGCGCCTGGTCTCAGGTGAACCGGGAACGCGTCGAGCGCCTGATCGCGGATGGCCGGATGAAGCCTGAAGGCTTGGCGGAGGTGACGCGCGCGAAGGCCGACGGGCGTTGGGACGCGGCGTACGCGCCCCAGGGCCGGGCGACCCCCGATCCGGACCTTACGGCGGCCCTCGATGCGCAGCCCGATGCGCGCCGCTTCTTCGACAGCCTCGACGCCGCGAACCGCTACGCGGTGCTCTACCGCGTCCATCAGGCGAAGGGGCCCGAGAAGCGCGCCGCGAAGATCGCCGAAATGGTGGCGCGCCTTGCGTCGGGCGAGGCCTTCCATCCCATTCGAAAGCGCCGCGTCTAGCTGAGAGTCGGCGTCCCGCGCTCCCCTGTGCGGGTCCGCTCAGGGTAGGATCGCGTCGACGGCGAAGTCGCTGCAAACGGGACGGATGCCCAAGTCCGCTTTCCGGTCGGGAGCCTTGGTCCGCTGAGGGCGCCAGGCTGACTCTCGGAACTGCCAAGTGTTACGCCTGCGGGCGGATCACCATCCAGATCAGGAACAGAAGACCAGCCAGGGGGAGGGCTGGTCCCAGGACAGCAATCGGGTTGAGGCTCATCGCGTAGCCCTAACCAGGCCGCCTACGCGACGAACGCCAGAAGGGCTGCGCTGACGACGAGGAACAGCGCTCGGACACCGGATGCAATGGGTCGACTGTCGCAAGCCTGAGACAGTAAGGCGGGCCTAGTCGTCGGGCCGCGTAGCGCGCCAGCCGCAAGCGGCGGAGGATCGCCTCCGACGCCGACGCTGAAACGGCGCTGCAGGAAACGACGGAAGCCCATCCCATGACCAAGCTCGAATTCGTCCGCGCGGCGACGCCGCAGTTCAAGACGCGCTATGAAAACTACATCGGCGGCGAATGGCTCGCGCCCGCGGCCGGCCGATATTTCGACAACACCTCGCCGGTGAACGGCCAGGTGCTTTGCCAGATCGCCCGTTCGGACGCGGCCGACGTGGAGCGGGCGCTGGATGCGGCCCACGCGGCGAAGGACGCCTGGGGCGCCACCTCGGTCGCCGAGCGCGCCAACATCCTGAACCGCATCGCCCAGCGCATGGAGGACAACCTGCAGCGCCTGGCCGAGGCCGAGACCTGGGACAACGGCAAGCCCCTGCGCGAGACCCTGGCCGCCGACCTGCCGCTGGCCATCGATCACTTCCGCTACTTCGGCGGCTGCATCCGGGCGCAGGAAGGCGGCATCAGCCAGCTCGACAACGATACGGTCGCCTATCACTTCCACGAGCCGCTGGGCGTTGTCGGGCAGATCATCCCCTGGAACTTCCCGCTGCTGATGGCGACCTGGAAGCTGGCCCCGGCGCTGGCCGCGGGGAACTGCGTGGTCATGAAGCCGGCCGAGCAGACCCCGGCCTCGATCATGGTGCTGATGGAACTGATCGGCGACCTGTTGCCGCCCGGCGTCGTCAACATCGTCAACGGTTTCGGCCTGGAGGCCGGCAAGCCCCTTGCCTCGTCGCCGCGCATCGCCAAGATCGCCTTCACCGGCGAGACCTCCACCGGGCGGCTGATCAGCGAATACGCCAGCCAGAACCTGATCCCGGTGACCCTGGAGCTCGGCGGCAAATCACCGAACATCTTCTTCAAGGACGTGATGGCGGAAGACGACGCCTTCCTCGACAAGGCGCTGGAAGGCTTCGCCATGTTCGCCCTGAACCAGGGGGAGGTCTGCACCTGCCCCAGCCGAGCGCTGGTGCATGAGGACATCTTCGAGGCCTTCATGGAAAAGGCCGTCAAGCGGGTCGAGGCGATCGTCGCTGGCGATCCCCTGGATACGCGCACCATGGTCGGCGCCCAGGCCTCGGCCGAGCAGCTCGACAAGATTCTCTCCTATATCGAGATCGGCCGCCAGGAGGGCGCTCAGGTCCTGACCGGCGGCCGGCGCGCCGAGCTGCCGGGCGACCTGGCGGGCGGCTTCTTCGTCGAACCGACGATCCTGAAGGGCCACAACCGCATGCGGGTCTTCCAGGAGGAGATCTTCGGGCCGGTGGTGTCGGTCACCACCTTCAAGACGGACGAAGAGGCGCTCGCGATCGCCAATGACACCCTCTACGGCCTCGGGGCCGGGGTCTGGACCCGCGATCTCAACCGGGCCTACCGCGTCGGCCGTGGCATCGAGGCGGGACGTGTGTGGACCAACTGCTACCACGCCTACCCGGCCCATGCGGCGTTCGGAGGCTACAAGCAGTCCGGCATTGGCCGGGAGAACCATCGGATGATGCTCGAGCACTACCAGCAGACCAAGAACCTGCTGGTGAGCTACAGCCCGAACAAGCTGGGCTTCTTCTGACCCGGGCGGGACGGCCGCCGGCACGCGGCCGTCCATCACCTTCCGACCACCTGGATCCTGAACACCTCGCCGCAGCGCGCGACGACGCGCGCCTGCGTCCCTTCCGAGGATTTCCCAATGACCGACATTCTCGACCGCACGCACGAGAGCCTGGCCGATCCATCCGCCGTCGCCCGCGCCTGGCTTGCCGACTTCGAGGCCGCGCTGGTCTCCGGCGACCTGGACGCTGCCGTGGAGCTGTTCGCCGAAACCAGCTTCTGGCGGGACCTCGTGGCCTTCACCTGGAACATCAAGACCGTCGAAGGGCGCGACGGCGTTGCCGATCTACTGGCCGCCGTCGCCGACCAGGCCCAGGCGCAGGCGTTCGAACTCGCCGAACCCGCCACGGCGGCCGG
>Ga0065721_10050799_pt1 | contig 17875 bp, 18 predicted proteins | sample Mesricmetagenome_FD_59108 | JGI IMG/M metagenome (GOLD analysis project Ga0065721, IMG submission 59108) | Mesophilic microbial community from rice straw/compost enrichment Sample: eDNA_1 v2 (version 2) | ecosystem: Engineered > Solid waste > Grass > Composting > Bioreactor | place: USA: Davis... | reverse complement strand
CGCCACGCCTGGCACGTCGGCCTCAAGACCACGTATTATCTCCGCTCCCTCGGTGCCTCCAACATCGAGAAAGCCACCGTGCAGGTGAAAAAAGAAGTCCGCGGCGCCGCCGGAGCCGCCGACACAAAGAAAACCTACACAGAAGCCGAGAAGAACGCCTGCTCGATCGAGGCGATGAAACGGGGCGAGATTTGCGAGGCCTGCCAATGATCGCCTCTTCAACTTCCACTCTTAAACCTCAACTGCTGCGCAGCAGCCTCACCGAAGCCATGAAGCGCGGCGAAATCTGCGAAGCGTGTCAGTAAGTCGAAAAACCACCTCTAACACGCCGCATTAAACATGCGGCGTTTTTTATGAATACAATTAAGCCAGAAATGATATCGCGCTTCAAAAAAGAGCGCTTTCTGAAGCAACTCAGCGAAGACGATTTTCGAGATCAGGTTGTTCGTCCTCTATTTCATAAAAAAGCCCTCAATGACGGTCGCGATCTATGTGGCCCCAGCGAAGCAGGCAAAGACTGCCTATTTTTAGCGAATGACGCTCTGGGCATGAAAATGCTCTACGTGGTTCAAACGAAGCGAGGTAATCTCAATTTAGGGCTAAAACCTGCGTCAAATCTGATTGCAGCGGTCACTCAGATACGAACAGCACTTCAGACCAACGTGATTTTGCAAGCCACCGCAGAATCGTTGAAACCGAGCGTCGTGGTTTTGTGTGTCAGCGGCAAAATAAACGCGGCATGCAAAGAACATATATTAAAAGAAATCAGCGATCCACGAATTCGATTCATGGATGCCGACGACATCGTCCCTGAAGTTGATACACATTATCCAGAGTTTTGGCTGGGGATAGACGCGGAGAAGTTTCCCTATCTCAGGTCGTTGTTATCTCATCTCTCAGATACTCCTGAGAATTCTGCGATGTCGGATTTATTGCCGCAGAAGGCCAGCGCCGCTTCGGATAGTATGTTTGTCCAGATTCACCTGATTCATCCGACGATTAAAATTAAGAAGATCAATGGACAGATCGTTAAGGAACCAAGTTACGAACAAATGCCCGTTACGTCGCTGTGCGGACGAAAGGAGAGGCATCTGTTGCTGCTTGGTGACGCTGGGGCTGGCAAATCCACCTCTTTAAGAAGAATCGCGATTACCGAGGCGCAAAAAAGTCTGGAGCTGGCAAACGGTAAATTAACAATACCTGTTGTAATAAGAGCCATCGACCTTTCGGCCAATGGTACATCCCTAATTGATATCGCGTCCGAGGCTACAAAGCGTCATTCCATTTCCGGAAAGCCTGCGTTTTCTACCAAAGAATTAAGGGCGGGGTCTATTCTAATATTAATCGACGCACTTGATGAAGTACCGCTCACCTCTGATCGAAAGCGTGTATTGGAAAAGGTATTGGCTTTTTCAAATGATTACCCGCTGTCCCGGATAATTATCTCATCGAGAGACTATGTTTCGATTAGGGAGCTTCCAGAGCTCGCAACTTTTTCCAGATTTAACATTTGTGCAATTGATCTAAAGCAGGCGAAGGAGATGGTGCAGAAATTGCACAGAGGGATAGAGCTGCCGCAGGAGAAAATTAAAGAAACGCTACGGAGACTTCAATCGGTACACGGGATTGAGCTGAATCCTTTGCTCGTAACTGTATTTGTAGCAACGTCTGATTATGACCGGCGAGATATTCCGGCAAATATCACCGAGCTATTTAAAAAGTTTACCGAAATGATGCTTGGTCGGTGGGAGGGCGGAAAGGGAATGTCCCAGCAATATCATGCGCCATTGAAGGATTTTCTCGTGAGGTCCTTAGCATACAAAATGCATCAGGCCAAAAAGGTCTCGATGCCTTTCGATGAGGCCGTTGCGATAATTACAGAAGAACTTAAGTCGCGTGGTCGTTCAGATATAACTCAACAGTTGCTTGACGAGGTTTTTGATAGGTCCGGTTTGTTTAGAAGATTGGATAAGCACGTAGAGTTCAGGCATCACCTCCTCCAAGAATTTTTTGCGGGCCGAGGTATCGCTGACAAAGAGTTCGTTGCCTCTGTCATCGATGATCAATGGTGGCAGCGAGCAGTGGTATTTTACTTTGGAGAGCATCCTGATGATCACGCTTCGCTGGGCTGGATCACGGAGCGAATTGATCTTAAACCTAGTGCCGACTTTTTCACGGCTGCGGTAACCACAGGGTTGGCGTTACAGGCCGCCTACTTGGTTAAAACCGACGAGAAAATTAAGATGTCCAAGTGGGTGATAGACGCATTGGTAAACAGTAAATCTTTAATTGATAAATCTGTGGCCGAATTTGCGCCCAATCGTCCATTAACCTCATTTTTAGCTTACTACATACTGGGCAGGGATGCAGTCGCGTGCGATGCGATTGTAACCAATGTTGAAAAATATGACTCCGGCTGGATTGGAGCCAATGAGGACAGCGCTGAGCTCCGTAAGTTTTGGTTGATAATCGCGTTTGTTGAGTGCGGCCACGCGAGTAAGGCCGAAGAACTAGTTAAGGATTTCACGCCAAAGGATAGGCGCCTACTACTAGCCTTACACGTTGGCTTCATGTACATGAAACACCTTAGGGTTGCGAATGAAGAGGAGAAGAGTGTCGCGGAAAAGATGATTTCAATCATACAACCTCGAATCACGGGATTACGCCAAGAACTGCTCAAAGAGATAAAAACCGAGATCGTTGAACTTCAGCAGGGTAAAATTCAGGCAATCGAGGAGCCGGAAAATAACTAAGGGGTAGGCGGAGGCCGACTTTTAGTGTTTGTGGTCTCAGCTTCCGAATTCTTGCATGAAGAAACTATTCGCTGCACTGACTGCCTTGTTCGGCCTGTCTGGCGCCTCTGCTTCGGACGAAGTGAAAATGGTCGACCCGAAGACGTTGCTCTATTCCCTGGCCACGATCAGCGATGGGCTTCCGGCACTCGATCCTCTGCACAAAGCCAAGGAGGGGGATCTGGTGCTTCTGGAAGACGACTGGCGGCAGTTTGAAGTAGTTTCTCGTGCGCACATGCCGCTGGTGAATGCCGAAGTCGCCGACATCCAGCGTATCTTCACGGAAAAGAGTAAACCTGTCGGAAACTTTCGTGCCTTCACTGAGCTTCATGTGCGCAAGCGTCTGCCAAAACCGCTCCACAAGCCGTTTCGTTGGTCAGATTTCTCGAAAGCCTGCGCGGTAACTTCCGTTTCAACTGTGAGTTTTCGCGGAGCGCCCACGGTCATCGCCAACGGCTTCTCCGTCCAACTTCACGGATTGTCCCTCTATGGCCTTCGTGACGGCGACACGATCACAACGCTCGGCTTCGACTCTACCCAAGCGCCTGCGCTTCCCATCGAAGCCGCCGAACGACTCGCAGCATTTCTAGAAACCAATGACCTGATCCTCATCCACTGGCCTAGCGCCACTGTCTTCACCGACAAATCCGCGCTCCTGAATTATCTTCAGCAAAGTCCGGACAAAAAGTGATCACTGAAATCTCCAGCAAATACATGCTTCAAATGATTTCCGAGACGGAAAGTTTTTCCGTTAGATTGCCCAAGAAGAAGTTTTGTGTCCTAACGGAGGCGACATGGCTTTAACGCAGCTCCCCAAATTTATTCGCGAACACTACACGCATCAGGAATGGAGACATGCATCATCAATTTTGATGACTGATTTCCCTGAGCTTTTTAAGGAGATCTCTGATGTTCTAACGCGATTTCGGCTCAAGAAAAGCGAGGTTGTTGTCGGTGGAGGAAGTAAAACCAAGATCGCAGGGTGGATCGATGCCGAGCTAACTAAATTAGGATGGAAAGAGCGTCAGTTCAAAACCGCCTTCCAAGTGGATGAGCGTCGAATCGATAGTCCGACTCATAAGGTTGATTGTTTTAAAGCGAACAAGCACGGCGGTATCGGATTCGAAATCGAGTGGAATAATAAAGACCCGTTTTTTGATAGAGACCTTAATAACTTCAGGCTTCTTTTTGAACTTCGTACAGTTTCTGTTGGTATAATTCTCACAAGAGGTGAGGATCTTAAGGCCTTATTTAAGGATTTGACCGCAAAAGGCCTAAAGCCCGCTTCGTCCTTCGGGGAATCGACCACGCATTGGGGGAAGCTGCTCCCACGCTTAGAGGGTGGTGCAGGCGGCGGCTGTCCAGTTTTGGCATTGGGTATCACGCGTGAGCTTTATGAAGAGGATGTTACGGACGATGAAGCCCGTGAACTGATTCAGGCGGCCAAAGCTCTGAAAAAAGCCAAAAGAAAAGCTGGTCAGGCTACCGACGAAGAGGAAGAAACAGACACGGAGGACGAAACATGAACGCAGCAGAACATTTAATCACAAGCATTCACGGTAAATTCGGCACCATTCTCGCCGATCCGCCGTGGCAGTTTGCCAACCGCACGGGCAAAATGGCCCCGGAGCACAAACGTCTCCGCCGTTATCCGACGATGACGCTTCAGGACATCAAAGAGCTGCCGGTTCCGATGTTCGCCGCTGAAAAGGCGCACCTCTATCTCTGGGTTCCGAACGCATTGCTGCAAGAGGGACTGGACACAATGAAGGCTTGGGGATTCGAATATAAAAGTAATATTGTTTGGTATAAAGTCCGCAAAGATGGAGGCCCGGATGGGCGTGGAGTTGGATTCTATTTCCGCAATGTGACTGAGCTCCTGCTTTTCGGAATCCGTGGGAAGGGTAATCGCACACTTAAAGCAGGCCGTACCCAAGTTAATCTGCTTTCGACCAGAAAGCGTGAGCATAGTCGTAAACCCGACGAAATTTATCCAATCATCGAGAGCTGTTCGCGTGGTCCCTACTTGGAGCTTTTTGCGCGAGAGAAAAAAGTGAATTGGACCGTTTGGGGAAATGAGGCCCCCGATGATGAAAATCGTTTTAACGGAAAAACCAACGGACGAGCGTATTCGATGCCGGTAAAATCCGGGGATTCGGAGCTGCTAGCTTTTAATTTTTGAGACAATCGTTGGAGAGACGAAAGGCTCTCGTCTAAGGTGGTTCAGACCTAATGTTTGCGGTCCTTGGCGCAGCTACGCTGTGTCAATGGACTGCTGTTGGCGGAACCGCTGCTGCCGAGCTGTCTGCCACCGCTGAAATCGGAACTACGTTTTGCGCAGCTTCCTCTTTTTTATTCCGCGCAACCTTCGCGGCAGCACGAGCGATTGCTTTGATCGCTTCCGCGTATTTATCGCTCTCCAGCACCTCGCGTTTGATGACCTCGTGTTCGAGCACCGTGCTGATTGGTTCGGCCTCGATCCGCACGTCGGGAGAAACGCGTTTCAGTTCTTTCCGGATAGCGCTCAGCACCGAATCGCTCATCAACGCCGCGCCCACATAAAAGCGACTCAACGCCTGCTTTTGCTGGTGAAACTCACCCACGGCCGACTTCGCCCAACCTTCTTTCGTGAGCAGAAAGAGAAACTGCAGATGCGTGTCGTCCCTCGCATCCAGGTTCAGGAAATCGAATTCGCACACCAGCTCCTGATCGATCGGCTTCGCAAAAATCACTTTATACACCCGCCACCGCGCCCCGTTTGTCAGCACCACCCAATCGACGCCCTGATTAGCGGCATAGTCGATCGCCTGCTTCACATGCTGATCCTTGAGCTCGGTGCCCACGGCCTTCGCCTCGATGAGCACCACCACCTTTCCATCCAGCTTGATGGCGAGATCGCAGTATGTGCCGCGAATAGAGAACTCGCTCGTAACTTCGAAGTACTTCGCGTAACCAAAGATCTCGGCAAGGAGATCATTCAGAATCGCGACCGTGTCGGATTCGTTGACATCACGACTCTTCGCAAGCGCGAGAATCGGTTGGAATTTCTTAATACCGGCAACCAGCCGGTCCTCAACACGCTTGGGAATCGAAGCCTTGGGGTTATGGGGAGTTGAAACTGAAAGCGCGCCTACCGCCGACACGCTTTGGGGACGCGGCCACTCAGTTCAGCCAGACCGCATTTTTCAATTTCAAATCCCCGCTCGTCCTATCGTCGCTTAAATCCGCAGCCAGCGAAGCATTCGCAGATCGTATAGCTCCTCGTATGCACGACGGGGCCTCACATCACATGCGCCTCATTAACGAGCGATGTCGTATTAAAATTATTCTTCGTCAAAATCACACCATATCGGGAACGGGCTCGTGGTCCGGCGTACCATGGCGAGTCAACCATAGTAACCCCGCTTATTACTATGAAAACGATTCACCTGATCTTGATGGTACTGTTGGCGGCAAACGCATCGGCGCAATTGATCGTGGTCCGAGAAGAGTTGGGACTCTATGGTTATGTCGGAGGCAGCTACGTGCTGGAGCACAACGCCGGCCCCTTCAACCAAGGCAGCTTTTTGTGGGAATATACCAACCACACCTTTACCATTACCGCGCTCTATAATTTCCACACCGAATTCTGGGGCAACGACCTGCTGGCTATTTATCCGTTCGGCGTGACACCCATTTCGATTTTCGACGAAGCCCTATTTTCCATTGAGTCGAACGAGCTGGGGATCGTCCGCCTGCGCTCATTTCCCTCTACGGCGGGGGGAAACCTATAGCATACCGATCGCGCACCCCGATTTCGCCGTCGCCATCCCCGAACCCTCCACCTGGACCGCCGCCGGGATAATCGCCCTCACCGCCGCCTGTTTCATTCGCCGTTTCCGATCGAGACATCACTCTCTCGCCAGCCGACAACGCTCCGCGAGCTTTTAGACGATCTGGTGGATCAGTTTCGCGGAAAGCGGAACCGTCGCCGAACGCATGACCGCCGCCTGAATACGTTTCGGATTCAGCACCCACACGGGATGCTGTGTATCATCCTCAACCCGCCAAAGGAGCCGGGCGGATCTCTGGCCTGCCAGTCACACGGACCACAGTCTCCAGCGTCGCCACTTCATAGGGGAGCATCACATGAACCGTCTATGGGAAGTGCGTAAGGAAACAGCCGTATTTTCGGATTTTCGTGAACGGTATTTAATGGAGCGGCACAGCGCCACCTTGTCGCCGACTCCATATGAACGCTTTCTCCCTCAACGTCCGCGCTCTGATCACTTTGCCCACATTCCTCAGCATACTTACGTCATTCGCTATCGGTGCCCCGACGATTGCCGAGGAAGCCAAGAAGATGACTGAGAATGTATCCAAGATCGCCCATCAACTGGCGGACAGCTACGCCGCTGAACTCCTCAAAAAACATGGCGATGGAAAGGTGACAGATGCTCACATCGAAGAGTTGATCAAAGAAAAGGGGATTTCAGCGGACACCGAAGCGGCAAAGCTGATTCCCAAGTACGTCGCCGCCCGAAACACCATCGCTACAGGAAATCTAGCCAAGCCCGGCACCAAAGCTTTCAACGATCTTATGGAAAAGCTGGCGGGCGCTCCTGCTGAACAGTCAGCCGCGGCTCCCGCAGCCCCGAATATCCTTCCGGTGAATCCTTTCGATTTACCCTCCACCCGCTATGAAAATGCCCGCACTGTGGCGAAAATGAAGAGCGACCTGATAGCAAAACAGCGGCTCGGGACCGCCCTTTCCGAAGTAGAAGCTAAGGAAGCCGCTCAGGAAACACCATTTGTCGCCAGTTTTTCGACTCACGCGATTGGCGGCATGCGACTTTTAAGTCCTTACATTAGCTCGGACCGCTGAAGAATATATACCTACAGCCACTTGAAAGTGAAATTAGGAGAGCAAACAATAGCCAACGCAGAAAGAATTCGCTCATCTCTGAGAGAATCCACACCACTCGTGTAAACACTCTATTTATTATAATTATACTCGCACAGTTCGATAAATTCGCCAACGCAGAAATAGATTTAATACTCCTAGTCATTGGCGCCGTGCATCGACGGCCGGAGGGCCATCTGCTACGGCAATCCTGTATAACCCAACAGTCATACCCCCCAATGAATAAAATGATTCGCGCCGCCGTTGCGCTCGTATCGTTCGCGCTGTCTTCAGCGCTTTTTGCAATATCGGAAGATGTCTATATTGATTCTGGCCAGACGTTCGACGTCACCGTAAACGGCAGTCGAGATGTCGAAATCACCATCGTCAATCTCGCCACCAACCAAGTCGTCGCGACTATAAATGCGCTGGTATTGGGAAGTGGCTACAGCACGAACTACCTCTACTACGGGAGTACCGCCTCCGGAGTAACCCTTACAACCAATACACCGTACAACGCGTACGTAACTGGCCTTCCGGCCGGCTACTACCGGATAACAGCAACCTCTTGGGGACTTAGTGACTTCGGTTCCTACAATGGAGGAAACTGGATAGAAATGGACCTCTATGATCCATACGGATCGGACTGGGTAGATATAAACTCATATATCTACTAAGTATCTACCAGCCCGCTGCTCTCGAGCGGGCTGTTTGTTTTATTAATCTTGGCCCCCCTTTTAAGACCGAAGATAGCATGCTGCAGTCAGCCAACCTCTTCTCTCCTGGCTCTTCGAGCCAAGCGAAGACATACACTGACCGATATCTCCTTTCTGTCTCCCTGTCTTTCTTCCTTCACCCATTTCCCTGCAGACGCGCGGAGGTCGCTGCCACCGTCTTCAGTTCCGCCCGCAAGGCGAGGCTTGTTCTCCAGCTCGCCGACAACGCCGGACATGCCGCGAGCGCAGCCGCCGCAGCCCAGTCGGTTTTGCGATGATGCATGATCTGATTCGCTTCCTCGACCGTCCACTGCGGATGCGGACGTTCCACAAGCGTCAACTCCGCCGGCGCCTCCACCGCGCCGATCTGCAACACACGAAAATACCAACCCGTGCGCCCGGTCTGCTCCACCCGCGCTGCGAGATCTTTAATTCGCCAGCGCCGTGCCAATTTCCAGCAGGGCTGCCGAGGCTGGGTGATCTGCACGACGATTCCGCCGACTTGATATATATCGCCGATGCACACGTCGCTTCCGAGCGCACCTTCCGTGGTGAAATTTTCGCCAAACGCTCCCGCAGAAAACTCAAGACCCAGCTCGTCGCGCCAAATGGAAAAATACTCCGCCGGATATGCATTGATCGCTTTATCCGGACCGCCGTGGTTCTTCAGATCGGACTGACCATCTCCAACCAATCCCGTCGGCGTCACTTCGACTGAGCCTAAAATCGGCTCTTTTATAAAGCCCGACGTCCACTCGCGATCCATCGGATCGGCCGCATCTGCGGCGCCTATCGTTCGCGGCAGGCCTACTTGTATACTTAACAGCTTCATGACGCACGCTCCTTTCCCGAAGACGATACGCGTGTTGCACGACTACGCGCAGCCTTTTGGGTTGTACCTTCTTTAACGGGTTCGGGCACACGATGCCGTTCCTGCAGTTCATGCACTTGCTCAAAAATCCGCGCCGGCTTCCAACCGGTCGGCGTAAGATTATATTCCACATGCATTACCGTTCCCGACCGATCCTCACGCGTGATCAGCCCGTAATTGAGCAGCTTGCGCAGCCGCTCCGTCAGCACCTTCGTCGAGATGCCGGGAATGTAGCGCTCCAATTGACCGGGGCGGGTCGCGCCGCGCTGTAGCGTGCCGACCGCGGCGGCCGGCCAGTTGCAGCCGACCACGTCTTCAAGACGTCGATACGCCGAGCGCTCATCGATCGAGAGTTGTTTCGAGGCCATTGCGCGCGCACGTTAGACATCTACGCGCATCCGTCGAGACCCTGAACAGGGTGATAAACTTCGTTCAAAACTTGAGACGACTCCGCAAGAAATTCTAGCCCATGAGCTGGCTCAAAAAGTATGGAATAATCTCGGTCTGTCTATTGAACACCACAACTTCGATGGAAGAACTTACGCTCAACGTACGCTCGCTACGTATAATCCAAAAACGGAACTACTATTATACATTTTACCTAAGCCCTCAACAGGGCGGCTATCAACTTGAGTCGTCCGGCACTCTCATTCCACGTGATTCGACTTATCCTCACGAGACACGTCCCGTCGATAAAGCACGCCGCTGCGCCTACCCACTTTCACGACAGAACAGAGTGTTCGATCGCTCACGCCTTCCTAGCCGATCGTCCTTTAGTCGCATTCGGACGCGACGGATGAACCATTGATCTCAAATAAGGTCTGACACATTCCTCTGGCGGAGACCGATAGCCGGGCATCTTCACGGTGCATAGCGCGGAAACTGCCAGCAAACCCTATATGTTTTCCGGAAACGAACTTCCCCAAATCCCGCGCGCCAAAGAAACGCACTTTCGTGTCGTCATGCCATCCGTGCGGGCGGTCGCGTGGATCCTCGGCATTTGCATCGCGTGCCTGCACGTGGCGAATGCGGCGCGCATCGTCATTTTTGAGCTGACCGGACGTGCGCGCCTCGGCGGTCTGATGCCGCTCGTGGATGTCGATACCGAGGGGAATTTGCCGACGCTTTTTTCGGTGATGACTTTGTTCGCTGCTGGTGCGCTCGCCGCCTTGGTGGCCGCACGCGAACGCCGCGCTCAGGGTCGTTTTTGGAAATACTGGGTCGGCATCGCCGTGATCTTCGGAGGACTCGCTGTCGATGAAGGCTGCCGCATTCACGAGATGATCATGCCGTTGGGAAAACTCATCGCGAATAGCGGCGTTTTCTTTTTCGCGTGGGTCATCCCCGCCGGCATCGCCATCGTGGTCCTCACGTTGGTTTATTTTCGCATGGTTTTCTCCTGGCCCGCCTGGTTTCGGAACCTGGGCATCCTCTCCGCCGCATTATTTATTTCCGGGGCGCTCGGCATGGAGATGATCGGTGGACAAATCGCCGAAAAATCAGGGCTGAACCTTCACTTCCAAATCGTCAGCGCGATCGAAGAGTTTTTGGAGATGACCGGCGTGGCCGTTTGGATCTGCGCCTTGCTGCGCTATCTCCAGAGCGGCCCCTCGCCCATCGTGGTAGCGCTCGAGTTCCGGGACAAATCGTAGCGACCGCCACCATTGGCGCCCCGAACCCGGCCCGGAACCGATTCTTAACTGGGAGTCGCGTATCCGATTCTCGATACATCTGGAAAAATGCCCGCGCCGTCCGGGCGGCGCAGGCATCGCAGATCGTTTTTGCGAAGGCGTATTCAAAAAATTACTACTGCTTCACAAACTCGCCGTCCGCTTTGACGAGCAACTCATCGGAAATCATCGGCGGCTGAAATTTCGGACCCACGCCAAAATCGGAGCGTTTGAGTTTTGCCGTGAGCTGGAAACCTGCGGTGCGTTTCTTTGACATCGGGTTGTCGGTCGCGCCGCGATACCACAGCTCGGCAGTGACGGGTTTCGCCACGTCGCGGATCGTCAACTCGCCCTCGAGCTGATAGCGATCCGGACCAATCGAGCGGATCGACCGGCTGCGAAATGTGATTTTCGGAAACTTCGTCACCTCAAAAAAATCCGGGCTGCGCAGATGTTCGTCGCGTTTGTCGACGGCGGTGTTGATCGAATCGGCATTAATCGTGAGCTCAAATACCGCGTCACTGAAATCGGTTTTATCGCTCGTGATCGTCGCCTCGAACTTATCAAACGCGCCCGAGACATCGGAAATGCCGAGATGCGTAATCGAGAAGCCGATGCGCGAATGCGCGGGATCCGCTTTCCATGTGGACTGGGCAAAAACAGCGACCTGAAGAGGAACGATCGCGAGCAGGGATAGGATGAATTTTTTCATAACGGGGAAACATCGCGGCTGACGCGAAGGCGCGTCGCCGCGAGAGGCCGCTACTATTTGCGCAAAGTCGCGATACTTCAACCCGTACACTTCTGCTCTTTCCGCGCGTCGATAATCGCGGAGCGGCTTAGCGGGCTTTTTCGTTCTGCCGCCGACGTTCCTGGCTCTGACGCACCAATTCGCCGAGATCGGCCGCCGGACGAATTTCCCACGGGCCGAACTTCGCCCCCGGATGATTCCGGATCAGCTCGATCGCATGCGCGCGATCACGCGCTTCGAGAATCATGACGCCGCCGATCTGCTCCTTCGTTTCCGCGAAGGGTCCATCGGTGACAATAAACTCGTTGTTCACGTAGCGCAGCGTCGCCGCCGTGTTCGCAGGCTGCAGACCTTCGCCGCCCTTGAAGTGACCATTCGCGCTGAGTTGTTCGTCGTAAGCGAAACAACTGTCCATCATCGCGTCGCGTTCCGCTTCAGGCCGCGCGGCAAAGGCCTCGGCGTCGAGATAACCAAAACAGATGAATTTCATGGTGAGTCAGGATTGTCGTTAACCGCCCGAAAAGAGCGGTGCGTTCACCCAGAAGTCGATTGAGCGCGGCGGTTTTCGACAACGCCTGAAAAAATATCCCACCTACTCCTGCGGACAAAAGCGGACGATTTCTCCCTTGGCTATCGCGAATCGCATAACGCTCGTCTGGCGTCGCGGCCCGTAAGTTTGAGTCCGTATCCAGTTTTCCACGACAAATCGTGGTGCCCGCTCGTGCGCACCGACACGTAGGCGGGCGCTTTCGTAGTGTCCGGTTGTGAGAGTCTCGACCCATGCGCGCATCTTTGGTGCGTTGGCGTGCACCCTCTCGATGATGTTTCGCCCCGTTGTTTTGCTCCTGATCGCCGGCGCTTTCACGCAACTGCATGCGCTGGAAAAACCAGAGGTCACGTATCGCGTGTTTCAGTTTCCCGCGGATCAAATGCCGCGCATCGACGGCAACACGGACGATTGGGCGATCGTGCCGGCGGATTACGCCATCGGTTCCGATCAGTTGACCGGACACGGTCGCGGATCGAAGGAGCGCACGGTCGATGTCACCGTACGCGTGGGCTGGGCCAAAGGACTCAACCGCCTCTATTTTCTCTACGAGGCGGAGGACGACTACTGGGATTTTTCGCGGCCCGGTTTGCACAACGACACGTTTGAAATCGTCGTCGACGGCGACGCTTCCGGCGGACCGCTGGTGGACAAAGGTCATCGCGATCTTTGGACGCCACGCCATGTCGGCGACTCGGCGGCGACACCCGACGAGCGGATCAGCACCGACGAAGCGCATTGGGCGACGCACGGCGTGCACGCGCAGAATTACCACATCTTCACGCCAGCCGTCGGGAAAGATTGGGCGATGGCGTGGGGCTCGCCGACGTGGATCAAAGATTTTCCCTGGGCCAACGCCGCGTATTCGTTTCAGTTCAAACCCGGTGAGCGCGGCAAACTCGTGCTCGAGTTCTGGATCACGCTCTTCGACTACGCCGGCGCCGAAGGCCCGCAACGCGCGGTCGAGAGCGTGCTGCGTGAAAACAAAATCATCGGACTGAGCTGGGCCGTCATCGACTATGACAATGTCGACGACGGCGAAGGCAAAGGCTTCTGGACGCTCTCGCCGCAGCGAACGATGTTCGGGCACGCGTCGCAGCTCTGCGCCTTTCGCCTGATGCCGGTCGAGCCGGCGCTGCTGCCAAAAATCGACGCGCGCTGGGACTGGCATGTGGTCGACCACGACCGGCGGCTTGTCGCTTTCTTCGATCGTTCCATCGGCACGGTCACCTCGTGGAAATGGGATTTCGGCGACGGCACGACCTCCACCGAACAGTATCCACAACATCAATACACGAAACCCGGCAACTACGTCGTTGTGCTCGAAGTGAGCGGACCCGACGGCAGCTCACGCCGCGCCAAAGTCTGGGACGTGCAGTTGCGCTGAGTTGTTCGATGGCGCGACGACGGCGAGCTACGTTGCGCGCGGTCGCAACCAGCTGATCACGATCAACGTGATCGTCCCAAGCGCCGTGCAGACGATGTAGAGTCCACGGTGCTGGAATGGCTCGATCAAGAGGCCGAACAGCAAGTAGCCGGCGAGATTTCCGGTGTTGCCGGCGTTGGCGAAGACCGCGGTGCCCAAACCCGTTTGCCCAGGAAGGAGATCCTGGAAAAACAGAATCGCGATGTTCGTCAGGATCGCGAACGACACGCCGCTGAGCATCTGCAGCAGCATCACTTGCCACGTGTGCGCGACGAAACCGAGCAGCGCGAAATACAGCACTGTCGCCGCAGCGCCGACGATCATGAGGCGCCGTTGGTATCCGCGTCCGGCGAGATGGCCGAACCAAATCATGAGCGGAATCTCCACGACGGGGCCGACGCCAAAAACAAATCCCAAATCGCGCGCTGACCCGCCGAGCTCACGCGTGATCATCAGCGGCAGATTGATCATGTTGATCGCGTGCGCCGCGAAGACCACGAGGAAGGCCACAAACGCCGCCAGGATATCGCCGCGCATGAGCACGCGCCACACGGGCACCTTCGCCGCGGGTTCGGCTTTCGGCGGTGTTTGCGGCACGAAGCGTCGGACGCCGAAGAGGAAAATCACATACAGCAGCGCGGCCGATATGAAGAGTCCGCGAAAACCAAAGTACTGCACCACCACCGCGCCCACTGCCGGCCCGGCCGTCCACGCGACCGAAAAACACACACGCACGATGCTCATGAGCAATCCACCGCGCGCCGCGCCGGTGCGCAGACCATCGAAGCGTTCGCGTACGTGGGCGAAAAGTTGCGGAAAACAAATTGTGGAGAGCGCGATGACTGTCATCGCGATGCCAACCAACACGACCGGCTCCTTCACGAACGCGTATCCCAGATAACCGCACACGCCGCCGAGCGCGCCGAGCGTCAGCACCGTGCGTCGCGAGACCGCCACGTCGGACCAACGCGCAACGGTTGTCCCGACGACCACGGCGCAAAGCGCCGCCACCGTCATGAACACGCCAAAAGCGCTCGACGAAAATCCGATCTGCTCCGTCGCCCAAATCGCGAGATATGGCACGACAAACGAATGCGCGATGCCCAGCGCCAGCGTCGTGCCGAGCAAACCCGGGAAACCCGGGTGTGCGCGCAGCCCACCGATGAATGTCCTGAGATTCACAAGAATGACACGGTTCTCGTCAGCCGCGGCCAAACGCGCGTCCGCGTCTCCGCACCCGAACGCGGACACTCCGCGCCGGCTCCAGGCACGTCAGCGCGCGCCCACCGGATTCACGATCAGAACCTGCGATCCTGGTTTTCATAAAAACCCAAACGTCCGCAGCCCCGCCGCGCCAAGTCACGCTCGATCATTTAAGCCGGTAAGAATGCGGCGCGCTCCCGCCCCGCCTCAATCTGTCGGCATTCATCGCAAATAAAATCGCTCTCGCCTCGAAGCGCGCTGAAATCGGACGACGCGCATGGACATCGTTTTCTCCACGGACCGCCCGCTCACGAGTGCTCAATTCATCGACGTCCTTCGGCGTTCGACCTTGGCGGAGCGTCGGCCGGTGGACGATGTCGCGTGCATCGAGGCGATGCTGCATCACGCCAACTTGTTGTGCACTGCGTGGAGCGGCGAGACCCTGATCGGCGTCGCGCGATCGGTCACCGATTTCGCTTATTGTTGTTACCTGTCGGACTTGGCCGTAGATGCGGCGTTTCAAAGTCGCGGTGTCGGCCGTGAGCTCATTCGGCTCACGCAATCGAAGCTCGGTCTCCGCGCGAAGATCATCCTCCTCGCGGCACCGGCGGCGCGGGAGTATTATCCGCGCATCGGTTTTCAACGGCACGATTCGGCGTGGATGCTTCCCGCGGGCAGCGCGCTGGGATAACGGGCGGCGTCCACGCGCAATTTTTTTCATTCCGACGCGGCAAACGACTCGCGCTGCAACAATCCGGACTCATAACCATCTATCCGGGCGCCACCCATCCTGGCAGATGGTCACCCCGGCACTGTTCTTCCCAACCATTCCCTTTCCCACTGCATGCAAATTGCTTACGTCATCCTCCCGCTCTTGCTCATCGCCGTTGTCCTGGCCTCGGTGTGGCTGGATCGCTGGAGCGTACCGGTGATCCTCGTGGCGCTCGGTACCGGCATCATATGCGGTAGCGACGTCCTGAATGTCTGGGATTTCAACAACGTGCAGCTCACCAACCAGGTCGCGAATCTGGCCTTGGTATTCATTCTTTTTCACGGCGGCTTCGTCACGAAACGCGCCGATTTCCGAGCTGTCGCGCTACCGGCGGGCGGACTGGCGACGTGGGGCGTGCTGCTGACGGCGGCGACGTTGTTCGCGGTGCTTCGATACGGGCTCGGTTGGTCCACCGAACTCTCGGTGCTGCTCTCCGTGATCATTTCTTCGACCGACGCCGCGGCCATCTTCTCGATCCTTCGCCGTCAATCGCTCCCTTCGAAACTTTCCTCGACGGTCGAAATCGAGAGCGCGGCCAACGACCCTATGGCCATCTTGCTCACCACAATCGCGGTCGCGAGTTTCGCGTCGGGCGAACCGCTGGGCCTGGCGACGGTGGCTTCGTTTTTCTGGAAGTTCGGTTCGGCGCCCGTGTTTGGCTACCTGATCGCGCGCGTCACCATCTGGACGTTTAATCACCTGAAGCCCCAGGACCGCGGTTATTATTACGTGCTGTTTCTCGCCGTGGTGATGCTCACCTACGGGCTCACCGAACTCGCTCAGGCCAGCGGCATGCTCGCGGTGTTCACCGCCGGCTTCTATCTCGGCAACAGCTCCTTCGTGCACAAGCAGGGCGTGCTCAATTTCTCCGAAGCGCTCTCGACGGTCGCCAACGTCGGCATGTTCGTGCTCATGGGTCTGCTCGTCTTCCCGAGCGAATGGTCCGGGCTGTGGACCAAGGGCGTAATGCTCTTCCTCGTGCTGACCTTCATCGCGCGTCCCGTCGCCGTGTTCCTCGGCACGATCGGCATGAGTCTCGGCTTCAAAGACCGGTTGTTCGCGTCGTGGGCGGGTCTGCGCGGCGCGGTGCCGGTGGTGCTCGCGACTTACCCGGCTGCGGCCGGACTCTCGGTGGGCAACGAAGTGTTCAACCTCGTTTTCTTCGCCGTCATCCTCTCGATCCTGATCCAAGGCGCCACGCTCGGCACGATCGCCAAATGGCTCGGCCTGTCGGAGCCCGCGCGCCCGAAGCCTCTCTTCAGCCTCGAAATGCAGACTATGGCCCAAAGCGACTACGATCTCGTCGTCGTCGACCTGCCCGGCCCCAAAGGCGTCGAAGGCCCGATGATCCGCGACATCCGCCTCCCCGAAGGCGCGATCATCACGCTCATCACCCGCGGCGAAGAAGTCGTTTTGCCCAAAGGCGGCACCCGCCTGCAAGGTTGGGACTACGTCACACTCCTCGCACACGCCCCCGACGAAGGCCGCATCCGCGATATTTTATATAAAACCTTTCATGAAAACCTGCAGCCGCCGAGCTCGCCAACATCGTGAGCGCCAGCGGCGATCGCATGATCGAGCCGTTCTTGCCAATCGGGGAAATAATATAGCGGCGCCGTTACCAAGCCCCCGCTTAGTTACAACCGTAGCCACAGCTGAGCCGATATAATAATCATGGTTCGGCTGAAACAAGATGCGTCCTGTATTCGCCGAGATTTCAGACAAAATGGCGGACACCACGGAGCTTTGGATTGTCGCCATTTGCATGGCTGCTCTTGCGATTGGAATTTGTCGCTGGCGCCGGTGGCTTTATTGGCTCGCATTCCCACTGACAGGCTTATGGGCATTGGTGACTCATCGGGAGTTTATCTCGGACACATTGTTTCACGGCGCCATCGTTACCGAGTTGGGGCATGCCTATCTGATGCATGCGATGATGACAGGCTGGCTACCGTTTGCGGCCCTGCTCGCTTACTTCACGTATACCTTGGCAAAGCGCCGAACCAGTAAGGATGAGAAGGCGTCGCATGGAAGCGGCGATGCCAGCTCACTGTCGACGCGCTCAGCCAACAGCGCTCTCGGGGGGCAAAAATGTGACTAAAGCAAAAAGGCCATCCCGAGCAGTTGGGATGGCCTCAAAATTGGGTGCAGGGGTTGGATTTGAACCAACGACCTTCAGGTTATGAGCCTGACGAGCTACCAGGCTGCTCCACCCTGCAACAAATGGGAGGGAAACCGTGCGGAG
>Ga0065721_10005338_pt1 | contig 17891 bp, 7 predicted proteins | sample Mesricmetagenome_FD_59108 | JGI IMG/M metagenome (GOLD analysis project Ga0065721, IMG submission 59108) | Mesophilic microbial community from rice straw/compost enrichment Sample: eDNA_1 v2 (version 2) | ecosystem: Engineered > Solid waste > Grass > Composting > Bioreactor | place: USA: Davis... | reverse complement strand
GCCAGACAACGTCCACTGCGAATCTGTTCCGCGACATCCGCAAACAACTCGGCGCTCGGATGCGAATCCGCGTCAATAAACAGTAGCCAATCACCAGTTGCCGCCGCAGCACCGCGATTGCGCGCCCGGCCGATCTGATTCACCGATTCGAACACAACGGTCGCACCAGCAGCACGAGCGAACTCGGCGGTGCGGTCGGTGGAATTGTTGTCGCAGACGATCAACTCGGATTCGATTCCGGTCGCAGTGAACGCCGTTCGCGCTTTTTGAATTTGCGCCAACGTTTCGGGCAACAACCGTTCTTCATTGAACGCCGGCACGACGATGGAAATTTTCACTGCGGAGAATTTGCGGGTAGGGGAGGTGCGCGTCCAATTTGTTTTCAGGCAACGCTTGCTCGCGCGGCATCCGGAGGTAACTTAACGGAGGCAGTTTTCGCGAGTAATTCGCGCGCGAGGGTTGCTAAAAGGCAGGTTAAATCCCATTCGACGATGAGCTTAGTCCGAATCAAAGAGTCGCCGCGCCGTTCCCGGGCATGGCGCCGAAGAATTTTATGGGTGGTCCTTATTTTCGGCGGTTTGCTGCTGGCTTTGTATCTGGTGGCGAGCAGCAGCGCCTTTTTTCAGGCGGTGGTGCTGCCGCAGGTCAGTAAGGCGCTGAACGCAGATGTTACCGTGGCTGATGCGGAAATTCGGCCGCTGCGGCGCGTAGTGCTGCGCGACATCAAAGTTCATCCGCGCGGTGCAGAACCGTTGTTATCTGTGAAAGAAGTGCGAGTGCGTTACAACCTGCTGTCGTTGATTTGCGGTCGGATTACGCTGGCGGAACTGACAGTTGATTCACCGGTCGTAACACTGGTTCGTAATCCGGACGGCAGCAGCAATCTCGATCCATTACCCAAAGATCCATCGGTTCCCGATGATGATGTTCAGACAACGGAAAAACCGGCAGACATAAACATCGGTTTGCTGGCGTTGCAAAATGCCACCGTGCGCGTGGTGCAAAAACACGAACAGCGAGAACCTGACGTGAGTGAACTGACCGGACTGAATTTCGTCGTGCGCGATTTACGAAATGGCGAAACCGGGCGAATGGAAGTTGGCGCAGTGCTGGCATTACAACGTCCCGCTGTTGGCGATATGCCCGCGAGTTTTCTGCGCGGAAAATTGGAAGGCGGATTGGTTTTCGAATTGTCGCCTGAGCTGTTGCCTTCATCCGTAAAAGGCGATGTTGATTTTCAGATTGAGGAAACATCCGGCGCGTTCGCGGATCTCAACCAGGCGCGCGCGCGTTTTGTCTGTGAAACCACGCCCACCGAAATCAAAGAAGTCGCCGTGCACTTTGCTAAAGGAACAAATGCGCTCGGCTACGTGCGGGCGAGCGGGGCATATCGCATCGCGGCGAACGAAGGCGATATCAAAGTCGAAGTGCGCGAGTTGGATCGTGAGGTGTTGAATCTCATCGGCGCGCCTCACGGTCTGGATTTCGGCCCGACGACCATCAATGCGGTGACCGATCTCAAGTTCACCCGAGGCGGAGAAGAGATTGACGTCGCCGGTGAAGTAGCGGTGGCGGATCTGGAATTGGTTCAGGAGAAACGAAAGTCGCCACGTTTGAATTTGCGCGCGACATATGGCGCGACGATTGATCAGGCGAAGGAAACGGCGCTGATTACGCGGTTGAATTTCAGCGGCACGCAGGATGGTCAAACGGTTCTGCGCAGCGAGCTGCCGCAACCATTCCCGGTCTCATGGGGAGATGCCAATGCGGTTGGCAGTGCAGCGACGTTCAACATCACGGTGACGAATCTATCGCTGGCCGGCTGGCAAACTTTTCTCGGCGACCCGACGCCCGGCGGAGTTTTTGATGCGAGGGTGGAACTTTCTGCGCAGCAGAATGCGCAGGAGATTCAAATCACGTCGCGCGGGCGACTGGCGGGTTTTGTTTTGCCGCCGGACGGAAGTACTGTCGGCTCGGCGGATTTGCAGTGGCAAACGCGGGCGCAGGTCAAAAGCCTGAACGAGGTCAATCTCGAGAATTTTCAATTCGAGGTGCTGCGCACGAATCAGCAGGCATTGGTGACGTTGGCGGCAGGTACGTTGAATCTGGAAACCGGCGCAGCGGACTTGCAGGTTACTGTTCGCGGTGCGTTAGAAAAATTGCTGCCGCTTGCCGGAATGCCTGACGCCAAGCTGCGCAGCGGCGAGTTGGTGCTTCAGAGTCAGATTGTCGGTCGCAGCGGCGTTCAGACAATTACCGGGCAATTGGCGATTACGAATATCTCTGGCGCGATGGGCGACGCAGCGCTCGATAAGTTTGGGGCGAATCTCGCGTATGATGTTGCGTTGCGTGTTGATGCAGTAGAGGTGCGGAAACTCACTGGCGTGATTCGACACAATGAGCGGCCAGGCGGAGAATTTTCTTTCGGCGGAAATGTCGTTTTCGGCGAGGCAATGCCGAGCGGTAAGCTCAATGTGACGCTCACCGGATTGAATGAAGAAGCGCTGCGACCGTTCACTGCTTCGTTGTGGGGCGAACAACAGTTAATTTCCGTCTCAGTCAATTCCGCGATGTCGTTGCAATTTCAAACCAACGGTGACGCGACGATCCAATCGGATTTACAAATTACCAATCTGGTCGTCGGACAACCGAACGCAAACCCGCCGTCGCCGTTGCAGGCGCGACTTCAATTGAATGCCGAAGCGGCGAAGGAGGTTGCCGAGATTCGTATGGGACAATTGAATCTTACGCCGACCGAGCGCGCGAAGAATGAGTTGAATCTCATGGGGCAGGTGAATTACAGCAAACCGCAAGCGATCACCGGTCAGTTCAAGGTCCGCGCCGAAGCGCTTGATCTCACGCGTTATTACGACCTGTTCGCGGCATTGCCTGCTGGAGAAAAACCCACTGAAGCTCCCGCAGAACCGGCTTCTGTTCCTCCGGAAGCAACGCCTGAAGCCGAACCGGAAGCGATGCTGTTGCCGTTTCGCGGTTTTACTTTCAATGTAGATATCGGGCGGATTTATTTGCGAGAGGTGGACATTGCTAAGTTGCAAACGACGACCACACTCGATGACGCAACGATCCAGCTGAAGCCATTTCAGATGACGTTGAACGATGCGCCGGTGCGCGCGGAAGTGCTCGTGAATGTGAACGTGCCGGGTTATCGCTATGCGATCAGTTTCAATGCGGATAGCGTGCCGTTGACGCCGTTGGTGAATACGTTTCAACCGGATTTGAAAGATCTGGCGGGTGGACAATTCGTGGCTGGAATTGAATTGGAAGGTGCGGGATTAACACTTTCCAACGCGCGCACCAATCTCACTGGACAGTTCAATGTCGCGGCGACGAATCTCAGCCTCTCGGTCAGCAGCGTGCGCAATCCACTTCTCAATCTCGTGCTCAACACGGTGGTGAATCTGCCGGAATTGATTGCGACCGTGACCGGTAAGGGCGGCGGTAATCTGAATTGGGCTGAGGAAATCCGGGCGCGTCCGATTGATACGATTCGATTGCAGGCGGCGGCGGGTGGCGGGCGAGTGGATTTGCAAAATGCAATCGTGAGCAGCGCGGCGTTTCAACTTCAGTCCGCCGCCGGCATCAATCTCGCGCCGGTGCTGACGAATTCGCCGCTTGAACTACCGATCCATATCGCGCTGGCACAACCGCTGGCAGCGAAGATTGGTTATGCCAATGCGGCTGCGACAACGAACAGCGCTTACGTGGCGTTGCCGGATTTTCTTTCGATCAAGGGTACGTTGGGCAACGCACAGCGCGATATCAATTGGCTCGGGTTGGCGCAGTTGGCCGGGCAATCTTTGGGTGGAGTGAATGAGAAGCTCGGCGATGTGTTGGGCGAGAAAGGCAAGTCGGTTCTCGATGCGGTGAACACGATTCTCGGCGCGCCGGGAACGAATCGCAGCACGAATTCGCCAGCGGTGAATACCAATCTTTTGCCACAACTGCGTTCGCTTTTCCCGCGCAAGGAATCTGCATCCCCGCAATAAAGCGCAATCGGCTTGGCTTTCCGCGCGCTTTGCGAATACTTCGCGCATGGATGCCGTTCTAAAATATCTCGCGGCGCATCAAGCGCGGTTTGTCGATGAATTGTGTCACTACGTCCGCTTTCGCAGCGTGTCCGCCCAACCTCAACACGCGGCGGACATGAACGCCTGCGCCGATTGGCTGGTGCAGCATTGCCGCCAGATCGGATTGGAAGCCGAGGCGCGACCGACCAAAGGAAATCCTATCGTCATCGCCAAAACGCCGCGCCGAAAAAAATCAGGCAAGGCCAAACGGCATTTCATGGTTTATGGCCATTACGACGTGCAGCCGCCCGAGCCATTTGAACTCTGGCAGACGCCGCCGTTTCAACCGACGATTCGCGGGCGTTCGCTGTTTGGACGCGGTGCGAGCGACAACAAAGGTCAGAACCTCGCGCATCTCAAAGCAGTTGAAGCGTACTTTAAAACGGGTACGGAGTTGCCGTGTGATTTGACTTTTGTTATCGAAGGCGAGGAGGAGGTCGGCAGCAAAAGTCTCGACAGCTTTTTGCGGCAGAATCGTGCGGAACTCAAATGCGATGCGGTGGTGATTTCCGACACGGGCATTCCGAGCCCGAAACATCCGGCGTTGACGTACGCACTGCGCGGCATTGCGGCGTTTGAAATTATTGTTTATGGCCCGTCGCGCGATTTGCATTCCGGTTTGTTCGGCGGTTCGCTGGAAAATCCCGCGACGGCATTGAGCCGGTTGCTGGCGAAAGTTCACGATGCCAGGGGGCGGATTACGATTCCGGGATTTTATGACGGAGTGATTCCGCTCACGAAATATGAGCGACAACAACTGGCGCGTGTGCCGTTCAATGCGAATGCGTATCGGAAGTTTCTCGGCGTGCCGAAATTGCATGGCGAAAGCGGCTTCACGCCGAATGAACAACGTTCTGCGCGTCCGACGTTTGAGATCAACGGTTTGACGAGCGGTTATCAGGGCGAGGGGAGCAAGACGATTGTGCCGTCGTGGGCGCGGGCGAAAATTACGGCGCGATTGGTGCCGGGACAACAACCGGCCAAAGTCATCAAGGCGGTGCGCGCGTTTTTCGAGAAACATTGTCCGCCGACGGTGAAGCTGGAAATCAAATCGGGTCACGGGGCCGAAGCGTATCTGGTGTCGCCGACGAGCGATGATGCGCAGGCGGCGTTGCGGGCCTTACGAACGGCGTTTGAACGCGAACCGGTGTTGTTGCGCGAAGGCGGTTCGATTCCGATTGTGAATCAGTTTAAAAAGATTCTTGGAGCGGACACGCTGTTGTTGGGCTTGGCGTTGCCGGATGACAATGCGCATTCGCCGAACGAGAAATTTGATCTGGATATTTTTGCGCGCGGCCAACGCCTGGGGGCGTTGTTGTGGCAGGAACTCGCGCGCTAGAACGACGTCATGTCTGATTTGTTGAAAGCCCGCCGGCGATTGCGACGCTTCGGATTGTTTTACATCAGCAGCGCGTTGGTGATGGTGTTGGCGGGGGTGAGTGTGTTGGAGCCGGTGCTGGAGAAATCGCGATCGGGCTTTGTGCTTTATTGGCTGGCGTGTCTGGTGTTGACGTTGCTCGCGATGCTGGCGGCGATTCTGGATGTGGCGCGATTACGGTGGCAAAGCCGGCAGGAGCAGCGGTCGTTGTTGGAAACGACGTTGCGCGAAGTAGAGGAGGAAAAAGCGGCGCGGAAAAAATCAAATCATGAAAGGCAATGATTCTTTTCAAAGTGCGCGGAGGAATTTAACCCGACACACCCCGGGGCGAGCCCGGTTTTTTAATCCGACGCATCCTGAATTGTTCGGAACGCCGGATTGCGATTTAGTGAGTCCAGGTTTCATGCAAGTTACAACCATTGAAAACAATTCGGGATCAAACGCCAGCCAACTGCCTGCCCCGCAGCGTGACGCCTTGATCAAGCTTTTGGGAGATGAAGATCCAACGGTTTATCAGGCCGTGAAGGAAAAAATCATCTCGATGGGGAGCGACACGCAACTCTGGCTCAAACCGTATCAGGTCAGTAACGATGCGGTTTTGCGACGGCATGCGCAGGAGATTGTGCGGCATTTTGATCGGGAACTGGCCGACACGCGTTTCATGGCTTATTGCCTGCAGGACGAAAGTGAGATTGATCTGGAGAAGGGCGCGCTGCTCATGGCGCAGACGGAATTTCCTGAGATCAACACTGCTGCCTACACCGCCTTGTTGGATGAACTCGCGGGTGAATTGCGCGAATGGCTCGCGTTGAGCGATCCGAAGGAACGCCTGCTCGTGCGGGTGAATCAATTCCTCTTCGAGCACAAAGGGTTCACCGGCAACATGGAAAATTACTACGATCCGGAAAACACGTTCCTCAATCGCGTGTTGGATCGGCGCACAGGAAATCCGGTAAGTCTGTGTGTGGTTTATACGCTCGTGATGCGCCGGTTGAATTTCCCCGTGGACGCCGTTGGATTGCCCGGTCATTCGGTATGCCGGTTCCGGTCGGCGACGGAAGAAGTTTACATCGACGCGTTCAATCTCGGGAAATTGCTGACGCGCGAGGATTGCATCGCGCATCTCACGCGCTGTAAACACGAAGTGCGTGAAGAATATCTGCAACCGATGAGCGCCCGGCGTGTGTTGGCGCGCATGTGTGGAAATCTTGAACAGATTTACCTCGAAATGAAGCGCAATGAAGACGCTTCGCGGGTGCAACGATATCTGTTTGCGTTGACGCGGTAAGGAGGCGCGGCGACGCAGCGAAGGATTGGCGACGTGGATTGGTTGCGGTTGGATGATTCAACTGCGTTCAATCCATCTCGCCATCGTTTTGTTCCGATTCAGATTTCCTGAATTTAATCCGAAATTATTCCGGTAACGCTTTCCATTGGAGTCGGGCCAAATGCGGGTCCACGCGGGCGAGCAGGTAATAAGTCAATCGTTCCTTCAGCCGCGTCCAGAACGTGCGCGAACGTTTCCAGGCTTCGAGATTGATTGGCTGACTGTGTTGACGTGCTGCGGCAAAGATTTCCCGCGCTTGCGCTACGATTTCCGCATTGTCGAAGCGAATCATCAACTCGTAGTTGATGCTCAAACTGCGCGGATCGAGGTTCGCTGAGCCGACGTAAACCACATCATCCACGATGATCAACTTGGCGTGCAGAATCTGCGGCTGATACTCGTAGATTTTCACGCCGGATTTCAACAGCCGGCGGTAGAGACTGCGCCCGGCAAGTTGCGCCAGCACGACGTCGGTTTTGCCGGCGAGAATTAATTCCACTTCACCGCCGCGACGTGCGATCTGACCCAACGCGCGACGCAATCGCCAGGGCGGAAGAAAATACGCTTCGATGATTTGAGCGCGCCGGGCTTTGGCTAAATCCCGATAAAGCGCGCGCCGAATGGGATTCGGGCCGCGACCAGGTCCGCCCAATAACAGTTGCTCCGGCGCGAACGGCGCCGCGTATTTGTGTTTAGAGCGCCGCAATCGCATCAGGCGTTTGTGCCGAAAATCTGCGAGTGCGAACATCGTGTCAAAAGAACGTGCGAGTTCGACGCAGAGTTCGCCTTCACAGCGTAAGCCGAGATCGAACCAACCGGCGCTGACGCCGTCGCCCGCATAGACGTTGCAAATGTTGTATCCGCCGATGAACGCCACTTGCTCGTCACAGACGAGGAGTTTGCGGTGATCGCGAATGGTCAGACGACGTAGTGCCAACGGATTAAAGACGCGCGCTTCACCGCCCACGGCGACAAGTGACGAAAAGAAATCGCCCGGCAACATGAATGAACCGATGGCATCCACCAATACGCAAACGTGAGCACCGCGTTGTTGCGCGCGAAGCAGAGCGGCGAGAAATTGTCGTCCGATGGCGTCGTCGGAATAAATGTAGGTTTCGAACCGGACGGATTTTTGCGCGGCATCAATGGCAGCGAGCATCGCGGCGAACGTCTCGTCGCCGTTGCGCAACCATTGCCAGCGAGTCACCCGGGACGATGCCATGGCCGGGAAGTTAAGCATTTGCGGGGTAATTGGCAAACGACCGCGCGACAAAATAGAAGTTCAAACGTTTCCGGCGTTCTGGCATCTATAACCTTGTGAAACGATTTCTCACGTTCGTCGCCGCGCTGGTGCTGATGCTGGGAGGAGCTATGGCGCAAGAGCAGCGCACCACGGCAACGCTCTGGTTATCCGCCCGTACCGCTAAACCCGGAGACATCATCACGGCGGCGGTGCGATTGGAAATGTCCGATGGCTGGCACACCTACTGGAAGAATGGCGGCGATTCGGGCGGGCCGACGGAAATCAAATGGGAATTACCACACGGCATTACGGCGGGCGAGATTCAATGGCCGACTCCGGAGAAATTCGATTTCGAAGGTTTCACCACTTACGTTTATCACGATCAGACAACGCTTCTGGTGCCGCTGAAAATCGGCGCCGAAATTTCTCCAGGCTCAGTGGAAATCAAGGCCGCGGTATCCTGGCTGGAATGCAAAGAGACCTGTCTGCCGGGAAAACAAAACGTATCCGCAACGCTGCAAATTGGAACGGCGACCGAGCTGTCGGAGCACGCGCCGGCAATTGAAGCAGCGCGTAGCAAATTACCGGCGGACGGTGCGGCGTTGATGCCGGTTGCGGCGTGGGACGGGCCAGCGACGGGCGATGAACGTCCCGTGTTTTTGCAATGGAAAGCTCTTCCGGGTTTGAGCAAAGCCGATTTCTTTCCGGCGGCGCATGAAAAATTCGAAGTGGCAACCGGGGTGACCAATGCAGGGCCGGAAACGTTGCGGCTCAGCGTCCGGAAATTTGATGATGAATGGCCGCGTCAGTTTCAGGGATTGTTGCTGCTCCAAGGCGACAACGAAACCCGCGCGTATGAAGTAACCGTGCCGATTCAATCGGAGGCTGCGAGTGTTGTTGGAGCTACTGAAAGCGGAACGACGCAGTCGCTCGCGTTGATGTTGTTGTATGCGTTCATCGGCGGATTGATTCTCAACATCATGCCGTGTGTGTTGCCGGTGATCGCGCTGAAGATTCTGGGATTTGTTGGACAGGCAAAGGAATCGTCGGGCCGCGTGCGACAACTGGGATTGATCTATGCGTTGGGCGTGTTGGTTTCGTTTTTGGGATTGGCCGCGCTGGTGATTGGAGTGAAAGCCGCAGGGCAGGCGGCGGGTTGGGGCATGCAATTCAGCAGTCCGCAATTCACCATCGCTTTCGCAGTGTTGGTTACACTGGTGGCGTTGAATCTGTTCGGCGTGTTTGAAGTGACGCTGGGGGGCGGAGTGATGAACGCCGCGGGAAATCTGGCTTCGCGTCACGGCGCAAGCGGCGCGTTTTTCAATGGCGTATTGGCCACCGTGCTGGCGACTCCGTGCACCGCGCCGTTTCTCAGTCTCGCGCTCGGTTTCGCGTTTTCGCAAAGCGCAGCAATCATTGTTTTGATTTTTCTCACGGTGGGTGCGGGCTTGGCGTCGCCGTACGTGGTGCTGAGCTGGTTTCCGGCCTGGTTGAAATGGTTGCCGAAGCCGGGCGTGTGGATGGAGCGATTCAAAGTGGCGATGGGTTTTCCGATGCTGGCAACGGCGCTGTGGCTCGTAAGTCTGGTGGTGGACAAATACGGCGAACGCGCGTGGTGGATTGGAATTTTCCTGGTGTTCGTCGCGTTGGCGGCGTGGATTTTTGGAACATTCATTCAACGCGGTGAACGGCGCAAAGGTCTGGCGATTGCGTTTCTGCTGGCAACTTTAGCGTTGGGATATTTCTGGGCGTTGGAAGGGCAGTTGCGCTGGCGTGAACCGATTAAGGCGAATGCCAGCGACATCGCAACGGTTCGCAACGCACCGCGTGGTTACGATTGGCAACGATGGAGCGTTTCCGCTGTTGAACGAGCGCAAGCGAACGGACAGGTCGTCATCGTGGATTTTACTGCCAAGTGGTGCATCACATGTAACACCATTGTGAAGCCGGCGCTGGAACGGGAAGCGGTTATTGCGCGACTCAAAGAAAAAAACGTTGCGGCATTTATCGCCGATTACACCGATTATCCGCCGGAGATTTCGCAAGAGATGAAGCGTTATCAACGCGCGGCTGTGCCGTTGGTGCTGGTGTTTCCACCGCGTGCGGGAGCGGGGCCGCAGATTTTACCGGACCCGAATCCTTTGTTGGGGGTGGGAGCTTACGCTGATTTGATTCTGAAAGCGTTGGAAGATGCGGTGAAGTGATTCGTTATCAGAATGGTTGGCTCTTCGCTACTGGATTTGGGCTAGAACAGGACGCCGGCTCGCTCCCCCAAGTTTGCCGACGTCCCGTTCTCGCACTGCCCTTCAAACTCCGCTAAGAGTGAAGATCAATTAACCAACCGCGAGGACAGGTTACGTCAGATGGCATTTCTCTCAATTCCGCCGAACTCCGGACTGTTGCCCCGGGATGTCCCCGGGGCGGCGTGCGTTACGGCAGCTCGATTCGATAAAACAACTGCGGCGTAGCGGGATTGATCGGATTGGTGAGATTGAAAACGCCGGTCGCATCGAATTGATTGGTCGCGAGACGCGACCATTGAATCATCGGCAACGCAACGTTGGTAGTCGCGAGCACAACGTAGCTGGCGTGAGGCATGCCGTTGCTGCCGCTCAGGAGGAGATTGCTTTCGTCGGTGTTGACCGCGGCGCTCAAAACCGGTGGCGAAGTCGGCGCCGTGCTGATGACAGCAATACTGCCGGAGGTGGAAACTCGATTCGTCCACGCGAGACCGGGGTTTAATGGCGGAAGTACAAACGTGTGAAAAGCGCCGGTGACGTTGCCTTGAAAAAGTTGGAATGAATCACCGGCGACGAGTGAGCCGTTGAGATTCGTGACGATGAGCGTTCCGCCTAACGTCAAGGTTTGTCCTGCGACAACGACGTCATTGGTGGAGGCGGTGCGATTTAATTCGAGAATGGTGGTGCTGTTCGCGGAGAGGGTGGCGTTCTGAGTAAAAGTGAATCGCCCAATCTGATTTGAGCCGGGCGAGAGCGTGGCGCTGGAGCCGAGTGTGATTGATCCGGTCACACTTCCATTTCCCCACAGCGTGCTGTTGTTCAAGGTGAATCCTGCGGCAGCGGTGGTATTCAGGTCTGCGCCCGCAGCGATGTAAATGCTCGACGAACTTGCGATGGTGCTGGAGGAATTCACTGCCAAAGTTCCCGGCAAAATTTTTGTCGGCCCGGTGTAAGTGTTTGCGCCCGTCAGCGTCACTACGCCGGAAACTGTCAGTCCGCCATCGGGTATTGCACCTAACGCTGCGTCGTGAAGCAATGGTGCGGCAATCGTGATGCCGGTGAGCGGAGGCGTGCTGATCACGGCGCCGCCTGCGCGAACATTCACCGTCAGTCCGCTCAACGCATTCAGAAAAGAGGCATTCGCTTGATTTGCGCGCAATGTGCCGCCGTTCAGATTGAGTGTGGATAACTGATTCGCGCCGGTGCGTGTTTTACTGAAACCACCCACCGCGAGCGTGCCGCCGTTGAGATTAACGACCGTGACGGCGTTGGCCGCAGTGGAATTGTGAAGATCGAAATTATTCACGCCGGTGGAGAAAGTACCGTTGTTTTGAATGGTCAATGTCAGCGTGCCACCGCCCGCCTGTCCGCCGCCCAGCGAAAACGCTCCAAAGGAGAGTGAGGCCTGATCCATGACGCGCACCGTGCAACTGTTCTGCGTGGTGTTGCGGCCAAACGAACACGCCCCGCCGGTGGCGCTGAAGTTTGCGTTGCCGCCGAATTCAACCGTGCCGCGATGAATGATGAAATTGCGACCGCCGAAGGCACCGTTGCCGGTCAATCGAAGTGTGCCGTTGACACCACTCGGGCGGAATTGCGCGCCGCCACCGGTTAAAACAATATCACCTGCCCATGTTGCCGTGCCGCTGACGCAATCCAGCATTCCATCGGACGTCGAACTCGGAACAACGAACGTATTGGTGATGACCACGCCATTGCCGAGACGAATCGGTTGGCCGAGATAAACGACCGGGCCGGTGCCCGTTGCGCGGTCGCTGCTCAGGTTCAATGTGCCGCCGGAGTTGGTCGTGCCGCCGGAATACGTGCTCGTGCCGTTGAGCGTAATCGTTTGACCGGAGGCATTGATGTTGAGTGCCCCAGAGCCGCTCATTGAACCGGAGTAGGTTATCGAGGTGTTGGGACGGAAGATAACGAGCGAGTTGTTGCTGATGCCGCCAGGCGGCGGGGCGACCGGAAGATCAAGCGTGCCGGCATTGACGATGGTGAGATTGTTGTAAGTGAGATTGCCGTTTAACGTCAACGTGCCGGGAGAGTTCTTAATCAACACGCCGGAGCCGCTGACGTTGATAGAACTGGTCTGAGCAGTGGCGTTCGCAAAAATCAACGTGCCGTGATTCGTGACGTTCCCGGTCAGGCTGCCGTTTTGCGAAATGCCATTGCCCAATTGCAGCGTGCCACCATTGATAGTTGTGCCGCCGGAGAAATTATTTTCGCCACTGTTCACCAAAGTGAGAATGCCGCTTCCGGTTTTGATCAGGCGCATGTTGCCGGTCAAACCGCCGGTGCCCGCGAAAGTATAATTCTGCTCAGCCATCACGGTGACGGAACTTGGAGCGAGGACGCTGACGAGATTGATAGCCGGCGAACTTGAACCGCTTTCGTTGAACGTCACTGAATCATCGTTGGCAAAAGCGCGAGGTGTTCCATTCGTGCCCAGCCAATTCGGCGTTGTGGTGTCCCAAACATTCGCGCTGCCATCGCCTTGCCAGACCAATGACTGCGGGCCGGTGAAATCTGCGGAAACAACCGTAATCGTGCCGCTGGTGGTGAGCGAATTGGTGTTCCAGATCAGGCCTTCCGGCAGTGGTGGCAAACTCATCGTCGCAAACGAATTGGCGTACGTTCCGGCGTTGAAGATTTTGAAGCCATCACCATTTGCCAAGGTGCCGCTGAGATTGGTGACGATCAAGGTGCCGCCATAGGTCAAGGTGCTGCTACCGGCGTTTAATTGATCGCGCGTGCCGGCGGTTTTGTTGATTTCAATCAACGTTGTGCTACCGGCAGCGAGCGTTACCGGATTGTTGATCGTGAGTGTGCCGATGCCACCGTTACCGGGAGAAAGCGTCGCGCCCGCCGCGATGGTCGTCGCGCCACTGATTGTGCCTGTGCCTGCGAGCGTCGCGCCGGAACTGACGATAACGCTGCCTGTGCCCGTGCCGCTCCCGCTGGTGTTGTTAACTGTAAGCGTGCCACCGTTGACGATCGTGCCGGCCGTGTAGGTGTTTGCACCGGTTAACGTCCAATTGCCTGTGCCGACTTTGGTGACGGAGTTTTGTCCATCGGCAAGAATGCGACCCGCAAACACTGCGTCGGCGTTGTTCCAGCCGATTCGGAAGTTGCGACCGCTGGAAGTGGAATTTCCCGGGCCTACTGCGGAACCGCTGGTTCCACCCAGCGCACCGACATCCATCGTGCTGCCGCTGCCACTTTGCGTGAGGACAACACCGTCATTCAGGAAAATTGTCGCACCGGCGTAACCGCTGCTGTTGGCGACGCGAAATTCGGCTGAGCCGTTGCTCGGAGCTTGCGCGGCAGCAGTGACGTTGATAGTGCCGGTGAAAGCCGACCAGTTACCGCTCAGCGCGCCGCGCACGTAATTCACTTCGAGATTCAACGTGCCACTGCCGGTCAACGAGCTGCTCATCGTATAACGGGCAGGTGTCAGAATGGTGGCCGTCGCGCCTTCGGGAACGATAAGCGGGCGACTGAAATTTCCATAACCCGCGCCGGCATCACCAAGACCGCCGCCGAACAGGCGCAACGTGCCACCGTTCAACGTCACGCTTCCACTGCCAAGGCCGTAGTTGTTGGCGGTGACGGTCGCTCCACCAGCAGGGCCGAACAGCGCGAGTGTTCCAGCATTCAGAATCGTGCCACCGCTGAAAGAATTTTCGGCAGCCAACGTCAGCGTGCCCGGACCGGTTTTAATCAATGCGCCGCTACCGACAATTTCGCCGTTCCACGTCAATGTCGTGCCGCTGCCGGTGACATCGAAGATTGCACCGAACGGATCAAACGTCGCGCCGCGATCCAGAGCGACATTGCCGCCGGTGTAACGCAACACACCGCCGTTGAGGCTGAGATTTTCTGGAGCGGGACCTGCAGCGCCGATGGGACTTGCCACGCCGCCGTTGGCGAGTTGCGACACAGACAAAACGCCGCCGCCGATTATCGTCGGCCCGGTGAAATCGTTTATTGCGTTAATGGTGAGCGTGCCGCCGTTGGTTTTGAGGAGACTGGTCGGGCCGGAAATTTTGCCCGGTCCGTTGAAGGTGTAATTGGCATTTGCNTTCACNGTGACAGAACTCGGTGTCAATTCACCCTGGAGNTTCACATCAGGCGCGGCGGNACCGGTGTTGTCGAATTGCACNGCGTCGCCGAACAAAAACCGATCCGGTGAACCATCGTTCAACCATGAAACGCTTGTGCCGTTGTCCCACTGATTGTTGACGCCTGCCCAAACGAGATCCGCTGGTGGGCGGGTGGCTTCGACGAGAATTGCGATTGCACCGGGGGGATTGGTCAACGTCCCGCTCACGCCGGAGACAACGAGATTTGCGAGACTGCCATTGAGTGTGCCGGTGTAGGTGAAGAGCGTGTAGAGACCGTTGCCGGGAAGGCCATCGAGCAGACTGATACGAATCGGATTCACGCCGCTGAGATTGATGTTTCCGATGACGTGAATGTGATCGTTGGTTTTCAGCGGGCCGGTGGGATCGTCGGTGAGATCGAATCGATTGGTCACGCCGCCATTCAACGTGAGGTGATTTGAAATCGTAAGCGTGCCGGTAGCGCCCGAGCCATCGCCCGGAAGAATTGATGCGCCGGAAAAAGCGGTCAATCCGTTGCCGAGAATTCCTTGCCCGCCGACGGTGCCGCTCGCGCGAACGGTTACGGGACTGTTCAGCAACGCACCATTGACGAGCACGACACCGTTACTGACGAGTGTTGCACCGGTATAGGCATTGGTGTTGTTGAGACGCAATGTGCCGGTATTGGTTTTGAGCAACATCATGCTGCCATCGAGTGAACCCGAGCCGCTGAACGTGTAATTCTGTTTCGCGTCCACAGTGACGGAAGCCGGTTGCAGCGAGCCGATGAGGTTAACGGGAATTTTGGTCGAACCGGTATCATCGAAGCGCACGGCGTCGCCCGGATGAAAACGGTAGAGCAGTGAAATGCCGTCGTGCCAATTGTAATCACCCAGCGTATTCCAGTTGTTCGCGAGATCATCGCCATGCCAGACGGGTTGATAACTTTGTGCGGCGGGCGTGAAGAAAAGATTCATCGTGCGCGTGAGCGGTCCGCTGTCATCGTCGTTCACGGTGAATTGAAAACTCGCCGGACCGTGATGATCGGGAGTCGGCGTGAATTGCGCGAAGTAACCATTGAGCAACGTCACCGTGCCATTGACTGGACTATGGACTGACCAAGTGGGGTTACGATTGATGACAACCCAACCGCGGGTGAATTGACGCAGGTCCACAACGACGTTGGTATTCAACAATGCAATTCCGTGCGGTTCCGCGAGCCAGTTCAGATAATCTTCCAATCGCGTATAACCGCTGCCGCTGGGGCTCGGTTGATTGTTGTTGGCGACGACGGGATTTGAGCCCGTGCCGTTTTCCCAGAAATCCGGCATGCCATCGTTGTCGGCATCGGGGTAGGGCGGGCCATTGCGAATAACACCCGGCCCGTTCATCGGCGGAAGAAGTTCGGACGTAATTGTTCCGCCTTTGGTACCCCACGAAATCAATTCTTCAATCATCAGTTCATCCACGTAATCGCGGCGAAATGACGGACCGACATCGCTGATGACAAGTTTGAGCGCGGTAAGTGGCGAATAAGCGGCAGCGGGCGTGACGGGATACGAATACGGCGCGGGTTGCAGATCCATTGGACCATAGTTCGCAATCGGAAGCACCGTGCCATCAAGAATGCCGTTGCGATTTCCATCGAGCCAGTTGTTCGCGGCGTAAATGTGGAAATTCGCATTGCCGCCGCCGATGGCTGTCGAACCACTGGCCGGACCGCGGATGAAATAGTTGTTAAACATGTTGACGTACGAATCGCCCGCGGAATCGCCGCCCATGTTGTAGCCGATGGTTTCCCAGTTGCAGACGACGTTGTTAACGAATTCGTTGACGAATTTGACCTTGGGATTCCGGGTGTCGTTATCAATGTAAAGATTTCGCAGAATGCTGACGCCGCCCATCGTTTGAATCAGTCCGCCGGCTGAGTGTCCTTGCAAACCTTGCGAAATGATACTGCTCTGAATCGTGATGTTGCTGATGGTCTGGCCGGAAGACGGGCTGATGGAAAACGTTTCGTCGCGTCCCCACGAAACGGCGATGTGATCGAAAATCATGTTGCGACCGTTGGCGATGCCGATGGCGTCTGTGCCGGAATCGCCTTTGATGCCCTGGCGCACGCGAATGAAGCGCACGATGTTGTTGTGCGAACCGGAGAACGACAGACCGTTGCCGTAGATTGTTACGCCATCGCCCGGTGCGGTCTGGCCGGCGATGGTGATGTTGGGCTGCGGCGCGTAGCGAGGCGCTTTGTAATCAATGACGCCACCAACGCGGAAAATTACGGTGCGGTTGCCGACACTCACCGCTTCACGAAACGAACCTGGGCCGGAATCGTTGGTGTTGGTGACGAAAACAACTGAACCGCCGCGTCCGCCGGTGGCGAAACGGCCAAAACCTTCCGCACCAGGAAAGGCAGGCAATTGCGCCGGGCTGTAGTGTGGCCACAGAGAAATCAGCGCGCCGGCGACGAAGAACAGGTGACAATAAAAATTCGAACGAAGCAAAGCAGCGGAAGTCATGAGCTTTTACAACCGTTGGCCGTGAGGATGAACGTTGATTGCCGATTTCCCGTTACGGGTGAGCGGAGGACAAACGGATGCTGGCGACACGCAGACATCGGCAAAATCGGGGCTGTTCACGGACTATAGCCGACGGCGAGTTGTCACGTCATTATGGATTTCTGCAAGTTGCGTTGAAAACTTTGCGCGATGTTTTCCGGCGTAACGGTAAATGATGTGTGCAAACTTCTCCGCAACTTATCTAGTGCTGAAGCAGTTTTAGAAATTCGTGCGACTGAGCAGCCGACATGAGGAAATGGAAAACGTCTTATCCTTCCCGCAGGTCCGGCTCGTTACCCTGGCGGCTACAAACTTTGAAACCGCTTTAGGCAACATTTCTCCAATAAAGGTTACATTAGTCTGATTGAGACGTGATGTTTTCGTGCCAAAATCGTGGCGTCCCGCTGCTGTTCACAGAGGAGTTGGGCATTGTAATCCATGAGAATTCGTATTTGCTTCACCGTTGGCTTCATCGTGATTTTGGGAGTGGTCTGGCTCGCTTTGTCTCCCGATCCAAACCCGCAACCAGTTGCTGATTCGACATCCACAGTATCCGAAGTAATTCAGAACGAGCCGTTACACGAAGTCGCCGCAGCGGGAACCGAGGTGAAGCCAACCGAGCCACCGGAAGATTCTGTCACGCCTGCCGCAATGGAAACATCTGTTCGCAATCCTTACGCCGCTTCGCTCAAAGTGCCGGGCAAATCTAAACGCGTGTGGGATGTGGGATTTATTAGCGCGCATCAACACGCGGTTGCCGGCGATGCAATCGAATTTGAACTCACCGAAGGTCAGCGAGCGAGTGGGTACGTGCGGATTACGCAACATCGCGACGGCGTGTTGTGGTATCTCTCCGGCGAACTTGAATCGCCTGAGCGTGGAGAGTTTTTCTTTCTGACTCCACCCGAGGACGGCGTGGCGGGCAAAGCAGTAGGGATCGTG